>Ga0185299_10004448_pt1 | contig 16944 bp, 10 predicted proteins | sample PaiPotPPA55metaG_FD_128002 | JGI IMG/M metagenome (GOLD analysis project Ga0185299, IMG submission 128002) | Iron sulfur acid spring bacterial and archeal communities from Banff, Canada, to study Microbial Dark Matter (Phase II) - Paint Pots PPA... ...
AGCCTCGTCGTCCGTGATGCCTTCGGACTTGTCCTGAGAACTATTACCGGATCTGTTTCCGGCGGCTATTCGACTTCGTACTTTGTTCCCGCCGACGCAGCGTCAACCGGACATTTCTATTGGGTGGGAGATTCCGTCTTGGTTGACCACATCCCCGGCAGTTTCGGTCCGAAGGTACTCACGGTTCTTATGGAGTGGGATGGATTCCTGAACTATTACGGAGCGGCAATTGCACAACTTTCGGTTCCTAGCCTAACGATTGATGCGATTCAGCCAGTCGTGAACGATCCGTCAGGGGATCCGGTACATTGGGGAATCTCCACGCTTGTCAGAGAATCAATTGGAGGTCCTACCCTCTACACCTATGGGATTGAGGACTACCTCCCCTATCCACCCTTTAGTTTTTATCGATTTCGTGTGCCGCACGTTTCGCGCGTGAATCTGCATCTCGGCCTTACCGGTATCGCCGACATGAACAATTGGCAAGTCTACAACCGGAGTTCGGGTTGGGTATCAAACAATATTCTCGCTTCGAGCCGCATGATTGGTGATCCGAATGATCCCAACAACGCGAACGATTCTATCGGGGAAGGGTTCACGGTCAGCAAAATTCGCAGCTCAGTTGGTACGACCTATTTATTGGTGAGCCAGGACACAAACCCCAATACAACAGTCGCGGTAGATAATCTGCCATCCCCACCGAACGGGCCGGGACCAGTATTCGTCTCAACTGCAAACGAGATCATCCTGTATTCGGCATGTAGTCCTGAAGGCCCCTATTCCGCAAAGCAAGGAGTTTACGCATCACCCGAAACTCAGGCCACCACGCTCCCAGGCATGACTGGCGGGCAGACGCTTTATGGCCATCTGTGGACCTACAATCCGGTTGCTCATCCACAGTTCAATTGGCCAGGAGGACTTCTGGTTTCTTATAACGTTAACAGCGACGACAGCGGGGACCTGATTTATGCAGATGCCTATCGACCGAAGTTCATCCGCGTGCCGATCTCTGGATTGCTGCCTGACTTCTGATAAAGCTGTTGAATGAAATTTTCGGCGGATCCAAAATTCCAGCCCTCCCCGGAATTTCTCGTGCGCCGCGCAAAGGCGGAAGGTCGGCGATCGTGCGCGTTGTTCTCCATTCGGATTCGGTTATGCGAAAAGATCAGCCTGTGAAAAGTGATCATGGGCTGCAGGTAAACGAATGAGCGGATTCAGCCGCAGGAAATTCCTGGGAGGGCTGCTGGCTTCTGGCGCCGCGACGGCAGCGACCACTCGAGCAGAATGCGCCTCTGATGGACTCCACTTGGGCGCGAACTCTGAAACTGCGAATATTGACGTCGCAGAAGTTGATTTTCGCTACGCTCCGCGAGTGTCGCAGGCCGCGATTTGTTTTCCTGACGATCCGCACAAGAGCGTGGTGGGGCAGGCGGGCGATCTTCGATACAGCTTCGCTGATGGGCTTCAGGTGGGCATGGAGGATTTTGCGACCGTCTGCTCATTTTCGCTCGCGGGAATGCAAGATGACCGCGTCGTACGGCAGTGGCTCGAAGCTCCAAACATTCCGATTGTCCATACCATCATCGAACGCCCAACTGCCACTCTCGAGCTAATGGCATTCGCCACGCGTCACGGGAATGAAGGTCGGGTCGACAATGTCTTGATGACGATCCTGCCGAAGCGAACGCCCCTTGCCGCAATTCCGCGGATACATCTGCGAACTTGTCTTTCCCTGAAGCAGACCTCCGGGCCGCCCACGATTGCGGTAAGCGAAAAAGGCACAAACATGCCTTTTTTATTGGCTGCGAAATTGGCCCCCGCTCTGGATTTCGCGACATTTTGGGAAGAAGCGGGCTACACCCTGTACTTGCCTCATGGCGAGGCCTCGAAGAGCAATCCCTTGCAATACTTTATTCGTTTTCCGCAGGAGAAGCAGTCAGTCGAAGCTCTGCAGGAAATGTTGCGACAACCGGATGTTCTGGCCGAAGAAGTGCGCGAGTTCTGGAGACAGTGGAAGCCCTTCGGATCTGTTGCCTGGAGTTATCCCGGCAAATGCGGCGAGTTTCTCACCGCCTGTGCGCGCAATATCCAACAGGCGCGAGAAGTAAAAAACGGCAAGCTCGTATTTGAGGTTGGACCGACGGTATACCGCAATCTCTGGATTGTGGATGGCAATTTCATACTTGAGGCGGCACGCTACCTCGGATACGACAAAGAAGCTGATGAGGGATTACTGTCGGAGTGGGCGAAACAATTGCCATCGGGACAGATCGTAGCTGGCGGCGGCGGCGAACACTGGAAAGACACGGCCATCGCGATGTTCACGCTGGTCCGGCAGTGTGAGCTGAAACAGGATTGGCAATTCTTGAAAGATCTGGAGCCCAATGTTCGGCGCGCCATCGAATTCCTTCAGCAATTGCGCGACAAAGCACGCGTCGGCAACACCGTGAATGGACATTATGGTCTACTCGCCCCGGGCTTCGCCGACGGTGGGATTGGAGGTGTGCGTTCGGAGTTCACGAACACGGTCTGGACTCTCGCCGCATTAAAGGCGGTCGCTCATGCAGCTGAGCGCTGGGGCATGAACTCGCTCTTGACCGCGCGCACATTCCACGACGAACTCCGCCTTTCATTCCTGGCCGCAGCGAAAGCGGAAATGGTTCACGACCCTCGTGGTTTCGACTATCTTCCGATGCTCGCTCAGGATGACCCCGCGTGGCATGATTCCGATCTCTGGAACCGCCCGCGGCCGCAGACTGCGCAGTGGGCGCTTTCCCACGCGATCTTTCCCGGAGTGGTTTTTGAAAAAGACGATCCCGTCGTGCGCGGCCATATCGCGCTGATGCAGGCTTGTACTCAAGAAGATGTTCCTGCCGAAACGGGCTGGCTGGGGCATGAGAGCGTTTGGAATTACAATGCGTCCTTTGCAGCACACGTTTATCTCTGGGCCGGCTTGTCGGATTGGGCTGATCGCACATTTCGCGGATTCCTGAATCACGCTTCGCCACTTTACTGCTGGCGCGAGGAGCAACCCCTGCAACACGCCCTGGTCGGCCAGGACTGGGGCGATATGCCGCACAATTGGGCCAGCGCCGAATGCGTTCGCTATTTGCGGCATATGCTCTTGCTCGAAGACGGGCAGCGCATGCGACTTCTTGAAGGGTTGATTGCAGCTCATTCTAATCAGGACCAGCCTCTTGCCCTGGAGCGCACTCCGACGCGATTCGGCCGGGTGACGCTAGAACTCGAATCGCTCAACAATGCAGGTTGGAGGTTAGACGTTACTCTCGATCCGGCACAGCGGGCAGAGACAGTGGAACTTCCTGTCTCAATCTTCGGTCGACAGTTCGATCGCATGCAGGACGTAAAATTCCAGATACGAGGTTCAAGAATTCTGATCGATCCTAAGGCAACCAAGTGGACTGCTTTTTGGCGATGAGCAAGACGACCTCATTCTGGCCCGCTCCTTAATCAACAGGAATCAATCCATTTTCCCCTTGTGAGCTTCTGTCCGCTAGGCGCTGGCTGCTCCCTGGCGGTCAGGAATATCATCTGCGCCACCGTGAAATGAAGTGTGCTTTGCCCGTGTAAAGCACAAATAGACGATTGTTTTAGGCATAAAAGAAACAAAAAGGTTGACTAATGCCGAAAATCGGAGTTAACATCCGCGCAGTGCAGGTGCCGGCGGAACAATGTGCGTTCTAGGCACTCGGCAGATGGGCAGAAAAGAGGCGAGAAATGGTCGAGCTTTGGTCTTCAGCCGCCATGTTGCGGAGTTTGATTACAGCTGTCGGCCTCGTATTGATGGGCTCTCTGATCGCGAGCGCACAATTCGACACTGGTACGATAGCCGGTTCCGTCACCGACACAACAGGTGCGGCCGTTCCTCACGCTACTGTTACCGTCACGAATGTCGGAACTCAATTCAACAAAGTATTGCAGACCGACACTGGGGGAAATTTCACTGCTTCCGCGCTCCCTTTCGGGAACTACGTTGTCTCCGTGGCCGCGAGCAACTTCGCAGAGGCCAAGAGCCAAACGATTGTTTTGAACGTAGGTGCGACGGTTCATTTGAATCTCACTCTGACCGTTGAGGCCGTGCAAGAGACGGTGGAGGTCACGGGTACGACCACGACAGTCGATACCGGCTCGAGTACAGCAGGCACCACTCTGAACTCCGCCCAGATTGGCAACCTTCCGATCAATGGTAGGGACGTGATGGACTTCCTCGAAATCGCCCCCGGCTCTGTGAATTCCATCGGATTCTTCCAGGGCAGCGTGAATGGCCAAGAGAACTTCTTCACTGGATTGAATGTCACGGTCGACGGGCAAAATGCTTCGCGGGGCGATATCAATGGATTCGATGAAACAGAAGGAAACGAACAGGCTCGCCTCACGCGAGCGAGCGTAGATAGCATTCAAGAGATCGACTTCGCTAACAGTGGCTACAGCGCCGAAGTAGGACACTCGCTCGGTCCCCAAATGAATATCATTACGAAACCTGGGACCAATACCTACCATGGCACCCTGTTTGAATTTTTCCGCAATGATGCTCTGGACGCAAACGATTACTTCGCCAATACCCTGACCAATCCGAAAGTACCCCTAAGGATGAACCAGTTCGGCGGGAACCTCGGAGGTCCCCTCATTAAGAACAAGCTTTTCTTCTTTACGAATTACGAAGGCATTCGCCAGCGCACGACGGCCATTAATGCTCTGTACGAGATTCCGAGCGCATATGTGCGATCGCAATTCGTGCCGGCCATGCAGCCGGTATTGGCGCAGATGGCGCCTTTGCCTGCGGGCTGCACAGCCATTCCAGCTCCCGCTTCATGCGCGGTTCCGGGCTTCACAGACACAGGCAATCCAGCCGCTGGTTCGGATCTCGTTTACGATCCCGCCGCCCTGCCAACAACTCTGCGCGAGGATAGCGGATCTTTCAGACTCGACTACAACATTTCGGACAAAGATCGCGTGTTCTTCCGCTACAACATCGACGATTCGCTCACTGACCAGACAATTGGACTCAACGAAGGTCAGGTGACACCTCTATACCTGCGAACACAACTTGGCAAGATCGACGAAACCCATACTTTCAGCGCGACGCTGCTCAACGAATTTAGTGTGGCAATAAACCGCTTCTACTCCGATACAAACTCTGATACTCCTAAACCGCTGACGGGGTTTCAGGGCTTCTTTACTAACTTGGGCGCGTTACCCGGACCGAACACCTTCAACCAGATCACTCCCTTCACGGTCTTCGAGGTATTTGATAACGTGACCAAAGTGGTGAGAAGCCATACGCTACGCTTCGGCACGCAGATTCGTGCCAACCGTCTCAATGAGTGGCTGCGACCGGAACAGACCTACTCCTTCGGCAGCTTCTCCGACTTGGAAAAAGATAATCCGTTTGTACTCGCCAAAAACGGATTCCCGTCATTTGTCGGCGTCAGAGATTCCAACTGGGATTTTTATGGACAGGATGATTGGCGAGTGAATCGCAGACTCACCCTCAACCTCGGTTTACGGTATGACTTTAATACCGTGTGGCGTGAGGGGCAAAACCGCATGCAAAATTTCGACGCCGCTACCCAGTCGTTTCTGCCCGCCAGCCAGGCTCCCTACCATGCACCGGGCAAGGATTTTGCTCCCCGTGTCGGCTTGTCCTACGACCCATTTGGCAAGGGAAGGACCGTTATCCACGCTTACGGCGGAATGTTTTACAATCCGATGCACTTCGGATTCAACCTGGTCACGAACCTGCCTTCGTACGAGAGTTACAACGTTAACGTCTTCCAAGCCATTTTCGGGAACCCACCCTTCTCGATAGCCTATCCTTCGCCCAACCCTCCGCTGATCCCAGGTACGCAGAACGTATACGTATTTCCTCAACATCCCAAGGACCCGTATTCCACCAACTGGTTATTCGGTATCCAGCAGGAAGTGGCGCCCAAGACTGTCCTGACGTTGAATTACACCGGCAATGAGGACCACCATATGCAAGCGGGAGTGGATTTTGCCGCATTGAACCTGAATCCTGCCAATCTACTGACGCAGTCCAGTCGTCCCTTCTCTGGCTTTGCAAATGAAAACCTGGATGCAGCCGAACTCAATTCGAGTTATCACGCCTTACAAGTGCAGCTCCGCCACAGCGCTGGGCGTCTCAATTTCGAAGCGAATTACACCTGGTCACACGAAATCGACGATATGGTCAACGTTTTTGCGGGATTCTCCAATCCCTTCAATCCTAATTTCGATCGGGGACCGGGCGATTGGGATATACGGCACAATCTTACGGGGAGCGTAGTTTACAACCTGCCGGATTTAAGAGGCTCCAATTCGCTCGTCCACGGCGTCCTGGGTGGATGGCAGACCTCCACCATCGTCCAGACTCGAACCGGAGGGCCGGTGAACCCGCAGTTGGAAAGTGGGTTCTTCGGCATCCCCGTGCGTCCCGACTATACGGGTCAACCGGTGCGGCTTTCCAATTTTTCCTGGCCGACTTCCAGCTATAACGTAAACGCGTTTCAGATTGACCCGAATTTCGACGGCACCCCGGGCAAAGCCCTGGGAGACGTTGGGCGCAACAGCCTTCGCGCGCCTGGTTTCTTTCAATGGGATTTTTCGCTAATGAAGAATTTCCCGGTACGAGAAAAAGTCACAGTGCAATTTCGGGCCGACATTTTCAATATCTTGAATCACCCCAATTTCGCGAACCCCGACGTTGGGATTTGTACGTCGGTCCTTGCCGCGGATCCGACGACGAGCCGACCGGCTATGTGCGCTTCGCAAAACCCTTTTACTGGCGTGATCACCCCCGCTCCCAACGTCAATTTTGGGCGAGTTGGCCAAACCATCGCCAGCGCGAATTCAAGTCTGGTTGGTACTGGCACGGCCCGCCAAGAGCAATTTTCGCTGAAAGTCATCTTCTGAAGTCGAGAAGCTATGGGCATCTGCTGTGTTTATCGCTACAGGATCGAGAAGATTCAGCTTGTGGGGGAGAAGGTTAATCTTCCTTCTGAATATAATGGTTCGCGTCGAGTCCCCTCCCCTGTGGTGGCGGCGGAGGATCGAAATCCAAAAGTCTTCCGCCCGCGCCTCCGGCTGTCGCCGCGTGTTTTCGACTCCCAACGTCTTTTTTTGTGTGGCGCAGGAGCAAACTTAACTTGAGATTGCTGGCCAATTGTTTATGGCGTACGCCTGCAACTCAGCTCAGATGAGCAATGTAATCGACAACATGAGCCTGTCTCGTCCCGTTGTTGTGATCCAGTCGCAACCAACTACCTAAGGGGAGACGAATAACGACAGCAGTCGAGGTAGGCGCGACTTGGAGCCAAAAGCATGATGCAAATGGATTGGGCGAAGGGGCATTTATTACCCGATGCGCAGGTCCGCGAAAGCGTAAAGACCCTTGGGCAGTTGCAAGGAATCTTTGCAAACGAACAGGCGCGGCTCACAATGGATCCAAATACGGTCGTCTATCGAGTTCGAGCGTGGTATCCACTAGCCGAGGGAACTGAAGGTGGACTGTTTTGGGGAACCACGGTAGTGGAGCCGGGCCAGGTAGATTCTGAGTACTTCATGACGCACGGGCATTTTCATCTGAAACGAGATCGCACTGAGTACTACGGAACCATTGAAGGCCACGGTGCGCTCATCTTAATGGATGAGAATCGCCAAACACGGATGGAACTGATGTCCGCCGGCAGCCTGCATTTTGTTCCTCCCAATACAGCCCACCGCCTGGCAAATGTGGGGGCGACTCCGCTCCGATCTGTTGCCTGCTGGCCGAGCGATGCAGGACACGAGTATGAACCTATTCGCAGCCTGGGCTTCAGTGCCAGGCTGCTGAAGGGCATAAACGGAGCCACACTGGTGAGGAACAACGAGTGACTCGCCCCGGGATCGACGCTTCAGCTCGTTCTAGAGCATCCGATACCGGGCTCGATATCGAATTCCTGAAAGCCGCAATGGGCTTCCGCTATGGAGCTGGCGTGTTCGGGCCGACGCCAGAGTATCGCTCGCTTGATGCAATTCGGCCTAGTCTTAGGAATCCGCAATGCGAAGGTCCCGATCCCGTTTATGCGATCGCTATGGATGTCGGCCGAAGGGAAGATATCGAAGAGCTTAAGAAACGGATGTTGCTCTTTGGGATGGTCATGTACGCCAGCGGCAAATTGGGGGACGGACCCGTCCGGAGTCAAGGGCATGTTCATGCCGTCTCTCCTCATTGTGGATGGTCGACGCCGGAATTGTTCGAGATCTGGGAAGGGCGCGCAATCATCTACGCCCAGGAAAAATCGGGATCTGATCCTGGCCGATGCATTGCCATTGAAGCTGGACCTGGTGAACAGGTTGTAATGCCGCCGGGGTGGGCACACTACGTGGCCAACTCCGACCCGAATTCAAAGTTGATCTTTGGCGCCTGGTGTGACCGCCAATACGGCTTCGATTACACCCAAATGCGCGCCCATCACGGGCTTGCCTGGTTTCCCTTGATGTCTGCAGGCGGAGAGATTGGCTGGGAGGCTAACGCAAACTACTCCTTGTCCAAACTTCAGCGCCGAAAGGCGAGAGCGTATCCCGAACTCGGGCTTTCATCGGCGATGCCAATCTACGAATACTTGCGTCAAGATCCTGAATCCATTCAGTGGGTATCGGATCCGGCGAGGCTCAGCCATCTGTGGCCACAGTTCGAACCCTAGGTGGTCTTCCGAAACCTTTGCGCCCGGCCTGTTGCCTTGCCTCCGATGCGAGCGGCACAGTCCCGCGTCCCTTGCAGTCCGAAGTGTCCGTCCTTCCCCCGATCCGCAACAGCAGGGTCTCGTGATCATCTTCAGGAATGCCCGGAAATTGCGTCCGCATCAAGACCCGATCCCAAAACTGTGCAGACACTGCTTCGCCACCGTGTGTCAGGTTGACGCTGCAGTTTTACCCCCATGCCTCAGCGACGACTGCATGTCCGCCGCCGAAGCAATGCTTGGCGCGATTCTCAACCGTGTCAACCGCATTAAAACCTGCCGTCGAAAAGCAAGTCGCCGACCGGAGAACTCCTTGAAAAAACTTGGGCAATGCCCGAGGTGCCGGAGAGCTTCGTTGGCGATATCATCTCGAACCATCAAATCCACATCTAGCTGAAGCCCAGGCGCAAACGAGCGCGCCCCGCTCCAGCACTCCGACCAACCGCTCGAATGTGTGCACAGCAAAATCGCGATGCACTTCGATTCGGCGCCCGCCGGACAACACCACGGCCAGTCCGCAACTCCCTTGCTGTTCAAGCGGCGGTTTCCCTATGGCCAACTCCACCGCCCCCAAACTTGCCATCGGCGAGAGCGCACCTCGTCTGCCTCTTCCACCGCCGCTTCTTCAGATGGCGATCCAGCGTGCTGAAGCGACTCTGGCAAAAACTCGCTCCTCCGCATACCGCTGTTCACAGACTCTGCTACTAACCGCCGAACATCAGCTCGCATCCGTCGGCTCCGTACCGGTACCTGCTGTTCTCCGTTCCTCCATCCAACTTAAACATAGACTCTACTTATCGAACAGGTGCGTTGCTCCGACGCTTACGACCAGCCTCCGGAATCTGTTGAGTCGCGTTGACGAAGCGAGGCCAACAGAAAATTCTTGGTTAGCGGCAAGCGTAGAACAATCGCTGGAAGGCAAACAGTAACCACTCGAATAGTCCCAGACGGCAGTTTTCGCGAGGCGGAAAAGCTTGAAATTATAGTTGTGTTTTTCGTTCAAGAGCGCTTTCGATAATTTTCAGGGCTGCTTCTACTGAAAGATTTTGCAGCTCAGTGACGAGCGCTTCCTTTTGCGCATCTCCATGGATGGAAGGACGAGGGAAGATGGGAGTGCGCGCTTTCGATCCAGTGGCTCGGCCCTTTTGTAACTCCACTCCTAGCGCCGCAATTGTCGGCGCTTCGAATACGCTCCGCACCGGTAATTCCACTTCAAAACTGCGTCGAATCCGTGCTGTCATCTGCATAGCCAGCAGCGAATGCCCACCCAGTTCGAAGAAGTTTTGCTCGATTCCCACTTGTTCAATCTTTAACAGCTCTTTCCAGATATCCGCTAGCTTCGCTTCTGTCTCATTCCGCGGATCAACCAACTCTGCTACTTCCCGCAGAGCAATCGCTGCGGCAGGAAGCACCCCGCGATTTACTTTGCCGCTGGGCAATAGCGGCAATCTTTCCACTCGCCAGTAGCCAGCCGGCACCATTTGCTCCGGTAGCTTCGTTCGCAGATAACGGCGGAGTTCTCCTACATCAGGCGCCGCCTTTTCATCAGCCAGTACTACATAGGCGGATAACTTCTGCTGTTCGCCCTCCCCAGTGGCGATCACAACGGCTTCTCTCAAGCTTGCGTGTGAAGCCAGCACGGACTCAATTTCTCCCAACTCAACGCGAAAACCACGTAGCTTGACTTGGCTGTCCACGCGGCCCAGAAACTCAATCTCGCCATTCGAACGGAAGCGACCCAAGTCGCCTGTGCGATACAACCTGGAAGACTGGTTCTGGACCAGTGGGTTGACAACGAACCGCTCCGCAGTTAGCTCTGGGCGGTTCAGATAGCCGCGCGCGAGGCCGTCGCCCCCGATATACATTTCTCCAGTGACATTTACGGGCACTGGGTTCTGATAAGAATCCAAGATGTAAATCGTGGTGTTCGCGATTGGTCGGCCGATCGGAATCGCGCCCTCCTCCCGGCCACTCAAGCGATACGTCGTTGACCAAATTGTGGTCTCGGTTGGTCCATAAACGTTCCACACGGAACTGGCACGAGCGGTCAGTTCTTTAGCCAGTTCCGGCGGCAACGCCTCGCCCCCACAAAGAATCTTGAGACGCGGTGAGCTCTGCCATCCGGCCCCTAACATCAGTCGCCACGTGGCAGGGGTGGCTTGCATAAATGTAACGCAGTTTTCGCTTAGTAAACCCGTGAGCCGGTTCCCGTCGATCACATCTTCCTGGCTCGCAATCACCAGGCGCGCTCCCGAAATCAGTGGGAGATAGATCTCCAGGCCGGCGATATCGAATGAAAGCGTAGTCACCGCGAGCAGCACGTCGTCACGATTCAGGCCGGGTTCGCTCTGCATCGAACGAAGCAGGTTGACTACGCTCCCGTGCTCGATCGGCACTCCTTTGGGTTTTCCGGTTGAGCCAGAGGTGTACATCACGTATGCCAGCGTCTCTGGACCGAACTTTTTGTTGGGGTTCTCTTTGTTCTCTTGTGCGATGACTTTCCAATCTGAATCCAGATGAACTGGGTCTGCTCCAAAAATAGCACGCTGCAGGTCCCTTTCCGTGATCACGATGAGCGGCTTGGCGTCAGCCAGCATGAAGCTCAGCCGGTCGTCGGGCAGCCTCGAATCGAGCGGCACATAGGTTCCCCCCGCCTTGAGAATGCCCAGTAAAGCAATCACCATCCGCATCCCACGGTTGATGGACAAACCGATGGTGACGCCAGGTCCGACGCCTCGCTTTAGCAGATACCGGGCCAGCTGATTGGCACGCTGGTTCAGTTCGCGATAGCTCATTTCCAAGTTTCCTGCGACCACGGCCACGGCATCAGGCGAACTCTCAGCTTGCAATTCGAACAGCTCGTGAACACACGGCTGCGGGTGATCTCGGGAATAGTCCGTTGCCGTCTGATTCCACTTCACCAGAACCAGTTCCCGTTCCTGAGCGTCCATCATCGCCAGTTGGGCCAAAGGAAGGTCCGGGTTCTGTAGGCCGGCTCTGATCAGCCTTTCAAAATGTCCGATCATCCGCAAAACGGTAGGTTGCTCGAAAAGATCGGTGTTGTATTCAAACTGGACGTGGAACTCAGTGTCCTCCCACAGTTCGACAGATAGGTCGAACTTGGCGATGCCGGTCTCAAAATTCAATTCCTTGATCTTGAGTCCGGCAATCTCGAACACTTGTTTAGGAATGTTCTGGAATATGAACATCACCTGGAACAGCGGAGGCGTATTGAGCGAACGCTGCGGGACCAACTCCTCGACCAATTTCTCGAAGGGCACGTCCTGATGCATATACGCTTCCAGGGCAAACGATCGCACTCGTCGAATCAAATCGCGAAAGCTCAGGTTGCCCGTGAAATCGGTCCGGAAGATCAGAGTATTAACTAACAATCCGACCATGTTTTCAACTTCGACACGGTCTCGCGCCGCAACCGGTGTCCCGACCAGAATGCTTTCCTGATGGGTGTAGCGCCAGAGTAAGGCCTGAAATGCGGCCATCGACACCATGAACAGTGTGGAGCTTTCTTTCTGCCCAAGCGATTTCAGTTTGGCCAAAGTGGCGCCATCAAAGGTAATTTCCTTACTAGCACCATTCCAAGTTTGGGTTGCTGGGCGAGGATGGTCAGTGGGCAGATCAAGCAGGGTTTGCGCTCCCGCTAGCGTGTTCTTCCAGTGTTCGATCTCGTTGCTGAGCAGCTCTCCGGTCATGTAGTCCCGCTGCCACTGGGCGTAGTCCGTGTATTGAATCGGAAGTTCTGGAAGCTCTAGATCCGTATTCTCCAGAAATGCCGCATAGTACTTCGTCAAATCGCGGAAGAGACGCGAAATCGACCAGCCGTCAGTGACGATATGGTGCATGACCAGCACTAGGATCCATGCTTCCGGGCCCAAACGGATCAGACTCGCGCGAAGCAGTGGCCCTTCACACAAGTCAAAGGGCCTCTTGCCTTCCTCGCTCGCAATCCGAAGCGCCTTGGATTCGCGCACTTCCTCCGGAGTGTCGGTCAGATCGACGATGGGCACTTGAACATCTACGTTTGATAAAACCACCTGTCTGGCCTCGCCATCGACTGAGTCAAAGACCGTACGCAGTGAGGCATGGCGTTGTACAACTGCATGGATCGCCCGGGTCAGAACATCGGCATTGAGCGGACCGATGATCCGGAAGACGCGAGGCAGGTTGTAAGCGGCGGTCCCGGGCTCAAACTGGTCGAGAAACCATAGTCTTTCCTGCGCGAAGGAGGCTGGGAAAACTGCTCGACTCATCTCTTCTTAATCCCTTGTTCGGTTTTGGTAGGTTGATCTAGTTGCACGTTGAGAAAACCGGCTCATTGTCTCATAAATGTCCGGCATCGCTCCAACATTCATGCACCCGGAATCGCCAGCCCACGCATGCGTGTAGGCCACCAGAGTACACCGTTTTAGGAGCAATAACTAGAGACTAACGACTTTGAGCGACTGGAAGTCTACCCTTAACTTCGAACGGCTAAGTGGCTGGAGCAGCAAGGATTGGACGGATCAAAAAGACGGAAGAGGCTTCCGGCTTTCTGAGTTGCGACCCGAACTCAAAAATACTCAAGACTCAGTAGTGCGGCAAGGATGTGCCGTTGAGCGCAGCGCTCACAAGCGTGCCTGCATAGGCGTTATCCACCGCAGCTGAGGTCGTAAACGTCATTCCGTATCTCCAGCTCTCAGGCGCCTCCGGATGAAAACCGGAAAGTATGACCCATCCGGCACCGAACTTACCCTCCACGATCGCCGGAGTGCCATCTGGATATTCGCCTACTATGCTTCCCCATCCGGAAAACTGCGGGCCGTCCTCCCAAAATTGATCAAGCTTGCCGCTGTTGGGGCTGGAGATTTCAACTGCCGTCTTCTGTGTGCCCTTGCCATAGTTTTCATAGACGTTGAACCACACACCCGAAGTCAGGTTCAGTCCGTTATAGATCGAGTAACCACCAAAGAAACCGCCCGCGCAAATTCCCAAGTAATGCAAACCTGCCTCAACTGCGTTGTGAATGTTAGTCGTGGCAGTGTGGCTGAGGTTATTTCCGATCGTGATGGAGTTCCCCCCGGGCACAATCAGCAGCTTGTAGCTTTTCAGCTTCGTCTCGCTCATGGAATCCATCTCGCTTGAGTTGGCCGTTGCGTAGCTCAAGGCGAGATTCTTGAGGATCGCTTCCACTGCCGAGACATCCGAAGAGATTGTGCCAGTGCCGTTGAATAGAAGCACCGTTGGCGAGCTGGCATTTTCAGTCTCCATCAGCATCGATGCCGTAGTAGCCGTGGTTGTCGCCGGATTTGAGAACGCTGAGGACCCGCAGCCGGTGAAAGAGATTGGCGTTGCGACTGTTACGGCGACGAGTGTGATCCACCGTAATGCGCTAGAAGCGGAGAAATGTAAGCGCACAAAGCCTCCCTGATTTTGAATTCAGACGGGAACCGTGGCGCGGCAAACCATCCAATGGAATCTGGGGATCTTCTTAGGCGACGTACCGTCACCTTTCCCCGATACTAACCACGTTTAGGAAGAATGAAAGTCACTGAAGTACATGTTCATAGGCATAGGATTGGTGGGGGTGCGTTCCTGTTTCGAATTATGGACAAGGATGCTTCGTTTGCTGCACGCGGAGGGAGTGGGTGCAGAAGGTGACAGGATCTGCGATTAGAAGACTAACGTTGAGATTCATGTCTCGACAGTATGGCCATCTGCTGTCCCTGACGTCGTTGCCACCCCCCAGAGTTCTCGCAGGCGAGAAGGAAAGTCTTGTTCGATGGCTTGAGTCGCTTGCGGATTGACGATTGAAGCATTGAAGAGTCTTGGATGCGATCGAGGGGACGCCTTTCTTGCTGTTTATTTACTACTTACTCGCAGGGAAAATCGAAATCGGCTCTCAGGAACCCGAATCTCAATATCTTGTACGAAATCGGTCATCGAATCACGAAGCTCGCTCGCGGCTCGGCGCGGCTGGTCGTGCCGAAAATTAGTTACTTCCACCCCGGGCTGCTAGGCGGATAAATAAGGATAATAAGAAGGATGATGGGTATTTTTCTGCGCTATTGCCGCAGGACCCGTGTGGACCCCGCCAAGGCGCAATTACGATGCTGCGTCTATAGTTGAATATTGCGTCTAGTATGTTTTAATTGCGTCTATATACATTAAGTTGCGTCTATGGTCGATAGACGCAACAAAAATGGATAAAACCGCCTTTGCCCAAGGTCCACTGCGTTGATGTAGAGGGCAGTTTAGGGTTTCGGGATGACTGCCGTGACGATCGGTGATTCGTGCATGCTTAGGATGTGCCAGCGATTTTCCGATTTGCGGCATAGCATCATCCCTCGACCGGAGCTGTGCTTGGACGGCGTTTCAATCGTGTAGTCGTAGAGACTCCACACCAACTCACCGACGGCACGCTGATCACTCATCTTCATCGAGAGATGCGCGCGCGGAGTCAGGCTGAAGTACTGCTGAAAGTAGTTCAGGGCCTGATCTCTGCCGCGAAGCTCTCCGCGCGGCGAACTCAGCGCGAACTCCGGAGCGAAACAGGCAGCGAGCCTTTCTGCGTCTGCGTTGTTGAAGGCTGTGGAACAGAAGACGATCGCCTTCTCCATCTCCGCGATGAGCGGCGGTTCCGAGAAGTTCCGGGGCGCCACACTCAGCCGAGCCACGCTGCGTTCCAGGTCGATTGTCACCTCCAACTGCTCGAGGAGATCCACTCCCAGAATCCCATCAAGCTGCCCGCCGCAGGCTTTCGAGATGGCGGTTAGGTCAATCGCCGGCAGTTCGACGTTCCGGATGACATGACTACCCAAGGAGAGCTCCCCGATAGAAATATCGCTGGCGTGAAGTATCGTCGTCTCATTCCAGGAGTGGATCTGCACCTCCTTGGCGTGCCCTCCAATGAATGACTTCGCGTTTAGGAAGGAGGTCGCGGCCGTATCAACAAGAAAGCGCATTTCCTCCTTATCCACTTGCAAAATCACGACCGGCAGCCGATCGCAGCGCTGCATAGGAATTTCAGTCGCAGCGGTTGGGGCCTGTGCCGCGCTACTCAGCGCGGCGAGCGGGAAGATCAGTCCCACGCGGGCGCAGGCCAGCAGGCTGCGGCGAATGTGCATCACTACCTCGTTGGTGTCGCTTCCGTAACTTGTTCAATCCGGCGCAGAATAGCGCTGCGCACCGAGCGAAAAATGCTCGCGTCGCGGAACAAACGCGAACTCCAATTTGCTCCCATCGCAAGCGCTTGAATCTCGAACGCAAGCTGGCTAGCGTCGGCCGCCTTCATGATTTCGCCGGCTGACTGGGCGTCGCGCGCCGCCTGCTCCAGAGTCCCCAGCCACTTTCTCATCAGCCCTACAATCTGCTCGCGCACCCGGCCGGGCCGGTCGTCGAATTCAAGTGATGCCGCGGAAAAAAAACAGCCACCGGGAAACACCCTCTGCTCGCCGTAGGCCAGCCAGTTCTCGCACAGAGCACGCAGCCGCTCGAGGCCCTGAAATTGATAGGCTGGACGCACCACCCTCTCAACAAAAATCTCGCGGGCTTCGTCGACGACTGCGCACTGCAAGTCTTCCTTGGAGCCGAAGTGTGCGAATAGCCCACTCTTGCTGATTCGCAGCACGGACGCGAGTCTTCCAATCGTCAGCCCTTCAAGGCCTTCGACGGAGGCGATGTTCACCGCTTTGCGCAGGATGGCTCGGCGTGTCCGGAGGCCCCTGGGCCGCTGCACGCGGCCATGGTCCGCAGCGGGCTTCTCATCGGCCTTCGCGTGCCGCCGGGGAGTCATGCTCGCTGGCGAGTGGGCTGTCATAAGCAGGGTCATAATAGCACGACCGTTCGTTCTACTGCAAGTGTTGTGCCGCCCCACGGGATCCCGCGAGTATGCGTCAATTCATTCGACGGTTCTCTTCCCTATCCCGATAGTCGCTATAACATGATAGTGACTAACGCAAGCTGATTTTATATAATCGCGCGTTATGCCTCAGGAGACGCTCTATCACCTAGCCAATCGAGTGGCCACGATTACTTTGAATCGGCCGGACAAACTCAACGCCTGGACGGCGCTGATGGAAAGCGAAGTGCGTTCGCACATGGAGAACGCCGAGCAGGACGACCAGGTCCGCGTGATCCTATTGACAGGCGCTGGGCGGGGCTTTTGCGCAGGCGCTGACATGTCGCTGCTGAGCGCAGTGGCGGAACG
>Ga0185299_10004450_pt1 | contig 16943 bp, 14 predicted proteins | sample PaiPotPPA55metaG_FD_128002 | JGI IMG/M metagenome (GOLD analysis project Ga0185299, IMG submission 128002) | Iron sulfur acid spring bacterial and archeal communities from Banff, Canada, to study Microbial Dark Matter (Phase II) - Paint Pots PPA... ...
GATTCGGTTAGTCGGAATCACGTTTCCCGCAAAGGGCGTTCTGCAAGCCACCGTGCCTGATTTGCAGAGCTTGTTCACACCTACCCCACTGGTCAGCGGATCGTAAATAGTAAACGGCGTGGCGGTGCCGGTTGACCCTACTCCTGAAAAGTCGCCCGTGCGCTCAGCTGCAGTCGGAACCCAGGACGTAAAGATACTTCCCTTGCGCTGCCGAAAGCCCTCATAACCCGAAAAGAAGAACAGCTTGTCACGGATAATGCGCCCCCCCGCGTTTGCGCCGAATTGATTCTGTGTAAACGGCGGACGAGCGACATTGGCTTGATTGGCGAAGAAATCGTTTGCGTTCAGTACCTTGTTGCGCAGGAACTCGTACACCGAGCCATGGAAGGTGTTGCCACCCGACTTGGTCGAGAGGTTGATGACCCCGCCGGCAAATCGCCCGTACTCGGGGCCGAGATTGTTGGTTTGAACTTTGAATTCCGAGATTGCATCTTGCGTTGGGATTACCGTGACGACGTTCAGGTACGCTCCATTGGTCGGCACGCCGTCGATCAGGATCTGGCTTTGCCCGGCCTGCCCTCCACCAATCTGAAAATCTCCCGCAGCGAAAGGATTGGCTCCGACCGGATTGCCCGTCGACGAATTGCCAGCCGAGGGCTGGCCTTGTGGCACCACCCCAGGAACCATGGCCACCATCGCCAAGGGGTTGCGGCCGTTCAGGGGCAGCTCCGTGACGGTTCGCCCTTCGACCACTTGTCCCAGCGAGTTCGTCTCCGGCTGGAGCAAAGGCGTCTCCGAGGTCACTTCGACGGTCTCGCTCTGCGCGCCGATGGGCAGCGCAATATCCACTCTCAATCCGGCTTCGATCTCAACGTCGATGGGCTCGCGCACAAACTTCTTAAAGCCGGCTTTCTCGCCCTCGATCTTGTAGCGACCGGGCAAAAGATTGACGAATGTGTAATTGCCGGAAGAATTCGTTTGTATGCTGTGCTTTTCTCCGTTATCCAGATTCGTCAGAGTGACCGCAGCGTCACTAATCACGGCCCCGCTGGCATCCGTGACTGTTCCGGTAATAGTTCCGTACACGTTCTGGCACCACCCGGTCGAAGGCGTGAGCACCAGAAGGACAGTGGCCGTTAGCAATGCCAGCCCAAAGTTCCTGAGATTTGTCATTCATCCCTCCCCCAAGAAGTCATCTACGTTCGGAAACATGCAGCACGGATAAGCCAATCCCGTGACAAGGCGTTTCCTTTACGGAACGATCAAGACAGGTCTAGACAGGGACAACCTGTTGGGTCACCTATGTAGCCCTAAGTCGGTGCCACTGTCAAGAACAATTTCGTTATTCTTGTGGAAAGGATCAAAAAAACAAATACAGCCGGGGTGCCTACCAAGGGGCGTTCAAGCCTTGGGTGCGCCTCCGCAGTCGCGCATTGCTGAATCTGAGTCTACGGCAACCGGGCAATATTTCATTTACCCATTCGGTAGGCCCGGCAGTGGATTAAGCTCTGGCCCACCCGCGATTCGGCACGGGACCCACCCCTTCTTTGATAGTGATGAGCCGATTGGCAGGGTTCTGCTTAAAAGTTTCATGCAGGCCATTGGGCCAAAACACTTCGACGTCCGCCGAAGTGGAGCTCCCCAAACCGAAATGCAAGCGAAAATCGCTGCACGAGTAAAAGCTGGATTGACTCAGCACCGCTTGCGCCTGTGTCTTGCCTCCATAATGGACAAGCACTCTAGCTCCGATGGCGCTTCGATTGGACTTAACACCTTCCAATTTCACTTTAATCCAGTTCGCCTTCCCGCTGAGGTCATTGCGCAGCAGCGAAGGAGCTTCGTTGAGATTGACGATCAGTATGTCGATATCCCCATCGTTGTCAAAGTCCCCAAAGGCGCACCCCCGGCTGCAGTGCGCCGCCGCCACCCCGGGACCAGCCTCCGGGATGAGTTCTTCAAATACACCTTTGCCCAGGTTCCTGAAAACCACCCGCGGAGTTTTATTGGGGTATTGCGGCAAGGTTCGTTCCACTTGAGGATAAACATGGCCGGTAACCATAAAGAGGTCCGGAAGACCGTCGTTGTCGAGGTCGACGATGCCCGCTCCCCAGCACACGTAGCGAGTTTCAACCCCCAGGCGCGAGGACCCGGTAGCATCCTCGAAATTCGCTTTCCCGTCGTTGTGATAAAGGATGTTGGCGTCGTCCGCAAAATGCGTCTTGAATATGTCGAGATGTCCGTCTAGAGCATAATCGCCGATACCGACGCCCATACCGGCCTGCTCCATGCCATCATCGCTGAGGGCAGCCCCACGCAGTACTCCTTCCTCGCGAAAAGTTCCATCTCGATTGTTCATGAATAACAAACTGGGAGTAGAGTCGCAGGCGACATAGATGTCCTGCCATCCGTCTTCATCGAAGTCCGCCGCAACGACGGTCATGCCGTAGGTAGCGGGAGAATGGCTGATGCCGGCTCGTTGGCTTACATCGGTGAATGTTCCATCACCGTTGTTTCGATAAAGGGAGTTCTTGCCCGTGCCTAATCCCCGGGGCCCGCATTCCACCGGAATTCCTTTCCATCTGCAATTGGCGTTTTCGCCCGGAGCAGCGGCATTTTCAAAGGAAAACCGCACATAGTTGGAAACGAAGAGATCCAGATGTCCGTCGCGATCGTAATCTACGAAGCTGCAGCCGGCCCCAAACCTATGCTGATCGCTCAACAGTCCCGCCTGCTTCGTCACGTCGGTGAAAGTTCCATCCCCATTATTCCGGTACAGCACGTTCTGCCCGAAGGTGGTGCAAAAGATATCGTCAAAGCCGTCATTGTTATAGTCTCCGATGCAGACGCCGCAGGCCCATCCCAGCGATCGCAATCCGGCTTTTTCTGTGACATCTGTAAACGTTCCATCGCGGTTGTTTTTGTAGAGCCGATTCGTGGTGCCGTCGGGAGCCCCCCCGAGACGCGTGCCCGACAGCATAAACACATCCACCCACCCATCATTATCGTAATCAATAAACGCGCAGCCGCATCCGGTGGATTCCACGATGTATTTCTTGATTTCCGTGTCACCGTAGATCACTGGCGCATGCAGATCTGCGGCAGCAGCAACGTCCACGAAATGGGCGTTAAAGGGACGTCCGGACGCCGCGGGTCGTGGCAATGGCGTGGCGGTGTGGGTCGACACCCCTTGTGCCAGCAAGTGGGCAGCCCGCACCGATAGCGCGGCTCCCACCCCAAGTCGGACAAAGCTGCGACGGCTGAAATTCATGGCTGGAAAGATTCTAGGCCTTTCATTTCGTAGATCGCGATCATGCTAGCATGATCCCAATTCAGACCTCATCATCATTGTGCGTTCCGAGCCTTGGAGATGTTTGCGTGACACGCTGAGGGACTTGGTTTGTCCGAGAGCGTGTCGTGGTGCCCAGCTGCTTATCCGGAGGCCGGTTTGACCTTCCGCCGAACAGTCCTTAAACTTAAGGAAGTTCTCCGCCGCTTCCGAATACCATCCTGCAGTCGGGATTCCTCAATCGTTTCCTGCGTACTGCTATGGAGTAGTTGCCTGTGAAGTCCAATCGTGCCCTGCACACCCTGAGTCTGGCTGCGGTGTTGTCCCTGGCAACCTTGCTCGTCGCCTGCGGAAGTTCATCAACGCCCGTTTCCTCGGCGCCGACGCCCCCGCCCACGCCTCCAGTTTTAACCCCAACCACCACGTTGCAGGCGGAGACCAGTAACAACACCAGTGCGGCTGATTCCTTTACGCGTCAAACCAATGGCAACGTCGGCGCCAGTAATGTCAGCAAAGGTTCACTGCAATCGCTGCTCTACAGCGGATCGAACACCAAAATGTATGTGACTTGGCTGGGCTGGTTCGGCAGATCAGACCACATGAGCGTTGGCTACAATTCCGGCGACTCCGCCCAAGTGCATCGACAGGTGCAGGACATGATCAGCCGCGGCATCCAAGGCGCAATTGCGGCCTGGTATGGAGCATCTACCACAAGCATTGAAAGCGCCACCCAGTTGCTGAAAAGTGAGGCTGAGGCCAACGCGAGTAACTTCGAGTTCGCCATTATGGAAGATATGGGGGCATTGGGTTCGGCCGCCGCCAGCAAGGGGTGCGACGTCACCAATCAACTCATCTCCGATTTAACCTACGTAGCGTCGCAATATGAATCGTCACCCGCCTACATGAAGTTCAATGGGCGGCCAGTGCTTTTCTTTTTCGGCGTAGATGCGTATTACGTCGACTGGAGCCGCGTAGTCGCATCCATTCCCGGCAATCCTCTGCTGATCTTTCAAGGAAATGGCGCTTTCACCCGGAACCCCTCCGAAGGCGGATTTTCCTGGGTCAACATCGACTCAAACGATCCTTTCGATCCCGAATTGACATCCCAGGATTCCTTCTACACGGCCGCGCAGCAAGCTTCGGGACGAATGGCTTTCGGTTCCGCCTATAAGGGTTTCAACGACACATTGGCTACTTGGGGCACCAATCGCGTAATCGATCAGCATTGTGGACAAACCTGGCTGCAAACCTTCAGCGAGGCGGGGAAATTCTATTCCAGCAGCAACCAGCTCCCCGCAATGCAGATCGCCACCTGGAACGATTACGAAGAAGGAACCGCGATCGAACCCGGAATCGACAACTGCGTTTATCTGACGCCTTCGCAGTCCGGCACAAAGATCAGTTGGACCGTCAATGGCGGCAATGAGAACACGATCGATCACTACACGGTGTTCATCAGCACAGATGGTACAAACTTGACGAAAGTGAACGATGTGCCCCGTGGCACCCACTCGCTCGACTTGAGCCAAATGAATCTTTCGGCGGCGACTTATTCGGTATATGTCAAAGCCACTGGCATGCCCAGCTTTCAGAACAAAATGTCGCCGGCGATCGCTTACCATCCCGGCGACCAGCCGCCGGCGGTTTCACTTGACGTCTCGCAAACGGGGTCCCTCACATACGCTGCAACTGTGGCCGCTTCGTCGGGCAGCATCGCACGTTCGGTAATCGACTTCGGCGATGGCACCGTCGTGAACGAGGCGTCGGCTTCGCACACTTATACAACCGTTGGAACCTACCTCATCACGGCCTACGGGTACGACGCGGCGGGTGCCTCTTCGGTCGCAGTGCAACAGATTTCAGTCAAGCCCGCGACGAGCGGCGTCACTATCGTCACTCCCGGCAACGGCTCGACGGTGAACTGGCCGACTCCATTGGTAGCTTCCGCTAATCCAGGGACTCCCGTGTCAGTAATGCGCGTGCTGATTGATGGCCAGCAAGCCTATGCTGCCAGCGGTGACACGCTGAACACCGCTCTGAAGATCTTCACCGGCACCCATCAGCTATCTGTGCAAGCGCTCGATAATTCCGGGAACGTGACCGCCACTGCATCCTTAGGCGTGGTCGCTGAACCGGGTGATATCCCGCCGATCGCCAAAATCACGTTTGCGGCGTTACCGAATATATCGCCAACAACTGTCCTCGGCTGCACTGCCACGGCTTCCGATCCCGACGGATTTGTCATCAGCTCCCAGGTCCGATACTCGGATGGTAGCCAGTTCTTCACCCCGGCCGCGCTGGAAACCTTTCCCAGTGCCGGAACTTACACAGCGACCGTAACCGTGATGGATCAGTTTGGCGCCTCCAACAGCACGTCCGCCACGTTCACCGTGGGTAGCGGAGCGGCGCCGGCAATTACGCCATCGCTACCCCTCCCGCAGGAACAAAAGCCGCAACAACGGCCATTGCAACCCCTCGGACCGCCGTAACTATTACGACGCCAGTGTGACCGGTTGACCACAAAAATGCTGGTGCCGGGAGGGGGAATCGAACCGCCACAGTCCTTTCGGACCTGCGGATTTTAAGTTGAGCCGTTTTGCGGGCGTGAGTCCGCCGCTTTTGGCGGACGGGAGCCCGCAGGCGAATCCTGAGCGCGGTTGCGAAGGATCTCGGCTTCGCTGGTGCCGGGAGGGGGATTCAACAATTCTTTGCGTCCGGAAACACGAACCTGCTGTCATACACAGCCTGAAACCCGCGTCCAGCGCGGCCTCCGTGAATACCAAAATTCAATCCTGCCTGACGTTTCCAGCCTGAAAAACAGACGCAAACGACAAACGAAACTTCGACCGAAGTTCGGCAGAATTTTCCGTGTCAAATCACTAATGTCGTGGAGAGAGCCGCTCGAAAACGGCGAAAGGGTTAGATGAAGAGATCCGGTCAGTACCTGTTGAAATATCACAAATGCACTCGTTTACCCGGACGGACGATTCTCAATGAGTGTGCGCTGATTCTAACGGTTGCGCCGGATTACACTATCCAATCAATTAGGCATTGAACGGAGCGAGCGTGGGATAGTTTCAGGTACATTTTCAGCGATTTTCAGTTGCGAGCAGGCGAAATTAGTAGGATACTTGGCGACGCTTTTAGGTCTAAAAAACGGAGATTTCGGTCTATGCCACAGATTGGATTTTTCGTGGGAGCCGCCGGAGCGGGGATTTTTGGCATCCCCGCCGGTGTCGCAAACCTCATGATCGCTTGGGACCCTTATAACGCGGGACCCCGAAGCCCATACGGGGTTGTCTACAAAAGCCTGATGTTGAGCAGCGTCGTGGGAGGAGGAAAAATCCGAAATTACGAACCGATCCAGGTCGCTCAATACAAGAGACCCCACCCGACCAGTTCCTTCAGTCCGCTCGGCCTCGATACCGTGAAGTTTTCTTTGACAGGTCATTCCAATCTGTCAGCCTGGGTAGATCTGACGCTTAAGGCATTAGACGAGACCGGCAAGGAGGTCTACTCGATCAGCGAGGGCACTGGCAAGGATTTTCTACGGGTACGAATCAAGGGGTTTACAACGGTGTCGTCATTCAATTTTGAAGATACGATGGATATGGACCTTGAGAGACCAGGCCGCTTCGGCGAGGGGCGTCAGAGCAGGTTCGACGCCCTGATGACACCGGATGGTTCGCTTTGGTAGATTCCTTCCGGTAACGGTGCATGGCTGATGAAAAGTTGAAGATTCGGCTGTGAACAACCACCTGAACGTTAATTTGTAGCCAATGTCCTAAATTCCATTTTGGACAACGATCAGATTGCGACTGCAAAGCGGCCTGTGCGCAGCGGTTCCAACCTTCTTCTTATTTTCCAGCCACACGCAGTACCAGCGACCAACAAGGTTGGAGATTCTCATCCGCGAGGCTTTCTTGAGACTCAGGAACTGCCAGCGGTGTTTAACTTCACGGAGGGGAGAACGCGAACTTTGCGGTTTGCCATAGGGACTTAATTGTGTCCCAAACAGACGCAAAAAGGACAAACGTGTGGTCAAGCCCTTTAGTTAGTATGGCTGGTGCCGGGAGGGGGAATCGAACCCCCACAGTCCTTTCGGACCTGCGGATTTTAAGTCCGCTGCGTGGTTTTCGCTAACCTTTTCCCTTGTAGTGTTTGCAGTGAGTTATGCCTTTTGCGGCGTGGCAAACCGCGCCCTTCCGCACCGACCTGTGCCCGTCTACGGTACCCAGTTCGGTACCAATGATTTTATGCGTGCACCATTTACAGTGCATCCCCAGAAAGCCACCGGCCCGGCGTTTTTGGGATCGATCTTTTAGTACCATTCCCGCTGCCATGGTTCAGGAGCATTCGCATGAGACGAGGGGAAAAGGCGCGGTTGGCGAAAAGGGACCAACACCAGGCACAGCAACAAATCGTCGGAAAGACGGACGACGGAAAGCCGTTTACCAAAGCGCACGTGGAGGAATTCTCGCGACCGGAGACCGTTGCTCTGCACGAGGCTTGTCACGCGGTCGCCGCATGGCTGCTCAACGTTCCCATCCACCTCATGCAATTCATCGAAGGCGAGTCACCTGGGGATTTAGGCGGTGATACGCAAACCGTTTTTCCTCTGCCGCCCAACGCGCCGATCGGTGAGCGGTTTGTGTACGCTCGCCAGCAAGCCTTTATCGATCTCGCCGCCGTGTTCGGAAGCGGCCAGGCAGACAGCCCGAATCCCTTATTTCAGTTCGAGACCCGGAAGCACGTTCAAGGGGCAGGAGACCTGATTTCCTCAATCACTGGCATTCGCGAGGAGGAGGAAATCAGAGAGGACATCTGCCGACTCATCTCTCACACAATAGAAACGTTTGAGGATCAACGTGTGAAGGGCCTCACTACCCGGCTCGCGCAGCAGTTCCTGCGGCAGCGCCGACTCACCGGCGAAGAGATCGTAGCCATTCTGTCGCAGGCGTGGCTGGAATTCGACAAGGCGGATCGGGCTGCGGAAAGTGCGCCGGATTTGGAGGAGGAGACAAATGGGATGGGGTGATTTCGACGGCCTGACGCGGGATGAGTGCATCGGCGTCCTGGGCGACCTGATCGTCCAGCGCTCTACAGCGCGGGGGATCCGGTCGCGCGCGACTCTCATGTAAAAATCCCTAGATTGTCGCTTTTTTTCGATCAGCGTTGGGGGGGTTGGCCGCTGGGGTAACAAAACCATGTTTTGTTACCCCTTTTCAGCCCCCCGCGCGGGCGGATTTCCGGCGCGGGACCACGAATTTCAGGCACACTGAGAGCTACCGCCGGAAAAAGACGCAGCACGGGGCAGCGCTGCGCGATTGTGGGCCATTCTAGGAGTGGGTGAGTCGCGACGGAGGGATTGTATGTGGAAGCCGGGCAGTCGCCTTCAGCGTGGTCATATTGAAGCCGCGCGCGCAGAGAACAAGTCTGAAACTCCGAGCGCCGCTGCGCAGGCGCAGGCCGCGCCGGTGAGCAAGTGGGAAGTTTGCGTAGATCGTTTGCTGGAGCAGGACGGCTTCGTGGTCGTGGGCTCTCCCGAGCAATTTGAAAAGGGATCGAAGGTGCGGCTGTGGGGTAGTAATCGGCCGTTCCGGATAATCGGCGGCGCGGAGTACGAGGATGCGCTGCGCCAGTGGCGCATTTACCAGGAGATCAGGGGAGACAAGATCGAGGCGCCTGCGCCTCCTGGCGCGAACTGGCATTACTACAAATACGGGATCCGCACATGAAGGCGAAACGATTCACCATCTCGGCCCGAGTTCTTCCTTTCGCTCCTGACGCTTGAAGAACACGCTGGCGGATACACCGTGGTGCGCGATGGAATTCCCGCTGACGCTGTTCTGCTCAACGCGCGGCTGACGCGTGGCCAAATCGAAATGCTCGTGAGCAGCGAGAGCTTCCCAGACACCCCGAATGGAACACGAGCTGCTCTATGTCCCGGAGATCGTCATCCCGCGCGGGATCGCCTGATTTCCAGAAAAAAACAAGCCAGCGGCTAGCTTCTTCACTTTCCCCCATGTCCATGCATGTCAAGGCCGGTTCTACGCCTTCTTCCCAACCCCCTTAGATAATCGTTTCGCCCTTTATCCATGCGGCAAACGGTAGCGCCAAAAGCCAGCGGCTGACTTTTTGTCGGGAGCGATCCTGATGCTACTATCCCCGCGGATTTAGGGAGGCGAGTCAAAATGAAGAAACCCAGCAGCGTGACGGCAGTGTACTTCACGGAAGAGGACATGCTCGGAATCGAGCACGCGATGCTCAACCAACCGGCGTCGTGGGTCAAGCGAAACCACTGGAAGCCAGGCGATGGCGCGCACTTTGCACGCAACCTGGTGCTGAACTTAGTTGGGGAGGCTATCGACGCGGATTACAACCGCGCTGGCTGGAGGTGGGCGCCTTCGCAAAGAATGCCCCGCGCGCCCCGCGCGTAGGACCTAAGGAATGCCCAACACGGGGCCACACAGCCCCGTGTTGGGAGACTTTTCGCCGTCTCGGTATTGTGTCCCGCCTGAAGAGAGCCTAGCATCGCAGACGAAGGTGTTCTTGGATTGCGCCAATTGCATTTCTATCCATCCCGGCGTTTGCTCGGCCAGTTACGCGGGTAAAAATGGGCCCGTCTGCATCTGGTGCGCAGACGGTCTGCCGTGCCCGCCGCAGATCGAGATCCTGAATTCGGGGAAGAGCGTTCGCGATCGCGCTGCGTTCATCATCAGACAACTTCGGAGACCTAAGCTGTTCGAACTGTGCGAGGAGGACCGAGCCTTGCCTAATTCGCGTCCGCTTACATTTTCCCCTGTAACCGTCGTCGCGCAGGAGGAAAGATCGATTGTGGTGAATATTCGACGGCCCGCCCCCACCGCTGTACTATCACAGCAGACAGGCAACGGGATCGCTACGCCGCTGGATTTGCCTGCCGCTGCTTTGCTGGAGGAGCCAATGGCAACCGAGATCACACCTGCCCCGAGCTCGAAATCGATATCCACGCCCGCTGTTCGCCTCTGCGGGATGTGCCACAAGAAAGCGTTGTCGTACAACAACGTGAGCAATACGTGCACTGATTGTCAGAAACAGCATGGAAGGCCTCGCCCCAACGGAAACGGACACAAGGCGCAGCCGCAGCACAAAGCAGCAAAATCCAATGGTGCGCATCGCGATCCCACCCACGGCAACGGTAAGATCGCCGATAACGCCAACAGCAAGATTAACGGCAATGGTGCGCATCCGGCGCAGGATCGCTTGGATTTGCTGATGGCCGTCGTTCCACTTGAGGCCAAGGTCCGGTTTTTGACCGCGTGGCTCGCCGGCACGTTGTAGATGGTCGGAAGGTCACCAAACCCAAAAAAATCAGCCACCCGAAGAATGGGGTGGCTTTAGTGTTTTTGGGTGGGATCGATCTTTTTACCGTCGAAATGTTTATTTGCTGCGAAATCTGGAAATAGAGATCGATCCCGTTACCACTTAGTTAAATTCGTTGTTTGGAACGTCGCGAGTGCGCGGGAGATCGTCAAGCGCCTCACCTTCAGGACGTTGCTTGACGGTGGCCCCGAGTTGAGCCCCACAGATGGCGCCGCAGGCACAACGTTTTCCGCACTTGCCCGTACGCAGCACTCGGGCCATCACTTCGGCCGACTCGCGGAGTGGCGACGACCTGGTCAAGATCTCGGTATGCCCCGACGCGCAGCGCACCGTGATCGTGAACGTCAAGATCGATCCTAGCTCCGCTTCCGCAGCGAGAGTTCGCGCTGCAGCGTCGGGATCGCCTGCATCATGCGCTTCTCGCTGGTGGCGATTGCGGCTTGGGCTTCCGTGCGGCGCATAACGTCATCCGTGACGATCGATCCCCTCATGTCGTAGTTGTTGTGGGTGTGATAGGTATTGCCGGACTCGGAGGCTCCCAGCGGCGTAATGTGTGCGCCGCCGCGGCCGTCCAGGTTCACTTCCTCAGCTCCTGCTTCTCCACTTATGAAACTGGACCCAGGAGTAGCGTCGCCTCCGGCCGCAAAAAATGGGATCGCGCCTCCGAGTTGGGAGGGATCGCCGAACGGACTGCCGCCGCCCCCGCCTGCATCGCCGCCACCGGCACCAAATCCCCCCGACATTTTCAAAGCCTGGGCTGCACTAAGCAGTTCGGTTCCCGCGTGCATCAGCACCGTGCCCGCGCCGCTCAAGCTGGCATCGCCGCCAACGCCCTTGCCGCCGGTAATCGCTTTCCCGACCGGACCGAGCAGTTGGTCGAAGCCGTGCTTGATGCCCATCTCCGCGAGGTTCTTAAAGTAGGAACTCCAGAGAGCCTCCAGATCATGTATGAGCTTTAGATGTCCGCCCCGCTGCGATTCCAGGATGGCCATCAGTGATTTGGCCGCATTGTCCTCCGCACCCTTTGTCGCTGCCGTGAGTTCAGCGAAAACGAACTTTCCGTTCTCCGCGGCATTGAGTTGAAGCTGGATCCCGTAAGCCTTCAGGCCCGCGGATGCTTCATTGGACCGCTCCAGCTGCTTCTGCATTTCTTCCTGCAACTTGTGGGTCGCATCCGCGGCTTTGACCACGGACCTGGTGTAATCCTCGATCAGGGCATTCTGCGCCGCCAGCTTGGTGGCCACGCTATCGGCATCGCCGCGATCCTTGAAGGCCAGTTCGAGCTTCGCCCATTCAATGGAATATTTCTGCAGCGGCGAGAGCGCAGCTTCCTGCGCCTTCGCAATGAGATCGAATTGCGCCGTCTGGTTCGCGGCAAAGGCGGTGAGCTTCGAGCCGCTGAGATCGGCGGTGCTGGTGGGCGGCGCCACTCCGCCGACGTCGCCAAAAAACAGGCCCTTGGCCTTTTGCCCGCGCTGCGCGGCCTCCGTCAGCGCGTTCAAATTCCCGAGCGCTTTTTCCAATTCCTCGTTGGTGCGCATCCAGCTCTTCCAGGACGCATCCGAGGCGTCATTCCACCCTTTCAGATCGCCCTGCATTTCGCGGATGGCCTCGCGGTTCGCTTCGAGCGCCCTGGTGCTCGCCGCCGCATTCTTCACCGCGACGTCATCCTTCGACGCGGCCTCCAGCAGCTTGCGAATGTTCTCTACCTGGGTCTTATAGTTCTCCGCAGCCCTGATCTCATCTTGGGAGAAACCAAGCTTTCCCGGACCGGCGTGCATCACGAGCGCGAGGCCATTTAGAACCTGATCCATTCCCGAGAGCTTCATCGCCTGCATACCGACGAGCGCATCTTCCGCTTTCTTCGCTTCCGCCCGAACCAGACTCAGAGAGTCCTGCAGGCCTTTCAGCGGATTTGCTGCGCTGGCAATGCGCAACTGCTCGATCTTGTCCTGGAGCGCCTTGAACTGCGCGTTCGTGGCTTCCGTGCCGAGGGTGCTAGCGGTGTTCACAAGCACGTGGACCGCGTCTCCGGCGCTAGCCAACAGGTGCGTCCATACGCTGCCGGCGTCGGCTGCAGCCTTGGCATTTTTCTCGGCCAACTCGGTTAGTGTGGCTACCTGCTTACTCGCCTTTTCGAAAGCAGCGTCATCAATCGTGAAGTTGGATTTGGCCGCTCCGGCCAGCGATCGCAGCTTGGCGCTCTTCTCATAGGAGGCCATCGCTTCCGCGAACGCATTCTCCAGCTTGAGGGTGGACTGCCGGAACTCCTCCTGAGCCTTTTGCGCTTTCTCAATTCCTTTCGAGATTTTCTCGAAGACCTCGAAGCCCACCGCGCCCAGCGCGCCCACTGCCCCTACGCCCAGCAAGGCCTGCAGCCCTTTGGCGAAGGAAGGGAATTCATTCACGAGCAGCCTGGTCAAAGGCCGCGAGATGTGGATCCCGAGAGCCTCGTCGATCAGGCGAAAACTTTCCGTGCCCTCGCGCGAGGTCTCCCGCATCGATCGCTTCATCTCGTCGCTGAAGAACTTGGTCGCGCCCGAGACTCCGCGCAGACGCTCCAAAAATTCGGCCGGATCCAAACCGAACCGGGCCGAGATGTTCGCAACGTTTAAAGACATGATTTAGAAAACCTCAATGACTGGCTCATCGCAAATGTTGGCGGCCGCGATCACCGTATCGATGCTATCGTGCGTGAGCCCGACGCCGAGCCCAAACTGATTGCGGGGCGTCTGCAGGTAATCGGCAATGCAGAGTGCGGGATTCGAAAAGCCGCCCGTGTTCCATGTGCCATCGTTGTCGGGCAGGCAGCAGGTCGCATACTTCGATCGTCCCAGACAGGTCCACGCCCCGGTGTTGTCGATCGTGACCGCGCCCAGCCTGGTGGCAAAGTTGGGCCGGTTCATTCCGGTCACGAACGCGCCGTTGGGCTGCTGCAGCCAGCCGATTGGCGCTTCGATGATTTGCGGCGTGATTCCATCACGCCATGCCGTCGACTGGCCGCCTTGCCAGGCGTCGGCAATCAGCATGGAGCCGCCCGGTCCGCCCAGTTTGTTGGAGATAGGAATGTTCAGCGCCGTCTGCCCGCTGCCTGCGGCGTAGATGGGGAAAGAACAATTCTTCCACAGGCAACTTCCATCGGCGACGGTCGCGCCCACCGCCACGCCGGCAAAATTCGGCGCCGCGCCCGCGCTGACTCCGTTGGCATTCTGCTGCACGAAGACAGAAGCGGCGCCGCCCGCAATCGCCAGCACATAGCTGTACTGCGGATAGGAACTCAGAGCCTGCCATGCGGTGACCACGCGGTAATCGAGAATGATGCGCCCGGCGATTTTGAATTGGATTGTGGGAAGCCGTCCGCCGCTGAGCACATAAGGTTGCGGCGCGCCCCCCACCGGTCCCCAGGTCAGGGTTTCGGCCTGTTGCGAATAATGCGTGAGCACGTGAACTTTGGCTCGCCCTCGCTGCAGCGCGGTCGCCGGCCAGCGCGACGAGCCGAAATGGTGTCCGCCGAATGGCCCATAGGCCACCGCTCCCGCCGTCAGCCAGGGAAACGGTGAACTCGCGTTGCCCGGATCGCCGCAATCGAACTCGAAGAAGATCGATCCAATCCAGGGGTTCGGAGTGGCAATGTTCGCGGGATTGCCGCCGGTCTGCGCTCCCACAAATCCCCAAAAGCCCGGCGGCCCATAGAGTCCGTTATTGTTGTTGGCGGCGGTCAGCAGCACAATATCGGTGCCGAAGTTGAACGTCTGCCCATCGATCACCACCGCCAGAAAGAGCTCCAATGTCTAGAACGGCCACCGAGATCGGAATGATAGCCGGCGGGATCGCGCTGGTGGCGATTTCCATCTACTTCCCAGAGATCAGCATTACCCTTTTTCAAAATTTACAAATTACGAGTGCGATGCTGGAGGGGATCGGGCTTTCCACGGCACTTCGTGACGGGAGTTTTCATACTGAAAGCGTGGCCCCAATGAAATCGGCGGCGCATGACGGGAGGCGCGTCGGGACCAGGCGCCGGCGGCGCTGCGAACTCGACGACAGCTAATCCGCCCTCCAGCGCGCCACTGTCCGGCATTTCGCCCGAAAGTCCCTGGGCGTCCTTCATGCTCTTCAGGAGCTCAGCAGGATCCAGTTTCAGCAAAGCAGCCATCTCGAATATATTTAGGATCGCCATTTGTTTTCGTGACCCTCAGCGTTTCTTATATTTGACTCTGCAGCCAGCTCTCCCTCACCTCTGGCGTCTCTCCGCTCGCCGTCTCTGCCCTCGTAACGGTTTCCAACTGCAGGGCACCCAGCTCGGCCGGCTCGATCATTTTCTGTTCCACCGCCTCGAGTAAAAAAGTGATCGCGTCGCTCGATAGGATTTGCAACGGGAACGGCCGCGGTTTGAGGCACGCAACTTCCTCCGGATCCAATCCCTCGACGAGCCGTTGGTCGGATTCGACCGCACTCTTCAGTTCTGCAAACACGGCGAGGAAGTCCCTAGCCGTACTTGCGCGAATTTCAGCCACGTCCCGACTGAACCTCTCCATTGCGATTCGCGTTGTGGCCAGGAGGGTCTGCTTCTGCAGCGTGATCGCCGCCTTCAGGATGAGAAGAGACGCTCTCTCGGCGTTCCATTCAATAAAGAGAGCGAGATCGCCCTCGCCGCCTACGATGCCGGGTCCGCCCGCGTTAAAACGTATCCTGCTGTACATCGGTTTCAACTGTTCCTGCTGCTCAGCGACCAGTTCGACGAGGTTTTTGCCGGCGATGAGTTGCCGTGCGAGCGAGATCTCATTCTCTGCGAGGCATATCGTGTTGGCGTGTCGCACTATTCGCCTGACATCCTCGGAAAACCGCCCGCATTGGAGGACTTTCCGGTCCAACTCCTTCGTGTGTTCTGCGAGCCACCCTTCCAACTGCAATAGGATCTGCCTTGCTTCGCCGCACGTCCGATTGCGATCGAGCCAGGCCTGCCGAACGGCTCGCGCTCTTGTGTCAACGATCTCTTCCGGTTTCTCTGGTTTTTTCATCTTCGTTCTCCAATTCATAAATTGTGTTGCCCTGGCCGGCGCAGGTCTCTCACAGCTCCAGTTCACGCCGGCGGCGTGCCATTGATGCTCGCCAATCCCCGGCTTCGCGCAAGGTTGGCTGTGCTACATCCCACAGATCGAGTTGTCGCTGGCATCGATCCCGGATCGGGGTCGGGGACGAGCCTTTGGAAGCCGCGGTTCCGGAACCGAGAGCGAGTCGCTGCCGTTCGAGTTCGAGCTGACGGCGCCGGTTGGCGAGCGAACACTCATAGTCCTCGCCGGCTTCTAGCGTGGGTGCGCCGCGAGGCGCGCTCATTCCAGGACGCGAGACGCCGAGTCGAAGCAAAACTTCATCGAGCGTTCCCACGCGGTCGGCCAGATTCGCTCTCACGGCCTTCGCCCCCATCACGCAGCGACCTTGGCCATAGCCCTCCCGCACGTTGGCCTGCGAGTCGTTCCGAGATTGAGCCACCGCGCGCAGAAAGATTTGATAGAAGTCATTCACCTCGTTTTGGAGATACGCCCTGGCTTCTTCAGAAAGCGGCTCCGTGGGCATTCCCTCGGTTTTGTACTTGCCGGCGGAAATGAAAGTGATTTTGACCCCGAGTTTTTCGAGTTCCTTCGAATGGTCGGCATGAGAGGCGTAGACCCCAATCGATCCCGCCATTCCCGACGGTGCGATCACGAGCTCCGAGGCCGCCGACCCGAGAGCATACGCAGCGGAGGCGCAAAGAGTATTGCTAACGCTGACGATCTTTTTCCGACCTCTCGCCTCGTAAATCTCCTGAGCCAGTTCAAAGCAGCCGTCCACGGATCCGCCTGGCGAGTCGATGTCGAAAACGATCGCCTTCACAGACGGGCTCGAAACAGCCTGGCGGAATTGTTGTGTGAGTTTCTCAATTGACGTTCCACCCCCGCCTGAGATATCGGAAAACAGGTTCGCTCGATGGGTGATCACTCCAAGAACAGGGATCAGAGCGACGATGCCATTATTGCCGCCCCCGGCGCCGGACTGTCTCGATCCGCCGGAGATAGCCAGCATCGCCGTTTCGCGACTAACATCCTCCCTGCGGATCATTCCATTTCGGGCGTTGGCCTCGGCGATCCTGATCGCGACTTCCTCTTGGCTGAATTTTTCCCCGCAGTTCCAACGCTCTACGAGCTGAGCCATGTCGCTGAAGGTCTCTTCCCGCACTGCCCAGACTCGATTTCGAAATTCGGCCACAACGCGTGCATAGTTCATAGGTTTTCCTCTTCCGTCCTGGCTAACA
>Ga0185299_10004451_pt1 | contig 16938 bp, 10 predicted proteins | sample PaiPotPPA55metaG_FD_128002 | JGI IMG/M metagenome (GOLD analysis project Ga0185299, IMG submission 128002) | Iron sulfur acid spring bacterial and archeal communities from Banff, Canada, to study Microbial Dark Matter (Phase II) - Paint Pots PPA... ...
CGATCCTTTGTTCGAGCCGATTTTTGCGCGCATCGAGGCCCTGGACCTTCCCGTTTTCCTCCATCCGCTGCAGGTAGTCGGCGGACCTCGCACCGCGCCTTTCAATCTCTCGAATATCCTGAGCTTCCCTTTCGACACCGCCATCGCGGCCTGCCACCTTATTTTCGGCGGCGTCCTCGACCGTCATCCTAAGCTTAGGATCACTCTGCCGCACGGTGGAGGAGTCTTGCTAATGTTGATGGGACGCATTGATCATGGCGCCAAGGTGCGGCCGGAAATACAAAAATTGAACCTGCCACAGGTCCCCAGCAAGTATCTGCAGCGCTTCACGTTCGACACCATCGTTCACTCGAAATCCGTCATGGAGTTCGTGATCAGTGAAGTCGGTGCCGAGCGCATCATGATCGGAAGCGACTACTGCCTCGACATGGGATACGACCAACCGGTTCATGTCCTAGATGAAGTGAACATGACCAGCGCGCAGCGAAAACTAATTTTAGGGGATAACGCCGCGCGACTCCTCCAACTCTGATCACACCAGAACTTTGCTCAAGGCCAGCCTTACCAAATTAACTTCAGCGCAAATTGAATCTGACGAGAAGTTGTTTGCGTGGACGTGATGAGCCCGGCACTCGAGATGGGGCTCCCAGTCTGATCGAAAACCGTGGAATGATCAGTCGGCGAGGCGAAGTTAGCGCGGTTGAGAACGTTGAAGAATTCCGCACGAAACTGCGCGTTGAAACTTTCCGAGATGCGCCGAATGCGATTGTTCTTGAATACCGAAACGTCCAACTTGGACACGCCCGGACCAATCGCTGTGTTGCGACCCAGATTTCCCCATTTGTTCACACCCGGAAAGGCCAGACACTGCGTCTTGATGTACTGGTTGGGGTTTCCCACGTTAGCAAGGTTGTCGCAGCCCGGTCCCGCCAATCGGTCCGGAAGCTGACTGGTCTCATCCAATTTCTGGCCCGCAGGATCACCCCCCAACACTGGCGTGAAGGGCTGGCCGGAGCTTGCTTTGTATAGCCCGCCCAATTGCCAACCATTGGCAGCCCAAGTAAAGAATCGCGAATTTCGCTCAACGCTCGGCAATTCCCACGTAAAACTCAACACCAAAGTTTGTGCGACGTTGAAGTCAGAAGGCCCGCGCGTAGTGCGCTGATCAAAGAAAAGTTGATTGAACAATCCATTAGGAAAAGCGTCGTCCGCTGCGGTCGCGGATAACGTATCGATACTTTTGCCCCAAGTATACGCACCGTGTACCTCGACTCCACGGCTGACACGCTTGGCCACATCGGCCTGCAAAGCGTGATAAAAGGAACTCGCTTGCCATAGAGTCGAATTGATGCGGCCAAAATTCGGATTGAGCGTAGTGCTGCTCGCAGTCGGTGGAAATACGTACCCTGTCGGAGTCAGCGTGGGAAGAACCATATCGATGTTGTCCACACGGTACGGAAGATGAACTCCACGAGAGCCAACGTACCCGACGGTTAGGGAAAGTGTTGAGGTCAGCTCCCGGGCGATTCCCAAATTCCACTGCATCACATAATTGCGTTTGGGATGGAATTCATAGAAACTGCCAAGCCCGAAATTCGATTGATTACCGAATGCTTGAAAAGCACCGGTTGGGAACATGCCCGGCTGGAGTGTATTGGCGAACACAGAACTCACGAACGGTTCAGCAAGCTGAAATGAAGATTCAAATTCGTAAGGTAGCGGCAGCACATCGAAAATTCCGAAACCGCCGCGCACCAGCGTCTTCCCAGCTCGTGGATTCCAGGCAAAGCCAACGCGCGGCTCGAAATTCCGCAACGTCGGATTAGAGAAAAACGGCGCACCTATATGAGGCACAGCATCCGTCACATTCCGCAGGTTCGAGATGCGGTTATGCGCTTCGGTCGGAACCGTGGCCATTTCATAGCGCAACCCAAGATTCACGGTAAGATTTTTTTGCAGTCGAACGTCATCCTCTATATAGGCGCCGAACAAAGTCTGACGCAATCCCACATCCGGCACATTAGCACTGCCCGCTCCCTGGAATACTTGCGGCCGATTGGTCAGAAAGTTCTCTAACGAATCGAAACGAAAACGCCCGTTTACCGCAGGAAGCGATAGCTGGTTGTCCTGCATACGTTCAACAACCACGCCGAACTTTATGCTGTGGATGCCGCGCGTGAGAAAAACATCGTCACCACCTTGGAAGGAATTCCAGGCAAGAGACTTCTCGGACAGGAGCACTCCCGCCTTCGTGGGCGCCCCGGAGAAATTGGTCACACCTGGCACCGATCGTATTTCACCGGCCAAACCTCCCGGCACAAATGCGAAAGAGGGATCAAGCATATTCGAATCCAAAATCTTGGTTAAGCCCCCAGTAATGCCAATGGAACGGCTGAAACCAAAGCGCGCAGCATTGAGCAGGGTGGCGCTGAATAGGTGCTGGGCGTGGAGAGTTACGACCTGGCGCCGCGAAACAGTATTGGAAAGCAACTCGTTGAAGTTGTCGGGCTGGACCGTTTGGGAGTTATCCCGCATATAGGTGCCCGACAGCGTGTCTTTATCGGTAAATTTCCGATCAACTCGGACAGTGAAATAGTTTTCATTCGTTATTTCCTGCCCGGCGAAGGAAAAAACTCCGGTATCGCCATTGCCCAGCAGAGGACCATTCGGTAACGGATAGAACGCATTAATGAAGCGAAGTACATTGGGATCGACGGTGACGGTTCCGGTGGACAGGTTTCCAGCACGTGCAGCTGCCGAGGGGACGGTGTCCACTGTGGTCACTCCAAGTGACTGGCGAAGCCCTTCATAGTCCCCGAAGATGAACATGCGATCTTTCTGAATCGGCGCGCCAGCTGAGGCGCCAAACTGATTGCGCTTGAACGGAGGAATTCTCCCGTCAAAAAAGTTTCGTGCATCCAGTGCGCTATTGCGAAAGAACTCGTAGACGTCCCCGTGAAACGATTTGGTTCCAGAACGAGTGACCGCGTTGATCACGCCTCCTGAAGTTCGTCCATACTCCGCTGGATAATTGCTGCCTAGCACAGAAACTTGCTCAACCGCGTCGATTCCCAGATTGTCACCAAGCACGCTGCCGGGAGCACCATTTGAGTAATCGTCGATGCTGATCCCGTCCAGTCGATAACTATTTTGGTCGGGTCGAGCGCCCGAGATACTCACCGGCGCTCCAAAGCCGCGTTCAGTATTTCCACCGCCACTGGAGCTTCCAGTTTGAACGCCGGTCACACCCGCTTGCAGGGTGGCAAGCTGGGTCCAGTCGCGTCCGTTGAGTGGCGTATTCTCCACAACCGATTTGCCAACGTTACCGGACGATTGATTTGCCGGCACACCGGGCACGGTAGCGCGTACTACTGTCTGCGAACTACCCGCCCGCATGCGAATATCAAGGACCCGCTCACTTCCTACCGCCACGGTGATCCCTGTCAAGACTTGGGTAACGAAACCAGAAGCGGAAACCGTTAATTCATAGTGTCCAACAGGTAGTGCAGGAAGGCTGTAAGAGCCTGATGTATCCGTCTGTATTGTTCTGACCTGACTGGTCGTGACATCTTTTATAGAGACTTGAACTCCTGGTATTGCGGAACCGGAGTCTCCTCTGACGGTTCCAGTTATGCTGCCACCACTGACTTGCGCTAGAGTGACCGGCGGTAGCACACACATCAAGACCGCAAGCAAAAATCGCAATGCACGTTGAATCCTGCCAATTGCTCTTTGTTGCCCATGCGTCTGCAGAGCTATTGACTGCGGCTTCATCGTGACCACTCCATGCCGAAGAGACGTGCGGCCGACACGCCCCAAATTATTCACGTTGCAGCAACGGACGAAGCTCCCGGACGTTCTTGATGCTTTCAATATCAAGCAATCGATCGATCAGTTTCGTCGTTGTCGCCGCACCGAGAACAGGCGTCATCAACCCGCGAGCTTTTGCAACAACCTCTTCGCGCGTCATCGGATTCTCAGGAGTGCCTCGCGCATTCTCAACACGCTCGGTAAGATGGGTCCCATCGATCAGCTCGATCTCAACTACTCCCACTCGAGTCGGTAACAGTTTCTCAAGTTCCTCATCGCCAATCAGCTCGACCTTGGCCTCTTCGCGCAGAATCGCCGGGTCCTGCATGCGTGCCTTGTCGTGCGCCGCATGGAATGAAACGGTCTTATCAAGAAGCATCACCGCAACCAAGTACTGAACATTGATGTCCGGCATTTCGCGCCTGTTGACCCGTTCCGCCTGGCTCGTGGCCGAACGCACGACAATGTGTCGTACATCCTTCGCCTCGAATCGACGCTGCTTTCTTAGGTTCACAATCGCGTCGAGTATCGACAGAATCGGCCCTCCGGTAGTCCAATCCTTGATACTCGTCAGCGACACTTCAAACCGCTTACCGAGGTCTTCGATCAGCTTAGCCGGATCGGCTTTTGGCGCGTAAGATTTGACGAAATTTTGCGGACCGGCCAAAACGTCGTTCATGCCCGTCCACCCCGATCGCACCACAAGCGCCGCGGTAACTCCGTTGCGCGCTCCCATTGCGCCAAAGAGAAAAGCCTTTTCAATATGCTCAATGTCGTCCCGCCACGTACCGATCCCAGCTCCGGCCTGTTGCGTCGCATAGTCGAGCAACCAGCGCATCTGCTGAACATCCAGGCCCGCCACGCAGCCACTGGCCGCCGACGCTCCCATTGTCCCTACCAAGTTGTGGGTCTCAGCGAGAACGCCCCCTTTCAAGGTCTTGTATGCGCGCATTCCGATGTCGTAACCGAGTGTCACCGCACGCAGAAAGTGCGTCCCGCTGATTTCAAACTGCTCTCCTAGCGCCAGTGTGGCGGGCACGACGGCACAGCCCGGATGCGCCCCGCCTGAGGTGTAATCGTCATCGCTTTCATCGGCGTGAGCCAATTCCCCGTTCGCGAAAGCAGCGTCCATCGGCCCGCAGAGCGTTTTCGAAGCGACCACCGTGGCGACCTTCTGACCGCCAGCATACGTTCTAGCGAATTGGATTGCGTCGCGGCCCGGCGGCAACTCTGATCCGGAGACCATAGCCGCGACCGTGTCCAGGATGTGATGCTTGGTGTCTTGGACAACTTTTTCTGGCAATTCACTATTGGCGGCTCCCGCCATGTAGGTACTCAACTTCGCCATGACCGGGCTAACATCTTGCGCGGCGTCTGTCCATCTCGCTAGAAATGTCGTAGCAGGAAAAAGCCAAGCCGCGCGTTGTAACAAGGTGCGGCGTGTCAAAACACTACGGCTACTCTCCTCATTCCGAATCCTGTTCTGCTCCTCATCCATCGTGGTATCGCCCCTTTTATCGCCAGTTCGAAGTCTGAGCTACCGGGAAACTGGCTCCGCGGCCCGCGCAGGACTAAACTCGTTCTCCAATTTCGCAACTACAATCGTCGCAACTCCGTTCCCAATAACATTTGCGAGTGCCCGCGCCATCGATAGAAAAGTATCGACAGCAAACACGAGCGCGAGTCCTTCTAGCGGCAGTAGCCCAGATGCCCCGACAGTCGTCGCCAGAACGATAAACGCAGCTCCAGTCACACCGGCGGCTCCCTTCGACGTGACTAACATGATGGCTACCAGCGCTAAGAGGCGCGTGAAGCCGAGCTGCACGTGATAGACCTGCGCAATAAAAACAGTGCTGATTGGCAACGATAAGGCTAAGCCGCCGAGATTGAATGCGTATCCCGTTGGCAAGACCAAATCGACCACGGAACGCGAAGCCCCGAAACGCTCAAGTTTTTGCATCAGCTGAGGTAGAACGCTCTCGGATGAAGACGTCCCGATGACTAAAACAATTTCGTCGCGAATATATTTAATGAAGCGAATCAGGCTAAAACCAAAAAAATGAGCTATAAGCCCCAAAACAACGAAGACATAAAATGCTTCGGTCAGATAGGTGACCAGGACCAGCTTGGACAACGCCAACAAGGCGCTGGTGCCAAACTTACCGACCGTGAAGGCCATCGCACCGAATGCCCCAATCGGTGCAACGCGCATGATGATTTTAATCATTCCAAAAAATACGTTCATCGCGCTGTCTAAGGCCCGTACAACCGGATCGCCACGAGTCCCCATGGCAATTAGAACCATGCCGACTAACAAAGCGATCACTACTACCTGCAGCAAATCACCTCTTACGAAAGCTCCCAAAAAGTTGTCAGGGATGGTTCCCATCACGAACTCGAGAAATGAAAACTCCTTCCCCTTATTGGCGTATGCCGCGTAGTCCCCCGCGGCTGAAGTTGACTGAGGAGCGCTGACGCCAACTCCAGGTTTGAAAATTGTGACCGACGCCAAACCGATAGCAAGAGCCAGAGTCGTCACCAATTCAAAATAAATTAGAGCCTTCAGACCGATGCGCCCGACCTTACGAATGTCACCGATGTGCGCAACGCCCGTTGAAACGCAGAGAAATACAATGGGAGCAATGGCCATGCGGATCAGCTTGATGAAGAGATCACCAAGCGGCTTCATTTTCAGAGCAAGTGGCGGATCAAGAATGCCCAGCACTATCGCTGCGGCGATAGCCACAAAGACTTGAAGAGTAATGTTATTTCGGCGCCGAGGTTTATCGGCACGAACCGTCTCGTGCGTCTCTGTTCCCAAGATTTTCCTCTCGATGGTGCAGCGTCTAACTATCCGAAAGTGTCTTTAATAGCTGGAACAGTTCTTTTTTTGCTTCGAATCCGATCCCCGGAATATCAGGCAACGAAATGTAACTATTTTCAACAGGCGTGTTATCCGCGAATCCACCGAATGGCTGAAAGATGCCCGGATACGATTCATTCCCGCCCAGACCCAGGCCTGCGGCTATATTCAGCGATAACTGATGGCCGCCGTGGGGGATGCAACGACGCGTCGACCATCCGTACTCTTTCAACATGTCCAATATCCGCATGTACTCAACCAGGCCGTAGCTGAGTGCGCAATCGAACTGCAAAACGTCGCGATCGCTGCGCATGCCCGCGTAGCGGATCAAATTGCGTGCGTCTTGAACTGAAAAAAGGTTCTCTCCCGTTGCCATCGGACCTTGATAGTGGCCGGCAAGTTTTGCCTGCAGTTCATAATCGAGCGGATCCCCGGCTTCCTCGTACCATCGCAGACCGTATGGCTCAAGAGCGTGCGCGTAGGCAACCGCCGTTTCCAAGTCGAAACGGCCATTCGCGTCCACCGCCAACTGATCCCCGCTCTTTAAAATTTTCAGTACAGTTTCGATACGACTTATATCTTCTGCTAGTGACGCTCCACCGATCTTGATCTTCACTACGGAATAACCCAGGTCGAGATAGCCTTGCATCTCCTGTTGTAAGCCTGACAGCCCTTTCTCCGGGTAATAGTAGCCGCCAGCCGCATAGACGAACACTTTTGCGTCAACAACCCCGCCCCTAAAGCGATCCGCGAGTAGACGATAAAGCGGCACGCCCGCTATCTTCGCCACTGCATCCCATATCGCCATGTCGAAGACGCCGACGGCTACCGACCTTTCGCCGTGTCCCCCTGGTTTTTCGTTCCGCATGAGGACATTCCAAATCTTGAACGGGTCGAAATTATCTCCGGTGTTGTCGACAATACTGGTGGGCTCGACAGCCTTCAGTCGCGGTATAAAGCGGTCCCGTAGCAGCCCACTCGCCGCGTATCGACCGTTGGAATTGAAGCCGTAACCGACCACACGTTTGCCGTCGCGTATTACGTCTGTGATGACTGCCAAAACGCTGACAGTCATCTGGCTGAAGTCGATGTAGGAATTGCGAATTTTTGATTTGATGGGGGCGACGGTTTCGCGAATATCGAGAATCTTCATTCCGCCACTTCGCTCTTCCGCAGCGCTTCGCGGTTGAGGGTTAGGCCGAGACCAGGAGCGTCAGGTATAGTCAACATTCCGTTTTTCGGTTCTGGTGGATTTACGAAAAGCATCTGCCCGACCTGAACCATGCCCAAATGCCACTCCACAATCCAACCGTTCATAAGTCCGGCAAAGGTATGCATATTGAAAAGGGGCCAGCCGCCGCCATTCGCGATCGGCAAGTTATAAATTTGTGCTAAATGAGCGGCCTTGCGCGCCTCGGTATACCCTCCGCAAAAGCAACAGTTCGGCTGCAAAATGTCTACTGCCTGTTTTTCTACCAGTTCGCGAAGCCGCCAACGATGCCCTTCCATTTGCCCCGCGGCGATTGGGATTTTCGTATGTGCACGGAGGTCTGCGAGCGCCCGCGCATCGTTTTGCTGTAACGGTTCCTCAAACCACGTTATGTCGCAGTCTTCGATGGCACGGCACAGGAGTTTAGCTTCCACCGGGTTGAACAAATAATTGGCGTCGATCATCAGGTCAACGTCCGGACCTACGGCGTCGCGGACCTTGTGAACGCGAATGGCATCCTCGCGCCAACCTTTCTTGTCCACCGCGACGATGAGTTTCATCGCGGAGAAGCCCTTCGAGACCTGCAGCTTTGCTGCTTCCACTAACTGTTCGCGATCGTATTGAGGAAAGCCGAAGGTCACATAAGCAGGTACCGTAGTTCTCGCGTTCCCCAGCAGCCCGGCGACTGATCTGCCCGCCGCCTTACCTTGAATGTCCCATAGCGCAATGTCGAGGCACGATAAAGCGCTCGAAATGACTCCGGTCATCGCTCGAGGGTTTAGCTTGGACCAAATCTTCTGATGGATGGCTTCCGTATCACGCACATCCATACCCCGCACCACCGGCAATAGGTACGATTTCAGTGCAACGACGACGGAGCGAGCGAGGAAATGACCGGTGACCGCCAAACCCGAGAGTCCGTCATCGGTTTCAACTTCACAAAAAACAAATTCCTTTTGCTCTTCGCGGCCATAACCGTCGACTTTCCCGTCAAGCAGCGGAATGGCAATAGTCGAAGAATGTACGCTCGCGCGTATTTCTCTAATCTTCACTGGCTCTCCTCGGGCTACCCAACTCGGATTCCAAAACTTCGGGACCGTGTCTTTTCACGCTTTCCAGCATTCGCGCCTTCCCTGCGAGAACGTGGTCGGCCATTGTCCGTTCCGCCAACTCACAGCTGTGGTCTCGCAGCGCTTCGACAATGTGCAGATGCTCCCGATTTGACAAAACTATTGCATCTCCCCCGACCAGACCGCGCCGGCGGAAAAGATGAAGCTCTTTGCCCAAGGAGTAGTACAGCTCAGCTACGCGACTATTGCCGGACAATTCTACGAGGCGAGCATGGAATGCCACGTTCAACGGATAATACGAATCTATATCCTTCGCTTCCCGCATTTCTGACACCATCGCAAGTAGCTCTTCGACTTCTCGTGAACTAATACGACTTGCAGCAAGCCGACCTGCCAAGCCGAAGATATGCGCACGCACGTCGTAAACCTCTGCCGCTTGAACCACACTCATTTCCCGCACGAACACACCGCGATTCGTGACCACCCTGACCAGGTTGCTTTTTTCCAGACTCCGGCACGCTTCCCGTATCGGTCCTCGGCTAATGCTGAACATCTGTGCGAGGGTGCTCTCGTTAATGCGATCTCCCGCCTGCAATTCTCCCCGGATGATCATGCGCTCCAGTTCTTCGGCGACCAGGGAAGAGAGAGTTTCGGCCCGCCTATTTTTCAGCTGCGTCAGCAAATCCTTGTTCTTCATCTTGCAAATCTCCCTAATCCAGCGCTGCCATCGAGGCTTTCGCACCTTGCGGCGGCAATGCCGGCGTGGAAACTGGTGGCTTTCGTAGATGCGTTGTTTGCTCAAATCCGAAGGCGAGTCTCAGCAATTCGGGCTCGGCCCAGGCGCGTCCGAGTAATTCCATCCCCACCGGCACTCCAATCGGAGCGTCTGCCGTCGGCGTAGAAAAACCTGCGGGCACTTCGATGGCAGGAAAGCCAGCCAGTGCAGCAATAACGCCATTACGGTCTTTCTGAAACGTCGCACCAATGGGAAGTACCAAACATTTTTGATGCGGATACACCAGCGCATCCAGCTGATTTTTCGCCATGAGGTTGGCCACTTCGATCTTGACTTCGTCCATTCTCATCCGGCGATCTTTATAGTCCGCCGAATTCGGGCCGTCTTCATAAGCCTCAGCGGTGGCGAAGAATTTTTCCAACGTCGGCTTGTGGTACTTGCCCGAAGCAATAATTTCGGCGAGCGATTGCACCGGTACGTGCGAACCCTGTTGCTGCAAATAACCGTTCAGTGCGGTCTTGAACTCCGGCTCGTTCAGCCGAAATTTCGCGGTCAACATGGTCGCGTCTAACGCTGGGTCTTCAACGCGAACAATCACTGCACCGGCTTTCTCCAGCGCATCGATAGCCTTGGCCATCACCTCGTTCACTTCTTGATATTCCGGCCCGCTACCAAATAAGTTGGTAAGCACTCCGAGACGAGCTCCCTTCAATCCATTCTGGAGAAACGCCGTGTACGTTTTTGGAATATTGCCGACGCTAAGAGCAGTCACCGGATCGTTTGGATCGTATCCGGCCATGACGTCCAATAGCATTGCGGTGTCGGCCACATTCCTGGTCATAGGCCCTATGGTGTCCTGGGTAAAAGACACCGGCACAATTCCGTCGCGACTGATTAAGCCTCGTGTTGGCCGGATTCCCACCAAACTATTTGCGGAAGCCGGAGAACGAATGGAGCCTCCGGTATCCGATCCGGTACCTGCCACCGCAAAGTTAGCGGCCACTGCAGCACCAGTGCCGCCGGAAGAACCACCGGGCGTTCTGGTGAGGTCATACGGATTTTTCACTTGTCCGCCGAGCGAGCTTACCGAGATGCCTCCGCTGGCGAATTCCTGCAAGTTCGCCTTGCCAAGGATGAGCACACCGGCTTCGCGAAGCCGTTTGACAGCGAAAGCGTCCTTTTCAGGCTGCGCACCTTTAAGCGTTAACGCCCCGGCGGTTGTAGGCATATCCGCGGTGTCAAAATTGTCTTTCAGAACAACCGGGATGCAGCCGAGCGGCTTTAACTGGTGTGTGCGGTGGAACTCCTGATCCATAGCGTCGGCCTGCTCCAGGCTTGACGGGTTGAGGTACAACATGGAATCGATCACTGGACCTTGCTGGTCGTAAGCGTGGATGCGGTCCACATATTGCTGGACCAGATCATGGCACGTCAGCGTACCCGCTTGCATCGCTTTGTGAATGTCCGCGATGGAAGTTTCCATCAAATGGAAGGAGCGGTCAGGTGCGCCGTTCGCGAACGGCACAAGCAAAAGAGTAAACACCACTGCGATTTTTTGTGGGCCCATGAATTTTAGTTCGCTTCCGAATACCGGAGTAAACCCGCCTCAACGGTTCAAACTGCTCTTGATTCAAATTCGAGTGGCTCGTCCGGCCCGGAGTCCCACACGCTTCCAAATTAGGACCTGGGGCGCGAAAGAGAATTTTTGTCACCTACGTTGCGAGAACGCAGAGGAGGTATAAGTCGTCCCGTACGTGAGGGTGATTTTTCTAGCGTCCATAAACTAGCACGTGAAACGTTCCCGGAATTGCTTTTCGTTGCCCCTCGGGATTTTCTTTCGTTGGAGCGGGAGGAGCCGGACCAAAATCCGCGGTGGTCAGGAAAAGATTGTGCGTCTTCTCATCGATATTCATCGTCTTGGCGCCAAATTCGGTATCCAGCGTTTCTACTTCCGTGAGTTTGTCAGGCGAATCTTCGTGGAAGATGTGCAGCTTTCCCGCGCGGGTGGCAACAAATAACAGTCCTGTTTCAGGATCGAAAACGTTCCCGTCTACTCCGGAGCTGATGGGTAGCGATTGGATGACCTTGCCGCTGTCCGCGTCCATCATCACCACGAATTGCGGTTTGCGCCCGCTCGAAAATATTCGCCGGTGTTCACGATCCATCGCAATGGCCACCGGTGTACCGGCAGGCGCAACGGGCCAACGAGTTTTGACCGTAAGCGCGCTTGTGTCCACCACGGCGATGTCGTTTTTCTCTTCATTGTTGTCGTAGAGGGTGCCCTTATCGTCGGTGACCGCTTGTTCTACCGCGCCGCCCATCTCGATGACTTTCACCACAGTTCCCTTGGCCGGATCTATAACTGTGGAATTGGCGCTATCACCATTAAAGGTAAAAATAAGCTTCGAGGCGGGATCATAAAAAATGGAGTCCGTGTCCTTCGCGCTTTTGATTTCGCCCGTGACCTTCAAGGTCTTAAGATCGAATACCGTCACGTTAGCGGCTTCGCCATCGGTGATAAATCCTTTGCCAAGCTTCGGAAGCACAACCACACCATGGCATTTTTTCAAACCAGTAATGGTGCCCACTACCGAGTAGTTTTCCGCATCCAGCACCTTGACCTCGGTCCCGTGCGAGAGATAGACCCGCCGAGAGGTGGAATCTACCGTGACATAATCAAAATATTCTCCGCCACCCGGTGCCGCGTCCAAAGGCACTTTCTTAATAAGGTGATAACCCGAACCCGGCGGGTTTGCTAGAGCAACCGCGCCAAGCAATGCGCAGAAAACGAGTGTCAAAGACAACGAGAATTTCTTCATTCTAGCTCCTCGATTTAGTGACTATTCTTTCGTCCAATAAAACCACATCTTATGTACCCAACTCTCAGATTCATTTGGTTAACGCTTTTAACTACTAACGCCTCGGCGCGCCAGCGTAATCCGCATCCCGCTGGCGCGCATCACCAACGCGTGGCTACCAGATGATTTTCAAGCCAAATTGAATCTGCCTCGATGAGGTCGTTGTGGAATTTATCACACCCGCTCCGTCCGCCGGCGATCCGTCTGTGTTAAAGATCGCATTGTGTTTGACGGGTGACTGAAAGTTGGGATGATTCAAGATGTTAAAGAACTCGGCCCGGAACTGAACGTTGAAGGTTTCCGAGATTTTAGGTATGTAGTTATTCTTGAACGCTGAGAAATCGACGTTAGCTAGGCCCGGTCCGATCACCGTGTTCCTCCCTGCATTACCAAACAGGTTCATGCAGGTACCGGGGACTGGGGTGCCATTTTTATCAAGCGCTAGTTGGCACGATCCAGCCAACGAAGCGGGTGCAAGCGGAACACTGAAGCACTTTGTATTGATGTAGCCATTGACATCGCCGGTGACGGGATTTCCGCATCCAGGTCCTGCCACGCGAGAAGCGTAAGCAAACGGATCCGTGCTATTTTGACCGAGCGGATCCCCCGCGATAAGGACCGTAAACGGCGAGCCGGTACTGACGACAATCACTCCACCGAATTCCCACCCGCCAAGAGCGTGCTCTGTAATCGTCCCCCCAAACTTTGGAACAGGAGGCTGCCAAAGGTAGTTCACTACAAAGTTTTGGGCTACGTTGAAGTCACACAGGCCATGCCTGGCTCCCCGGTTGAAGAACATCAGGCTGGAGAGCGAATTGGCGTATGGGTCCCCGAGTAGCCCGCCAGAACCGGAATCAAGACATTTGCTCCAGGTATAACTGCCTTGGACCTGAAACCCGTGGCTCATCCTTTTTGCGAGTCCCGCCTGAAGGCCATGATAAACGGAGCTGTTATCCCACCACAGAGCGCGAATCCGACCCACGTTCTCGTTGAGTCTAGGCCAGGCACATGGTGGTGTTGATCCATCTAAGCACTTCCCGCCTGTGCCCGTCGCAACGGGATCTGTGCCGGGAATGGGCCAGAGATAGCCTGAAGAGGTTAGCGTTGGAAGCACCATGTTGCTGTCATCCGTGCTGAAGGGTGAGTGAACGGCATGCGAGCCCACGTAGGCAATCGCCGCAGTTAGGTTCGAGGCGATTTCGTGCTGAATATTGAGGTTCCAGTTCAAGGCGTAATTACGGTGTGGGTGCTGTTCAACGAAGCGCACACCTACAGTTCTCGGATCAACGGTTTGGGCGAGCCCCACCGCTCCCGTCGGGAACGAGCCCGGAGGTAAGGAAGTGACACCCTTTTGCAGCTGATACGGTAGGACACCGGTGCTTCCGTGGGTGTACTCCCAGGAAAGAGGCAGCACATCAAAGATTCCAAAGCCGCCACGCACTGCCGTCTTACCATTGTGAAAGGGATCCCACGCGAAACCAATTCGTGGTTCGAAGTTGTGAAGTGTTTGGTTCGAGGCCCACAGGGTCTTAACTGGCGTCTCTGACGGGCTAGTGAGGCTGGTCAAGACAGCGAACGTGCCGTGGGCGTCGGTCGGTAGCGTAACCGGCTCATAACGCACGCCAAAGTTCAGCGTAAGGTTCGGTCGGGCATGCCAATCGTCTTGAACATAGGCTCCAAAGAGGGTCTGGCGCACATTAATTGGCCGAGTGGTCGCTGGATCGTCAATCAGGAGGCTTTTCGGCTGGTTTTGGAGAAAGGTGGACAGAGAATCGAACTTGTAACTTCCGTTTGGCGGAACTCCCCCGGAGAACTCATCGTTCTGCATGCGCTCCACCGCAAACCCGACTTTCAAGGTATGTGTGCCGCGAGTAAGAAATGCATCGTCATAGAACTGGTAGGAATTCCACGTCAGAATGTCTGATGAGACGGTACCTAGAGCTCCATCCATCGTTACGATACCGCCGGCACTTATAACAATTTCCGGCGAAAATCGCCCGGGCAATGCGCCGAGACTGGCATCCTTGGCGAGCGGATTCAGTGCCGCGAAAGGCGCTGTGACCATCGCAGCCACACGGCTATAACCAATCCGCGCCGTATTCGCTAGTCCCGCGCTGAAGAGGTGCGTCTCTTCCACGCTGCCCATTTGCCTGAACGTGAAATTTTGGGTAAGCGTGTCTACCAGTGAATCCGGCATGGTGAGAGGCGCCTTATCGTAGAAATAGCTCACCGCAAGACTGTCCTTGTCAGAGAAACGGTGGTCGCCCCTCACGGTGAAATAGTTCTCCGTCAAGCGCTCCACTCCAGAAGTGACGAAGGTTCCTGTGTCTCCGTTCCCCATAAGAACGATGTTTCCGGATGCATCTCTTACGTTGGGCAGCGGATAGAAGCCCAGATAGGGCACGACCTTCGGGTCAACCGTGAAATTAGAACCGGGTAGAGCCGCACAGGCAAGATCCAAGTGGCAGAGATGGCCGGCTCGAGCCTCCACAGAAGGCACGATATTGCTGAAAGTGTCGCTCTTCCGCTGACGGATTCCTTCGTAGTCGGCAAAGATGAACGTCTTATTCTTTATAATCGGGCCTCCGCCGGCGGCCCCGAATTGGTCACGATGGAATGGCGGTATAGGTTGCGTGAGGTCGTCGAAGTAATTTTTTGCGTCTAAGACCTTATCGCGAATGAAGTAGTAGGCGTCCCCATGGAAGCCGTTCGTTCCTGACTTGGTGATCCCGTTGATGACCCCGCCGGAGGCCCGGCCATACTCAGCTGTATAGTTGCTAGTCAGGACTGAAAACTCCTGGACTGCGTCCACACCCAGGTTGACGCCCAGCGAGCTTCCCGGCGACCCATTCGAATAATCATTGATGCTGACCCCGTTAAGCCGGTAATTATTCTCGAACGGTTGATGACCGGAGATGGACAGCAGCGTTCCGTAACCTCTATTACCCCGATTGCTGGCGCCCGCCTCGACTCGGACACCCGTCACGCCCGGCTGGAGCGTGGCCAGTTGCGTCCAGTCGCGGCCGTTCAAAGGTAGTTCGCGCTCCGTTGTGGAATCGACCTCGGCGCTCAATGCCGATGAAGCGAGTTGCACGTCCGGCGCTATGGCCGTGACTTCCACTTTTTCCGTGGCATGGCCAATCTTCAAGGCAATATTCAGGGCCTTTACAGCACCTACCGTTAATGTAAGCCCCGATTGCACGGCGGTAGAAAATCCTTGAGCCGAAACTGTGATGTCATAATTCCCAGGCAACAAGTTCGGGGCGCTGTAAAACCCGTCCGAGTCAGTAGTAATGTCACTGACGACTCCGGTCGCGGTGTTTTTGATCGAAACGTTCGCCTTGGGAACTCCCGAGCCAGATGCGTCCGTCACCGTGCCAGTAAGGTTGGCCCCCGCGACTTGCGCATAAACTGGGTTAGATACGAACCCACTGAGTGTCAACACCAAACACACCAAGAAACTGCCAGCGATTTGTTTTAAATCAATAATCATCTAGTACCTCCGAGGACTTGCCGAGTGGCCCCTTTTTACATCCTTGCCGCACAGCCTATAGTGTCAACAGTTGACAGTCAACAAAAATATTGCACTTCTGTATCCAAGTATCAGATCAATCCTGAGGAAATCAGCACGCAGGCGCCGACGACAGGAAACCGGCAGATCTAGTAATTGCTCGGAGGAAATACCGTTTAAAGCCACCGCGTGGGGCGAGATTCTGCTCGAACTAGCTCTCCGGCGGCAGTCCTTTAACGATTCTAGGCAATTCAATGGCATCGACGCGCAAAATTCCGCCTAGAACGCTTCCCGGCCCCGGCTTCCGGCCAGCCGATATCCACATCCGCCACAAAGCGTGTAGCGACGCCGTTTAGCAATCCGAAACTGGAAACGTCCGAGAAATACCACGTGCCGGGTCGGGACCACGTAATTCCCGATTAATTCTTTCGCCACCTCAGCCGCGTCACTGGTTAAACGACCAACCATATTAGAGTTTCTTTCTTTAGAAGTACTAAAGGATGCTAAAATCGAGGACTTTCACAGGCATGACTTGCGACACTGTTTCGCTACGCCGTTGCGGGCGAAGAAGGTCAGGCTTGTGGACATCGCAGACGCATCAGGACGCAAAACGCTGAACATGACATGACGGTGCGCACGCCTGGAAGAAGAAAAGTGCCCACACCATTTCGTGGTACTTTTCGACCGGCCCGTCGTGACTGACACAAACACCGTCGCATTGTCTGCTGTAGGCGTCGCCAGTCGACCAACTATCAGTGTTTTAAACGAAATAGGGGCGTAGCTCAGTGGTAGAGCAGCGGCCTTTTAAGCCGAAGGTCGTGGGTTCGATCCCCACCGCCCCTACCAATCCTTCGTATTGAGAATAGTGAAGTTGGGGAGC
>Ga0185299_10004453_pt1 | contig 16932 bp, 17 predicted proteins | sample PaiPotPPA55metaG_FD_128002 | JGI IMG/M metagenome (GOLD analysis project Ga0185299, IMG submission 128002) | Iron sulfur acid spring bacterial and archeal communities from Banff, Canada, to study Microbial Dark Matter (Phase II) - Paint Pots PPA... ...
GTCGGCCGTCGCGCCGCGCACGGCGCGACCCGCCGAGCCCACGGCGAGAGCGGTGAGCCTGATCTGATCGTAGCCCCATTCGATGGGATTGCGGATTTGCATTGCTCATACTCCCGAACCGCTGGTTCGAGACGCCGCGAAAAGCGCGTGGCGGGGCGCCCAACCAGGCCACCGGTCACGAGACAGCCGTGACCGCGCCAGAGAGCCAAGCTTACGCCTGTCGCGGCTCCTCGTCCAAGGGCCATGCTGGAGCGACGGGCTTCCTCGCCCTAGGATGAGCCGGCCTCCCCAGACTCGCTGTTTCCTCACCTGAGCCTGCCGAAGGACGCACAATGCGGATGCAGCACGGCTTGTCATGACGGAAGCGATCAAGACGGCGATCCGCCAACAGGCGCTGGCGCTGGGCTTCGATGCGGTGGGGTTTGCGCCGCCGCTGCTGGCGCCGGAGGCACGCGCGCATCTGGCCGAGTTCCTGGCGCGCGGCTATCACGGCGACATGGGCTGGCTTGCCGAGCGCGCCGCCGAGCGCGCCCAGCCGGCGGTGCTGTGGCCCGAAGTGAAGAGCGTCGTCGTGCTCGGCCTCAATTACGGGCCGGACGAGGATCCGCTCGCCGTGCTCGAGGCGAAGGAACGCGGCGCGGTCTCGGTCTATGCGCGCAACCGCGACTACCACGACCTCGTCAGGTCGCGGCTGAAAGCGCTGGCGCGCTGGACCGTCGCGCGCTGGTCCGGCGAGATCAAGGTGTTCGTCGACACCGCGCCGGTGATGGAGAAGCCGCTGGCCCAGGCCGCCGGGATCGGCTGGCAGGGCAAGCACACCAACCTGGTGTCGCGCGGCTTCGGTTCCTGGCTCTTCCTCGGCGAGATCTATCTCTCGCTCGATCTCGCGCCCGACGCGGCGGAGGCGGATCATTGCGGCGCCTGTCGGCGCTGCCTCGAAATCTGCCCGACGCGCGCCTTCGACGGGCCCTACCGGCTCGAGGCGCGGCGCTGCATCTCCTACCTCACCATCGAGCACAAGGGGCACATCCCCGCGCCCTTGCGCCCGCTCATGGGCAACCGCATCTATGGCTGCGACGATTGCCTCGCGGTCTGCCCGTGGAACAAATTCGCGCAGGCCGCGCGCGAGCCGGCGGTGATGCCGCGCGCCGATTTGAACGCGCCGCGCCTCGCCGCGCTGGCAGCGCTCGACGATGCCGCGTTCCGCGCCCTCTTCGCGGGCTCGCCGGTGAAGCGCATCGGCCGCGACCGCTTCCTGCGCAACGTGCTGATCGCCATCGGCAACAGCGGCGCGGCCGAGCTCGTCGCCGCGGTGACGCCGCATCTCGCCGATCCCTCGCCGCTGGTGCGCGCGATGGCGGTGTGGGCGCTCACGCGGCTCGGCGATACAGCGACGGTCGATGGGGCGCGCGCCGCGCATCTGCCGGCGGAGACGGACGAGGCCGTGCGCGCGGAATGGCTGAGCGCGGCGTGACGACAGATCGGAGAGGGCGATGAGCGAGAAGATCGACTGGCGCCAGCACGGCGTGCGCGTGGTGAAGGGCTCGGAGCTCGACGCCAACACGGCGCAGACGCCGGGCATGAACCGCGCCGCCGCCATCACCCATGCCCGCGCCGGCGCGCAGAAGCTGTGGGCGGGCACGGTGACCATCCACGCCAACGCCAAGACCGGCGCGCACCACCACGGCGAGGTCGAGAGCGTGATCTATGTGGTGAAGGGCAAGGCGCGCATGCGCTGGGGCGAGCGGCTCGAATACACGGCCGAGGCCGGGCCGGGCGATTTCATCTACGTGCCGCCTTTCGTGCCGCACCAGGAGATCAACGCCAGCGCCGACGCGCCCTTGGAGTGCGTGCTGTGCCGCAGCGGCCAGGAGCCCGTCGTCGTCAATCTCGACATTGCGCCGGTCGAGCCGCCCGAGGAAGTGCGCTGGATCGACCCGATCCACCGGAAATAGTCCGTTCGGGGCCGGCGGCGCCGCAGGGCGGTCGTGCGTCCTTCGACAGGCTCAGGATGAGGAAGATCGAGAATGGCATTTGGGGAATTCCATTGAGAAAATCTCCTCATCCTGAGCCTGTCGAAGGACGCACCGGCGGTATTGCAGCGCGCCCCGCTCATGCTGTCCCGGTGCGGGCTCCCGCCGAAGCTTTGCTTCGGCTGACGCCCGCCGTGTTGGGCTCGCGCACGGCAAGGACATGCAGGATGACGTAATCGCCGTCGGCGAAGGCTTGGCGGATCTCGCTGTGCGCGGCGGGATATTTATCGCGCAGGAAGTCGAGGAACTTCTTCAGGCCCTGCGGCCCGTCGGCGGCGTTCGGATTGTGCTGGGTGTAGTGCGAGCCCAGGTATTTTTCCGCCGCCGCGAAATCCTTCTGATTGATCGCCGCGTCGTAGAAGGCCATCACCGTCTGCTTGTTGGCTTCGCGCGGATCATCCGCGGCCTGCGCAGCTTGACCAAGCAGCAACAGCGCCGCAACCGTGCCGACGAGCTTGTCCATTCCTTCCTCCCAGCAAGCGCGCCCGCATCCTATCACGCGCCGCGCGCCGCTTTCAGCAGGTCCGCCAGCTTCTGCGCGGGGTCGGCGAGCGCCTCTTTCGGCACGCGCGCGCGTGACGTGGCGAGGCGGCGCAGCACCGCCATGTCACGCCCGGTGTTGACCGTGATGGCGGCGGCGATGCGCCCCTCGGCGTCGAGGCCGATCAGGGTGAAGCCGGGCGCCGCTAGGGCGCCGCGCCGGATCATCTCCATGCCCGGATCGACGCAGCCGAGCACCTGGATGTTGCAGTCGTACTGGTCGGTCCACAGCCACGGCAGCTCGGCGTAAGCGTCGCTCGCGCCGGCCATGGCGCGCGCGACGATGGCGGCCTGGTTGAGCGCGACCTGCCAGGACTCGACGCGAATGGCGCGGCCCAGCAGCGGGTTGAGGTGCCGCGTGGCGTCGCCGGCGGCGAAGATGTCGGGATCGTCGGTGCGGCCCTGCGCGTCGACGCGGATGCCGTCCGCGACGGCGAGGCCGGCCTGCTCGGCGAGCGCGGTGTTGGGCGCGGCGCCGATGCCGGCGACGACCATGTCGCCGACATGATCGGCGCGCGCCGTCGTCACCACCGCGCCGCCGCTGGAGGAGCGCGCGATGCTCTTGATCCGCGCCTCGAATTCGAAGCGCACGCCGTGGCGCTCGTGGAGCGCGCGCGCGTGGTCGCCGATGAGCGGCGGCAGGCCGCGCGCCATGAGCCGCGGCAGCGCCTCCAGCACCGTCACCTGGGCGCCGAGGCGGGTCGCGGAGGCCGCGAGCTCGAGCCCGATGAAGCCGCCGCCGATGAGGATGAGCTCGCGGCCCGGCGACAGCGCGTGGCGGATCCGCTCGGCGTCGGCGAGGCTGCGCAGGTAATGGATCGAAGCGGCGTCGAACAGCGCCGGCAGGCGGCGCGCGTGGCAGCCGGTGGCGAGCAGCAGCGTGTCGTAAGCGACGCGCTCGCCATCGGCGAGATGCACGGTCTTCGCGGCGCGATCGATGCGGGTTGCCGTCGTGCCGAGCCGCAAGCGGATGCGCTGCTCGGCGTAGAAGCTTTCGGGCTTGAGCTGGAGCGTGGCCGGAGCGAGCGCGTCGGTGATGAAGGCCTTGGACAGCGGCGGCCGGTCATAGGGCAGATGCGGCTCGTCGCCGATCAGCAGGATGTCCGCATCCGCGACTTGCGCGCGCAGCACCTCCGCCGCCCGCATCCCCGCCGGCCCGGCGCCGATGATGACGAAACGGATGCTCACATCTTCACCCCCGCAGCACCTCCCTCTCCCCTTGCGGGAGAGGGGAGGCTAATGCAGATGCACATACTCGTAATCGAGCGGCAGGTTGTTGATGCCGCGGTCGGGGGGTGCGATCCAGGCGGCAATCTTGCCGGGCGCGATGACGCGCTGCATCAGGCTCTTGATGAAGGCGCGATCGCCCTCGGAGGGGAGCCAGCCGGGGAGCTTCGCCTGCCATTCGGCGGCGGCGATGATTTGGCCCGACGGATCGACCGGCTGACCCGCCCAGGCGCCGATGCCTCGGCGGAAGCGCGGGCTCGGCAGCGTGAGCTCGAAGGCGTGGCCGGCCTTGGCGATGAGGCGGTTCCAGCGCTTCACGCCGATCTCGCAGTCGCGGACATAGGCCGTGCGCGTCGCCTCGTTCATGGCGTTGCGCAGCGGCACCTGCTCGGTGGTGGTGCCGCCCTTGCCGTCGGGCATCTCGAGCGCCATCGCGCCTTCGCTGCACAGATGGTCGGCGAAATTGGTTTCGTCCGGACGGCCCTTGATGCCGGCGGCGAAATAGGTCGCCGCGTTCGACGAGATCTCGGCGCCGAACAGATCGAGCGACGAGCTGAACCAGAAGTTCAGGTATCGCTGCATGGTCGGCAGGTCGATGGCGCCGGCGCGGCGCACCTTGTCCGGCTCGTCGCTGCCGAGCTCGTTGATCACCTCGAGCGTGCGGCGCACGATGCGGGCGATGCCGGTGTCGCCGACGAACATGTGGTGCGCCTCTTCGGTCAGCATGAACTGGCAGGTGCGCGCCAGCGGATCGAAGCCGCTCTCGGCGAAGCTCTTCAGCTGGAACTTGCCGTCGCGGTCGGTGAAATAGGTGAACATGAAGAGCGACAGCCAGTCGCTGATCGGCTCGTTGAAGGTGCCGAGGATGCGCGGCTTGTCGGCGTCGCCCGAATGGCGCGACAGCAGCTCCTCCGCCTCCTCGCGCCCGTCGCGGCCGAAATAGGCGTGCAGCAGATAGACCATCGCCCAGAGATGCCGCCCCTCCTCGACATTGATCTGGAAGAGGTTGCGCAGATCATAGAGCGACGGGCAGCTGTGGCCGAGCAGCCGCTGCTGCTCGACCGAGGCGGGCTCGGTGTCGCCTTGCGTGACGATGAGGCGGCGCAGGGTCGAGCGATGCTCGCCCGGTACTTGCTGCCAGGCCGGCTTGCCGAACTCGTCGCCGAAGCCGATGCGGCGGTCGGGCACGGCGTCGGCGAGAAAGATGCCCCAGCGGTAGTCCGGCATCTTCACCGTGCCGTAGCTCGCCCAGCCCTTGGCGTCGACCGAGGTCGCCGTGCGCAGATAGACGTCGGCATCGAGGAAGTCGCTCGGCCCCATGCCGCGCCACCAGTCGAGAAAGCGCGGCTGCCAATGCTCGAGCGCGCGCTGCAACGTGCGGTTCTCGGCGAGGTCGACGTTGTTGGGGATGCGCTCCTGATAGTCGATCGCCATGGGCTCAGACCCTTTCCCGGTTGAACTGTGGCTTAGAGCCGCTGCCGAAGAGCTTCAAGGCGCCCTTCTCGCCGACCGCGTTGGGCCGGTTGAAGATCCAGTTCTGCCAGGCCGAGAGCCGGCCGAAGATGCGCGTCTCCATCGTCTCCGGCCCGGCGAAGCGCAGGCTCGCCTCGAGGCCGGTGAGCGCGTCGGGCGAGAGGCTGGCGCGCTCCTCGACGGCGACGCGGATCTCGTCCTCCCAGTCGAGCGCGTCGGGCGCGAAGGTGACGAGGCCGAGCGACATCGCCTGCTCCGCATCGAGGTGCTCGCCCTGGCGCGCGGCCAGCGCCGCCACCGGCGCCGGCTCGCCGCAGAAGCGCGTCTGGAGCCGCGTCAGCCCATTGGGCATCGGGAACGCGCCGAAATTCAGCGCCGACAGCGCCACGCGCGGCGCGTCGTTGTCGCCCTCCGGCAGCGCCAGCATGAAGGAGCGGTCGGCGGCCAGCGCCAATTCGAGCAACGTCCCGGCAAAGCACGACTCGCGGTCGATGAGGGCGAAGAAGCTGCGCGCGGAGAGGTCGAGCCGCGCCAGGGTGCGGCGCAGGAAGGCGACGGTCTCGCGCACGAACCAGTGCTCCTGCTGCGCCAGCATCGCCGCGTCACTTTCCAGCAAGGCCGCGACCGAACCGCGCGTCTTGAGCAGCAGCGTGCCGAGCTCGAGCTCGTTGATGCGCAGCATGAGGAGCGCATCGTCGAGCTCGCGCGCCATGGCGAGAGGCCACCAGCGCGCGCCCTGCGCCAGGATCGCCTCGCGGTCGCGCGGGCCGCCCTCGGCGGGGCCGGTCACGGTGATGGTGGCGGTGCGCTGGGCGCGGTCGAAACCGACATCGACCCAGCGGTAGTGGTAGCCCGTGTCGTCGATCTTGCGCTCGAGCGGCGGCAGCGCCACGCCCTTGGCCTCGGCCGGCCGGTCGCTCTGCGCCGCCAGCGCCTGCGCGCGTTCCTTCACGAGCTGGGCGAAGCGTGCGGGTGGCGCCGCGTGGTCGATGAGCTTCCACTGCTTGGCACGGTCGGCGCGCACGCCCTCCGCCGTCGTGCAGAACACATCGGCGAGGTCGCGCCGCACCTTGCGCTTGTCGACGAGCCGCGTCAGGCCGCCCGTCCCCGGCAGCACGCCCAGGAGCGGCACTTCCGGCAGGCTCACCGTCGAGGAGCGGTCGTCGATCATGACGATCTCGTCGCAGGCGAGCGCGATCTCGTAGCCGCCGCCGGCGCAGGCGCCGTTGAGCGCGGCGAGGAATCTGAGGCCAGAATGGCGGCTGGAATCCTCGATGCCGTTCCTCGTCTCGTTGGTGAACTTGCAGAAATTGACCTTCCACGCATGCGGCGAGGTGCCGAGCATGTAGATGTTGGCGCCGGCGCAGAACATGCGCTCCTTGCCGCTGGTGAGGATGACCGCCTTGACCTCTGGATGCTCGAAGCGGATGCGGTTCAGCGCGTCATGCAGCTCGATGTCGACGCCGAGATCGTAGGAATTGAGCTTGAGCTTGTAGCCCGGCCGGATCCCGCCATCCTCGGCGACATCGAGCACCAGCGTGGCGACCGCGCCCTCGACCTGCAGCTTCCAGTGCTTGTACCGATCCGGATGGGTATCGAACGTGATCATCCACGCCGCCTCCTGCGCCGATCAGACTCAAGCACTATAATGCATGTTGATGCGTCTGCAAGCAGTATGATGCTGAATTGGGTTCGTTTCGCATTTTTTGGCATTCTGCGATCCGGTAAAGTGCCCGCGTAGCGCGTTTCACTGCACGCTTATTGCGTAGATGGCTGCGGTGCCAACGCCTGTCAAGGCCCGACCTCCGGGTGATTCCGAAACAGCTCCTTCTCGAATCCGTTCTTCGCCTTTATGACTTTGAGCAACTCATCAGGCGTCACATCGAGATCATCTGGCATCTTCGGGTGAGTAAGCCTGTCTCGAACCTTTATTGCCTCTTTCAAACATGACCACCACTCAACAGACGCATCGAACTGCGACAGCCTACGCCGTGCCTTGTCGTTGAGGGCGAACGCGAATCGTATATTGCGGGATAGCGATATATGCGCCGCGCGCTGGACGATTTCGCCCTTCTCGTTCAACTCATACTCTGTATCAGTCGCGAAGTATCGTTCCTCGGGCGTGATCTCGATTCCATTTTGGATGCACTTCCAAGCGGCGGATGCCTTGACCGAGAAAGTGACGGCTTCGATGTATGCGAATGCAGCCCTGATTAGTTGCCGCGCGTGGGACTCGTAGTCGGCATCTAGGTTGCCGTCTTCATCAATCTCTCCATCGTCCTCTCCATCGTCGAAAGAGCCCAGCAGTTCCCTATAACTGCGAGTGTATGCGCCGCAACGCTATACAGCTGACTACGACCCGTACAGCGACTAGTTTAGCGCCTTGCCACCCGACGACGCCGGACACGGCTCCGTGTCTTCGGCTCCGCGCTGTTCACCGTCACCAGATGCGCCTTCGCCCGCTGCTGCAGCGCGGGCGGCAGCTTCACGCTGCGGCCGGTCTTGAGGCTCGCCATCACGGCGGTGCAGTCGCTGGTGGCGAGCAGCTGCGCCGTCGCGCCGTCGACCATGCGGTGGACGAAGCGGAGATATTTCCGGCCGACGGCGACGAAGCCGCTGCTGGTCGTCACCAACTCGCCGCCGCGCAGCTCCTTCAGGAACTGGTAGTTCTGCCGCACGATGGCGACGCGCAGCTTCTGCTTCTTGATGCTGGCGGGCGTCACACCGACGGCGTGCAGCAGGAACCACGTCGCCTGGTCGAAGCGCGACACATACATCGGCGAGTTCATGTAGGCCTCGGCATCGTATTCCGAGGCCAGCACCGCGCCCTTGAAGGTCTCGACCCATCCCGGCATCGCCCGCCTCCCCTTGCCTCGCGCCTGCTGGCGAGCATACCGTTATCGGCTGGTCACGGTGCTATCCGGCGGACCATGACCGTCCAGGAGCTTCCGACGATGGCGATGCCGCCTGTCGAAACGCGCGCGCCGCTGGGCCAGGTCCTTCTGGACGGGGCGCTGTTGGGGTTCCTCTGGCTCTGGAGCGTGCTGGCGCTGGTCGCGAGCGCCGTCGCCACCCTCAACCTGTTCCTCACCGGCAACCCATTCCGCCATGCAGGCTCGTTCGTGCTCATCCCGATATGGCTGATGTTCGAGACCGTCCTGTTCTCTCCGGCCATCGTCGCCTTGGTCTGGCGGCGGCACCGGCGACGCAAGCGGGCGCGGTCATGACGGGCGCGGTGCCGGACGCGCGGCACTCGCCGTATGAGCGCTGCCGCCGCTGCGGCGGCGGCCCAGCAGGCGTCTGGGTGTCGCCGCCTTTTGCGCTCACCCCGTCACCGCCGCGCGCAGCTCCTTGAGGCTCTGCTCCACCGTCTTGCCGGCGGTGTCGACGATAGCGTCGGCCTTGGCGTAGAGGGCGTGGCGGCCGGCAAGGATGCGGCGGAGGTCTTCCATCGCCGCCGCGTTGTCGGCCATCGGGCGGTAGTCGCCTTGCGCCATGACGCGGCTCATATGCTCCTCGGGCGCGGCGGTGAGCCACACCGTGTAGCAGGCGGAGAGCAGCAGGTCGAAGGTCGCGGGCTCGGAGACGATGCTGCCGCCGGCGGCGATCACGGCGCGGTCGTGGCGCTCGATCACCGTCTCGAGCGCGCGGCGCTCGTAGCGGCGATAGGCCGACTGACCGTAGAGGTCGAACACCACGCCGAGGCTGGTGCCGCTCTCGCGCTCGATCTCGCGGTCGAGCTCGATGAAGGGCGCGTCGATCGCCTGGGCGAGGCGCGCGCCCAGCGTCGACTTGCCGGCGCCGCGCAGGCCGATCAGGGCTATGCGCTGATGCCGCTCGCTCTCTACCGCGGCGCCGAAGGCTTCGCCCAGCAGCTTGCGCGCCTGCGCCAGGTCCTTGCCCGGCAAGCGGCTCAGCGTCTGGATGAGCAAGGTGAGCTCGACCGGGCGGTCGGGCCCCTCGCGCACGAGGTCGGCCAAGGGCAGGCCCATGGCGTGCGCGACCTGGCGCAGCAGCGCGATCGAGATGTTGCCCTGGCCCGCCTCGAGCTGCGCCAGATAGCGCTCGGAAACCTTGGAGTCGCGCGCAAGGATCTTGCGCGTCATGCCGCGCCGGGCACGGGCCTCGCGGATGCGCTCGCCCAGCGCGCACAGATAGGCGGCCTCGCTGTCCTCCGCCGCGCGCCGATCCTTGGTTGCCGCCTCGTCTCGCGCCGCCATGGCCGCCCTCTCCTCCGCCGCCCGACTGCGTCAGGCTCGGCGAACATGTACTATAGTGCTTGCTAAAACATGGACGTGCACTGTAGTCTCTGCCGCCTAGAGCGTCCAGTGCCAAGGAGGCCCTTCGTGGAGCAGCGCCTGACCATCCTGGTCGGCACCATGACCGGCACGGCGCAGCTCGTCGCCGACGAGGTGGCCGATGCCGTGAAGGCGCGTGGCATCGCGGCCGAGGTCGTGCCCATGGACGGGCTCGACGCGGCGGTGTTCGACGGCGACGGCGCGTTCCTGCTGTGCACCTCGACCTATGGCCAGGGCGACGTGCCCGACAACGCGCAGGCGCTCTTCGCCGACCTCGAGCGGGCGAGGCCGGATCTGGCGCGGCTGCGCTACGGCGTCATCGGGCTCGGCGACCGCACCTATGCGCAGACCTTCTGCTTCGGCGGCAAGCGCTTCGACGCGCTGCTGCAATCGCTGGGCGCGCGGCGCGTCGGCGAGCCGATGCTGCACGACGCCAGCGCCGGGAGCATCCCGGAAGAAGTCGCGGTCGAATGGATCGGCGGGTGGCTCGACCGCTTCCGCGCGGAGCGTGATCAGGCCGCCTAGATTTGCGCGCGACACGTCTTGCTTGCGCCACCCCACCGCTTAAGCGATCGTTAACCGCCAGCGTGGATGCTCCCCGTTATCGTCATCGTCCATCGAGACGACCCTGCGGCGAGATTGCGGGAGTTGCGCGGGTGGCTCGCACCCTCAGCCATCGGTGACGCGGGCGCGTGCACCGTACGGCACCCGAGCCGCCGGCCTCGGCAACGGCGAGGTTCGCAAGAAACGACCCTCGTCTCATGCCGTTGGCCTAGGACCCGCGCAGAGTGGACGCAGAGCCAACGCCACGCGGCGAGGAGGAGAGAAACGCATGAACGACGATCGCAACGACAAGCGCAGATCCCGGGAGAATCACGGGCATGACGAGCCGCGCGAGCAGAGCGCGCGCGGCTCAGGCGAAGCGGGCCATCGCGGCGACGACGCCGAGCGCAAGCCCAGCACCATCGAGCGCCGCGACTGGCGCGGCTCGGGCGTCTGCGGCGACCGCCACACCGACTGAGATTCAAGGCCGGCTGCGTCCCGGAACGCGCCGGCGGGCCTGCCGTTTGCCGTAAAGGCAATCACGGAGCGCCGTCATGAGCGGCACACGCGTCCTCGGCATCGTGCTGGCGGTGGTCGGCGCGGTGATCCTGGTGTTCGGGCTCAACGCCTCGCATTCCCTCGTCGACCAGGCGTCGCAGACCTTCATCGGGCGCTACACGCAAGGAACGATGGCCTATATCGTCGTCGGCCTGGCCGCGCTGGTGGGTGGCGCGCTGATGGCGCTGGTGGGGCGGCGGTGAGCGCCGTTCGCAGCGCGCTGGCAAGGTTGGGCTTCATCGCCGCAGCTCTCGCCGCGCCGACGCCGTCCTCGGCGCAGACCGCGGCACCGCCGTCGGCCAGGTGGTGACGCTGCGCGTCCCGCCGGACCGCTTACGCGAAGTGAACCGCGTCATCGAGGAGAAAGGTTGGGGCGCCTACCGCACCGAGTTCTACGCCACCTATGACTATCTCCCGGTCTGGCGCCAAGCGCATCCGCAGCGCTAGGCCGCCGCGACGCCGCGGCGGTTGACAAGCGCGGTCGCCGCTCCATCCTGCGCGCAAAGGAGCGCCGTGGTGGAGAGAAGCAATAATTTCGATGCGCTGCGCCTCCTCGCGGCGAGTTCGGTCATCTTCTCCCACGCCTTCCTCCTGAGCCGGGGCCGCGAGGACAACGATCCACTGATGCTCTTGACCGGCGGCCAGACCGTGCTCGGCGTCGTCGGCGTGTTCGTGTTCTTCGTCATCAGCGGCTTCCTCGTCACGCAGAGCTTCGAGGCGACGGGCTCGCCGTGGCGCTTTCTTGCCAAGCGCGCGCTGCGCATCTATCCCGGCCTCGCCGCGTGCATCCTGCTGTGCGTGTTCGTCCTCGGCCCGCTGGTGACGAGCCTGCCGCTCGGCGCCTATCTGCGCAGCGCCGGCGTTTATGACTTCCTGCTCAACAACCTCGCGCTCAATGTCGAGCATAACGGGCTGCCCGGCGTGCGCTTCACCGGCTTTCCCGTCGGCGACATCATCGACGGCCCGCTCTGGAGCCTACCCTGCGAAGTCGTGATGTACGTGATGGTGCTCGGCCTCGGCAGCCTGCGCCTGCTGCGCCTCTGGCTGCTCGTGCCGCTCCTCGCGCTCGGCCTCGGCTGCCTCTGGTTCGACAGCGCCCAAAGCCCCTGGTTCATCGGCAGCGTCGGCTGGCTGCTCGGCTTCTTCGTCGCCGGCATGATCCTCTACAAGCTGCGCGATCGCGGCATCTTCTCCGGCCGCATCGCCCTCGCCGCGCTCGCCGGCCTCGCCGCCAGCGTGCCGCTCGGCGCGTTCATCCTGCTGTTCCCGCTGTTCGGCGCCTATCTCGTGATCTATCTCGCGCTCGAGCACCGCCTGCCGGCGATCCCGGCGGCAAGGGTCGGCGATCTCTCCTACGGCCTCTACATCTATGGCTGGCCGGTCGCGCAGGCGCTGCTCTATGTCAGCGGCGGCGCGCTCGCCTGGTGGCAGCTCTTCCCGCTGGCGCTGGCGCTGTCGGCGGCGATCGCCTTCCTCTCCTGGCACCTCATCGAGAAGCCGGCGCTGCGTTTGAAGCCACGCGGCGCGGCGGCGGCGACGGCCGCGGGCTATGCGGCGCCGGTCTGACCCGGCGCCCGCCCGCGACGACGGATCAATGGCCTTGTTGGCAGCGCAGCGTGCTGTAGTCGCTGCCGCCCCGCCGGTTCTGATGCAGCAGGTCGGCGCTCCCGCCGGCGCAGCCTTCGTCGGCGTCCGCCGCAGCCGTGCCGTACCGGCTGTGCGACGGCCCGATGTCGGGGTCGTAGAACACGTTCGCGCAGGCGGCGAGCGCCGTCACCGCCGCGCCGATCAGCAGCCATCTGCAAAGCATGCTCGCCTCCGTTGGAGCGCGGCCCTCCACCGGTCAAACAGCGGTTGAGCGGGCATCGTCCCGTCGGGAGGGATTGACGCATTATACCGCCGCTTCGGCGCGCCTGATGCAGAATATTGCTTGACGCGGCGCTTTCCCCTGCGGCACCTATGACTGAAGATCGGGACGAGCACCCGAGGACAGGGCGCGACAGTCGGGAGGCAGTAATGGCCGCCGGAGCTTCGGCAGGCGAGGCGCCGCAGATCGCGATCCCCCGCGACTACAACGCCGCCGTCGACCTCATCGAGCGCAATCTCGAGGCCGGGCGCGGCGGCAAGGTGGCGTTCCGCGACGACCGCGGCGCCTACACCTATGCCGGGCTCGCCGAGCGCGTCGACCGCGCCGCCAACGCGCTGCGCACGCTCGGCCTCGAGCCCGAGCAGCGCCTGCTGCTGTGCCTGCTCGACACCATCGATTTTCCGACAATGTTCCTCGGCGCGATCAAGGCCGGCATTGTGCCGATCGCCGTCAACACGCTGCTCGCCACTGGCGACTACGACTTCATGCTGCGCGACAGCCGGGCGCGGGCGCTGGTCGTGACGGACGTGCTCTACGACCGCTTCGCGCCGATCCTCAGCAAACAGCCGGCGCTGAAGCAGGTGGTGATCTCGGGCACGCAGCCGATCGACGGGCGGCGGATGCTGTCCGACCTGCTGGCCGCGGCGGCGCCGCGCGCCAAACCGGCGGAGACGAGCTCGGACGACGCCTGTTTCTGGCTCTACTCCTCGGGCTCGACCGGCACGCCCAAGGGCGTCGTCCATCTCCACTCCCACCTCATCCTCACCGCCGAGCTCTATGCCAAGCCGATCCTCGGCATCGCCGAGAACGACGTCGTCTTCTCGGCCTCGAAGCTGTTCTTCGCCTACGGGCTCGGCAACTCGCTGACTTTCCCGATGTCGGTCGGCGCCACCACCGTGCTGCTCGCCGAGCGCGCCGCGCCGCCCGCCGTGTTCCGCATCCTCAAGCAGCACAAGCCGTCGATCTTCTGCGGCGCGCCGACGCTCTACGCGGCGATGCTGGCGAGCCCGGACCTGCCCAAGCGCGACGAAATGGCGTTGCGGATCTGCAGCTCCGCGGCGGAGCCGCTGCCCGACAACATCGGCAACCGCTGGACGGAGCATTTCGGCGTCGAGATCCTCGACGGCATCGGCTCGACGGAGATGCTGCACATCTACCTCTCGAACCGCCCGGGCAAGGTGCGCTACGGCACGACAGGCACGCGCGTGCCGGGCTACGACCTCCGCCTCGTCGACGACGACGGAAGGCCGGTGCCATCAGGCGAGATCGGCGAGCTGCAGGTCTCCGGCCCGACCAGCGCCGCCTTCTACTGGAACAACCGCGAGCGCAGCCGCCAGACCTTCCTCGGCCCTTGGACGCGCAGCGGCGACAAATATGTCGAGGACAAGGACGGCTATTTCACCTATTGCGGCCGCACCGACGACATGATGAAGGTGAGCGGCATGTATGTGTCGCCGGCCGAGGTCGAATCGGTGCTGATGGCGCATGCTTCCGTGCTCGAGGCCGCCGTGGTCGGCCAGCTCGACGAGGAGAAGCTCACCAAGCCCAAAGCCTATGTCGTGCTGAAGCCCGGCGCCGCGCCATCGCCCACGCTCGCCGCGGAGCTGCAGGCACATGTGAAGTCGCGGCTGGCGGGCTATAAATGCCCGCGCCGGATCGAGTTCATCGACGAGCTGCCGAAGACCGCGACCGGCAAGATCCAGCGCTTCAAGCTGCGCGCGCGCGGCGCGCCGTAGGCGCCGACAACAAACCGATAAGGGGGAGTGATCATGACGAAAGAGACGAGAGCGCCGGCGAGCCGCCGCACGATCCTGAAGGGCGTGGCCGCCACGGCCGGCGCCGCGCTGCTGCCGGAGCCGTTTGCCATTGGCCAGACCGCCAAGATCAAGCTCGGGCTGATGCTGCCCTATACCGGCACCTATGCCGCGCTCGGCAAGAACATCGACGAGGCGCTGCGCCTCGCCGTCGGCGAGCACGATGGCAAGCTCGGCGGGCGCGAGGTCGAGTATGTCGTGCTCGACGACGAGTCCGAGCCCGCCAAGGGCGCCGAAAACGCCAACAAGCTGGTGACGCGCGACAAGGTCGATTTCCTCATCGGCACCGTCCATTCCGGCGTCGCCATGGCCATGGTGAAAGTGGCGACCGACAACGACACCATGCTGCTCATCCCCAACGCCGGCGCCGGCGCGGCGACCGGTGCCGCCTGCGCGCCCAACATCTTCCGCACCTCGTTCTCGAACTGGCAGCCGGGCTTCGCCATGGGCAAGGTGGCGGCCGGCCGCGGCCAGAAGCGCGCGGTGGCGGTGAGCTGGGACTACGCCGCCGGCCATGAATCGGTCGACGGCTTCAAGGAGGCCTTCACCGCCGGCGGCGGCAAGATCGAGAAGGAGCTGTTCCTGCCCTTCCCCAATGTCGAGTTCCAGCCGATCCTGACCGAGATCGCCGCGGTCAAGCCGGAGCTGGTCTATGTCTTCTTCGCCGGCGGCGGCGCCGTGAAATTCGTCAAGGATTACGCCGCGGCCGGGCTGAAGGCGAGCGTGAAGCTGGTCGGCGCCGGCTTCCTCACCGACGGCACGCTCGAGGCGCAGGGCGAGGCGGCGCAGGGGCTCGAGACGACGCTGCATTATGCCGACGGGCTCAACGTCGCCAAGGACAAGACATTCCGCGCCGCCTTCCGCAAGGCCACCGGGCGCGACGCCGACGTCTACGCGGTCCAGGGCTACGACACGGGCCAGCTGCTCGTCGCCGGGCTCGCCGCGGTCAAGGGCGACGTCAAGGCGCGCACGGCGCTGGTCGCCGCCATGGAGAAGGCGGAGATCGACAGTCCGCGCGGCAAGTTCACGCTGTCCAAGGCGCACAACCCGGTGCAGGACATGTATCTGCGCAAGGTGCAGGGGCTCGAGAACAAGTATGTGAGCGTCGCGGCGAAGGCGCTCGCCGATCCCGCGCGCGGCTGCAAGATGGCGTGAGCTGCGGTCGGCTGCATCGGCATTGTGCGTCCTTCGACTCGCGGCTTCGCCGCGGCTCAGGATGAAGGGAACCGAGAGTGGCATCTCGTCGATGCCATTGAGAAAATCTCCTCATCCTGAGCGCGCGCCCTTGGGCGCGCAGTCGAAGGACGCACGGCGCGCCTGCAACGCACTTTCACCCACCGCCGAAAGCTGCTAGCTCACAGCGCATGTCCGACAGCGTCATCTTCTTTTTCATCCAGGTGCTGAACGGCGTGCAGTACGGGTTGCTGCTGTTCCTGGTGGCGAGCGGCTTGACGCTCATCTTCGGCATCATGGGGATCATCAACCTCGCCCATGGCAGCTTCTACATGGTCGGCGCCTATCTCGCCTTCGCCTTCGCCGAGCGCACCGGCAGCCTGTGGCTCGCCATCCTGCTCGCGGTGCCGCTCACCGTGCTGCTCGGCCTCGTGCTCGAGGCGCTGCTGTTCCGCTTCCTCTACACGCGCGACCATCTCTATCAGGTGCTGCTGACCTATGGCCTCATCCTGGTCTTCGAGGAGCTGCGCAGCATCCTCTTCGGCGACGACGTGCACGGTGTCGCCGTGCCAGCCTTTCTCGATTTCTCGCTGCCGCTCACGCCGACGCTGAGCTACCCGGTCTATCGCCTGTTCATGTCGGCGGTGTGCCTCCTCATCGCCGGCGCGCTCTATCTGCTGATCCAGCGCACGCGCCTCGGCATGACCATCCGCGCCGGCGCGGTCAACCGCGAGATGGTGCAGGTGCTCGGCATCGATATCGGCCTCGTCTATCGCCTGGTGTTCGCGCTGGGCGTGGCCCTCGCCGCCTTCGCCGGCATGCTCGCGGCGCCGGTCGCCTCGGTGTTTCCCGGCATGGGCAACCAGATCCTCATCATCTCCTTCGTCGTCGTCGTGATCGGCGGCATCGGCTCGGTCAAGGGCGCGCTGCTGGGGTCGCTGCTCATCGGCCTCGCCGACACTTTCGGCCAGGTGTGGGCGCCGCAGATCGCCGGCATGACCGTCTACATGCTGATGGCGGCGGTGCTGGTGTGGCGGCCGGCGGGCTTCTTCGGGCGCGCCGCCTAGATGCGGCCCAAGCTGGTCCTGGGTCTCGTGCTGCTCGCCGGCGTGGCGGCGCTCATCGCCTTTCCCGTGCTGGCCGAGCGCTTCTACCTGCAGCTCGTCAGCAAGATCATGATCATGGCGATCTTCGCCATGAGCCTCAATCTGCTGGTGGGCTGCACCGGGCTGGTCAGCCTCGGCCATGCCGCATTCTTCGGCCTCGGCGCCTACACGCTGATGCTGCTGTCGCCGCAATACGCGGCGGCGAGCCTGTGGCTGTCGCTGCCGGCGGCGGTCGCCGTCGCCGCCGCGGCGGCGTTCATGATCGCGTTCATGATCGGGCTGCTCGTGCTGCGCAGCTCC
>Ga0185299_10004454_pt1 | contig 16932 bp, 11 predicted proteins | sample PaiPotPPA55metaG_FD_128002 | JGI IMG/M metagenome (GOLD analysis project Ga0185299, IMG submission 128002) | Iron sulfur acid spring bacterial and archeal communities from Banff, Canada, to study Microbial Dark Matter (Phase II) - Paint Pots PPA... ...
TTCGCCGAAGCGCTGTCCGCCGAACTGCGCCTTGCCGCCCAGCGGCTGCTGGGTGACGAGGCTGTAAGGACCGATCGAGCGCGCGTGGATCTTGTCGTCGACCAGGTGGTGCAGCTTGAGCATATAGATGTATCCGACCGTGACCTTGCGATCGAACGCCTCGCCGGTGCGCCCGTCGACCAGGGTGACCTGGCCCGAGGTATCGAGGCCGGCGTCTTTCAGCATGCCGACGATGTCCTCCTCGCGCGCGCCGTCGAAGACCGGGCTCGAGACCGGCACGCCGTGGCGCAGATTCTCGCCCAACTCCATCAGCTCGTTGTCCTCGAGCTCCTTGATGTCGCTCTGGTCGCCCTTGTCGGTGTAGATGCCGTTCAGGAACTTGCGCAGGTCGGCGGTCTTGCCGCCGTTGCGCCGCAGCTTGTCGACGATGTCGCCGATCTGGCGGCCGAGCCCTGCCGAGGCCCAGCCGAGATGGGTCTCGAGGATCTGGCCGACATTCATCCGCGAGGGCACGCCCAAGGGATTGAGCACGATGTCGACCGGCGTGCCGTCGGCGAGATAGGGCATGTCCTCGACCGGCATGATCTTGGAGATGACGCCCTTGTTGCCGTGGCGGCCGGCCATCTTGTCGCCCGGCTGCAGCTTGCGCTTCACCGCGACGAAGACCTTGACCATCTTCATGACGCCCGGCGGCAGCTCGTCGCCGCGCTGCAGCTTCTCGACCTTGCTCTCGAAGCGCTGCTGCAGCCGCTCGATCGAATCGTCCATCAGCTTCTTGAGCGCTTCGATATCGGCCATGTGCTTGTCGTTGCGCAGACCGATCTGGCGCCACTGGCCCGGCGTGTAATCGTCGAGCACGGCTTCGGTGATCTTGGTGCCGGATTTGAGGCCCTTGGGCCCGCTCGCCACTTCCTGGCCGACGAGCAGCTCCTTCAAGCGCGAGTGGAAGCTGCGCTCGAGGATCACCTTCTCGTCGTCGCGGTCCTTGGCAAGACGTTCGATCTCCGCACGCTCGATGGCGAGCGCGCGCTCGTCCTTGTCGACGCCGCGGCGGGAGAAGACGCGCACCTCGACGATGGTGCCCGATACGCCCGGCGGCAGACGCAAGCTGGTGTCGCGCACATCGGACGCCTTCTCGCCGAAGATGGCGCGCAGCAGCTTCTCTTCCGGCGTCATCGGCGATTCGCCCTTGGGCGTCACCTTGCCGACGAGGATGTCGCCGGGCTTCACCTCGGCGCCGATATAGACGATGCCGGCTTCATCGAGGTTCTTGAGCGCCTCTTCGCCGACATTGGGGATGTCGCGGGTGATCTCTTCCTGACCGAGCTTGGTGTCTCGCGCCATCACCTCGAATTCCTCGATGTGGATCGAGGTGAACACGTCGTCGGAGACGATGCGCTCGGAGATGAGGATCGAATCCTCGAAATTATAGCCGTTCCACGGCATGAACGCGCACAGCACGTTGCGGCCGAGCGCCAACTCGCCCAACTGCGTCGAGGGCCCGTCGCCGATGATGTCGCCGGCCTTGACCACGTCGTTGACCTTGACCAGCGGTCGCTGCGTGATGCAGGTGTTCTGGTTGGAGCGCTGAAACTTGAGGAGGTTGTAGATGTCGACGCCGGGCGCGTCGGACGCGGTCTCCTCGGTGGCGCGCACGACGATGCGCATGCCGTCGACTTGGTCGACGACGCCGGAGCGCCGGGCGATGATGGTGACGCCGGAATCGCGCGCCACCGTCTCCTCCATGCCGGTGCCGACCAGCGGCGCCTCGGCGCGGATCAGCGGCACCGCCTGGCGCTGCATGTTCGAGCCCATGAGCGCGCGGTTGGCGTCGTCATTCTCTAGGAACGGGATGAGTGCCGCGGCCACCGACACGAGCTGCTTCGGCGAGACGTCGATGAAATCGATGTCCTGCGGTCGCGCCATGACGAAGTCGCCGCCCTTGCGGCAGTTGGTGAGGTCGCCCTTGACGCGGCCCTTGTCGTCGACCTCGACATTGGCCTGGGCGATGGCGTAGCGGCCCTCTTCCATGGCCGAGAGGTAGACCACCTCGTCCGTCACCTTGCCGTCGACGACGCGCCGGTACGGGCTCTCGATGAAGCCGTACGGGTTGACGCGCGCATAGGTGGCGAGGCTGTTGATGAGGCCGATATTCGGGCCTTCCGGCGTCTCGATCGGACAGATGCGGCCGTAATGCGTCGGGTGCACGTCGCGCACCTCGAAGCCGGCGCGCTCGCGCGTCAAGCCGCCGGGCCCGAGCGCCGAGAGCCGCCGCTTGTGCGTGATCTCCGACAGCGGGTTGGTCTGGTCCATGAATTGCGACAGCTGCGACGAGCCGAAGAACTCGCGCACCGCCGCCGCCGCCGGCTTGGCGTTGATGAGGTCGTGCGGCATCACGGTATCGATCTCGACCGAGCTCATGCGCTCGCGGATCGCCCGCTCCATGCGCAAGAGACCGACGCGGTACTGGTTCTCCATGAGCTCGCCGACGGAGCGCACGCGGCGATTGCCGAGATGGTCGATGTCGTCGATCTCGCCGCGCCCATCCTTGAGCTCGACGAGGACCTTGAGGATGGCGAGGATGTCCTCCTTGCGCAGCGTGCGCACGGTATCCGCGGTCTGCAGGCTGAGGCGCGAGTTCATCTTGACGCGGCCGACCGCCGACAGGTCGTAGCGCTCGCCGTCGAAGAACAGGCTCTTGAAAAGCGCCTCCGCCGTCTCGAGCGTCGGCGGCTCGCCCGGGCGCATCACGCGATAGATGTCGATGAGCGCATCCTCGCGGGTGGCGTTCTTGTCGATGAGCAGCGTGTTGCGGATGTAGGGGCCGATCGAGACGTGATCGATCGACAGCACCGGCAGCTCGGCGATCTTGCCCGCCTCGACCTGGTCCAGCAGCGTCTCGGTGATCTCGTCGCCGGCCTCGGCGTAGATCTCGCCGGTCTGCTCGTTGACGACGTCGATGGCTAGGTAGCGGCCCAGCAGCTCGTCGCGCGCGACGATGATCTCCTCGAGTCCGTCCTCGGCGAGCTTGCGCGCCAGCCGCGGCGTCATCTTGGCGCCGGCCTCGGCGCGCACCTTGCCGGTCTTGGCGTCGACCAGGTCGTGGGCGAGCTTCACGCCGCGGAAGCGCGTCGGATCGAACGGCGCCTTCCAACCCTTCTTGCCGAAGGTGAAGACGGTGGTGTTGTAGAAATAGCCGAGGATCTCCTCCTTCGACATGCCCTGCGCCTCGGCCGGCAGCAGCGTCTTGCTCTCGGCGAGGCGCTGGGCGCGCAGCTTCGCCGTCTCGATGTTGTCGAGCGCGAAGAGCAGCGTCGTCACCGGCAGCTTGCGGCGGCGGTCGATGCGGACATAGACATGGTCCTTGGCGTCGAACTCGAAATCGAGCCACGAGCCGCGATAGGGGATGACGCGCGCGGCGAAGAGATACTTGCCCGAGCTGTGCGTCTTGCCCTTGTCGTGGTCGAAGAACACGCCGGGCGAGCGGTGCATCTGCGAGACGATGACGCGCTCGGTGCCGTTGATGATGAAGGTGCCGTTCTTCGTCATGAGCGGCATGTCGCCCATGTAGACGTCCTGCTCCTTGATGTCGCGGATCGAGCGCGACTGCGTGTCCTCATCGACGTCCCAGACGACGAGGCGCAACGTCACCTTGAGCGGCGCGGCAAAGGTGATGCCGCGCTGCTGACACTCTTCCACGTCATACTTGGGCTGCTCGAGCTCGTAGCGCACGAATTCGAGCCGCGCCCGGTCGGAGAAATCCTTGATCGGGAAAACGGACTTGAACACTTCCTGCAGCCCGACGCTGGTGCGCTGCTCGGGCAGAACCCCCATCTGCAGGAAATGGTCGTACGAGCTCTTCTGGACCTCGATCAGGTTCGGCATGGGCGCAACCTCGGGAAGACGCCCGAAAGTCTTGCGGATGCGCTTGCGACCCGTGAACGACTTAGCCATGGATGACCCTCATCAGTGAACCTTGGGCGCCCTGCCGCCGAGGCGGGCTGCCGCACACCCTAAAATCGACAAACCAATACCCCGCCCCATATTCCCGCGGGGCGCGCGCTTCGGCTTCGCCGTTCCGGCAACGCCAAAGGCCGGCAGACGCGCAACGCGCGCGCTCCGGCGACCGAACCGACGGCCGGGCGCCCACCCAGTGGGACGTGGCGTCCCCAAGCGCCCGGCGCGGCTTGAACTGGAACAGCCTACTTGACCTCGACAGTCGCACCCGCCTCTTCAAGCTGCTTCTTGAGCTTCGCCGCCTCGTCCTTGTTGACGCCTTCCTTGACGCTCTTGGGCGCGCCCTCGACCAGGTCCTTGGCCTCCTTCAGGCCGAGACCGGTGATCGCGCGCACCTCCTTGATGACGTTGATCTTTTTCTCACCCGCTGCGGTCAGAACGACGTTGAACTCGGTCTTCTCGGCCGCCGGCGCCGCCGCTGCCGCGCCGCCCGCCGCGGCCACCGCCACGGGGGCCGCGGCCGAGACGCCCCACTTCTCTTCAAGCTTCTTCGACAGCTCGGCCGCCTCGATGACGGTCAGCGCCGAAAGATCATCTACCAGTCTGTTAAGATCAGCCATGTTGGCACTCCTGGGAATTTTACAAGGGTTTCAGACGTCAGCCGGCTTGCGCCTTCTTTGCGTAGGCACCGAGCACGCGGGCGATCTGGCCCCCGGGCGCTTGCAGCACGGCGGCGATCCGCGTCGCCGGGGTCTGCAGCAGGCCGAGGATCTTGCCCCGGAGCTCATCGAGTGACGGCAAGGTTGCGAGGGACTTCACCCCCGCGACGTCGAGCTGCTGCTCATTGAGGCCACCCCCGATGATCCGCAGCTTTTCGTTCCTATTGGCGAACTCGACGGCCACTTTCGCCGCCGCCACCGGATCCCGCGAAAAGGCGATCGCGGTGGGTCCGGTGAACATCGGCGAGAGTTGCTCGAATTTCGTGCCTGCGAAAGCACGGCGCGCGAGCCGGTTCTTGGTCACTTTGAAATTGGCGCCCGCCGCACGCATCTGCCGCCTGAGGTCCGTCACCTCCTGGACCGTCATGCCGGTCTGGTGGGTGACGACGACGCAGGTGACGTCAGACAGCGCTTGCTGCAGCGAGGTGACCAGCTTCTCTTTTTGTGCCCGGTCCACTCTACCGTCTCCGACTGTGATCCCCGGATGGGGATCGGTTGCACGAGGGCGCCCGAAGACGCCCGGTTCGCCTGTCCCAGAAGTCCCTAGCCGCCGACAACGCGCCGGCGGCGCCGAACCCCCGTCTCATGCAGGCGCCTCGCTCGAGGCCTTAGGCCGGCTCGCGCCGGTACCGGCAATCTCGGACAGGACCGGGATGGCCCGCCCCCCCTTTTCGGGAAGCACGGGACACCCCGTACGCCGTCCCGCCCGCTGGCGGGCGGGACGGCGATTTTCTAGAAACCGCCGTCAGCCGGCGATGCTCGAAAGCTCCAATTTGAGGCCGGGCCCCATCGTCGAGCTGAGGGACACCTTCTTGACGAAGGTGCCCTTGACGCCCGGCGGCTTGGACCGGCTGATCGCGCCGACAAACGCGCGCACATTCTCCAAGAGGGCTTGCTCCGTGAAGCTCGCCTTGCCGACGCCGGCCTGGATGATGCCGGCCTTCTCGGTGCGGTACTCGACCTGGCCGCCCTTCGCAGCCTTGACCGCCTCGGCGATGTTGGTGGTGACCGTGCCGAGCTTCGGGTTGGGCATCAGGCCGCGCGGCCCCAGCACCTTACCGAGCCGCCCCACCAGCGCCATCATGTCGGGCGTGGCGATGCAGCGATCGAAATTGATCTCGCCGGCCTGCACCTTCTGCGCCAGATCCTCGGCGCCGACGATGTCGGCGCCGGCGGCCTTGGCCTCCTCCGCGCGCTCGCCCTTGGCGAAGACGGCGACGCGCAGCGACTTGCCGGTGCCGCTCGGCAGCATGACCGTGCCGCGCAGGTTCTGCTCGGCCTTGCGCGGATCGATGTTGAGGTTGAGCGCGACCTCGACGGTTTCGTCGAACTTCGCGTTCGCGCGCCCCTTCACCATCTTCACCGCCTCGACGAGCGGGTAATAGGCATCGCGGTCGATGCCTTCGGCCGCCTTCTTCAGGCGCTTTCCTTTGTGAGCCATGGTTCTACTCCACCACCTCGAGGCCCATGGACCGGGCGGAGCCGGCGATCATGCGCGCCGCGCCCTCGATGTCCTTGGCATTCAAATCCTTCATCTTCTTCTGCGCGATATCGCGGATCTGCGTCATCGTCACCGTGCCCACCGTGCCCTTGCCCGGCGTCTGCGAGCCCTTGTCGATCCCCGCCGCCTTCATCAGGAAATAGGAGTTGGGCGGCGTCTTGGTGACGAAGGTGAAGCTGCGATCGCCATAGGCGGTGATGATCACCGGGATCGGCATGCCCGGCTCCAGCCCCTGGGTCTGCGCGTTGAACGCCTTGCAGAACTCCATGATGTTGAGCCCGCGCTGACCCAAGGCCGGGCCGATCGGCGGCGACGGGTTCGCCTTGCCGGCCGGCACTTGCAGCTTGATGAAACCGACGACCTTCTTCGCCATGATCCGATCCTTAAACCTTCTCGACCTGCGAGTATTCGAGCTCGACAGGCGTCGCCCGGCCGAAGATCGATACCGCCACCTTGAGCCGCGCCTTCTCCTCGTCCACCTCCTCGACGAAGCCGTTGAAGGAGGTGAACGGCCCGTCGGACACGCGCACCTGCTCGCCGACCTCGAAGGTGATCGACGGCTTCGGCCGCTCGATGCCCTCCTGGACCTGGCGCATGATGCGCGTCGCCTCGGTCTCCGAGATCGGCACCGGCCGGCCCTTGCCGCCGAGGAAACCCGTGACCTTTGGCGTGTTCTTGACGAGGTGCCAGGTCTCGTCGGTCAAATCCATCTTCACCAGCACATAGCCGGGAAAGAATTTGCGTTCCGAGCTGACCTTGGCGCCGCGCTTGACCTCGACGACTTCCTCGGTCGGCACCAGCACCTCCTCGAACTTCTCGGCCACCTTCTTCTGCTCGGCCTGCTCGCGGATCGACTGGGCGACCTTCTTCTCGAACCCCGAATAGACGTGGATGACGTACCAGCGCCCCGCCATGGCTCAGCCCCCCGCTCCGAGCCCAAGCACCAGGCGCACGAGATGGCCGAGGCCCAAATCGACCAGGAAGAAGAAGATCGCCGCGGCGAACACCATGGCAAAGACCATCGCCGTGGTGTAGCCGGTCTCCTTGCGGGAGGGCCAAGTGACCCGGCCCACCTCCTGGCGGACCTGCCGCAGAAATTCTACCGGAGTGGTTCTTGCCATGATGTTCCGCTGGAAACCGCCCTTATAGCGCCCGTCGCCGTGAAATTCCAGAGCTTCTCTAAAGTTGGCAGGAGTGGAGGGGCTCGAACCCCCAACCCCCGGTTTTGGAGACCGGTGCTCTACCAGTTGAGCTACACTCCTAATAGTCACGCGCCGGGTCCCTTCCTCTCCCTGGCGGGGAGAGGGTGGTGAGGGGAACGTCGCGCCTTACTTCAGTATCTTCGCGACGACGCCGGCGCCGACGGTGCGGCCGCCCTCGCGGATGGCGAAGCGCAGGCCCTCGTCCATGGCGATGGGGGCGATCAGCTCGACCTCCATCTGCACGTTGTCGCCCGGCATCACCATCTCCGTCCCTTCCTTCAGCTTCACCGTCCCGGTCACGTCCGTCGTCCGGAAATAAAATTGCGGCCGGTAGTTGGTGAAGAACGGCGTGTGCCGGCCGCCCTCCTCCTTGGTCAGGATGTAGGCCTCGGCCTGGAAATTCGTGTGCGGCGTGATCGACCCCGGTGCCGCCAGCACCTGGCCGCGCTCCACTTCCTCGCGCTTGGTGCCGCGCAAGAGCGCGCCGATGTTGTCCCCCGCCTCGCCCGAATCCAGCAGCTTGCGGAACATCTCGACCCCCGTCACCACCGTCTTGGTCGTCGGCCGCAAGCCGACGATCTCGATCTCGTCGCCCACCTTGACGATGCCGCGCTCGACCCGACCCGTCACCACCGTGCCGCGGCCCGAGATCGAGAACACGTCCTCGATCGGCATCAGGAACGGCCGGTCGCGGTCGCGCTTGGGCTGCGGGATCGACGCGTCAACCGCCTCCATCAGCCGCAGGATCGAATCATGGCCCAGATCCTTCTGCTTGTCCTCCAGCGCCATCAGCGCCGAGCCGCGCACGATCGGGATCTTGTCGCCCGGGAACTGGTAGCTCGACAGCAGCTCGCGCACCTCCAGCTCGACCAGGTCCAGCAGCTCAGGGTCGTCCACCATGTCGACCTTGTTCAGGTACACCACGATCGCCGGAACGCCCACCTGACGCGCCAGCAGGATGTGCTCGCGCGTCTGCGGCATCGGCCCGTCCGCCGCCGATACCACCAGGATCGCCCCGTCCATCTGCGCCGCACCCGTGATCATGTTCTTCACGTAGTCGGCATGGCCCGGGCAGTCGACATGCGCGTAGTGACGCTGCTTCGTCTCGTACTCCACATGCGCCGTCGAGATCGTGATCCCGCGCGCACGCTCCTCAGGCGCCTTGTCGATCTGGTCGTACGCCGTGTACGTCGCGCCACCCGTCTCCGCCAGAACCTTCGTGATCGCCGCCGTCAATGACGTCTTCCCATGGTCCACGTGACCAATCGTCCCGACATTGCAGTGCGGCTTCGTCCGCGCAAACTTCGCCTTCGCCATGGGTGTGATCTCCGTTTGTCGCCGATCAGGCCATCTTGGCGCGGACTTCGTCCGCGACAGCCTGAGGCACCTGCTCGTAATGGTCGAAATGCATGGTGTACTGCGCCCGGCCCTGGCTCATCGAGCGCAGGTTGTTGACATAGCCGAACATGTTGGCGAGCGGCACCATGGCGTTGATCACCTCGGCATTGCCGCGCTGATCCTGCCCGGTGATGCGGCCACGGCGGCTGTTGAGGTCGCCGATGACGTCGCCCATGTAGTCGCGCGGCGTCACCACCTCGACCTTCATGATCGGCTCGAGCAGCTTCGGCGCCGCCTTGGCCAAGCCTTCCTTCATCGCCGCACGCGCCGCGATCTCGAAGGCGAGCGCGCTCGAATCGACTTCGTGATAGGCGCCGTCGGTCAGCGTCACCTTGAGGTCGATCACCGGGAATCCCGCCAGCACGCCGTTGTCGAGCGAGCCTTTGACGCCCTTCTCGACGCCGGGGATGTATTCCTTGGGCACGGTGCCGCCGACCACGTCGTTCTCGAACTCGAAGCCCGAGCCGGGCGGCAGCGGGTCGAAACGCATCTTGACGCGGGCGTACTGGCCCGAGCCGCCGGTCTGCTTCTTGTGCGTATAGTCGACATTGGCCGCACGGCTGATGGTCTCGCGATAGGCGACCTGGGGCGCGCCGATATTGGCCTCGACCTTGAACTCGCGCTTCATGCGGTCGACGATGATCTCGAGATGGAGCTCGCCCATCCCCTTGATGATGGTCTGGCCGCTCTCGTGGTCGACCGCGACGCGGAAGGACGGGTCCTCGGTGGCGAGCCGCGCCAGCGCCTGGCCCATCTTCTCCTGGTCGCCCTTGGTCTTGGGCTCGACCGCGATCTCGATGACGGGGTCGGGGAACTCCATGCGCTCCAGCACCACGGGCGCGCTGGGATCGCACAGCGTGTCGCCGGTGGTCGTGTTCTTGAGGCCGGCGAGCGCGACGATGTCGCCGGCGCGGGCCTCCTTGATGTCCTCGCGGTGGTTGGCATGCATCTGCAGCATGCGGCCGATGCGCTCGCGATTGTCCTTGACCGAGTTGAGCACCGCCGTGCCGCTCGGCAGCACGCCCGAATAGACGCGCACGAAGGTGAGCGAGCCGACAAAGGGATCGGTCATGATCTTGAAGGCGAGGCCGGCGAAAGGCTCGTCATCGGAGCATCTGCGCACGACGATCTCGTCGGAGCCCATCTTGGTGCCCTCGACGGCGGTGACGTCGGTCGGCGCCGGCAGGTACTCGACGACGGCATCGAGCAGCGGCTGCACGCCCTTGTTCTTGAACGCCGAGCCGCACAGCACCGGCACGAAGGCATAGGAAATCGTACCCTTGCGGATGCAGCGGCGCAGCGTCTCGGCGTCGGGCACGGTGCCCGCGAGATACTTCTCGAGCACGGCATCGTCCTGCTCGACCGCGAGCTCGACCAGGGTTTTGCGGTACTCCGCGGCCTGATCGGCCAGGTCGGCGGGAATTTCCACGATGTCGAACTTGGCGCCGAGCGTCTCCTCTTGCCACCGGATCGCCCTCATCGTCACGAGATCGACGATGCCGACGAACTCGCTCTCGACGCCGATCGGCAGCTGCGTGACCAGCGGCACCGCGCCAAGCCGGTCCTTGATCATCTCGATGCAGCGGAAATAGTTGGCGCCGATACGGTCCATCTTGTTGACGAAGCAGATGCGCGGCACGCCGTATTTGTCGGCCTGGCGCCACACGGTCTCCGATTGCGGCTCGACGCCGGCCACCGAGTCGAACACGGTCACGGCGCCGTCGAGCACGCGCAAGGACCGCTCGACCTCGATGGTGAAGTCGACGTGGCCGGGCGTGTCGATGATGTTGATGCGGTGGTCGTTCCAGAAGCAGGTGGTCGCGGCCGAGGTGATGGTGATGCCGCGCTCCTGCTCCTGCTCCATCCAGTCCATGGTGGCCGTGCCCTCATGGACCTCGCCGAGCTTGTAGGAGCGGCCGGTGTAATAAAGGATGCGCTCGGTCGTCGTCGTCTTCCCGGCATCGATGTGAGCCATGATGCCGATGTTGCGATAGCGATCGAGTGGGGTGGTACGTGCCATGAGAACTCCGAGGACGCCGGCTTACCAGCGATAATGCGAGAATGCCTTGTTCGCGTCCGCCATCCGGTGCGTGTCTTCGCGCTTCTTGACGGCGTTGCCGCGATTGTTGGCGGCGTCGAGCAGCTCCCCCGAAAGCCTTTCTTCCATGGTGTGTTCCGAACGGTCGCGCGAGGCGCCGATGAGCCAGCGGATGGCCAGCGCCTGGCCGCGGTCGGTGCGCACTTCGACGGGCACCTGGTACGTGGCGCCGCCGACGCGGCGCGAGCGCACCTCGACCGCCGGGCGCACATTCGTGAGCGCGTCGTGGAACATCTTGAGCGGGTCGTTGCCGGAGCGCTTGGCGACGCGCTCGAACGCGCCGTAGACGATGCGCTCGGCGACCGATTTCTTGCCCTGGTACATCAGGCAGTTCATGAACTTGGTCACGACCGGATCGCCGAATTTCGCATCCGGCTGGACCTGCCGCTTGACGGCAGCGCGACGACGCGACATGGCTCGCCCCTCTCCTTCTTACTTCGGCCGCTTGGCGCCGTATTTGGACCGGCGCTGGCGGCGGTCCTTGACGCCCTGGGTGTCGAGAGTACCGCGGATGATGTGATAGCGCACGCCCGGCAGGTCCTTCACGCGGCCGCCGCGGATGAGCACCACCGAGTGTTCCTGCAGATTGTGGCCCTCGCCGGGGATGTAGCTCGTCACCTCGAAGCCGTTGGTGAGGCGCACGCGCGCCACCTTGCGCAGCGCCGAGTTCGGCTTCTTCGGCGTCGTGGTGTAGACGCGGGTGCACACGCCGCGCTTTTGCGGCGACTGCGCCAGAGCCGGCACCTTGTTGCGCGCGACCTGCGGCCTGCGCGCGTGGCGGACCAGCTGATTAATCGTCGGCATACCTTCTCGACCTCATCATGCGCAATGGCCGCGCGACGTGCTTCCCGCACCGTCGACACGGCTCAAGGGGAACTCCGGATAAACGCGCCGTCTTTCACGGCGCCGAGCCATTAAGCGAAGCTGTGCGACCAGGCTGCGTTTAGGATGGCTTCCTACCGCCAGCCCCCGGGTTAAAGTGCGCGGATACTAGTGACGCACCTTAACCCCGTCAAGCCTTGTTGCTGGCCGAGCGAAGCAGGCGCGAGCACCGGAACGACACTCTGGGAGATACCGCTTTCCAGGATGGAACGGCACACCGCAGATGGGCACGAAAGCCGCATTCCACAAGGACAAAAGCGCACAAAAACCGCGCTCGGAGCGGGGCTCTCGGCGGGTGCCCGCTCGGCACGGATCGCGACAAGCGACGCCGGGCCGGTCCGGACTTGTCACGCCGGTCAGCCGCTATCGCCCAAGAAAAAGGGGCCGGACGAGCCGGCCCCTTTTGTCTTCGCGATAATGGCGGTAGGCGATCTTCTGGCCGGCGGCCTCTTCGAGAGCCGGGACCTTCTCGCCTTCCTGCGCCTGGAGCACGCGGTCGCGCTCGACGGCGACCTGGCGCCAGCGGGCCATGACGCTCCCGGTGCCGGCCGGGATCAGCCGGCCGACGATGACGTTCTCCTTGAGCCCGGAGAGCACGTCGACCCTGCCCGAGACCGCGGCCTCGGTCAGGACGCGGGTGGTCTCCTGGAAGGAGGCGGCCGAGATGAAGGAGTTGGTCTGCAGGCTGGCCTTGGTGATGCCCTGCAGCACCGGATGCGCCGTGGCCGGCTTCAGTTTATCGGCCTCGACCTTGGCGTTCTCCTCGTCGAACTCGGAGCGGTCGATCTGCTCGCCGGCGAGGTAGGTGGTCTCGCCGGGATCCTCGACCTCGACCTTCTGCAGCATCTGGCGGACGATCACTTCGATGTGCTTGTCGTTGATGCGCACGCCCTGGAGGCGATAGACCTCCTGGATCTCGTTGATGAGATAGCTCGCCAACGCCTCGACGCCGAGGATGCGCAGGATGTCGTGCGGCACCGGGTTGCCGTCCATCAGCAGGTCGCCCTTCTGGACGTAATCGCCTTCCTGCACGCTGATGTGCTTGCCCTTGGGGATGAGGTACTCGACCGGATCCTTGCCCTCCTCGGACGGAATGACGACGATGCGCCGCTTGGTCTTGTAGTCCTTGCCGAACTCGACCCGGCCGTCGATCTCGCTGATGATGGCGAAATCCTTGGGCCGCCGCGCCTCGAACAGCTCCGCCACCCGCGGCAGGCCGCCGGTGATGTCGCGCGTCTTCGAGCTCTCGCGCGGGATGCGCGCGAGCACGTCGCCCGCCTTCACCTCGGCGCCGTTCTCGACCGAAAGAATGGCGTCGACCGACATGAAGTAGCGGGCCTCGAGGCCGTTGGCCAAGGTCAGCACCTCACCCTTCCCGGTGCGCAGGGTGACGCGCGGCTTCAGATCGTTGCCGCGCGGCTGCTGCTTCCAGTCGATGACCACCTTGGACGAGATGCCGGTCGCCTCGTCGACCACCTCGCGCATCGAGACGCCCTCGGTGAGGTCGACATAGTGGGCGATGCCGTCCTTCTCGGTGATGATCGGGATGGTGTAGGGATCCCACTCCGCGACCTTCTGCCCCTTGGTGACCATCGCGCCCTCATCGGCCAACAGCTTGGCGCCGTAGGGGACGCGGTGGCGCGCCTTCTCGCGGCCCGCCTCGTCGAGCAGCGCCAGCTCGCAGTTGCGGCCCATCACCACCGGCACGCCGGAGGAGGTGATGACGACGTTGCGGTTCTTGATCCGCACCCTGGCGTCGAAGGCCGCCTCGATCGAGGACTGCTCGGCGCCGCGCTGCACGGCGCCGCCGATGTGGAAGGTGCGCATGGTCAGCTGCGTGCCCGGCTCGCCGATCGACTGCGCCGCGATGACGCCGACCGCCTCGCCGATGTTGACGACGGTGCCGCGTGCGAGGTCGCGGCCATAGCACTTGCCGCAGAGCCCGACGCGCGCCTCGCAGGTCAGCACCGAGCGGATGAGCACGCTGTCGATGCCGGAGCGGTCGATACGCTCGACCACCTCCTCGTCGACCAGCCCGCCCGCCTCGACCAGCACTTCGCCCTTCAAGGGATCGACCACGTCGATGGCCGCGGTGCGGCCGAGGATGCGGTCGGAAAGCGGCGCAATGACCTCGCCGCCGTCGACGACGGACCGCATGGTGAGGCCGCGGGTCGTGCCGCAATCCTCCTCGGTGATGATGGCGTCCTGCGCCACGTCGACGAGACGGCGGGTGAGATAGCCCGAATTCGCCGTCTTGAGCGCCGTGTCGGCGAGACCCTTGCGCGCGCCGTGCGTCGAGTTGAAGTACTCGAGCACGGTCAGGCCTTCCTTGAAGTTCGAGATGATCGGCGTCTCGATGATCTCGCCGGAGGGCTTGGCCATGAGGCCGCGCATGCCCGCCAGCTGCTTGATCTGCGCCGCCGAGCCGCGGGCGCCCGAATCCGCCATCATCCACACGGAATTGATGGGCTCGCCGGGCTTCGCCGAGCGGATGACCTTCATCATCTCCTCGGCGACCTTCTCGGTGCAGCTCGACCACACGTCGACGACCTTGTTGTATTTCTCGCCCTGGGTGATGAGGCCGTCGAGATATTGCTGCTCGTACTCCTTCACCTTTTCCTGGGCGGTGCTGACCAGCTTCTCCTTGGCATGGGGGACGATGAGGTCGTCCTTGCCGAAGGAGATGCCCGCCTTGCAGGCCTGCTGGAAGCCGATGCTCATGAGGCGGTCGCAGAAGATGACCGTCTCCTTCTGGCCGCAATGGCGGTAGACCTGATCGATGACGTTGCTGATCTCCTTCTTGGTCAGCAGCCGATTGATCAGCTCGAAGCCGATATTGACGTTCTGCGGCAGAATCTCCGCCAGCATCATGCGGCCGGGCGTCGTCACCACGGTGCGGATGTGGCGGCCGTTCGCGTCGATCGTGCGCAGGCGCGCGCGGATGCGCGAGTGGAGCGACACGACCTTGGCTTCCAGCGCACGCTCGATCTCGCCGATGTTGTCGAAGAACGGCACGCGGCGGAACGACACGCCGGACTTCTTGCGCAGCTGATCGAAATTGGCGAGCGCGCCCGTCTTCATCGGCTCGGCCTGATCGGTCGGGTCGAACAGCAGCACCTGGTGCGCCTCGACCGCCGCCTTGAGCGCGGCGGCGTCCTTGACGTGCACCTCGGGCCCGAGAATGTCCGGCCGCTCGATCGTGATGTAGTAGAGGCCGAGGATGATGTCCTGCGACGGCACGATGATCGGCTTGCCGTTTGCCGGCGACAGGATGTTGTTGGTGGACATCATCAGCACGCGCGCCTCGAGTTGCGCCTCGAGCGACAACGGCACGTGGACGGCCATCTGGTCGCCGTCGAAATCGGCGTTGAAGGCGGTGCAGACGAGCGGATGGAGCTGGATCGCCTTGCCCTCGATCAGCGTCGGCTCGAAGGCCTGGATGCCCAGCCGGTGCAAGGTCGGAGCGCGGTTCAGCAGCACCGGATGCTCGCGGATCACCTCCTCGAGGATGTCCCAGACCTCCGGCCGCTCCTTCTCGACCATGCGCTTGGCCGCCTTGATGGTGCTGGCGAGGCCGTAGAGCTCGAGCTTCGAGTAGATGAACGGCTTGAACAGCTCGAGCGCCATCTTCTTCGGCAGGCCGCATTGATGCAGCTTGAGCTCCGGGCCGACGACGATCACCGAGCGGCCGGAATAGTCGACGCGCTTGCCGAGCAGGTTCTGGCGGAAACGGCCTTGCTTGCCCTTGAGCATGTCGGACAGCGACTTGAGCGGCCGCTTGTTGGCGCCGGTGATGATGCGGCCGCGCCGGCCGTTGTCGAACAGCGCGTCCACCGCCTCCTGCAGCATGCGCTTCTCGTTGCGCACGATGATGTCGGGCGCGCGCAGCTCGATGAGCCGCTTCAGCCGGTTGTTGCGGTTGATGACCCGGCGGTAGAGGTCGTTGAGGTCGGACGTGGCGAAGCGCCCGCCATCGAGCGGCACCAGCGGGCGCAGCTCGGGCGGGATCACCGGGACGACCTCGAGGATCATCCATTCGGGACGGCTGTTCGAGGAGATGAAGGCCTCGACCAGCTTGAGGCGCTTGACCAGCTTCTTGCGGCGTGCCTCGGAGGCCGTCTCGCGCAGCTCGGTGCGCAGGCGCTCGCGCTCGCCATCCTCGCCTTCGAGCTTGATGGCGGAGAGCATGCGCTGCATCGCCTCGGCGCCGATGCTGGCGGTGAAAGCCTCCTCGCCGAACTCCTCCTGCGCCTTGATGTACTCCTCCTCGTTGAGGAGCTGGCGCAGCTTCAACGGCGTGAGGCCCGGCTCGATCACGACGTAGCTCTCGAAGTAGAGGATCTTCTCGAGATCCTTGAGCGTCATGTCCAGCAGCAGGCCGATGCGGCTCGGCAGCGACTTCAGGAACCAGATGTGCGCCACCGGCGAGGCTAGCTCGATATGGCCCATGCGGTCGCGGCGCACCTTGGACAAGGTGACCTCGACGCCGCACTTCTCGCAGATGATGCCGCGGTACTTCATGCGCTTGTACTTGCCGCACAAGCACTCGTAATCCTTGATCGGCCCGAAGATGCGGGCGCAGAACAGCCCGTCCCGCTCCGGCTTGAAGGTGCGGTAGTTGATCGTCTCGGGCTTCTTGATCTCGCCGTAGGACCACGAGCGGATCCGCTCGGGGCTGGCGATCGAGATCTTGATCTGGTCGAAGCTTTGGGGCCCCGTGACCTGCCCGAAGATGTTCATCAACTCGTTCATGAACAATCCCTCTCTGGGTAATGCGTAGTGGCGGCGCGGGCGCCGGCCGCGCCCGCCCCGTCCGATGTCATCAATAGCTGCGCTGCTCGAGCTCGACGTTGAGACCGAGCGAGCGGAGCTCCTTCACCAGGACGTTGAAGGATTCCGGAATGCCGGCCTCGAAATTGTCGTCGCCGCGCACGATCGCCTCGTAGACCTTGGTGCGGCCCGAGACGTCGTCCGACTTGACGGTGAGCATCTCCTGCAGCGTGTAGGCGGCGCCGTAGGCCTCGAGCGCCCACACCTCCATTTCGCCGAAGCGCTGTCCGCCGAACTGCGCCTTGCCGCCCAGCGGCTGCTGGGTGACGAGGCTGTAAGGACCGATCGAGCGCGCGTGGATCTTGTCGTCGACCAGGTGGTGCAGCTTGAGCATATATATGTATC
>Ga0185299_10004455_pt1 | contig 16931 bp, 12 predicted proteins | sample PaiPotPPA55metaG_FD_128002 | JGI IMG/M metagenome (GOLD analysis project Ga0185299, IMG submission 128002) | Iron sulfur acid spring bacterial and archeal communities from Banff, Canada, to study Microbial Dark Matter (Phase II) - Paint Pots PPA... ...
TCGCCCTAATCGCGTCACCCTTTTGGCGACGCAGGGCTTCGCTCCGACCGGGGTGGCGGGAGCTGATCACCACGAGGTGGGGCCAAATGAAAAGATCAAAAGGGGCCAAATCAAGTTGACGGAATCAATTTCGGAGGCGCTTGCGATCGAAAGGAGAAATTTTACCAACGACGGGTGTACGATTCAGGTGCGGCAGCAAGTTCATCGTGAGACTGTTCCAAAGAATCTCTGCTATCAGACGTTCAGGTCAATATGTAAGTGGTTGTGAAATAATGGAGTCGCAAAGGATGGGCGGTTAGCTCAGCTGGTTAGAGCGCCTGCCTTACACGCAGGAGGTCGCAGGTTCGAGTCCTGCACTGCCCACCATATTTTTCAATCACTTACCGAGTTTACTGTTTAGTTACTGTGCCGTAGAATGTGCCATTCAATCCGTGCTCCGTATTGAAATTGCTGTTTGTCCCGTTCAAGACGCCTCGAACCTGCTCAAGTTCGGGATGTTGATACTGCATTGCGAGAGGAGAAGACACGATTCGGAATTTTATGCATGATCAACGCTTTTCGAGGCGTTGGGCAGTAATAGCCATACAGCGGCAATGCGAACGTAGGGGACTAAGCGTGGGTGGAATGTTCTTGCGGAGTAGTTTCGCTCGATGTGCCACTCGCAGTTGCTCCAACTAAGAACGCCGCTGCTAACGCTGAGAACACGGAGTAGTCAAGCGGGGCCTTAACTCCATAAGCGAATGTCATGCCTAAAGCGAAGAGCAAAAGGAGCACGGCACTCGCATAGCCGACCCAGCGAAGCCAATATCCGACGAGTAGTAAGCAGCTCAGCCCGATCTCCGCGCTCACAGTGCTCATACGTTTCGGTCACAACGATCACCTCATCGGGATGCGTATCACTGGACCGAGGACCGTGAGGTAACCCATGGACTGGGAGGCAAGTACCCTGCCCGAGCGAGCAACCAGGAACCGTTCGGCCACCCCCGTCCCTTCGTTGAGATTCTGACGGAAATAGTTCCAGCATTTTCCCAGTCTCATTTTCGCCAGCAAAGAGTGTTTGAAGGATGACCTTCAGTTGCTTTCGGACCATTCCGCTTTCCGCCGGATGATTTGGATCGCCCCGCTTCGCCGCTTAGAATAACCTGACGGCGGTTCAACGAAATGTATTCTTCTGACAAGGTGCGGGAGAGCGAACAAAGTTTTCGTCTCATCGTCGACAGCATTCCCGGCTTGGTATGTACGATGACTGCGGGAGGCGAGGTCGAATTCGTCAATCAACAAATCATAGATTATACAGGGAAGACCCTTGAGGAATTGAGAGACTGGCGCCCACTTGTACATCCGGATGATCTCGCGTTGGTGATGACGCGGTGGATGTGTTCAATAGAAACGGGGCATCCGTACGAGGTTGAGCACCGTATCCTCGGGGCCGATGGGGTTTACCGTTGGTTCCACGTACGCGGCCTGCCTCTTCGGGACACCGAAGGGCGCACCGTCCGTTGGTACAACTTGGTCACTGATATTGAAGACCGAAAGCACGCGGAGGAGGCCGTACTCACGAGCGAACAGAGTCTTCGTCAGATCGTCGATAGCACTCCTGGTCTAATAGTTCTGCTGACGGCGGGAGGTGAGGTCGAATTCGTCAACCGCCAAGGTCTAGAGTACTTTGGCAAGACGCTCGAAGAACTGAAAATCTGGGCGACCAAAGGCGTCGTTCCTCCCGATGATGTTCCTCCCGCACTCACCGCATGGAGACGCTCGGTCGAAACCGGTGATCCGTACAACTTTGATCACCGTCTGCGCCGGGCTGATGGCGTGTACCGCTGGTTCAATTCGCGCGCCCTGGCCCTGCGCGACTCTAATGGTCGCATCGTCCGTTGGTATAACTTGCTCACAGACATTGATGATCGCAAGAACGCAGAGAAGAACCTGCGCCGCAGTGAAGAATGTTTGCTCGAGGCGCAGAGACTCAGCCAAACGGGCAGCTGGCGACATGATGTTGCATCGGGGGCAGTCACAGTCTCGCCGCAAATCCATCGAATCTTTGGCAGCAGCCCTGATGAGGATTCGTCGAACGCTGAATTTTGGCTTAACAGGATTCATCCTGAGGACCGAAAGGGCGTTCAGCAAGTTTTTGAAAGAAGCGAAAGCCAGAAGACTGATTATCAAGCAGACTACCGCATTGCTCTTCCCGACGGAACCATCAAGCATCTCCACACTATCGGCCATCCAGTCCTGAACGAGTCGGACGATCTCGTAGAATTTGCCGGAACCTCGATCGATGTCACCGAAGCAAAGCAGGCAGAAGAGAAGATCCGGCAAAGCGAAAGAAGACTCCGACAGATCCTTGACCTTACGCCTTCTTTCATCACCGAATTTGGACCTGATGGAAGTCCTCTCTTTAACAACCGAGTCGCGCTCGATTATCACGGTCTTGCCCTTGAGGAGTGGCAGAGCGCCGATCTGTTTAAGCTGCTTCATCCACAAGATGTGGAACGTGTGAGGAGCGAAGGCGCAAGCAACTTCCTAAGGGGATTCCCGTATGAGATCGAAGCGCGGCTAAGGAGAAAAGACGGGCGGTATCGCTGGTTTCTCTTCCGCTTCAATCCGGTGCGGGATGAACAAGGACAACTCACACGTTGGTATGCCGCGGCGACCGATATCGAGGATCGAAAGCAGGCGGAAGAGAAATTGCGGGAGAGCGAGTCATACTTAGCGGAAGCGCAGAGGCTGAGCCACACGGGCAGTTGGGCATGGAACCCCGCCACGGGTGAAATCCGGTACTGGTCCGAAGAATGCTACCGCGTGTTAGGTTTTGACCTGCATGGTGGACCGCCGCGATTCGAAACGTTCTTTCAACGCGTCCATCCGCATGATCAGGCCCAGACCAGAGAAAACTTCGATGGTGCAGTGCGAGAAAAGGCAGACTTCGAAGTGGATTACCGAATCGTGCACCCCAGTGGCAAGATTAGAGACATCCGCGCGGTAGGCCATCCCGTGCTCAGTCCATCCGGCGATCTGTTTGAGTTTGTGGGCACCGTGATTGACATTACCGAGCGTAAGCAAGCTGAAGAGAGACTCCAAGGTGAGAACGTTGCGTTGCGCGAGGAAATCGATAAGGCATCGATGTTCGAGGAGATCGTGGGAACTTCGCCGCCCCTGCAGGTGGTGCTTTCTCGCATATCCAAGGTCGCTCCGACCGACTCCAGCGTTCTGATCACCGGCGAGACCGGCACAGGGAAGGAACTGGTTGCCCGGGCCATTCACAGACGTTCCGGACGCTCCTCACGCCCCTTTGTGAGCGTAAACTGCGCAGTAATCCCGCGTGATTTGCTCGCGTCAGAATTATTCGGCCACGAGAAGGGCGCTTTTACGGGGGCAACGCACCGGCGTTTGGGACGCTTTGAACTGGCCGAAGGCGGCACAATCTTCCTCGATGAAGTCGGAGAGCTTCCTGCCGAGACCCAGATCGCTCTCTTGCGTGTTCTGCAGGAACATGAATTCGAGCGTGTCGGTGGAGCAGGAACTATCCGAACTAATGTTCGAGTGATTGCGGCTACGAACCGCGATTTGGAGGCTGCCATCGTTGCGGGCGTGTTCCGGAGCGACCTGTTTTACCGGCTCAACGTTTTTCCAATTGAGATGCCTCCTCTGCGGGAACGAAGAGAAGACATCCCCGTGTTGGTCGAGTACTTCATTGATCGTTACGCCAGGAGAGCCGGAAAGAGCTTTCAGGCAGTGAACAAAAAGAGCCTCGATCTGCTTCAGTCGTATTCCTGGCCGGGTAATATTCGCGAATTGCAAAACATTATCGAGCGATCCGTCATTGTATGTGAAACGGAGAATTTCTCCGTCGATGAGAGTTGGCTTTCTCGACCACCTATTGCAACTGAGCCGACTAGTGAGCTTGGCCTCTTAAAGAAGCCTCCTTCTCAGGAAAAGGCGATCATTGAGGCCGCCCTGCGGGAAACCGGAGGTCGTGTGTCCGGACCGTCAGGAGCGGCCACCAAACTGGGGATCCATCGATCGACCTTAGAGTCGAAGATTGCGTCATTAAAGATCAACAAACATAGCTTCAAAACTAGATGAACCTTCGAGAAACAGCCAGCCACCTTTCTACCTACTCACAGAGCCCCCGCAAAATGCTGTAGGGATTTCGGTAATTGCCGAAAATCCGACAATCTTGTTGCGAACTAAGGTGTGTATTTCAAGTAACTTGCGATTGGCGCTGCGATTGCCACTACAGAAGTGTGTGACGGTTCCGCACTGCGCAGAGGCAAGAATTTTTCACGAAAGTGAAGAGTGTAAGGAGTTGAGTTATGGAGCAGAAAATCGAATGGCGAAATCGGCTTTCATAGATAAGGACAACAGGGAACCGGAGCGGAGTCAGAAGCGATCAGTCTCACGCAGCGCACGGTCATTGCGCCGTCCCTAACTCTGGAGTTTGAAGTGAAACTGGGCGAAGTGCTGAACGCTGAATTTTGATTCCCGTTCCAAGAGAGGACGGATGTTGAGGGTTCAGAGATCAGTGAAGCGGGGGAAGTTGACCTTTACGCTTGCCGGTCGATTAAACGCAGAGCAGGTTGCCGAGATGGAAGCGCTTTTCAGATCCGGAGCTGGTAATCAGGAAATAGTTCTGGATTTGAAAGACCTGACCCTTGTAGATCGTGACGCGGTCAGGTTCCTTGAAAGGTGTGAAGCGGAAAACATCAAGCTCGAGAATTCTCCGGCTTACATCCGCGAGTGGATCACGAGAGAACGAGGCTCGAGATAGTGCTTAAGCAGTGCCCTGGTGGTGCGAGGCGTCGAAAGCATAGTGGAAGAACGAAAAGGAGTAAAGAATGGCAGCACAAACAAGCTGGGCAAGTGAAACGCCTGAGGTTGACGATAGCGCCTCCTTTGAAATCGAGGATGCGAAGTCGACGAATAGGGCGCTCGACAGCAACGTACTCTGCGGCAGTGGATTCCCCAAGATCATCGGCACTAGCTCCGCTCTGCGGCGCGTGCTTGCCATGGTGCGGGTCGTGGCTCCGACGGACGCCACGATCCTGATCAACGGGGAGACCGGAACTGGCAAGGAACTGATTGCGGAAGCCATTCACAGCTGTAGCAACCGATCGAACAGCCCATTTGTGAAGGTGAATTGCGCTGCCATTCCTGCAGGTTTACTTGAAAGCGAGCTGTTCGGTCACGAGCGCGGCGCATACACCGGCGCGGTCGCCCGAAGTATTGGACGGTTCGAGCGGGCTCACCGGGGCACCTTGTTTTTGGACGAGATCGGCGATCTTCCGCTGGAGTTGCAGCCCAAGCTTCTTCGCGTTATGCAGGAAAGAGAGTTTGAACGTCTCGGCAGTACAGCCACAATTCATACCGATGTGCGCGTGATCTGTGCCACCCATCGGAACCTCGTTGAGATGATGAATGAGCGTCAATTCCGCGCCGACCTCTTCTATCGGCTCGGCGTGTTTCCTATTGCACTGCCCCCGCTGCGGGATCGCCCGGAAGATATCCGGTTGTTAGTTCACCATTTTGCAATGCACTACGGCGCTCGCATGCATAAGCGAATTTCGGCCGTTTCAGAGGAATTCATGGAGGCTCTTGTACGGCATTCCTGGCCGGGCAACGTTCGGGAATTGCAAAACCTCATTGAACGCTCAGTGATTCTGTCGACTGGCGCGGTGCTTAGTGGTTTGCTACCCAAACTCGACCAGACAGCACCGGATACCTCGAACTGGTCGAAGACATCCACGCCCGTCACCCTCTTAGAGAGACAGATTTCGCACATTCTTCAGACTCTCCAAGAAACGAAGGGCGTGATCGGTGGTCGGAATGGCGCCGCCGTCCGGCTGGGCCTCGCACGGACGACGTTGATCCACAGGATGAAGCGGCTGGGTATCACCGCATGGTCACCAAGACAGGTAGATGCTGTCCCATGTCGTCGAGGTGTGATTTAAGGACCCATTTGGAAGTGAAGAAGTCAATTCGGTTGATGCCGACGAGTTTGCTCAGCGCCAAGCGGCCTCCGAAAGGTACTCAGGAGAAGGGGGATCATGAAGATGTCTAAGCGCGATGTTCCAACCCGAGCACGGACCAGTCGAGCCAAGTCAATCTTCGACATAATTATTGTAGGCGGCGGCTCGGCCGGCGCGGTTCTTGCCGCGCGACTAAGCGCCGATACGCAAGGCCGCGTCTTGCTGCTCGAAGCAGGCCGTAATTTTACGCCCGAGGGTTATCCCGAAGTTCTGAAGGACGCAAACATCGTTGCAGGTTTGCCGACCTTCGATTGGAATTACCACACTGAGGATGCAGCCCGACTCGGTCACGACATTCCCGTTCCGCGTGGCCGAGTGGTGGGCGGGAGTTCGGCGGTCAATGGCTGTGTGGCGCTGCGGGCAAGGCCGGCCGATTTCGCGCGCTGGGCTCAGCGCGGAATCAAGGGATGGTCCTGGGAGGAAGTACTCGCAGCGTACAGGACTTTGGAGAACACACCGACCGGCGACGGTGCCTGGCACGGCCGCAGTGGGCCGCTCCCCATCCGCCAACGGACGGCGGAGGAGAATACGCCGTCGATGTGCGCCTTCGTGGAGGCCTCAGAAACCGTCGGCCTGGCGCACATATCAGACTTCAATGGCGCGGCTCAGCATGGCGTTGGTCCCTATCCACTCAATGTCGTCGATGGTGTACGAGTCAACACGGGGATAGCCTATCTCACGGATGCAATCCGCGATCGTCCCAACCTCACGATCCGCGGTGACGCTGAAGTGGACAGCGTAGTTATCGAAGGCAAGCATGCCGTCGGAGTGAAGCTCGTCGATGGCCAGGTTATCGCGGCAGGCGAGATCATCCTGTCCGCCGGCACGTTTGGCAGCCCTGCCATCCTCATGCGGTCCGGTATCGGCCCGTCGCAACATCTGCAAGACTTGGGCATCGCGACACTCATTGATCTACCGGTCGGCGACCGCTTAAAAGATCATCCCTTCTTCTTCAATGTCTATGCCCTGAAGCGGGAAGTGAACGCGATGAAGCCGGCCGCCGGCGCCATCGTCTGGACGCGCTCAGAGAGCGCGCAGCCCGGCGATCTCGATCTGCATATTTCAGGCACGCATTACTTCAACCCGAATGCGAGTCCAACCGGCGGCGCCATCGTCCTCGCGTGTGCGGTGACGCTGCCGAAATCGATCGGCTCGCTGCGTCTGCGGAGCCGCGATCCACGCGCAGCGCCCCACATCTATTACAACTTTTTCGATGACCCGAACGATCTCGATCGGTTGGTGGAGGCGGTGCGGCTGTCGCGGAAGATCGGCCGAACCCCGCCGTTCTCGGACGTTATTGATCACGAGATGGCGCCGGGAAAGGCGGTGGATGATGGTGAAGCGCTACGGGCGAAGATCGTCGCCACTGTCGATGCTTACCTGCACCCAACATCGACGGTTCCGATGGGAGCGGACTCTGATCCGACCGCTGTCGTCGACGCCTGGGGCAAGGTGCGGGGCGTCGAAGCTTTGCGCGTCGTAGACGCATCGATCCTGCCTGATATTCCGTCGGTCCCGACAAACGTTACGACGATCATGGTGGCCGAGCGCATAGCAGCAAAACTGACCGCAGAAGTCACGCAATTCCAACGCGGTGAAACCGCAGCATACGCTTCACAAATCGAAACAGGAGAGTAGGCAAATGGCAAGTGAACCCATTCGAGACCCCGTTAAGGATCATCTACTAACGCCGAAAAACGCGGCGCTCATCATCATCGACTATCAACCGGTGCAGGTGAATTCGATCGCCTCCATGGATCACCAGAAGCTGATTGACAACATTGTTGGCGTCGCCAAAATCGGGCGCGCCTTCGGCCTGCCGATCGTACATTCCACAGTCAACGTCAAGACCGGCATCAACAAGCCGCCCATACCGCAAGTTCGCGAGGTACTTAGTGACCTTCCGATGTTCGATCGCACGGCGATCAACGCGTGGGAAGACGCCGACTTTGTCCAAGCGGTCAAGGCTACAGGCCGCAAAAAGCTCATCATGACGGCACTGTGGACAGAGGCCTGCCTGACGTTTCCGTCGCTCGATGCGCTGCAGGCGGGCTACGAAGTTTACGCTGTTGCGGACGCAGTCGGCGGCACGTCAGTTGAGGCCCATCAGGCTGGCTTGCGGCGTATCGAGCAGGCCGGCGGCAGGATGATCAGTTTGATACAGCTCCTTTGCGAGTTGCAACGCGACTGGGGTCGTAAGGAAACAGTGGGCGCGTTCGTGAAGGTTGCAAGCGAGATTCCCGGTCCGTTCGCGATCGAGTTGGCTTACGGCAAAGACAAGGCTTCCGATAAAAACAAGGCCGCTTGATGGCGGCAGAATTAGGAGACGTGAAAATGGGTACTCATACATTAGAAGAGATAAAAGTAAAGACCGACAAGTTGCTCGCGCCAGCAGCGGTGTGGACCGGAAAGATCTACGGCAATGGCTGGAAGAAGCCGGGTCTTGGCACGGAAGATGTGATTGAAAAGGCAACCGGTGCGAAGTTGGGAACAATCGGCATCGCATCCGCCGAAGACATATCAGCCGCGGCGACGACGGCACGTGAAGCACAGAAGAAATGGGCCAAGATCGCCGGCCCGAAGCGAGGCGACGTGCTGAGGGAGTTCTCCCGCCTGCTGCTCGCGCACGCTGAGGAGGTTGCCGATCAGCTGATCAGGGAGACAGGTTCGATCCGGCCGAAGGCACAGTGGGAAGTACAGATAACCGCCCGCGAGTTCCTGGAGGCGGCGGCACTTGGCAGCCAACCGCAAGGTGTCCTGACCGCAACACTGGAAGCCGGGTTTCAGAGCGTCGCTCGGAGAGTTCCGCTGGGTGTCATTGGCATCATTACGCCGTGGAACTCGCCAATCATCCTTGCCGCACGCGCGATTGGTCCCGCCCTCGCCATGGGTAACGCCGTAATCCTGAAGCCTGACACGAAGACGCCGATCGCTGGCGGAGTGGTATTCGCGCGGCTCCTCGAACAAGCTGGTCTACCTAGTGGGTTGTTTCACGTTCTCCCGGGCGGTCCGGAAACGGGCACGGCACTCGTCAAGGAACGCCTCATCGACATGATCAGCTTTACAGGGTCGACGCGCGTGGGTCGCCAGGTTGGTTCAATCGCGAGCGAACGACTCAAGCGCGTATCTCTCGAGCTTGGCGGCAACAATCCCTACATTGTGCTCGACGATGCGGACATCGAGGCCGCGGCAAGTGCTGGAGCATGGGCCGCCTTTTTCCATCAGGGACAGATCTGCCTTACGGGCGGCCGACACATCGTGCACGAACGCATTGCTGACCCGTATGTCAAAGCCCTGGTGAGAAGAGCCAAGTCTCTCGTCGTTGGCGATCCCTTCGACGAGAAGGTTCAGGTCGGGCCGATCGTCAACGAGCGCCAAGCCGCCAATGTCGAGCGGATCGTCACCGAAACAGTCGCCAGGGGCGCAAAAGTGCTGACCGGCGGATCTCGCAGAGGACTCTTCTTCGAGCCGACGGTAATTACCGGAGTGACGCCTGGAATGGCGGCGTTTGACGAAGAACGTTTTGGCCCGATCGCAGTGATCACGACGTTCTGGACCGACGAGGAGGCGATTGCGATTGCCAACGCGACGGAGTACGGACTCGTCGCAGCAGTCGTTTCGGCCGACCTCGCACGCGCCCAGCGCGTCGCCGATGGACTTCACTCTGGGGTCGTCCATATCAACGACCAGACGGTCGTGCACGGTGTCTATGGTCCAATCGGCGGCGCGGGCGCCTCCGGAAATGGTTTCGGTCACGGCACGGTGAGCAACGCCGATCAGTTCAGCGAGTGGCAATGGATCACGACGCACGCACAGATTCCGGCCTACCCGTTTTGATCCGAACTGTCGGGGAGGCGACGGTCTGCGCATTCCCCGCCGGTTGTGCCAGCCTAAACCCTCGACCAATGACAAGGGAAAAGTCAAATGAACTCAGTAGCAAATAAATGGATGATTGACCCGAATGACGCCGTCATGTTGTTCATCGACCAACAGAGTGGGCTATTCCAACTGGTCAGGGACATCGACCAACCGACTCTTCGCGCGCACGTGACCGCGCTCGCGAAAGCGTCTTACCTTGCCAGGATTCCAACCTTCACCACGGCCTCGACGCCCGACGGGCCAAACGGACCGCTCATTCCTGAGATCCACAAGTACCATCCCGACTCCGTTTACATCGCGCGAACCGGCCAGATCAATGCCTGGGATAACCCGGCTTGGGTGGAAGCCATTCAGGCGACCAAGCGCAAAACACTCCTGATGGCCGGCACACTCGCGAGCGTGTGCATGGCGTTTGCTGCTCTGGGTGCTCTCAACGCCGGGTACAAGGTCTTCGCGATTATCGACGCCTGCGGCAACTGGAGCAAGATGGCAACCGATCTGACGATCGCCCGCCTCGCCCAGGCCGGTGCGGTGCCGATTGACACCTATGCCGTCCTCTGCGAACTCATGAGTACGTGGAATCGGGCCGATGCGATGGATTTCGCCGCGATCATGGTCGATGACATTCTTCCGCCTTTCCTGGCAGTGATAGAGAGTTACGACCACGCGCACGCGGCGCAGAAGACAGGAGAGGAAACCAAGTTGGGGACATCGGAGGAGGTGGCGGCGGCGAAGTGATGCCCGTCGGGAAGCGCCGCTACGCACTTCCCTGTCAGACATTTCTCAAATCGGAGGACAGAATGAGTACTTCACAGTTGGATGACCACAGGAGCATTACACTGAAACCCACCGTCACAAGACGCACTCTCGGTGAACACGGGCCGACGGTTTCGAGCATCGGTCTCGGTGCCATGGGCATGTCCGACTTGTACGGCAGGGCTGATCGCACTGAAAGTATCGCCACCATTCGCGCCGCCCTCGATGCTGGCCTCAGCCTGATCGACACTGGCGATTTCTACGGCAGCGGCCACAACGAGCTGCTGATACGGGAAGCGCTCGCCGGTCGCAATCGTGAAGGTGTCGTGCTCAGCGTCAAGTTCGGCGAACGCCGCGATCCGGCGGGAGGCTGGGGTGGAACCGACAATAGCGCCGCGGCAGTGAAGAATTCTCTTGCACAAAGCCTACAGAGGTTAGGTACAGACTACATCGACATCTATCGGCCTGCACGGCTGGACCCGAAGGTGCCGATCGAGGATACAGTCGGTGCCATGGCCGACATGGTGAAGGCCGGGTACGTCCGCTACGTCGGACTGTCGGAAGTATCTGCGCCGACGATCCGGAAGGCACACGTCATACATCCTATCTCGGACCTGCAGATCGAATACTCGTTGATTTCGCGCGGCATTGAGAAGGACATCCTGCCGACCTTGCGCGAACTAGGAATCGGGGTTACCGCCTATGGCGTCCTGTCCCGCGGCCTCATCAGCGGCCACTGGAGCAAGGCACGCGAGGGCGACGGTGACTTCCGCAGCATCAACCCCCGCTTTCAGGGCGAAAACCTGGACAAGAACCTGCGACTCGTCGAAAAACTGCGCGAACAGGCACGCGTCAAGGGCGTGACTGTCGCACAGCTGGCGATCGCGTGGGTGCTGGCGAAGGGAAAAGACATCGTACCCCTGGTCGGCGCCCGTAATCGTGACCGCCTCAACGAGTCCCTCAGCGCGATCAAAGTCGAGCTCAGCCCGTCGGATGTGGCGCAGATCGAGCGTAGTGTCCCGGCGGACACTGCCGCAGGTACTCGATACAACGCGTACCTGATGGGCCAACTCGATAGCGAGAAGGCGTGAAACGCTATGTCATCGGCGAGATCAGATACCGAGAAAAAGAAGAGCACTAATCATCGTATTGATGTTCATCAACATGTCTTGCCGCCCTTCTGGGTGAGCGCGCTGCCAGCTCATGGCGGCGATCCCTCGGGCGCACGATCCGGCGATCCCGAGAGCGCTGTTCTGCCTCAATGGTCACCCGAGACAGCAATCGACATGATGGACTCGCAAGAGATCGCAAGCGGCATCCTCTCGCTGACCGCTCCGGGCATCCTCGGTTGGGAAAAGAGTGAGCGACGGGACATGGCGCGCCACGTCAACGAATACACGGCGGATCTGGTCGCCAAGCGGCCAGATCGTTTCGGTAACTTTGCAACGGTGCCGCTTCCCGACGTCGATGGCGCTCTCTCCGAAGTCGAATATGCGCTCGACACGCTGCTGGTAGATGGACTGATTCTTCTCGGCAACTATGGCGAAAAATACCTCGGCGATACGGCGTTCGAACCCTTGTGGGCCGAGCTCAACCGACGCCAAGCCGTCGTGTTCGTGCATCCCGCCCTGGCCCTGCCTCCAGCGGCTGGCGTTGCCGGTCCGCTCGTCGACTACCCATTCGATACCACCCGAACGGCCGTCCAGCTTGTGCTGAACGGTGTTATGGATCGGTATCCTCGAGTCCACATCATCCTGGCGCATGCCGGCGGTTTTGTGCCTTATGCCTCGCATAGCTTCGCCGAGCTTGCGAGCGTCTTTCATCCCGATGCCGCGACGCCAGCCGACATTCTCGGGAGTTTCCAGCGCTTCTATTTCGACACGGCGTTGTCATCGAGTCCGGCGGCATTGCCAAGTCTCAAGGCCTTCGCCCAAAACGACCGCATCCTGTTCGGTACCGACTTTCCGTTCGCACCCGCCGATGTTACCGGGTACTTCACCACCAAACTGGACGCCTATGAAAGCCTGACAGCCGACGAACACAAGGCGATCAGCCATGGCAATGCCTTGGTCCTGTTTCCGCGTCTCGCCTTAGCGCGCGACGCAATGAAAACGGTCCGCCCCGTCCTGAAGTCTCACCCCAGGAGAGCAATCAATGAATTGAAAGGAAGGAGATAGCAATGATCCAGGATACAGCTGATTTCGAATCCCGCCTGTCTAGCAAAGGGAGAGATCAGCGAAACGTTGGCGCTTTCGCTTACCAGAGCTTTCCGCGTGACGGACTTGTCGCTGAGTCGCGGATCGCCTACCAGAAAACTCCTCTGACAATTGAGGAGATACGCCGAGGCGTCTTTGTGTTCCGTGGTGCAGGTGGAACGGTGACGGCTGTGTCGGCGCCACATAGAGCTGCCGTCATCGACACGGGCTTTGGCCCTCGGGTGGAAGAAATCAGAGGAGCCATCGCGTCCGCGCTTCCGCAGGGCGTCAGATGGCTCATCAACACCCACTGGCACTTCGACCATACGGACGGAAACCAGATATTCGCCGAGGCCGGGGCGACGATCGTGGCGCATGCCAACTGCCGCAGACGCCTGTCTCAAGACCAGTACGTCCCTTCACAAACCGCTCCGCGATTTGATAAAAGCTGCGCATTACTCTTTAGGCTCGCCGGGCATGGTCCAAGAACGTCCTCGAAGCGGCCAGCCTGAAGGTCAATACAGCAGACCGTTGCGTGTACTCATTACGAGAACCTGTCCGTAGCAAGTTAAAATGTCCGGTTTTTGTAGCAAGTGAAATGTCCGGTTTCAAAGTTGTGCCCTCGCCGTTTGGGTTGGGTTGGTTTTGGGGATGGGGTCGCAGGGGAAGGGGGCATGGTGGAGTGCACCCTTGGACTGAGACACGAAGTTAAGGGGGTAGTTGCGTTCGCTGAAAAATCATTGTACGGCAAAGTGGATTGTTGAGAATCGTCACCCAGTCGGTGGAGCGGAGGCAGGCTCTGCCGGAGGGCAACCCGCCAAGGAATAGCCGACTGGAAACTCATCGCAGCCGATGAGCGCTGGGGCGGCGACCACGAGTTGCCGCTCCCAGCTGTAGCTGGACTTACATCGGATCGATAGATTTCCTTATGCCTCAAAAAACTCATGCTCGTCTTTTCTCCATGGGTCGTAAGCTGCGTTCGAACTCCAGCGGTGGACGATAGCCCAGCGCCGAATGCAAGCGCTGCTGGTTGTAGACTTTTTCCAGAAACTGCTTGATCAAAGCCCTGGCTTCCTCGAGGTCGCGGTATTCGGTGCGGTAGACTTCCTCGTATTTGAGAGTCTTCATGAAACTTTCCGCGCGGGCATTGTCGTAGGGCGTTGCCAATCGGCTCATGCTGATACGAATGCCGTGTTGTTCGAGTTGTGCGGTGTAGTCGCGCGAGGCATATTGCACGCCACGGTCAGAATGATGGACAAGCCCAGGCCGTGGGCGGCGGCGCTTCAGGGCCATACGCAACGCTTCCAGGACAAGAGCGGATTCCAAACTGCGTTGCAAGGCCCAGCCTAGGCAGCGTCTGGAAAATGTATCCAGCACAACCGCCAAGTACACAAACTCCCATTGCAAGCGGATGTAGGTGATATCGGCAACCCAGAGCTGATCGATGCTGGTCAGCACCATGCCTGCGGCCACGTTGGGATAGATCGGCAATCCGTGTCTGGAGTCGGTGGTCCCGAGCAGGAACTTTCGCCGCCGTACGCACAGTAGATTGTCTTCTCGCAGCAGTCGCAAGACGCGCTTGTGATTGACGGTCCAACCCCGGCGCAGGAGTTCAGCATGCACACGACGATACCCGTAAGCCGGCCACCGCAGCGCAATGCGTTGCATCTGGCTGCGTAGATCCATATCCGTGCGTTTGGTTTTTCCGCGTTGCCGGAAACGGTAGTACCCCGCCCGACTTATTCCCGCGGCCCGGCAGAACCCGTTCACGATTGCCCTCGCTTCGCCCGCCTCTTGGATTTGCTCATAGAGTCGGTACCGCCATTGCCGGCGACTGGCAGAGGATGTTCCCTGAAACGCCGCAACACTTTTTTTAAAAAATCGATTTCCATCGTCTGCTGGCCGATCTTACGTTCCAGCTCAGAGATCCGATCGGCATTGAGTTTTGCGGCTGCGCACCTTTGCCAGGAAAGGCCAGGTCGCCTTTCGCGCGCCACTCGCTTCTCCAAGTCTCCAACCGCTTGGGGCTGAGCTGATACATGCGAGCCACCTCCGCCATACCTTTTCCGGAGTCGATCTCGCGCATCGCAGCCAACTTCAGTTCACGGGAATACTCTCCAGAAAGTCCCGTGCCAGAGCTCGGTGGCCCTGGTGCTTGGCAGCATCTTAGAATTCCACTACAACCTGACTCGACAGTTAAGGCTGCATGCTCCTTGGAGGTCTGCCCGACACAATCTTGGTCTCTAAGGGTCTACTAGAATGCTGGGGCCTCAATAATCTGGAATCCGAAGTTGGCGGCTTTTCGCTTCAGATACTGAATCTCCCGTTGGCGGTGCGCCGCATCGTAGACCTCTGCTCCTCGATCGACATATTGCAGACCGTAACGCAGCGTGCGGTAGACTAACCGGGCAATCTTGGCCGCCATAGCCTTGATCGCCACCGGAGTGTCCAACCTGCGTTTTAGTCGGCGAAATTGTGCCCCCAAATAGGTGTCGCTGTTCCGCAAAGTGCTGGCAGCCATACGCAAAGCCACACTCAGCCGATTGTTCGTCGGTAATCGCCCTTTCCCAATTATCCGATTGCCACTGATCCGGTTGTCCGGAGAAAGCCGCAACCAGGAAACAAAATGGTCTTCGCTGGGCCATTTGCTCATGTCCCATCCCGCTTCGCTAATTATGGTCATCGCGGTCAGGACATCAATCCCATCGATCCGGGTCAGATCTGCCCCGACGGCGTGAAATAATTGCTGGCGCAAGTCGAACTGCGGGTTGTTCTTCTTGTTCTTTTGCCGCCGTCCTCTGCGCTTCTCTTCCGGCAGACTGGCACCTGCACTCCTGTCCTTCCTTTGGGCGAGATATTGCTGCAGCCTTTGGTCGCATTCCGCCATCTGCTTCTGACAGAACCCATATCCCTCTCGTTCCTGCTTGAGCAGAAATAGCAGATCTTCTTGCCAGTTACCCTCCAGGCTGCGCGCGATCTCCTCCTCGCTAGCCTTTACGTTGGGATTGCACAGCGCCGCCAGCTCATAGGGATCGCGCTCTCCCTCCAGAATGGCCTGAATAATCGCCTCGCCGCTTTTCCCGCTGATATCGCTTAACACGTTGGCCAGCTGGATGTTCATCTGCGTCAGCGCCTTCTGTATTCGCTGGATATGTCGGCCCGCAGCCTGCACCAAGTCATGACGTTGCCGCCAGTAGGTCCGCATGGTGCGAATCTCCTGGCACGGTCGAAACGAATTCCGCAAGAGGCCGTACGTGTGCAGCTTCATGAGCCATTGACTCTCTTGCACGTCCGTCTTGCGTCCCGGCAGGTTCTTGGTCTCCCGCGCATTCACCAGGTATACCTCCAAGCCTGCTGCTTCTAGAACGTCGTAGACTGCGATCCAGTACACCCCAGTGGATTGCATGGCCACGGTGCGAATCCGGCATTGCTGCAGCCAAGCCGCCATGGCTTTCAGCTCGGCGGTGGTACATCCGAAACAGCGCACCGGTTTATCGTCTCGGGTGGAAGGCACGGCTACGTAGTGGGATTCGTTGCCGATGTCAACGCCGGCAGCATGGGGATGCACCACCTCAAGACTGAGGTCTTCCGCCTGGATTTTTCGCGTCATCTCCCGTCGCTGCGCGCGGTTCATTTCGTGCCAACTGATGAACTTCCGGCCATGCGTAATGGGCTCTGTTTGGTTGGTGTTCTTCTCTCTCCCTTCTTTCTTGAGCTTCATGCTGGTCCTCGCTGATGAATTCAATCTGGCTCGACCCGGGTAGCGAAACTTACACAATCTCTCCATCGGGGTCGGGCCATTTCCTTTTGCAAGGACAACACCCGCCACCATCCACGTAATCGCCAACACCGGAGCCAAGCTCCATTTCGGGCAGGAACGCTCCAATGAGAATGCGGCCTTAACTGTCGAGTCAGGTTGTAGTGGAATTCTAAGATGCTGCCAAGCACCAGGGCCACCGAGCTCTGGCACGGGACTTTCTGGCTCGCGTAACCACCCGAAGGGTGGCCCGGGCTCCATTCAATGTAGCTGGCCCCTTAATCGCCTGTCTCACTTTTGGGGTGCACTCCA
>Ga0185299_10004459_pt1 | contig 16917 bp, 11 predicted proteins | sample PaiPotPPA55metaG_FD_128002 | JGI IMG/M metagenome (GOLD analysis project Ga0185299, IMG submission 128002) | Iron sulfur acid spring bacterial and archeal communities from Banff, Canada, to study Microbial Dark Matter (Phase II) - Paint Pots PPA... ...
CTGGGCGGCGCCAGAACCACTAATCCGAGCAGAGTCGTGGAGACGAGACACCACGTCCCCGCACCCAGTCTCGCTGGCTGCATACGAATAGATGACCCCCAGCATTGATTATACAGGCAGAAGGACGAAGACTGTCAGTGAATTCGGCACCTTTGACGCGCGCTTCCCGAATTGTGAATCTGCCGTGCAGCTTCGCGAATCTCCGTTGTGGCCAGGTTGGCCATGAGAAAAAAAAGGAGAGCGTTTGCCGGAATGTGGAGATTGAAATCGACGAGACTGTGGGTGAGAAACCCGAGGCACGCAATAAGACCCGAGAGCTGGACCGTAGAAGCAAAGGCGCCAACGGGCTGGGACAAGCGGCGAAGCGAATCGAAAAGCAGCATGCCGAGGAACCAAACACAGCACAACCCGCCGGCAATGCCCGTTTCCGCGAGACCCTCGAGGTAGTCATTGTGGGTGTGGTTGACGATTTTTCCATCGTAGTGCGTTTCGTAAGCGGGGAAGACGAGCTGGAGCGTGCCGAGACCAGTGCCCGTCCAGGGATGTTCCAGGAAAATGCGCCAGGTGTCGGCGCGCATGGAGGCGCGTTTTCCAGCGGTCACTTCGAGGGATTGCAGTGAAGAAAACCGTTCGACAAGCTGCTGGACACCTAGCCAAGAGACCATGAGAAAGGCAAGCAGCAGGACGGCGCCGCCGGAGAGCAAGTGTCTTCCGGCAGTGCGGCGAAGGACCAGCCAGAGCACCAACGCCCCAGCTTCCACACCGAAACTGATTATTCCTCCGCGAGATGCGGAAAGAACCAGAGCGCCGATGGGCACGACGGCAAAGAGACTGACCAGAAACCAGCGTTCCCGGCGCACTTTTCCAAGGACCAGGGGAACCAGAGAAATGGGAATGACGAGTTCCGTAAATCCGGCAAAGTGGTTGCGATTCACGTAGGGACCGAACGGGATGCCGCCAAAATGCATCTCGCGTAACCAATAAAGCTTTCCGTTGAAGGTGAGGTGCTGGAGGATGCCGAAGAGGGCCACAAGGAATCCAAAACTCATCACGAACCATACAAAGCTGCGCCAGTCTTCGAGCGTCTGGAACGCTTGCGCGGCTAAGAATAAAAGGAGGATATCCGCGAGGAGAAGTTGGATCTCCATGCGCGTGCTGTAGGACGAGGCGGTGCGATGAAAGGCCCATTGTCCGAGGACGATTAGTAAAAAAGTGCCAAGAGGCAAAAGCAAAGGCGAAACGATGAGCTGATGCTCTTGCGTGAGATAGGCGCGCACGGTCCAAGCAAAAAATAGCAGCGCTGTCCCGATCTCGAGGACGGCCCGCGCCCAGTCCTCGACGGCGCCATGCGAGACCACACCGAAGACGACGAGGGCACAGATGCTTATGCGAATGAGTTTCATTGCCTGGTGTTCTCGGCGGACTGCGGCACTAAGCTAACGTCGTCAATCCAGGCCGACCCGCCAATCTTGCTATCAAATTTCGCACTCGGAAGACGGCTTACACAAAGATGCAGTTGACGGACGTCGTTCCCGGAACTCCAGGGAAATTCGATTTGCGCCCACGGCTGCGTGCCGCGGACATCTTCCGTCCAACCTGTTGAATTTTGCGAAGCGCTGAGGGACTGGAGACCGAAGCGTACGCCCTGATCGGTGGATATATCGCGAGTTCGTACCCACGCGGAAAACCGGTAGGAAGTGGAAGGCTGGACGGCAACGTACTGGCAAACATCGTTGAAATTTACGTTCTGCAAACCATTGAAGGTCACACGGAGGGAACGGTTCCCAGAATGTTTTTCTCTTGTATCAAGAGTGACCTGAACGCCGCCAATGAATGACGGGTAGTACCAAGTGAGGCCACCCTTCGCGATATCTGATTCGAATCCGCCATCCCACACCAGAGAGCCCGGAGGGTCTGGAGGACGCGAGACACCTGCAAAAGCGAGAGCTTGATCCCACACCGTCTGGGCTTCCCTCATCTGCCGTTTGCGAATGAGAGCTTCGAGCAGAGGATAAGATTCGCTCATCTGCAAGTGTGGATGGAGAACGGCCATCTGGGACCAAACAATGAGCGCCTGATCGGTTTGTTGCTGCTCAGACAGGGCAGAAATCACGCTCAAGTAAGAATCCTGAGCGTGCGGCAGGACACGTTCCAAGACTGCCTTGAGATCGGGATCGAATCGCGTGCCGAGAGTGACAGCCGCTGCACCGCGCTTCGGGTCGGCTTCCACGGCCTGCTCGATCTCCGCGAACGCGGCGTCGAACTCGCCCCGGCGCAGAAGAAAATTTCCATAGCGCCAGGAGACTTCCGGCGAAAGCGAGTACGCGCGCTTGGCCTGAAGAAATGCATTTCGGGCGGCGGAGATATCGCCTTCCAATTCGTAAGCCGTCCCCAGATCCAGCCACGTGTCCGCCGAATGCGAATCAAAAGACAAAGCCGTTTGATAGGCGCGAATGGCGTGCGGGGCGTCGGGATCTTCCAGGTTGTATTGCCAGTAGCGGCCGAGGAGATACCAATTGCGGGCGTCATCCGGCTCGAGCTTAGCGGCTCGCTCGTAGCCTTGCGGCGTATTTAGTTCCGCTTCATGCACGGCAAGAGTATTGCGAATGCCGGAGTAAGAGAGTGCGGCGGCAAGCGCCAATGCAAGGAGGACGAGAAGAGCGCGGGCCGCAGGAGTGGAGAGGCGAAGAATCATCCCGCGATACTGTGCATAGACAAACTCCTAGATGCAAGATGAAAGTCTGGAGAAAGAGTGCGGGAACGCGGCCAGCGATTTCTGAAAAAGAGGGCTACTTGCCCATGGTTGCCGAGAGGGTTTCATCGGCGCGGCCACGGCGGCGCACGTCGATTCCAAGGCGCTTAATCTTTTGGTTCAGCGTAGAGAGGGGAATCATAAAACGCTCGGCGGCTTCCGTCTGATTCCAGCCGGTGCGTTCGAGCATGTCGATAATGATGCGGCGCTCGATCTCGTCCATGATTTGAAAGAGCGAAGGCTGCGGATGATCGGCGGCGGAGCGTGAACCGGGTTCGCCAGGCAACGGAGGAAGAAATTCCGAGAGCTGCAGCCGGACACCGCGGACGATTTCCTTGCTGCGAATGCTTTCAGGAAGCAGATCCACGTCGACGCGTTCCTGCGTGGACAGCACGACGGCGCGCTCGACGACATTTTCCAATTCGCGGACGTTGCCAGGCCAATCGTAATCCATCAGGAGCTTCATCGCGCCCGCTGTAAACTGGCGCATGGGTTTGCCATTCTCGAGGCAATAACGCACGAGGAAATGGGCGAGCAGCGCGGGCACATCCTCGCGGCGTTCGCGCAGCGGGGGAAGCTGAAGGTGAATCACGTTCAAGCGGTGGTACAAATCCTCGCGAAAGCGCCCTTCGCGGACTAGGGTTAGGAGCTCGACGTTAGAGGCGGCGACAATGCGCACATCGACCTTGAGCTGCTCCGTGCCACCGAGGCGCATGAATTCGCGCTCCTGAATGACGCGCAGCAGTTTAGCCTGTGTTTCGGGGCTGATGGTCGCAATCTCGTCGAAGAAAATAGTTCCTTGATCGGCGACTTCGAATAGACCCTTTTTGGAAGCGACGGCGCTAGTGAAAGCGCCCTTCACGTGGCCGAAGAGCTGCGACTCAAGCAAATCCACGGGAATAGAGCCGGTGTTAACGGGCACGAAGGCTTTGTCCGCGCGCGTAGAAGCAGAGTGGATGGCTTTGGCGATGAGCTCTTTGCCGGTGCCGCTTTCGCCACTGATCAGCACGGTGGAGCGCGAAGGCGCCACCTGGGTGATCAGATCGAAAAGCGTCAGCATCTTTTCGCTTTTGCCGATGATGTTGGGAAAATTGAAGCGCTGTTTGAGCGCGCGCTTGAGCTGGACGTTTTCATCGCGCAGATGGCGTGATTCCACGGCCTGCGCTACTTGCGCCAGGAGCTCGTCATTGGACCAGGGCTTGGTGATGTAATCGAGCGCGCCGCCCTTGAATGCTGCACGCGCCATTTCAATCGATCCGTAAGCCGTGATTAAAACGACGGAAAGCTGCGGATCGCGCTTGCGAATTTCGCGGAGCAGCTCGAGACCGTTGCGGTCGGGCAGACTAACGTCAAGCAAGAGCAAATCGAAAGGATGTTCTTCGAGTTTGGCGAGACCAGACTCTCCGGTTTCCGCGCTGGAGACGCCGTAGCCTTCCGTCTTGAGCAGAAGCTCGAGGCCCTCGCGGATTTCTGATTCGTCGTCAACAACGAGGATGGAGCCCTTAGACATGAACCGACTTCCTGACCGCGGGGAACTCTACGTGAAAGGACGTGCCTTTGCCGGGAGTCGAGCGGACGTCGATCTTGCCGGAATGTTCCTTGATGATGCCGTAGCTGACGGAGAGGCCGAGGCCGGTGCCGCGGCCGCTGGCTTTCGTAGTGAAGAAGGGGTCGAAAATGCGGTGGATATGTTCGCGCGGGATGCCCGCACCGGTGTCGACGACATCAATTTCGACGCTGCCATTGTGCGCGCCCGTGCGCACTTCCAGCAGGCCGCCGCCGGGCATGGCGTCACGGGCGTTCAGGAAGAGATTGAGAAAGACCTGCTGGAGTTTGTTCGCTGAGCCGCGAACGGCGGGGAGAGTTTCGCCGAGGTGTTTCACCACTTGAATCTGGGAAGTCTTCAGCGGATGCGAGACGAGTGAAAGAGTCTCTTCCACGACGCGGTTCACATCGATGTCCACGGCTTCGCCGGCGCCCGTGCGCGAAAAATTTAAGAGATTGTTAACGATTTCGCTGGCGCGAAATGTTTGCTTGACGATTTTTTCGATGATGGATTGGCGCGGATCGCCGTCCGGCATTTGTTTTGCCAGCATCTGGATGTAGTTCGAGATCACCGCTAGAGGCGTATTCACTTCATGCGCTACGCCAGCGGCCAGGAGACCGAGCGAAGTCAGCTTTTCGGTTTGCGACATTTGCTCTTCCATACGCTCGCGCTGGGTGACATCGTCGAAGAGCAGGAGACGCCCGATGCGCTCGGCGGACTTGCTGACCAGCGGAGTGATGGAAACATTCAAAGTGAGCGCCTTGCCGTGATGGTGAAGGCGCTGCTTGTAAATGCCGGTGATCTGTTCCGCGTCGCCGCGCGCGGCAATCTCTTCTGCAAGCTCTTCCGGAAGCAGCGAGCGAAGCTGGCGTCCAACGGCTTCCTGGCGGGCCACGCCGAAGAGCTGCTCCATGCGCGTGTTCCAGGACTCGACGATGCCCTCTAAATCCACGGCAAGAACGCCGACATTCAGGGACTCGACAATGTTTTCGCTGAAGTCTTTGAGGCGCGCGATCTCCAGAGCCTTTTGTTCGAGCGAAGTATACAGCTGGGCGTTGTCGAGAGCCACCGCAACATAGCCTGCAATTGTTTCCACCAGCTCGACGTCATCGCTGGAAAGATAGTCGCCATCAACGGTCTTCCCGAGGCCCAGGACAGCCACGCTGTGCTCGCGAATGCGGCAAGGGACATAGTAATTGAGGTCAAGCTGTTCGAGAGTGCGACGAACGGACTCGCTGACATTTCGCGCGGCGCGGGGCGACTCAAAAAAGAGCGCCCCCCGCGCGAACTCGGGCCGGGCCGGGCCGAGGAAACTGAGATCGAGAGGTTCCGCGAGACGCACGCCCATCGAGCGGGCCAAGCGGAGATTGCCGGGATTCGCGACGTCCTCGACAAAAATTGCCAGGCGATCGACGAGAAGCGTTTGCGAAACGCGGTCCATCACGGAGCCGAGCATCGGCTCAAGCCGCACTTCGTTGGTGAGCGTGCGGCCGAATTCGATCAGCGTGCGGCGATAATCCAGGCGATCGCGGTAGAAGAAACGATCGAGACGAGCCTGAATCCATTCACGGAAGGGTTGGAAGAGAAGCGCGGCGATAACGATGGCGATGATGCCGCCGACGGGGCCATTCGCCTGGGCATGAAAGATCTGGGGAATCAGCGCTACGAAGAAGAAGTAAATCGTGGCGATAGCCGCCGTTGCCGCGGTATACGCGAGGCCGCGCTTGAAGATGATGTCCACGTCCATCAAGCGGTAACGAATGATGGCGTAGCCGAAGCACAGGGGGATAAACACCAGGCTGATTGTCGAGAATTTCATCCAGGGCCTGGAAGCTGCGTCGAACGCGAACGGCACGATGTAGAAAACGACAAACGGAAAAGTGCCGACAAAAGTGCCAGCGGTGAGCCACTTCAGTTGCTGCCGCAAAACGCCAGCGGGCGCTCCGCGATAATTGCGATAGAAAACCAGTCCGGCCACAAAAAAACACACGCCGAGATAGCTATAGGCGATTTTGTCCAAAAGGATGCGGGAGCCCAGCCAAGGAACCCAACCAAGCACGCCCAGAGCTGTGCTGACATGAACGAGAAGAATCGCGAGAGGCGGCAGATAAACGAAGCTTAGTTTGGAAAGCGACCGGCTGGTTCCTTCGGTGCGTTCTGGGAAAACTAGTGCAAAATGTAGCAACAACGCCGGCATCAGAACTTGCGCCAGAATTTTGATCCAATAGACCTCGTAATCGAAAGTATCCAGCTTGCCGCTGTAGTGGAAGGAGAAGAAAACGAAGGACACAAGGCAGAAAATGTAGAAATGCACGGCGCGAGGCGCATTCCAGCGGCGAGCAAAAATAAAAAGCCCGATGAAGAGATAGATCAGGCCAACAGCGCGAGCATAATTCTCGATGGAAGTGGGTTTCTCGGCGGGAGAGGTGACCAGCGGAGTCTCAAACTCTTCGCTATTGCGAGCCAGTTTGTAACGCACTTGCGTCCAAAGCCCTGCGCGCCACAGCCGTTTGGTTACCTGCACTTGTCGGGTTATGGCGGTGCCATTGATGGCCAGCAGATGATCCCCGGCGCGCACTCCAGCGCGAGCTGCGGGAGAATTGGGAGACACTTGCTGGGCTTGAATGCCCTGCGTGGTATCCAGCCAAACGACTCCGTCGTCGGGAGTCTCGAACTCGGACCTCTGGACGAAGTTCAGCCAGGCAAAAATCATGGCCGCTAGCGTGGCAAGCGCTAGCACAACGGCCCCGACGCTGACTCTGAGGTTCTGCTTCATAACTGGCCCCGGCAGGGTGACACCCCACCAGAGAATCTTAGGTGCAAACCAATGTCCATTCTTTGGAAGGATGATGTTTCTAGAACAGCCTTACATTTCAATAACTTACAGAATTCGAAGTCTGGAGACTTCTGGATAATCCGCTTTCTGGAAGGAGGCATACAGCTTTCTAAAGGCCCATTTGCCCTTAAAATTGCAGGCTTAAGCCGCCCCGGAAGGTCCGGAACGCGGGCATGAGCGTCACACGGCCGTCTTGGGTATTGAGGGTGACGTAACCTTGAGCGAGGAGGTTGTCGCATTCCGCGTTGGCCTCCCAGCGGCCGGGCCCAAACTTGGGCAGCCGTTGGTGTACCCCGACATGCAGATAAGGCTCCATGTCAAAAAAAGCTTCGCCAAAGCTATCCACACGAGTGAGCGTTGCCCCACTGATCCACTGGTAGCCTGCCGTCACTCTTGTGCCGAGTCGTGGCACCCTTCCGGATACTTTTGCACCGGCAGAGTGACGACCGGCAGTGCGGAACAATTCACGGAGGGGTCCAGCAGCGGCGCTCGAAGGAGTTAATGCGCCAGCAAAGGCATATAGCGCCGTAAGTTCGACGTCATTCCCAAATTTTTCCCGGTACGCGGCACGGGTGCCCCAACTGCTGGAAGAACCGCCGTCATAGGAGAAACCGTTGGAATAGACGTCCTGGAAAAAGTCAGCGGCAGGAAGATTAGTGCCCCGGCCAAAGACCGCTAAGTGACTGTTGTCTTCGTGAAATGCCGCGACCTGCAATTTGCCGCGCGGTCCCAGCTTGCGCTCAGCGGCGATCTCCTCGTGGAAGCCGCTCTCCAGTACGGGACGTCCGGCCCGCCACATAAGTACGGGAAAGGCATCCAGTTCATTTAAAGCCGCTGCCAGGGTGTTTGTAGTTTCCCCATCAAGTGCCTCAAGCGGCTCGGGGCCAGTTGGCATGGATGCAAAAATCAGGGATGCATGCCATTCGTCAGTGATGCGCGCGTCGAGCTCCATGCGCGGACGCAAAGAACTGGCAGAGCGGCCAAGACCGACCAAGACATATTCGCCGCCATATTCAAGGACAGCGCGGGTTCCGAAAACCATGGAACCGCCTTGATCAATGCGCACGCCGCGGAAAGTGGGGCCTACATCTCCCAGCTTCGATTCGCGCAGCACCAGCGCGGTGTGCGGCCCGGCGCCGAGCGAGCCGGTGGGCAGCCAAACCGTGGCGATTCCGCCAGCGGGGGCATCGCCGTCATAACTCATAAGGCCAGCAAGAATAAGCCGGCTAGTAAGACCAAGCTGCTGATCGTACGCAAATGCAGTTGCCGGGCTTGCGGGGAGACTGGAAACTGAACCGGGCCTGCGAGCGCCATCCGTAAATTCCAGCCGTCCTCGCGATGGCTCCGTTGGAACGGATTCCGAGTCCGCAGTGACAGTGCCAAGTGGGTCTTGATCGACCCACTGAAGTACGGGCCGCACAGAAGTCGCGGAGCGGAGAACCCATTTCCAATCATCCGCTTCCGCGGCTGCAGAAGAAGGGGCGCGCCGCAACTGCTCCAGAGAGGCAAACATGGATTCCAACTGAATGCGAACTAGCGTCGTAAGATTGGCGGTGACGCGGACGTGCTTTTCGAGAGTCGGGAGAAATCCTGCGAGTGTAACGCGCACGGTGTAGAAACCGGGAGCGAGCCGTTCGCCTCGGAAAACTCCCTGCGTGTTGGTAAAAAAGCCGATGCCTGACGTGGTCGCAGCCACAGCCGATTCCGGGATCACTTCCACAGTGGCGCCCATTTGCGGAGTGCCAGCCGTGTCTCGAACCACTCCCGAGAGGACCCCGTGAACAGACTTCAACTGCGCCACTGCCGGATTCGCTCCCACTAACGAGAACGCTGCGGCCAGGACGAGAGCCCCCATGACTCGGACCTGTCCTTTATTCACTGCTGACTACCTCCCAGGAACGGTGTTGGCTGCTGCCTTGGTCGGCTCCAGCGGCCCCCTGACCGTAAATTCCGCGGTCTTGGAAATGGACTGATTGGAAATGCCGTCGTTAGCATTAATTTCGATGGTGTATTTGCCGGGAGCGAGCGACGCGAGCGGCAGCCATCTTTCGATGGTGACCTGGTCTCCGGTCTGCTTCATTTCTTCCGACGTTTCTTTGAATTGCAGCACCTGCTCGGCGCCCTTCTTCACGGTGAATTGGAAAGTGGCGCTGGACTTGTGGGTCTTGTCATCCGGCTTGAGATTGTAAACCTGGAGATAAATTCCCATACGATCGCTGGTCGTAAAGTCGCTGTTGAGGCGAGGCCGCACTTTGGTTGAGCCCAAAACGAACTGTCCCGTGCCAATCTGTTTGGCAGGAACATGCTCGAGCTGGTCGGCGAGAATCAGGGTGCTTGCATCGAGCCTTTCGTCCGCGTAGCGCGGGACCGCAAGCCTGGTGTTCACGACGCCGACGTTTCCGCTCTGCACATCCTTGATGACGAGGTCGAGACGATAGAGGCCCGGCCGAAGGGGCACGGCTTTTTGATAAATCGACTGCAGCTTAAGCGACTGCTGAAAAAGGGAATCAGGAAAATCCTTGGAGACAGGATCCTCAAAAGTCTGGACCACGCGGCCGGTCAAGGTGCTGACGCGCCCAAAAACGTTCATCGTGGCGGAATGAATGCCATCCTTCGATTGGAAGTTAAGCTGGCCGTTGGACACCTGGATCGTGATAGGAACCAACACGGTGTCGTTGGTTACCTTCATGAAATCCGTGCGCCAGGTAAATTTAAGCTGATCGCGCACAATGCGAGCGGTCACAATCGCTTCGAGGTCCTTGAACTTGACCTCGGGCGGCTTCTGCACCTTGGCGTAGAGTTCCAAGCGATTGAATTCATCCATGCTGGCCGGGGTTCCGCCCATGGCGGTTGGCAGGTTAGTGCCATCGGAGCGTGTGAAGCGGTCCGTCTTCGAGGCCATGCCCATCGATTCGAGCAAGCTCAAGCCGGCGCCAGGCACGTGAAGCAACGCATCCTTTTCCGAAGGATCCATCGTCAGGTGATATTCACCCGAGCCGCTCGGGTCGACGAATTCCAGGATAATGTTTTCGCCGATGCCTTCCAAATAGCGCCAGCGCCATGTTTCCCAAGGATAGGTTGTCGTTGAGCCGCCGCCTTCTTCCATGGGCCGGTCATAAGTACCGCCGGATGGATGGGAATCTATCTCATCCGCTGGACCCCACATAATGTACATGCGGCCGCGGTCCGTCTTCCAACCAGGAATGCCGGACGCATAGTGCTCGTTGGCGTAAGCGATGCGGCGATAGTGCTCTTCTTTAAAATCGTTATCCGGAAGGTCGGGGTTGCTGCTGCGCCGGAGCCAGAACTGCTCAATAAACTGCTCGCGCTCTTCATTGGTATCGTACTGGAGGAAGGCAGTCCGTTCTGAAGGCGAGATGATGTAGATGACGTCTTCGTTCAGCCACTGCCTGTACTGGCTGTCGAGTTCTTTGAGGGTCTTGCGCGCTTTTTGTTTCTGTTCTTTCCGCTGCTCTTTGGTGAGCGTTTGGGGAGGCGGAGGATTCGTGGGATCCTGGGCCTGTTGAGCCGATACGTCTGGAATAAGGATGGCAAACGAGAATGCAGTAGCAATTAGGGCACGAATAACCCGTGGCATCAGCACACCTCAACTTCTAGGACGATTGAATTCTACCCCCGGACAAGCTGCCCGTCAATCGCGGAATCTCCTGCATTTTGTGGGACTTGTCCCCCGTTTGCCGTTAGAATCGCGGAAGAATCGAAGGGTTGCCTGACATTTTTTGACCTGAACTTTAGGACAGTTTTCGCGGCACTAGCGTGCCAAGGAGCTCTTATGGTCAAAATAGACACGCAAGTCGACCCAAAAGAGAATTTTGCGGGGTGCTTATTGAACCCGATGGTTATGTTCGTCCGAGCCCACCAAAGTATCAAAGATCGCCAGGACGTGCCTGCGGTATTCCACCATGCGAGTGAAGATATCGCGCAGCTCCGGCTCGCGCTCCGCTTCTTTGTGCCATTTAGCGAGAACCAATGCGGGCACTTCAATGTCCTGGCGCAACTTTTCCGCGGAATGGCCGCGCAGGAAGAGGCCGTAGAAGAAAGCCGCTTCACGCTGCGGAAAGTCGAAGTCGTGGACGACTTCCGAGGGAACGATTTGTGGCAAGGTCGCCATAGAGAAAAATGCAGTTTACCGAAAAGATTTTCCCCGTCAAGTAGTACGCAGGGTTTACTGCCGCCACTTGGGCAACTCCCTGTCCTAAGGGATTAGGCACCTGCTACAACAACCGGTACGGCAGGGGGGTTGCCAGGCGCATCTAACCGCCGTAGGATGCCTAAAGCCATGGCAGGGTTACACAACTCGGTTTCCGGAGGGGCCTTCGGGAGGCTCGCTCGATTTGGACTCTTGAAAGGGCTGCGCTCGATCGAAATCGACCGGGAAGAGTTTCGGCGGCAACTCAAGAGGAAATATGGACTTGAGGTGGCGGACTTCCGCCATATGCACCTGGTGTCGGTGGCGCGCCTGGATGCCATCGCCAAAACACTCATTCGAGACACGGAACGGCTTGCGCTTCTCGAAGGGGCCGGCTTTGGCCTGGGCGGAATGATCACCATCATTCCAGATGCGGGTCTTCTCACCATTCTGACTCTACGCCTCATCCAGAGACTTTGCTTGCTTTACGGGTTCGAGCAGCGTGGCCAGAGCGAACGGTTGGAGCTGTGGATGGCCGCTGCGGCAGCGACGGGCGTTGATTACGGCAAAGATCTTGCCGAAAAGCAGATTCTCGAGAGGCTTGCCCCGCGCATTGCCGAACGGCTGGCCGTTAAGCTAGGACAGGAAACGGCGGAAAAATGGGTCGGCCGTTTGATTCCTCTCGCCAGCTCGGTGATTGGCGGCGCTCTGAACTATGCTTTTGTGCGCGCCTGGGGCGCTCGTGTGCAGCGCAACCTCCGCCTGCGGCATGTTTCCGTTAGGCCGGTTGCGGCGGCTCATCCTCCTTCGGGTTCAGCATATACTCCACCACGGCCCTTACTCGTTTAGTCTTCGCGGCCACTTTGCAGCAGGCGGAACGCCTCTTCCCATGCAGGACAAATCTTACCTTTCACCTTTGACGCTGACGCGCGGCAACAAAAGTCATGTTAGCGTCACTGCCCTGAATCTTGGTTGGTCCCAGTCGTCGCTATTTCTAATAATTCTGTGCCTCCTGGCAAGCATGATTGTCTCGCCTTCCGCACGTTGCCAGGATCAGGAAGATATTAAGGGCGCGCCCGCCGAGCCCACGGACGCACAGGAAATCCGCGAGCAGATTGCGGCCGTGCAGAAACTCCAACACACGCTGCCGGACCGCGGCGCGGCGCTTTATTTTCTGGCCGCGGCGAAACAACACTTGCGAGAGACCCGCGAGGCGTTGGCGCTCTTGAAAGAGTGTATCGCCCTGCAGGAAGGATTCGATCCTTCGGGCGAGCCGGCCTTTCTGGAGTTGAAAAGCACAAAGGAATTCACCGCGCTGATCGAAACCGTCCACCGTGATTTCCCGGCGATAGCACAAGCGCGCGAAGCATTTCGCACCACGGAGAAAGATCTGGTTCCGGAAGGCCTGGCCTATGATCCGCGCCGAAATGTTTTCTATCTAAGCAGCCTCAATCGACGGAAGATTGTGGAGATTGGCCGGGACGGCAACATTTCCGATTTCGTTGCGGCAGACCGTTTTGATCTGTTGCCGGTTCTGGGCATCAGACTCAGCCCCAGCGACGGCACTGTTTGGGCCGATTCCTTCACGGACAGCGGGCACACCGAACTGCTGCATTTCGACGCGACGGGAAAACTGCTGGGGCGCTTCAAGCCGCAAGGTTCGGCGAAGCACGGCTTCAACGATCTGGTCATCCGCAAGAACGGCGAAGTGATCACGACGGACAGCCTGGCTAACGCGGTGTTGCGTTTCGATCCTGCCGCGCGAACGTTTACGCCTGTGCCAGTTCATCGCCCGCTCTTTTATCCCAACGGTATTGCCCTGAGCGAAGACGACCACACCTTGTACGTTGCGGACAACTTGGGTGTCGTGCGCGTTGATTTGGCAGGTGGGGAAAGCCGCGACGTCGATCCAGGGACGCGCAGCACGCTCGCGGGCATTGATGGTCTTTATTGGCACAAGGGCGGTCTAATTGGCATTCAAAACGGTATCGGGTCGCCTCGCATAGCGGCGTTTCACCTTTCGAGCGATGGCCTTCGCGTGACACGCACAACCGTCCTCGAAAATCGCAGCAATTTTTGCATCTTGCCGACCACCGGGGCCATTCGCGGCTCCGACTTGTTCTTTATTGCGAACAGCCAGATCGATAACATGAACAACGACAAAGTCATGGACGTGACGCGTCTGGAAGTGATCCGCATCGGCGTTTTGCGGCTGCCGTGAAATGGCAGCGCAAAGGACGCTTCAAAAAACAGGGAGTGGAATTTAGCGAGAGAGCACCGTAGAGTAATACCTAGCAATTGTTACGGGCCGTTTGGGCAAGATGCGCGACATTTTAATTAGGGGACCGAATATGCGGGGAACACAAAAAATCCTTGGTGGAATCATTCTCATGGCGACGGGGCTCAGTCTGGTGCTGGTTCCGCAACGGGCGGCGTCGAACTCCGCAGCCACTCCCTCGCAGGAGCCAAACGCCGAACCTGTTCCCGCGTTTCACAACTCCGTGCCGCCGGGCCAACTCCCTGCGACTATGAGTCCTTCGCTCTTCACCGACCCGGTCGCTCAGAATGCTTACAGCGTCGCGGCCCGCATCAAGAAAATTCTGTATCAGGAGCCATGCTACTGTCACTGCGACCGCAGCCAGGGCCACGGGAGCCTGCTCGATTGTTATGTGAGCAAGCATGCCGCGGTCTGCGGGATTTGCGAGCGCGAAGATTTTTATGCGTACGAGCAATCGCACAAAGGCAAAACCGGCGCACAGATTCGCGAAGGCATCGAGCGCGGCGACTGGCAAGGCGTTGACATGACGAAGTACCAATCCGCGACGCCGGCTCCCGCGAAGTGATCCTCCTTGCCGTCTGGATGTTTAGTCTTGGCGCTCTATGACAATCCTGAAACCTCCTGGGGTGGCCTTTCGTCTGTCTCTTAGGTAGCGTACCGGCCCGCGTGGTGCCGGGACGCAGCAAGCTCCAAAGCGTGGACATTTCAGTTAGACAAATCGGGGGAAAGAATGCGGAATCGTAGATATCCGGTTGGGATCATTGTGACAATGATGTTGGCGTCCGCGATCGTGATGGCCGCGGCGGGATTGCGGGCCGCGGCGAAGCCCGCTGGTGATTCGAGCTATTGGGGATTCGACACGGCGAATCTCGACAAAACATGCAAACCCTGCGATGACTTCTACCAGTTCGCCATGGGCGGCTGGATGAAAGCCAATACGATTCCACCCGAATATTCCACCTGGGGCTCGTTCTCGCAACTCGTCGACAAGAATCAGCAGAACCTGCGCCAGATTCTAGAAGCGGCTGAGAGGCAACAAGCCAAGCCGGGCTCGAACGAACAAAAGATCGGCGATTTTTACGCCAGCTGCATGGATACGGCAGCGATTGATGCAGCAGGCACGAAACCAATCGACCCGGAACTCGCAAATATCGCGGCAATGAAAAACGAAGCCGACCTTCAAACGGAGGCCGCGCGTCTGCAAAAAGAAGGCGTGGGAGTGCTGTTCGGGTTTAGAGCGACTCAGGACGCGAAGGACAGCACGCAGGTCGTCGGCGCTGCGTGGCAGGGCGGCCTAGGCCTCCCCGAACGGGAATACTATCTGAAGCAAGACGACAAATCGAAGCAACTGCGCGACGCCTATGTAAAACACGTCGCCAAAATGTTTGAGCTAGCGGGCGATTCCTCTGATACGGCTGCGACGGAAGCAACCACGGTCCTCGGGATCGAAACCTCTCTCGCCACCGCTTCGATGAAAAACACCGACCTCCGTGATCCCCACAAGACCTACCATCGGATGAAGATGGCGGAATTGCAGGCGATGACTCCGGATTTTAATTGGGGAACCTACTTCAAGTTGCTCGGCCATCCGGAATTGAACGAAATTAATGTCGGCCAGCCTGATTTTTTCAAAGCCCTCGATTCGCAACTAACGGCTACTTCGATCGCGGACTGGAAGGCCTACTACCGCTGGCACCTCTTGAATTCAGCAGCGCCCGCGCTTCCCGAGAAATTCGTAGCCGAAGAATTTGAATTTCGAGGCAAAACGCTGACCGGCGCGAAAGAGATTCAGCCACGATGGAAGCGCTGCACGCAGGCGACCGACCGGGCGCTGGGTGAAGCCCTCGGCCAGCTTTACGTTCAGAAGTATTTTCCGCCAGAAGCCAAGGCCCATGCTCTCGTGATGGTGCATAACCTGATTGCGGCGCTCCATGACGATCTACAGACACTTTCCTGGATGAGCCCGGACACCCGCGCGCAAGCCACTGGTAAACTCGAAGCTTTTGCCGTCAAGATCGGTTACACGGACAAATGGCGTGACTATTCCGAATTGAAGATCGACCGTGCTTCCTACTTCACAAATCAAAGGCGCGCCTCAGCGTTTGAATTCCAGCGGCGGCTATCGAAAATCGGCAAGCCTGTGGACCGCACGGAATGGGGCATGACGCCGCCCACGGTCAACGCCTACAACAACAGCAGTATGAACGAAATCGTCTTCCCCGCCGGAATCCTGCAGCCGCCGTTCTACGATCCCAAAGCCGATGATGCCGTGAACTACGGCGGAATGGGCGCAGTGATTGGCCATGAAATTACCCACGGTTTCGACGACCACGGCAGCGAGTTTGACGGCCACGGCAATTTGAAGAACTGGTGGACGGCGGACGATCAGAAAAATTTCAAAGACCGCGCTGGTTGCGTCCAGGCGCAGTTCGACAGCTACGTTGTGGACGGCGACTTGCACGAAAATGGCAAGCTGGTTCTCGGCGAAAGCATCGCGGACCTCGGCGGTCTCGCGATCTCTTATGCGGCTTACGAAAAATCGCTGCAAGGCAAACAACGTCCGCCAGACAAGGATGGCTTCACTCCCGAACAGCGCTTCTTTCTGGGCTGGGCGCAGGTCTGGGGCGCGAACGAACGTCCGGAGTATGAACGACTAATGGCCAACACCAATCCTCACCCGCTGGCGCGTTTCCGCGGGAATGGACCGCTCTCGAACATGGCTGAATTTGCCAAAGCCTTCGGCTGCAAGAAGGGTGACGCCATGGTCCGCGAGCAAGTTTGTAAAATCTGGTAAGCTCGCTCGCCTACGTGTCGTTAAAACGCAAAGCAGTTCTTCGGCTGTTCGAGAGCGTGCTTGTATCGGTCGCTCTGTGCCTGCTTGCACCGGGATCCTTCGCGAAGTGGAAATACTTTCGCGCGGGAAATGCCTCTGACCGCACGGCCACGCCGCGAGCGGGATACGCCCTTATGGGCGGGGGAGAGCAGGACCCTGCGCTCAAGTTTTTGTGTGAGCCGCAAACGGACGTGCCTTCTTGATACTTCCCGCCAACACCGAAGACGACCACGCGCAAAAGGTGAACGAAGAGATTCGCGCCCCTCTGTCCGCTAGCCCGCATTTCTCACCAGATGTAAATTGATGCTCTGGAGAGGGTCATGGGAGCTTGTTTTTGTGGCGCGGGACAGGGGCAACGGGTTGCTGTTGATTTTTTCAGCGTGAAAAGCGGGCCTGGTTGACGAGGGAGTTGTTTTTGCGCGCACTTCGCCGTGCAAGTGGGATGCGAGAGCTGTTTTGCGAAGAGGCGGCCTATTTCAGCAGCGCAGCGCGGTGTACGCCGCGGCGAAGACGTTCTGCCAG
>Ga0185299_10004460_pt1 | contig 16917 bp, 10 predicted proteins | sample PaiPotPPA55metaG_FD_128002 | JGI IMG/M metagenome (GOLD analysis project Ga0185299, IMG submission 128002) | Iron sulfur acid spring bacterial and archeal communities from Banff, Canada, to study Microbial Dark Matter (Phase II) - Paint Pots PPA... ...
TGGATTGAATGGCTTGTGCTGGATTAAGCGCCGAGTTGGCACATCCGGGCCGAGTCTTCCTGTGGAAATGTTGTGGAAAACATGAGTCAGAGCGCCCAGAAAGCTAAGGAAACTCCGCTCGGCCGCTGGACCTGGGTCGCTTAAAGACGATCGCTTGAATACGAATGGCTGATTACATTTACACCATGGAAATCCGGTTGACGCCGGATCAGCTTAAGGGCGTCAACCTCGTGCAAGAAGTAGCCCGCACAGCGGGAGTCACCCTCTACCTCACCGGTGGCGCAATCCGCGATATTATCAGCGGCTTCACCATCCGCGACCTCGACTTTACCGTCCAGGGCAATCCCCTCAAATTACAAAAGGATTTCGAACGTGCGGGCGCCCAGCTCGCCGGCCACGACGACGATGTCCGCACGTTATTCCTGGTGCTCCCCGGCAATGTCCGTGCGGAAATCGGTATGGCCCATACAGAAATTTATGAGAAGGTGGGCAAGCCGCCCGTCGTCACTCCGGCCAGCATCCAGGAAGATCTCCGTCGCCGCGACTTTACCGTCAACGCCATGGCTCTCTCACTGAATGAGGGATCCCGCGGCCTCCTGCTTGATCCCTTCAATGGCGTGGCCGACATAGAAGCCAAAGTGCTGCGCGTTCTGCAAAACTATTCCTTCGTAGAGGATCCTTCGCGCCTGATTCGCGCCACCCGTTTCGCCGCTCGATTCCACTGGCCGATGGAGGAGCGCACCCAGCAGCGTTACGATTCCGCCAAGGAAAATAAATACATCGAGCACATCTCGAAGAGCGCCGTAGGACACGAAATCGCCCAACTGGCTCACGAAGATGATCCTCTGAATGTGGTGCGCGCGCTCGAAAAAGAAGACTTCCTGAAGGTCCTGCATCCCCGCTGGACCACGGCTAAGGTCGACACGAACGGCCTGAGCCAGTTGATGAAGACCCGGCAACAGATTGTCGATCTGGGTTATACCGTCGATCCGTCGGCGGCCGTAATGCATTTCTTGACCGCACACCTCCCGGAAAAAGATATCGCGGATATCCGAAAGCAGATTCCGCGTAAGGATCTAATCGAGGCCTGGCGGGACATCGAGGATCACGCTAAAGAACTGGCGAAACGATTGATGGGCAAGGAAGCGGCAACGCCGTCGCGCACCTGGAATCTGCTTTCCTCAGCGCGTCCTGAGATGGTCCTGTTTCTCGCGGTGACGGCGCGCCAGCAGTCGGTAGCGCACAAGATCAAGAACTTCTTCACCAAGTGGCGCGACGTACAGAAGCGCATTCCGCTCCCCGAGATGACGGAACTGTTAATTACACCGCAGCTTCCGGAATATCCCAAGATCGCGCGCGACGTCTTCATGCTGCTGCTCGATGGGAAACTGCGTTCGCACACCGAAACACTAAAATTCCTGAAGCCCTTCGCACCGCCGCCACCGCCCCCACCGCCGCCACCGCGTCGGGGTCGCGGCCCCAAAGCCGCTGCGGCACCCGCCCCGCCGGCAGCGGAAGTCGCAGGCAAACCAGTAAAAGGGAAAGGGAAGAAACCGGCTGCAGCACCGCCGGCACCGATACCACCGCTTCCGGCGCCGGCAAAGAGCGCGAAACCCGAGGCCAATCCCAAGCCTGACTCTAAGGCCAAGCCGAAGGCTAAAGTTGCCGCGAAGCCCAGCATGCACGCCAAGCCTGCCGCGGCTAAGCATCCGGCAAACAAGCCTGCGGTTCATAAATCGCCTGGGAAAAAATCCAAGAAGCGGTAATTTTCGCAGCTGGCGATTCCCCATGCCCGCAGCCAGGCTAAGGCTTATAATGTGGATATGCGGCGCCTATTAACCATTTCGATGTTCCTGGTATTGGCGGCGGCTGTGCAGCTTAACGCACAGCGCGGCGGTGGTCACGGCTCAGTCGGGGGCCATGGCGGATTTTCAGGTGGCGGCAGTTTTGGTGGCCGTTCCGCTGGAGGCCACTCCTTTGCTGGAGCGCACTCTGCTTCATCCTTTGCTCCCCGCTCGTTCTCACGTGGATCATTCTCGCGTGGATCATCCGTGCGTGGATCATTCGCCCGCGGCTCGTCCCGTCCTCAGTTCTCCTCGCGCGGCCTGAACTCCCGGAACTTTAATCATTCTCGCAATCTGCGATTCCGCTCCCGAGAATTCAGAAATAACTGCAACGGATACGGCTGTGGATGGGGTTACGGATATCCGTACCTCTATGGCGGAATCGATCCTTACTGGTGGTGGAATTCCGATTCGTCCTATGATCAGGACCAGCAAGACCAGATCGGCCTCGCTAACGAGATGAACGCCCAAAGCCTCGATGAGCAAAGGATGCGCGATCAGAGCGATCAGGATGTCTACGCGAGATCAGCCCCTGCCTCGCATCCGCCCGAACGCACGAACCCCACTCCCGCCACAGTGCTGGTTTTTCGCGATCAACACCAACAGGAAGTCCAGAACTACGCGATCGTAGGCCAGACCCTATGGAATTTTTCTCCCCAGCGCACCGAGAAGATTCCACTCTCGCAACTCGATCTTGCGGCAACGATCAAAGCGAATGACGAGCGTGGTGTGGATTTTCGTCTGCCCGCCTCGAACGAAGGCCAGTAGGACGCTCTCGTTTTTCCACTCCTGATCTACGATCTGTGGATAACGCACCGCTTCGGCGTACGCATTTCCCGTTAGAATGACGCCAACCGCAAAATGACTTTGACTCCTATGTCCCAATTCGTCCACCTGCACCTCCATACCGATTATTCCTTGCTGGACGGCGCCTGCGACGTCGAAAAACTTTGTCAGCGGGTTAAAGAACTTGGCATGCCCGCCGTGGCCATGACCGACCACGGAAATATCTTCGGCGCTGTGCACTTCGTAAACGCGGCACACAAATATGAAGTCAAGCCCATCATCGGCTGCGAACTTTACATCTGCAAGAAAGACGATCACAACATCGAGCGCACTCCGCCCGAAGGCGATACCTACAACCATCTGCTCGTGCTGGCTCAGAACGAGGAGGGCTATCGCAATCTGGTAAAGATCACATCCGAAGCCTCCCTGCACGGCTTCTATTACAAGCCCAGGGTGAGCAAGAAGTTTCTCGCCGAGCATTCCCGCGGTCTCATCGGCCTCTCTGGCTGCCTGAAAGGCGAAGTCGCAGAGCGTTTAATGGAAGGGAACTACGATGCCGCTCTCGCCGCCGCCGGAAACTATCGCGATATTTTCGGCAAGGACAATTTTTATCTCGAGATTCAGGATCAGGGCCTGGCCATGGAGCACAAGATCCATCCCGGGCTCTTCCAACTAGAAAAAGATCTTGAACTCCCGCTGGTCGCCACCAACGACAGCCACTATCTCTGCGAGGACGATGCCCACGCGCAGGATGTCATGCTATGCATCCAGACGGGCAAGTCTATCCACGACACAGCGCGGATGAAGTTCGAAGGCACTCAATTCTTCGTCAAGAATCACGACGAAATGTATCGCGTCTTCAAAGACTCACCCGAAGTCTTGACGCGCACCCTCGATATCGCCGAGCGCTGCAGTCTCCGCCTCGAAAAAGTGGCGACCCCGTTCCCGCAATTCGATGTCCCCCCCGGATACACCATCGACAGCTATTTCGTTCATGTTTCCCGCGAAGGCTTTGCGCGGCGCCTGGCTGCGCTACGTCCGCAACACGATCAAGGCAAGCTCAAGCATTCCATCTCGGACTACGAACAACGCCTTGAGCGCGAACTCGCCATCATCCAGCAAATGAAGTTTCCCGGATATTTTCTCATCGTATGGGACTTTATTCGCTACGCCAAAGAGCACGAGATTCCCGTCGGTCCGGGCCGCGGATCGGCCGCTGGTTCCTTGGTTTCCTATGCCCTCGGAATCACCGATATCGATCCTCTGCAGCACGAGTTGCTGTTCGAGCGCTTTCTGAATCCCGAGCGCGTATCGATGCCGGATATCGATATCGATTTCTGCATGAACCGCCGCGGCGAAGTTATTGATTACGTCACCCAGAAATACGGCCGCGACAACGTGGCTCAGATCATCACCTTTGGCACCATGGCCGCCAAGGCCGCGATCAAGGACGTAGGCCGCGCCATGGACATCCCCTACGCCGATGTCGATCGCATCGCCAAAATGGTCCCCACTCAGCTCAACATTACGCTGGATCAGGCGATCGAGGATTCTCCTCAGCTGCGCGAGGCCATGGAGAAAGATGGGCAGATTCGCGAGTTGATCGAAACCGCTAGAAAGCTTGAAGGCATGGTGCGTAACTCCGGCGTTCACGCTGCGGGTGTGGTCATCTCGCCTCGGCCTCTCACTGAACTGGTTCCGCTACACAAAACCAAGAACGACGAAATTGTCACCGCCTTCGACATGGTGGCCATCGAAAAGATGGGCCTGCTGAAGATGGACTTCCTCGGCCTCACCACCCTGACAATTCTCACCGACGCCTTGAAACTGATCGTGCAGACGCGCGGCACACCGATCACTCTCGAAACAGTCCCGCTGGACGACGCGGAAACCTATGAAAAAGTCTTTTACAAAGGACTAACCTCTGGCGTCTTCCAGTTTGAATCGCACGGCATGCGTGACGTCTTGCGCAAGTACCAGCCCAATTCCATCGAGGATCTTACGGCACTGAATGCGCTCTATCGTCCCGGTCCAATCCAGGGCGGCATGATCGATGATTTCGTCGATCGCAAACACGGTCGCAAGAAAGTCGAATACGAACTCCCGGAACTGAAAGAGATTCTTCAGGAGACCCTGGGCGTGATCGTGTATCAGGAACAGGTGATGCAGATCGCCAACCGTCTGGCCGGCTACTCCCTCGGCGAAGCCGACTTGCTGCGGCGCGCCATGGGCAAGAAAAAAGCCGAGGAGATGGCTCAGCAGCGCGAGCGTTTCGTCCAAGGCGCCGCGCAGCGCAAGTTTCCGCCGAAGAAGATCGAAAAGATTTTTGATCTCATGGCCCAGTTCGCTGGATACGGCTTCAACAAATCCCATTCCGCCGCTTACGCGCTGCTCGCCTACCACACCGCCTATTTGAAGACGCACTATCCCGTCGAATTCATGGCCGCTTTGTTGACCTCCGTCACCGGCAGCACCGATGACGTCGTGAAGTACATCAATGAATGCCGCGAGATGGGGATCGCAGTCGAAGCCCCCGATATCAACGTCTCCGACGCGAACTTTACCCCCCACGGAGAGGCCATTCGCTTCGGCCTCGCCGCAGTAAAGAACGTCGGCGGCAATGCCATCGAATCGATAGTGGGGGCAAGAAAGAAGCTGGGCCGCTTCAAATCAATTTACGAATTCTGCGAGAACGTCGATCTCCGTCTCCTCAACAAGCGCGTTCAGGAGTCGTTGATCAAGAGCGGGGCAATGGATTCCCTGGGGCGCCGCGCACAGCTTATGGCTGTGCTCGACCGTGCCATGGACCGTGCCCAGAAAGCCCAGCGCGACGTGGAATCAGGTCAACACGGCCTGTTCGGAGTGTTTCAACAGGAAAACGCAGACGCGCACAATGACAAGCTTCCGGGCATTCCTGACTGGGATGAACAGGTGCGACTCGCCTCCGAAAAAGAAATCCTCGGATTCTTTATCAGCGGCCATCCTCTGGAAAAATATAAAGACAAGCTGCAGGACCTGCAGGCGCTCAACCTCGCGGAAATTGGCGCGATGACCAAATCCACTGGCAAGGACGAAACGATCGCGACCGCAGGCATCATCGCTAACTTGCGCGTGCTCAAGTCCAAGCGCGGAGATTTTTACGCCCAAGCGACTCTCGAAGACATGACAGGCTCCATCGATATGATCGTCTTCCCCGAAGCCTACAAGCGGTTGCAAGACAAAGTGAAGCTTGAAGTCCCGGTGCTGGTGCGGGCGGGAGTAAGGATTGAAGAAGGAGCGAATCCGAAAATTACCGCCGCGGAAATTATGCCGCTCGAGGATGCCAAGGTCCCTCTGCCGCGCGCTCTCCGCATTCGAGTCCCGCTCGAAACCGCCGGCGAATCAACGGTGGACGATCTCCACTCACTGTTCCAGGAGCGCAAAGGCGAGGCGCGCGTGTTGTTTGACGTGGAACGCGCCGGCGATTTCATGGTGGTGATGGAAGCGCAGGGCTATAATGTTTTGCCGGATCGCAACTTCATCGCCCGAGTCGAACAATTATGCGGGCGCGGCAGCGTGCGCGTGATCAGCTGAAGACGACGAGTTGGAGGGCTAGGGGCAGGTCGAGTTGAAAGAACGACTTGAAAGATCAGCCGAATTCCTATGGGAGCACACCACAGCGCGCAGCAGGAGTTGGAGGAGATCGAACGTCAAGTGGCGTTGATCGAGGCTACGCCTGGCCAGAACGCTGAAACGCATCGCCAGTTGGCCGAACTTCAAGAACGAGTTCACACCTTGAGGGAAGAGATGAAGGGCGCCCAGACAGCCTGGCAGAAAACCGAACTAGCGCGGCATCCCCAGCGTCCGCAGACTCTCGACTACATCGAGCGCCTCTTCACCGACTTTAGCGAGATTCACGGCGACCGCACTTTCGGCGACGATGCAGCGATCATCTGCGGAATGGCCCGTTTTCACGGCGAGGAAATTCTCATAGTCGGCACCCAAAAAGGCCGCGACATGAAGCAGCGCGTGTATCGCAACTTTGGTACGCCGCACCCCGAGGGTTATCGCAAAGCCTTGCGCGTGATGCAGATCGCGCAGAAATTCCGCAAGCCGATTCTTACTCTCGTCGATACCGATGGCGCCTATCCCGGAATTCACGCCGAAGAGCGTGGACAAGCGGAGGCCATCGCGCACAACTTGCGGGAAATGGCGAGCCTCGAAGTTCCCATCATTGCCACCGTCATCGGGGTCGGAGGCAGCGGCGGGGCGCTGGCCATCGCCGTAGCCGACCGCGTGCTGATGATGGAGAACTCAATTTATTCGGTGATTTCACCGGAAGGCTGCGCCGCCATCATGTGGCGCGACGCCAGCAAGAAAGAGCTGGCTGCCGAAGCGATGCGCATCACCGCCACCGATCTTAGCGAACTGGGCTGCATCGATGACATCGTTCCCGAACCTGAGGGCGGAGCTCACCGGGATTACGAAGCCGCAGCCAACCTGCTCGACGTGAGCCTGCAAAAACATTTGTCGGAACTGAAAACAATCCCGCCAGCCGATTTACTCGTTTCACGATATAATAAATTTCGCAACATTGCCCAGTTTTTCAAAACCGTGTCCTGAGTCCGGAGTAATACTTCCTCTCGTTCCCCAACAGATTCCTCCCAGGTCGAATGGGCGATTTGCCGTGCTCCGGGACCGCCTTCGCCGTATAATTATCTGTTCCCCTCAATTTCAATTCCGGGCGGACGACTCCGCCCCTTAACTTGTGAAGGAAGGTGTTGGGATGGCCACTACGGACGTCGTGCCTCAAGGAGCAGGCGGGCAATTGGGGCGCCAGCGCATTGTCAATGATATGAGCATTCAGGTTGCCACCGTGAATGGCTCAGGCTCGCAGAGTTCAAACACAGTGTTGTTGCGCGCCATTTTTCAGATGGGCGTGCCCATCTCGGGCAAGAATCTTTTCCCCTCGAACATCGCCGGCCTGCCTACCTGGTATACGATTCGCGCCAATAAAGACGGCTACATCGGCCGCAAGAAGGAAATCGATTTCCTGGTGGCGATGAATGCCGAAACTGCGCAGGATGACGTCATGTCACTTGCAGCCGGCGCTTCCGTGCTCTATGACGAACCTCTCGCGCTCAATAAGCTCCGCGACGATTTGGTTTTCTATTCGGTTCCTTACGACAAAATCGTAGCCACGGTTTGCCCCGAGGCGAAACTGCGCAAGCTCGTTAAGAACATGGTGTACGTTGGCGTGGTCGCGCAGCTTCTCGAAATCGAAATGGGTGAAGTCGAGAAAGCTATCCGCAAACAATTTGCGAAAAAAGTAAAAGCTGCAAACCTCAATCTTGGCGCAGCTCAGGCAGGATTCGATTACGCGAAAACAAATTTGCAGAAGCGCGGGGTGTTCTACATCGAGCGCATGGACAAGACCGCCGGCAAGATCATCATCGACGGCAACTCCGCCGCGGCTCTGGGCTGCATGTTTGCCGGATGCACGGTGGTCACCTGGTATCCCATCACGCCTTCATCTTCCCTGGTCGAGACCATGATCGAATACATGAAGGAGTATCGCATCGGACCCGACGGCAAAGCCACCTTCGCCATCGTCCAGGCAGAGGATGAACTGGCAGCCATCGGCATGGTTATCGGCGCCGGCTGGGCAGGTGCGCGTAGCATGACCGCGACCGCCGGCCCCGGCATTTCGCTCATGTCGGAATTCGCCGGCCTGGCTTACTATGCGGAAATCCCCGGCGTGATCTGGGACATCCAACGCGTCGGTCCTTCAACCGGCCTGCCCACGCGCACTTCGCAAGGCGATATTCTCGCTACCGCATTTCTTTCTCACGGCGACACGAAACACATCATGCTGATTCCGTGCTCGGCCGCTGAATGTTTCAGCATGGCGTCGGAAGCATTCAATCTTGCCGAGCAATTCCAAACCCTCGTCTTCGTCATGTCCGATCTTGATCTTGGCATGAACAACTGGATGTCCGATCCCTTCGATTATCCGACTACTCCCATCAAGCGCGGTAAGGTTCTCGACAGGGAAGACCTCACGAAACTCGGCGGATTTGCCCGCTACCGCGATCTGGACGGCGACGGCGTAGGCTATCGCACACTGCCCGGGACCGAGCATCCGGCAGCCGCCTATTTCACTCGCGGCAGCGGACACAACGATAAATCCAACTACAGCGAGCGCCCCGACGATTACGAAAATAATATGGAGCGCCTCAACCGCAAGTTCGAGACCGCGCGCTCCTTCGTGCCGCGTCCTGAAATGTTCAAAGGCGCAAAGACAACGAACATCGGAATCATCGCTTACGGTACTTCGCATTGGGGCATAACTGAAAGCCGCGACCAACTCCGCAACGAGTACGCGATTGAAACCGATTACCTCCGGCTCCGTGCTTATCCTTTTACCCGCGAGGTTCATGAATTCATCGAACAGCACGATCGCGTCTACGTCGTCGAGCAGAATCGCGACGCACAGATGCTGAGTCTGCTCAAGCTCGACCTCAAACCAGAACTGACTACGCGTCTGCGCAGCATCAGCCATCTCGACGGACTGCCGCTCGATGCGCGCTCCGTCACCGACGAACTCAGCACCATGGAGGGCAAGTAAATGGCGACTACGCCGACTGCAGAAGCAAAAGCTCCGGAACCGAAAGTCAACCGCATCGGCCTCAGCGTCATCGATTACAAGGGGGGGAAGACCACGCTGTGCGCCGGTTGCGGCCACAATGCAATCTCCGAGCGCATTGTCGAAGCCATGTACGACATGGGCGTCCAGCCTGAGCACGTCGCCAAATTGAGCGGTATTGGTTGCTCTTCCAAAAGCCCCGCGTACTTCATGAACCGTTCGCACAGTTTCAATTCCGTCCATGGACGCATGCCCTCAGTCGCCACCGGGGCGATGCTCGCGAATCGCAATCTGATTGCGCTCGGCGTCAGCGGTGATGGTGACACTGCTTCCATCGGCATCGGCCAGTTCGTTCATCTCATGCGCCGCAATCTCCCCATGATCTACATCATCGAAGACAACGGCGTGTACGGCCTCACCAAAGGCCAGTTCTCTGCCACCGCCGATCTAGGTTCAAAACTAAAATCAGGAGTGATCAACGATCTTCCGCCGATCGATACCTGCGGACTCGCGATTGAACTCGGTGCAACATTTGTTGGCCGCTCCTTCTCCGGCGACAAGCGCCAGTTGAGCACCATGTTGAAAGCCGCGATCGCTCACCAGGGCACGGTCATGCTTGACGTGGTCTCCCCTTGCGTTACCTTCAACGACCATGAGGGCTCGACCAAGTCGTACAAGTACGTGAAGGATCACGAAGAGACCCTGCAGGAGATGAGCTTCGTTCCGCACTTCGAGGAAATCGACGTCGAATACGATCCCGGAACAACCGTCAGCGTCACCATGCACGATGGCTCGCACCTGCAACTGCGCAAACTGGAAGAAGATTACGATCCCACCAACCGGATCGCAGCCATGACCCGCCTGAGCGAAGCTCACGACAAAGGCGAAGTTTTGACCGGAATCTTTTACGTGAACACCAAAGCTCCCAGCTTCCTCGATATGCTGAACATGGTCGATCAGCCGCTGGCTACGCTTCCCGAATCAATGACGCGTCCGGGCAGGGAAGCGCTCGAAGCGGCGATGGAAGAATTGCGCTAGATCGAATTCCTGCAAATGGCTAGAACAGCCTTGCCCGCATAGCTGGGGAAAAACTCCGCTTGTCGCTCCGCCTATGATCTGCACATGACTCGCGTCTATCCGCTGGTCACTCCCGCCTGTAATCTGTCTGTGACTCCGCTTTGAAAGGGCTCGGCTTCAGCCGGGCTGTCCAGAGCCAACAACGCCGCGGACTTCAGCCCCCGAGGGGATCTTTTCTATTTCCTTCGCTCAATTATGATGGTCGCCGCCAGCGGCTGTTTTATCAGCGATCGAGCCTCGGTTCGATCCACTCCCGCAGGCGATGCGATAGATTGGTGGCCAGAGACCTGTAAAAGCGCGACGCGAGATGAGGGAAGAGCTCAAAAAGCTTCTCCAGCGTGGGCCGGTCCAGAAAAAAAGCCTCCACGTCTTGCTGCGCAACTACATTGGCGCTCGCCGGGACGTCATCCAGAAACGACATCTCTCCACAAATCTCACCAACCGTAATTTCAGGAGACGTTGAATGGGATAGAATCTGCACGCGAGCAGCGCCTTTCACAAGCAGATAAACGCCATTGGATTTCTTACCTCTCTGGATCAACGTCTGGCCCTTCCGGAAGTTGATCCGGCTGGCCTTATCGACAATCAAAGTCCAATCGTTAGGCGTGAGGTAACCCAGTCCGTGTTTCGCCGAAGATAATAGAGACACTTCCTGTGCAATGGCGTTAGGCATGGTGCGCGCGGACCCGAGCTCCGGGAAACTTTCTCCGTAGACGAAAAAAGCTGTGCCAAGACAGAAAAACAACAGGGCTCAATCCAGACTAGCAGAAAACACACTGCGCGGAACCCCTCCCAGTAACTAACCAGACACCGAAGTACTGTTCCCTTCTCGGGCTGTCCCTTGCCGCCTCATCGTGATTTTTGACTCGCGTCTCCTTCTCGGTTAGGCTGAGTTTCCGCGATGAATACCGCCTCGCCAGCGATCTCAGTGCAGTCTCTCAAGAAGTCTTACGGCGATGTCCACGCCGTGAAAGGAATCGACTTCACCATCCAGTCCGGAGAAGTGTTCGGCTTGCTGGGACCGAACGGCGCCGGCAAAACCACAACCGTAGAAATTCTGGAGGGCCTTCGTCCCCGCACCGGCGGCGAAGTTACCGTGCTCGGCTTCGATCCCGATCGCCAGCGCGAGCAACTCAAGGATCGCATCGGCGTATGCCTGCAGGCCACCAATCTTCCGGAGAAGATCCGCGTCCGCGAAGCCATGCAGGTCTTTGCGTCCTTCTACACCCGCCACGTGGACTTGAACAAGTTGCTGCAACGACTGCAGCTGGAAGAAAAGCGCGATGCTTTTTACGGCACACTTTCTGGCGGTCAGAAACAACGCCTCGCTCTGGCCCTGGCTCTGATTAACGATCCGCAACTGATCTTTCTCGACGAGCCCACCACCGGCCTCGATCCACAGGTGCGCGTGGAAATCCATTCCTTGCTCGAGGAACTCAAGCGCGAACATCGCACCATTCTGATGACCACGCACTACATTGAAGAAGCGGAACGCCTGTGCGACCGCGTCGCGATCGTCGACGAAGGCCGCATCATCGCCCTCGACACACCCGCGCGCCTGCAGCAACAGAGCCGCAACGCGTCGAGCATCGTCGTCACCTGCGCGACTCCGTTTCCCCCAAACCGCCCCACCTGGGCGGAGGCAATACAAAGCTCGCTCGATCCCACCAGCCGCACCCTGACCGTCAACTCACGCCGTCCCGCGGCCACACTCGTCGATTTGGTCAAATGGATCGATCAGCAGGGACTCGAACTGACTGACGTCAGTCTCAAGCAACCCAGCCTCGAAGATGTCTTCATCGAGCTCACCGGCAAAAGCCTGCGCGAATGAAAGTCGAAACCAACGCCTAGAATGAAATCCTACAAAGCACTCATCACGCTCGACCTCAAGCTGGCTCTCCGGCAGAAGTCTGTCATCTTCTTCAACTACCTTTTTCCACTCATCTTCTTTTTCATCTTCGGCCAGGCCATGCATGCCGAGCGCGGCGCCGCCATGACGATTGTCATCTCCATGGTGCTCATCATTGGCATACTCGGCAACGGACTGTTCGGCGCCGGCATTCGCGCCGTACAGGAACGCGAAGCCAACATCCTGCGCCGCTACAAAGTTACGCCCATTTCGCCCGCGCCCTTGCTCGTCGCCTCGGTCGTGACCGGCTGGATCCTCTACATGCCGAACGTGCTTCTCATCTTTGCCTTGGCACATTTTTTGTACGGCATGCCCTGGCCGCAGTCGATGCCTTCAATTCTGTTATTCACCACCATCGCCATTTGCGGCTTCCGCGCCATCGGTTTGATCCTCGCTTCTGTAGTCAACTCGATGCAGGAAAGCCAGCTCCTCGTCCAGTTGATCTACTTGCCCATGTTGTTCTTGAGTGGCGCCACTTTTCCGCTAGCCATGTTTCCGTCATGGCTGCTGGTCGTAACCCAATTTGTGCCCGCAACCTACATGGTCACCGGCATACAAGGCATGCTGCTGCGCAATGAAGGCATAGCCGCGAATATTCAACCCGCGCTGGCGCTGCTGTTAACCGCAATCGTGGGACTCTTCATTTCTTACAAACTGTTCCGCTGGGAGAAGGAAGAAAAGATTCGTGCATCCGCAAAGCTGTGGCTGGCTGCCGTGCTCACCCCTTTCTTGTTGCTCGGTTTCTGGCAGATGCACGCCCGCACCGGCATCGCGAAAACCAAAATTCTGAACCGTCAACTCGCCCGCAGCGAAACGTTCTTGATTCGCGGGGCCCGCGTCTTCGTCGGCGACGGCCAGGTGATCGAAAATGGTTCCCTGTTAGTTCGCAGCGGAAAGATCGCCGCAGTCTACGAAGGCGCTGGCCCCGATCCCAAAACCATCAACGCCGAAACCGTGGAAGCCGCAGGCAAAACCGTTCTTCCCGGCCTCATTGACGTTCACATTCATCTCGGAGGACCAGCCGGCTTTTATTCCGACATGAGCAAGTACGACCCCGAGAAGGCCATGCGGCGCAATCTGGCTGCATACCTTTATAGTGGCATCACTACCGTGAGAAGCGTCGGAGACGTTCTGGACGGAATTCTTAAACTCCGTTCCACCGTGACCAGCGGCGAAATCCTGGCCTCGGATTTATCCACCTGTGGGCCGCTGTTCACCGCTTCCGGCGGGCACGGTACCGAATATTTTAAAAATCTTCCGGCCCGCGCTCGCGACAGTCTGAACAAGCAATTCACGCGCGTTCCTGCGTCGGCGGACGAGGCCGGTCAGCAAGTTGATGCGCTAAGAAAACAGGGCGTGGATTGTATTAAAGCGATCCTCGATGCCGGCGCCGGCAGCCGCGTCTTCAACCGCCTCGACACTGGATTATTTGACGCCGTCGCTCAGCAAGCCCACACGGATTCTTTGCCACTCGCGGTTCATACCGGAGACGCACGTGATGTCAGTGATGCCGTGCAAGCCAAAGCCAATTCCATCGAGCACGGCTCCTTCCGCGAAAAAATCCCCGACGAGCTGTTCGTGCAAATGGCCCAGCAGGGAACCTTTTACGATCCAACTCTAAGTGTCGGAGAAGCTTTCAAAGACTTCGCCGCGGGCAAAACCGATCTGCTCAAACGATCCCTCGTGCAGCAAGTCGGCCCGCCCGAACTCTTGCGGGGCACTGAAGACGCTATAGCCTCTGCCGAGACCGAACCCATGCGTAAAGCCCTCGCCCAATATCCCATGGACATGTCTATCGCCATCGATAACCTCAAGCGCGCGCACGCCCTCGGAGTATCGCTCGTCGCCGGCAGTGATGCCGGGAACTATCTCGTATTCCACGGCCCCACCGTGCAGCACGAACTTCAGCTCTGGGTGCGCGCCGGCATTCCGCCAGCCGTTGCCTTGCAAGCCGCAACCTCCAACGCCGCCCATCTCCTCAAGCGGGACGACCGAATCGGATCCATTCGTCCCGGCAATGACGCCGATCTCCTCATCGTCGACGGAAACCCCCTTGAGGACATCACCGCCACGGAACGAATCTCGATGGTGGTGTTCAAAGGCGAACGCATTGACCGTACCGAACTGTTCGATCAGCGCTGAAGCTCTGGCAAACCTCCGCACGATTATTTTTTGCCTTCAATACAACTTCCCGCAGTGTCGTGGGTTTGAGTCAAACGAAGCTAGACAGCTTCCCGGTTGAGATCTCAGCAGTGAATCGTGAACCGCTCTCACGTGCTCTGCGTGCTTGAGCAGTTCATGCAAATCAGCGCCAAACCTTCACAACTTTAAGGAGACTTATGAAACTGCGCACACGTGTCGTTTTGCAACTTGCAGCTCTGTGCTTTGTTCTGGCCGCATACGGCTTCGCCGCCGATGACGCTTACCTCTACATCGTGCACGGCATTCCGGGTCGCGATATTTCCGACAATCTCAACCCTGGATTTCCCGTCGACATTTTGATTGCCGGTGAGTCCTGCATGCCGCGCGGACTGACCTTCGGCAATACCAGCGGCCCGCTCAGTTTTTCGCCCGGAACGTATGCAGTGCAGATCAGCAACGCCAATACGCTGGCACCTTGCACCAATCCCCCGATCCTCGACTCGAAAGTGACACTCGTAGGCGGAGCCAGTGTCAGCGTCGTAGCCGCAATCAGCAGCGGTCAGCCCACTCTGCTGCAGTTCACCGACAACCTGTCACCCGTGACGCCGGGCAACGCGCGATTTGTATTCGTTCAAGCATCAGATGCTCCCGCGCTGAAAGCGACGCTGACTCAGTTGTTCGTCAAGAATCCTAAGACGTTCACTGTGACGGCGAGCCCGGGCAAGCAGCAGGCGGCCAACCTACCGGAAGGCGCTTATCTGGTAGAGGTCGTCGCGGCCGGCAGCACCACCGTGTTGGCATCGGAGCAGATCAGTTTGGCCGATCAGTCCGTTACCTTCACCTATGCTGCAGGCGAGGCTGCCAACAGCTCGGTAGGCCTGATCAACAGAAGCGTTCGAGACCTGTTCTAGCCACGCTGCTATAAATAGGGCCGTCCTCGGACGGCCCGTTTTTAACGTTAGCGCTCTAATTTTCGTATTGCAAGACCCTAAGGCACGACGTGATTTGCTACAGCACCATAAGAGAGGAAAACACCGCCGAGCGGCATAGATTTGCACAGCTCGATTGTGGGTCCGACTGACAGTGGAACGCTAGCGCACTACAAGTTACCGCGTGCAGTTCAATGCAGAAAATTCGGCAGCGGATGAGAATCGAATCCATTCAGCCTGGTTGCTATTGACAGTGCCTCCGCCCGGTGAGAAACTGCCGTTGTTGGTCCGCGAAACTGGTTCGGCCCGCTCGCCCACCCAGCAGTGCAGCCGCAGAAAGTAGCGCCCCGAGCATGAGTTCCCGTCCCACCCTCGATCGCGAGTCTTTCCAGCAACTCCTGGCCAATGCATTTGCTGTGCAGGAGAGTCGCGTGGATCGACAATCGCTCTCCGCCATTGTCGAACTCCAAAGCTTGATTGCAAAAGGTGAGCTTGACGCCGCTGGGGTGATGCATTTGATCGTTGACCGCGCACGCAACGTGGCCCATGCCACCGGCGTTGCCATCGGCCTGCTAAAGGGAAATCGTTTGGTTTATCAGGCCGGAAGCGGAGGTGCCTCCACTTTTATAGGGCGGCATGCGATGGCATCTCTGACTGTCTCAGCCGATATCCGGGCGAGCCGCGAGCTGCTTCGGGTTGAGAATGCCGAGACTGACACCCGCATTGAAGCGGCGATCTGCCGTCAGTTCGGAGCTAAATCCCTTCTGATTTTGCTTATTTTCAACGACCGCAATGTGACGGGACTGCTTGAGGTTTTTTTCAGCGAACCGCACGCCTTCCAGGATCATGAAGTACGCGCGTATCGATTGATGGCCGGATTGATTGAGGAGGCCATATCTCGCGCCGCCCAGCCGCAACGGGAAAAAACCGTCACCGCGGAATTGCCGGCCAATCCGCATGCGGTCGAGCAGATCAGTCCGAAGAAGAAATTTCCCAATGGTGCTGGACCTGTGCCGGTCTCGGCAACTAAGCATCCGGCCTACCAGCACGGCGCAGCCGCACTGGCTGGACCCAGGGAAGTGGCAACTCTCCGGCGGCCAACTCTACTGGCTAGAATCCCTCCGCAGCGGGCGCCGCTCGTTCCCTGGCACAAACGCTGGGAGGTAGGCCTGGCGGTATGCGCGACCGTGGTCCTGTTAATTTGCTGGATCGCCTACGGCGCCCACGGTTTGGGATCCCGCTTGGGGGCCTCGGCCCTACCGGGCTCGCCTGCCTTCGAGCAACCGGTACCGTTCCAACCCGCGAAAGCGATCCCGGCAACAAGCATTTCCAAAATCCAGCCTTCGCCAGTTCCCTCGAAGCAGAGCGGGTCTGCCAAGACCACCTTTAGGCGCGTGCGCGTGGGAAAGAATGAAGTTGATTACGTTAGAGATGACGTTACGTTGCGCTATTTCACGGACACCTCTGCCCCGCGGCGCCCGGTCGGCGCGCGCAAAGTCGGATACATCGGAGACGACGTTACCGTGCGCTACTTCACGGCCAAGACCCCGGAACCTTCAGTTCCTCAGAAATCGGCCAGGTAGAGCAATCTTAAAGTGGGTAGCT
>Ga0185299_10004461_pt1 | contig 16911 bp, 16 predicted proteins | sample PaiPotPPA55metaG_FD_128002 | JGI IMG/M metagenome (GOLD analysis project Ga0185299, IMG submission 128002) | Iron sulfur acid spring bacterial and archeal communities from Banff, Canada, to study Microbial Dark Matter (Phase II) - Paint Pots PPA... ...
CCGCTCTGGTTGTTCCCGGCCATCATCGGGGCGCTGCTGGTGCCGACAGTGATCCTTCATCGATCCGGGCGCCACCAAGCAGATCGCGTATTTGGCTTCATTGTGACCTCTGTGGTGACGATCGAGCTGATCGTCTCGGTGATTCGACTGGTCACGGCGCTCCCGTCGCGCCGGGAGTCGCCGGCGGCCTTGCTGCTGTCGGCGACGATCGGGCTGCTCGTCCTGGCGCCCAGCGCGGTGGCGGTGGTGGCCGTGTTCGGGATCGCCGGCCTGCTCAACGGCACGGTGATTCCGGCCACCGCCAGCATGATCGGCCTTGAAACGCCGCCCGAGGCGCAGAGCACGGTGTTCGGCCTGAACGCAAGCTCGGTCGCGCTGGGGTTTTTCTTCGGTCCTCTGATCGCGGGAGGCGTGGCCGCCACGGCGGGCGTCTCCACCGCGCTGGGTGTCGCGTCAGTGTTGGCCCTCGCCCTCGCCGCCCTGTTGGCGATCGGCGCACGCGAGCCGGCCAAGCCGGCGGAGCCGAGTCGGTAGACTGCGGATTCCAGATGGCTGAACGAACCACGCCACCCGCACAGACGATCGACCCCGCCAAGAAATACAGCGCGACGGTGCATACCTCAAAAGGCGATTTCGTGATCGACTTCGTCGACCCGAAGGTCGCCCCGCAGACCGTGAACAACTTCGTGGTCCTGGCGCAGGAGCACTACTACGACGGGCTCACGTTCCACCGTGTCGTGCCCGGGTTCGTCGTCCAGGGCGGCGACCCGGACGGCAACGGCACCGGAGGGCCGCCCTACAAGCTGCCCGACGAGAGCAACCCGTCCAGGTGGCCCCGGGGCACCGCGGGCATGGCCTCGAGCGCGGCGGGCGTGAGCGGCTCGCAGTTCTTCATCACCCTTGGCGATGCGCCGTTCCTCGCCTCGAACGGGGTCTACAACCACTTCGGCCAGGTCACCTCGGGCATGGACGTCATCGACGCGCTCCGCATGGGCGACCGCATCACCTCGATCGACATCGCATCCAAGTGAGGGCACGGCTCCTGGGCGCCGCGGCGCTAGCTTTCCTGATCACCGCGGCCTGCGGCTACGCGGATCCCTACGCGAGCAGCGGTCCTGTCGCCAACGAGAGCCCGCCGCATGGCAGCCCCACTCCAGGCGTGGACGACTTCAACGCCGGTAGTGGGCAGACGCCTACGACGTTTCCCGACGGCCTCCAGTACATCGACCTGAGCGTCGGTACCGGCGCGCTCGCCCACACGAACGACCTCGCAGTCGTCCAGTACACGGGATGGCTGAGCGACGGGACTATCTTCGACTCGAGCCGCAGCCGCAACCAGCCGTTCCCCTTCACCATCGGCCAGGGCCAGGTCATCCCGGGATGGGATGAGGGGATCCCCGGCATGGCGGTGGGCGGCAAGCGCAAGCTGATCATCCCCTCGGCGCTCGCTTACGGCCCGTCGGGCCAGCAGGATCCGAACACCGGGGCGACGATCATCCCCCCGAACGCGACACTCGTCTTCGACGTCGAGCTTGTCAGCGTGAAGCCGGGTCCTTCGCCAAGCCCAAGCCCGGTGCCGTCACCCTCGCCGTCGCCGAGCCCAAGCCCGAGCGCGAAACCGAGCTAGCTGACTGTCAGCGTGCCCTTCATGCCCAGGCCCTCGTGCCCGGGCTGGTCGCAGAAGTACGCGTAGGTGCCGGCGGCGATGCTGTCCACCGTGAACACGAACGAGTCGCCCGCGGAGATCAGCTCGCTGCCTCCGACCTTGGTGTTGGTGCTGTCGCGAATGACCAGGTCGTGCGAGATCGTGCCGGCGTTGACTACGAAGAACACGACCTTGCCGGATGGAGCGCTGATCGTCGACGGGTCGAAGTGGTATTCGGTCATCGTCACCTTGATCGACCCCGCCGGCTGACTGGGCGAATTGCCGCCGCAGCCCGCGAGCAGGACCCCGACGGCCAGCGCGAGTGCTGCGGCTCTCATCGGAAGAGCGCCACACCTACGTAGAGGATGGCGAACAGGAAAAACCAGACGACGTCCACGAAGTGCCAGTAGAGCGTCACCGCGGCAACGCCGACGTGATGCTGAGCAGAGAACTGGCCCTTCGTCGCGCGGTAAAGGATCAGCGTGAGCAGGACAAGCCCGCCCAGCACGTGCAATCCATGGAACCCAGTCATCGTGAAGAAGGCGCTGGCGAACGAGTTCGCCGTCAGCGTCAGGCCCCGGCCAAAGGCGCTGATGAACTCATACAGCTGGCCGGCTTCGAATCCCAGGCCCAGGATGATGGTCGCGATCTGCAGGATGTAGAACCGCCGCCGGTTATCGTGCGCGATCGCGTCCGCCGCGAAATGGCACGTGAACGCGCTAGAGAAAAGAACGATGGTGTTGACGACGGGGATGGGCCAGACGGCGACATAGAACTCGTTCGTTGTCGAGGGCGGCGGTGGCGGCCACACGATGTGTGAGCCGAACAGATAGAAGTACACCGCGAAGAGGCTGCCGAAGAACATCACCTCGGAGGCCAGGAAGATGTACATGCCCATCATCCCGGGCTTGATCGCGGGATATTCGGGCGCCTGCGGCCTCATCGCGGCGACGGCCATCAGTGATGCACCTCGCTGCCCGCCGGTCCGGAGTCGGCCGGATACATCTTCACGTCCTCGACCAGCACCCATCCGACAACCCCGGCCAGGAAGATCACGACGCCGATGACCGCCAGCGCGATGCGCACCTCGGCCGCAAAGGGAATCGCCCCCAGGCCGAGGAAGAGCATGCCGAAGCAGATGATGAACGGCCAGTTGCTGCTCGGAAACAGATGGATGCCCAGCTGGTGGGCACGCGCCTCGTAGTCGATCGTGTTGTCGATCTCGACCGGCAGCTCGAGATCGAAGCGGGAGACCGAACGCCGCGCTTCGGGATCGGCCGCCTGCCAGGCTTTGAACGCCGCCGACGCCATCGTGCTCGACGGCCAGAGCTTGTAGCCGCAGTTGCGGCACTGGTCGATAAAACGGGCGGTGCGCAGCCCGCAGCGCGGGCAATCGACGGCCAGGCTCGGGTTGGCGACATCGACATAGCGAGGCTTTTTGGCTGTGGCCACGTTCGATTTTGGATTCTAGTGGACCGGGGATCGGCGAGTTGTGCTGAGCTTGGGGCAGGCGACCGCTCGCGGTCGCCGGTCCGGGTGCCGAGACGAAGGAAGGGGTGGCACGACGAGGAGCGCATTGGAAATGCGCGACGACGAGTGCCGGGCCCCCTGACGCCCGTATCGGCGTCCGGAGGCCCGAGATCGGCCGACGCGACGGTCCCCGGTCCACCAGTAGTCAGGCGTTCGGGGTCGACACAGAGCCGCCGATATACTTTTGGGCCGTGCGGGTGACGCTCCGAGCGCTGGTGTGGACCTTTGGCCTGATCGTCGCGGTCGTCCTGGTCAGCTCGTGTGGGATCGGCGGGCTCTCACCCATCTTCCCGACCCCCGTCTCCCCGAACGGGCAGGACATCTACAACCTCTACGAGATCATCTCGGTGCCCGCGATCATCATCTTCATCGCGGTCGAAGCCTCGCTTCTCTGGGTGGTCGTCAAATACCGCCGATCCAGGCAGCCGGCCGGCTACGTCCCCCCGCAGATCCATGGCAACACGAGGCTCGAGATCGTATGGACCATCGCCCCGCTCATCGTCGTCCTCGCGATCGCCGCGTACAGCTTTGACATCCTCCAGAAGAACTTCCAGCCGATCAGCCCATCCAACTACACGATCGTCGTCAGCGGCCACCAGTTCGGCTGGAACTACACGTATCCGGAAAATTTCACGATCCATCAGGAGGGGACGCTAGCCGGCGACGTCACACCGTTCGTCGTGCCGACCCACAGGCTCATCCGCCTCCAGTTCCAGGGCACCGACGTCATCCACTCGTGGTGGGTGCCCGCGATATCAGGCAAGACCGACGCCGTACCCGGCTACGACAACTTTTCGTGGCTGAATATCAGCACGGAAGGCACGTACCGCGGTGAATGCGCCGAGCTGTGCGGCGTCGGGCACTCCACGATGCAGATCATCGTGCAGGCAGTGAGCGAGGCCACGTTCAACGGCTGGGTGCAGGAGCAGCTGGCCGCGCAGCAGAAGGCAAACGCGACGCCGTCGCCCTCGCCATCCCCGTCCCCATCGCCATCGCCCTCCGCATCCCCGTCGGTCAAACCCTCGGCATCCCCGAGTTAGGATTGGTTTGATGGCAGCCACTGGCGTTCTGCCTAGGCCGAAGGCCTACGACGACACCTTCTGGAAGCCGATCACGCTCTGGCTGACGACCACCGATCACAAGCTGATCGGGATCATGTACATGGTCACGGGCATCCTCAGCTTCGTGATCGGGGGCATCTTCGCCCTGGTCATCCGGCTGCAGCTCGCGACGCCTAACGCGAAGGTCGTCGACCCCGAGACCTACAACCAGCTGATCTCGGCGCACGGCGTGACGATGATCTTCTTCTTTGTCACCATCTTCCTGACCGGGATAGCCAATTACATGGTCCCGATCATGATCGGCGCCCGCGACATGGCCTTCCCGCGCGTCAACCTGCTTGGCTTCTGGCTGGTCCCGGTGTCGATCATCCTTTACTACAGCGGGTTCTTCACGGGTGGAGCGCTGGACGCCGGGTGGACCGGCTACGCGCCCCTCACCGAAAAGGCGTACCAGAGCCACAGCCTCGGCGTGGACTTCTGGGCGCTGAGCATCATCGTCTGGGCGATCAGCGGCATCATGGCCTCGACCAACTTCCTCACCACGATCGTGGCCCTGCGCGCTCCGGGGATGAAGCTGACGCGCCTGCCGCTCTTCGTGTGGGCGCAGATCTCGACGTCGATCCTGCTGCTGGTGGTCGGCGCGCCGCTCGCGGCGGCCATGATCCTGGTCGAGTTCGACCGCCAGCTCGGAACGCAGTTCTTCACCACCCAGGGCCGGCCGGTGCTCTATCAGCACCTGTTCTGGTTCTTCGGCCACCCCGAGGTCTACATCATGATTTTGCCCGGGTTCGGGATGATCTCGGAGATCATTCCGGTCTTCGCGCGCAAGCCGATCTTCGGCTACATGTCGATGGTCGCCGCGCTGTTCGGCATCGTGTTCCTGTCCATGACCGTGTGGGCGCACCACATGTTCACGGTCGGGATGAACACCTACGTCGAAGGCTTCTTCATGCTCATGACGATGCTGATCGCGGTGCCGACCGGCATCAAGTTCTTCAACTGGATAGCAACCGCGTGGTGGGGATCGATCGAGTTCACGGTGCCGATGAAGTTCGTCTTCGGCTTCCTCGCCACGTTCCTCATCGGCGGTATCACCGGCGTCTACCTGGCTTCGGTGCCGGTAGACACCCAGCTGCACCAGTCGTACTACGTGGTGGCCCACCTCCACTACGTGCTGTTCGGCGGCAGCGTGTTCACCATCTTCGCGGGCATCTACTACTGGTTCCCCAAGATCACCGGGCGCATGCTCAACCGCACTCTCGGCGAGTGGAACTTCTGGACACTGTTCGTGGGCTTCAACGGGACGTTCCTGATCATGCACACGCTCGGGCTCGAGGGCATGCCGCGCCGCATCGCCACCTACACGAATGAAGCCTGGGCGACGACCAACCTGATCATCACGGTCTCCTCCTTCCTGATCGCCTTCTCGGTGCTGCTGTTCCTGATCAACGTGATCCGGAGCTGGAACGGCGGCGAGATCGCGGGCGACGACCCGTGGCTCGCCAACACGCTCGAGTGGGCAACCACGTCTCCGCCGCCGCCCTACAACTTCGAGCGGGTGCCGCCCGTGCGCAGCTTCATGCCTCTACGCGACCTGCGCGAGTCGGGTGAGCTCGAGGCCGAGACTCCCAGCGCGCCGGCGCCGGTTCACGTCTGATGTACCTCGCCGGCGAGTGGGTTTCGGCATGGCTCGCCATGAGCGTCACGTTCCTGGTCGCATCGGGCGGAGTGGTCGGGCTGGGGTGGTGGGTGCTGCGTGGCGACGCCCGCAACCGCGCCTCGGAGGCCGCCCTCGAAAGCCCTGCGGAAACTGAGGCCACCGAGTCCCACCACTAGAGCACTGGGCGCCCGGAAATCGGGTAGCCGGCGGGCCTCCTGCGTAATCTGATCGCATAAGCATCAACCTCATCGATCTCGCCATCGTCGCCGCCACCGTGGTTGGCGTGGCCAACGGCTTCAGCCGTGGATTCTGGCTTTCGCTTGCCCAGTACCTGGGCCTGCTCATCGGCGTTGTGATCGGCGCCGCGGCCGCTCAGCCGCTGCTCGACTACCTCGGCATCAACAACCCCACGGCCCGTCCGCTTGGCGCCGTGCTGGTCCTGATCATCGGCGGCAGCCTCGGCTCGAGCGTCGGCTTCGCGGCCGGGCAGCCGATCCGCCAGCGGATCCTCAAGCAGCACATCCACACGGCCACGGACTCGTTCGCCGGGGCCGCCCTTTCCGCGATCGCCGTACTCGCGATGTGCTGGTTCCTGGGCGTCACGTTCTCGCGCGGCCCCAGCCCTGAGCTCGCCTACCAGCTGCAGCGATCCACCGTGCTGCACGCCCTGGACCATTTCGCGCCGCGTCCTCCTGCTTTCCTGGCGAGGGTCCAGAGCATCCTGGCCGGCGTTTCGTTTCCCTCCGTGTTCGCGAGCCTCGATCCTAAGTTGCCCGGCGCGCTCCCCATCCCGACCACGGTGGACACGGCGGGCGTGCAGCACGCGGAGACGGCGACGGTGAAGGTGATCAGCACCGGCTGCGGCGGCCTTGTCACCGGCAGCGGCTTTCCGATCGGCAGCGAGCTGATCGTCACCAACGCCCACGTCGTTTCCGGCACCAATGACCACCGCATCCAGACCTCTGACGGGACAGTGCTGCCGGCCAGCGTGGTCTACTTCGACCCGGAGGTCGACATCGCGGTCCTCCAAGTTCCCGGCTACACGGGTCCCAGCCTCGAGTTCGCTCCGGCGGGCCGCGGCACGGCGGCCGCCGTAATCGGTTACCCGGGGGGCGGCCCGGAGAGAGTCGAGCCCGCTGTGATCGACGGTGCGGTCAATGCCCAGGGCCGCGACATCTACAGCGCCAACCTCGTGACCCGGCAGATCTACGTCCTGCAGTCACGTGTCAGGCCGGGAAACTCGGGCGGGCCGATCGTCGACCTGCAGGGCCGCGTGCTCGGTGTCGTGTTCGCGACCTCGGCCACGCAGCCGGACCAGGCCTACGCGCTCACCGACGACCAGATCGCCGGCGACATCGCGCAAGGCAAGCAGAGCCGCAACCAGGTGAACACGATGCAGTACGCGTGCGCGGCGTGAACTTAACGCCCCTCCGCGCAAGCGCGGAGGCCGGCGACAGTCAGTCCTGCTTTTCCCCGCCCTCGGGCTTGCCCTCTTCGATGATCATCACAGGGATGCCGTCCAGGATCGGATAGAGCACCTTGCAGTTGGGGCAGCGAAGCTGGTCTGGCTCCCTGAACTCGACCTTCGTGTGGCACTTCGGGCAGGCGAGTATCTCGAGCAGCTCTTGGGAAATCACCACCAGATGATGGTAGTACCAGCGGCTCACTAGACTCGTATTCGTGGTCCAGGACGCGCTCGATCTCGTCGACTGGCGGCGCCGGGTTGGCGACCTCTACCGCATCTCCGGGCCATCGGCCATCTCCGAGTTTCGCCGCCGCCGCGACGACCTCTTCAAGAGCCACCCGCAATCGCCCTTCGAGCCTGAGGAGCGAGCGGCGTTCTCCGCTCTCACGTATTTCGCGCCCGATCCTGCATATCGCGTCAAGGCCCGGTACGAGGAAGGACCCGGCGACGAGCTCGTCATCGAAACGGGCGGCGCCGACGGCGCCATCCACTTCCGCCGCGCCGGCCGGCTGGTGTTCGAGCTGGGCGGCCAGGCGTGCGAGCTGAGCGTGCTCCGCCTCCAGCAGTACGCCGGAGGCCTGTTCGTTCCCTTCAAGGACGCGACGTCGGGCCGTGAGACGTACGGCGGTGGCCGCTACCTCTTCGACACCGCCAAGAACACCGACGGCCTGGTGCTCGAGATCACACCTGGCTCACAGGACGTGACCATCGACTTCAACTACGCCTACAACCCGTCGTGCGTCTACAGCCCGCGCTGGGCGTGCCCGCTCGCGCCTCCGGAGAACACGCTCAAGGTCGCAGTGCGCGCAGGTGAGCAAACGTACAAGCACTCTGCCTAGCTGACGCGGACTCCCTTCATCAGCTTGATGAGCTCGCCGGCCTTGCCGATCGATTCGACCGTGGGCGAAGTCATGTTGCTCAGCGTGAAGCCGCCAAACCCAGCGTCAACGTAGGGGCGCAGCTTCTCCGCCGCTTGCGCGGGCGTGGCGATCGAGACCATCGGCTTGCGCTCTTCGGGAATGCGCTCGAACAGGGCCTTGCCCTCGCGCTCGTCGTCGACCAGGATGATGTTCAGCCCGACGGTGAGCAGCACGCTCGAGGGGTCCCTTCCGACCGCGGCGCAGTGCTCCTCGAAAACGCCCTTCTTGCGCTTGAGGTCTTCGACCGGCCCGCCAAACCAGTGGCCGATGTCGCCGTGACGAGCGAGCAGGCGCAGCGTCTTGCGCTCGCCGCCGCCGCCGACCAGGATCTTCGGGCCGCCGGGCTGGATCGGGCGGGGGACGTTGAGCGCGCGCTCAATGCGGTAGTGCTTGCCCTGGAACGACGGGCGCTCCTCGGCGAACATGAGCTTGGCGATCGTCAGTGCCTCGTCGAGACGCTCCATGCGCTCCGAGATCGGCGGGAAGGCGACTCCGTAGCCGATGTGCTCGTCCTCGTTCCACGCCGCCCCGATACCCAGGATGGCGCGGCCCTTCGAGATGACGTCGAGCGTCGTGACCTGCTTCACGAGGACGGCCGGGTTCCGGTATGTGACCCCGGTGACCAGCGTGGCGAGCTTGATGCGGCTCGTCTTCGCAGCCAGCGCACCCAGCGTGGTGTATGCCTCCATCATCGGCTCGGTCTCCGGACCGATGCCGCGGATTTGATAGAAGTGGTCCATCACGGTCACGAGGTCGAAGCCGGCGGCCTCGGCCGCCTGCGCGTTCGCGACCACGCGGTCGAACAGCTGCGCCGCCTCGGCGCCGGGAAACGTGAAGTTCGGCATGTGGAATCCAAAAAACAAGCTCATATCGAATGAAAGGTACGACCGACGCGGCAAATTCCGCGGCGAGGCCATAGATAACATTCGGGTTGAGTTCCGTGGCCATAGAAGAAACGCGTAACGGCAAGCTGGGCGGTTTCCAGCTTCTGCAGGTCGAGGGTTTTCTCGAGGTGGCTCGTCGCGGCAGCGTCAGCCGCGCCGCCGAGGCGCTGTTCATCACGCAGCCGACGCTCACCGCCCGGCTTCACGGGCTGGAGCGCGAGCTGGGCACCAAGCTCTTCCTGCGCACGCCGCGCGGCATGCGGCTGACAGAGGCGGGCCGCGCCTGGGTGCCGTTCGCCGAACGCGTGATGCGCGCCCTGGTCGAGGGCCGGGATGCTCTCGAGCAGGTGACGACGGCTTCGGCCGGCCACCTTATCGTCGCGGCGGCGCCGGCGGTGAGCATCTACGTCCTCCCCGAGCTCCTGGAGAGGTTCGTCGTCGCACATCCGCGGGTCGAGGTGTCGGTGCGCACCGGTCACTCCGAAGACATCGTCGCCCTGGTGCTCCGCGACGAGGTCCAGATCGGGCTCGGCCGCCTCATCCAGCATCCCGAGCTGGAGCTGCGCCCCTTTCACAAAGAAGAGCTCATCCTCGTCTGCGCTCCGGACCACGCCTTCGCCAGGCGGCGCGCCGTGACCATGGCGGAGGTCACCAACGAGAAGCTGATCATGTTCGACCGGACGTCGAGCTATTACGAGATCACGCACTCGGCGTTCGCAGCGGCCGGCGCAAGGCTGAAGCGGTACATGGAGCTCGACTCCATCGAGGCCGCCAAGAAGATGGTCGAGCGGGGCCTGGGCGTCGCCCTGCTTCCCGCCACAGCCGTGGTCCGCGAGGTCGCCGCCCACGACCTGCACCGCGTGGCCGTCCGCAACGCCCCGCCCATGTACAACTCGATCGCGGCTTTCACGCGCCGCGATGCCGGCCGGCCGGAGGGAGTCGTCGCGGCTTTCCTGGGGCTGCTCGGAGGGCCGCCCGCTCATAGATATTGACTGTCTCTATGGCGCTGATCAGATCAATTGATTTGACTGATGCCTGGACCGGGTTTACGCTCGGGCTCATGGATCAGAACGAGCAGGCCAACCTCGAGACATCCGGTGAGCCGTCGGCGCACGAGTGTGAGTGCCCTGAACCGTGCAACTGCGATCACGAGAACGAGTAGAACCCGCCGGTACCAGCGTTAGCAATCTGAGCTGGAGGTCTCATTCATGGAACTTGTCCCGACTCCCCTCCTCCCCGAGGGCTTCAAGGTCCCAGCTTCCCGCAACGAGGATCCCAGCCGGCGGCTGAGGAAGCTCCTCGCGACGAAGCCGTACGTCTTCGGCCCTGGCGTTTACGACCCGTTCGGTGCCGAGCTCGTGATGTACCACGGCTTCGACGCCGTTTACTTCAGCGGGTACTCGTTCGCGATCGGGCACCTGGGCACGACGGACATGGACATCTACTCGTCGGTGGAGATCGCCGACGGCGCGCGCCGCACTGTCAGCGGCCTGCGCAAGTTCCAGCTGACGATGGCGATGGGCGACCCCGAGAAGCGGGTCGCACCGACGCATCTCGAGATCCCTCCCGTCGTGGTCGACATGGACGCCGGCTACGGCAACCTCTTCAATGTTCAGCGCACGACCGACCTGTACGTTCGCGCCGGCGTCGCCGCCGCCCACCTCGAGGACCAGGTGATGCCCAAGCGCTGCGGCCACATCGCAGGCAAGGCGCTCATCTCCGCTGACGAGTTCGTGGGCAAGCTGAGGATGATGCGCGCGACGGCAGACGATCTCGGCCACCGCGACTTCGTCATCATCGCTCGCACCGACGGCGTCTCCGCCACTGAGGCCCCCGAGACCAAGCGTGGCATTGAGCTCGCCATCGATCGCGGGCTGCGGTACATGGACAGCGGTATTCCCGACCTCCTTTGGTGCGAGTTCCCCACCGCCGAGCGCGGGCCGGCAGAGCGGTTCTGCGGCGAGATCCGCAAGCGTTTTCCGCAGGCCCGGTTCGCCTTCAACTACTCGTCATCCTTCAAGTGGCACAACGAGAAGGACCCGATCACGTTCGACGACCTCGGTGAGCTCGGCGTCGGGTTCATCTTCATCACCCTGGCGCTCCAGCACGCCGCCGGCCACGGCATGTCGATCCTGCTCAACGACCTCAAGGAGAAGCAGGAAGAGGGCTACATGGCCCTACAGCGCAAGGAGTGGGCGGACGGCGCTGACATCCCCACGCGCAGCCATCACCTCTTCACCGGCGTGCCCTACCACCAGCACGTGGGGCAGCTCTACGGAGCGAGCCGGATGAGCGAGGACGTGGACGAGCACCTGGAGATCTCCAAAGTCGTCTAGCTACTAAGCCTCGGTACCATTTCGGGGCCGTGCTGCTCTATCCGTTTCGGTACCTGCGGTGGCTCATCGGGAGCCTCCGCGCCCGGATTGGGCGGCCGCCGGATTACGTCACATTCCTGCTCGAGGAAGAGCTGCCGGCTCTTCCCGATCCACCGGTGCCCCTGTGGCAGCGCTTCTTTTCCCGCGGACGCCTGAGCCTTCGCGAGCTCGGCGACCGGTTCGACGCGATCGCGCGCGACTCCCGCATCAAGGGTGTCGTCCTGCATCTCCGTCCCGTCCCGATGTCAATGGCCTCGGTGCAGGACATGCGCGAGCTGGTGTCAAGGCTGCGCCAGAGCGGCAAGCGAGCTGTCGCGTGGGCGCCGTTCTACACGACCAGCACCTACTACCTCGCCTGCGCGTGTGACGAGATCTGCCTCCTGCCTTCCGGCATGGTCATGCCCATGGGATTTGCGAGCACCGGCATGTTCCTGGCCCAGGCCCTGGCGCGCGTCGGCATACAGGGCGACTTCGTGCAGATATCCCCCTACAAGTCAGCCGCGGACGTGCTCACGAAATCCAAAATGTCCGACGAGCTTCGCGAGCAGACGCGCTGGCTCGTCGAGTCGCACAGCGACGAGCTGATCGCAGCGATCGTGGAAAGCCGGAAGGTGGATCGAGCGGCGGCGCAGCAGCTGATCGACAGCTCTCCTTACAACGACGACCAGGCCCTGGCCAAGCGCGTCGTCGACTCGGTGATCGCCGAGGAGCAGCTCCCGTCGCACCTTGGATCCGCCACGAGCGCCTCGCTTGGCGATTGGGACCAGGCGCGCAGGAAGATGCCGCGTCCGGCGCCATCACTCCGGCGCGGAAGATATGTCGCGATCATCCGCATCGAGGGCACGATCATCGACGGGCGGTCCGGCCGCCCACCGATCAAGCCGCCGATCGAGGTGCCCCTCATCGGCGATGCTCGCGCCGGCGACCTTACGGTGGTGCAGCTCGCGCGCCAGGTGGCCGGCGACAAGCGCGCCGCCGCGGCCGTGCTTTACGTCAACTCGCGAGGCGGGTCGTCGACCGCGTCCGAAGCCATGCGCCAGGCGCTCGAAGTGGTCGCCAGGAGCAAACCGCTTGTGATCGTGATGGGGCCTGTCGCCGCGTCGGGCGGCTACTGGGTATCGACGCCGGGACGCTGGGTGGTGGCCCGGCCGAGCACGCTCACGGGTTCGATCGGCGTGCTGTCGGGCAAGCTCGTCACAGGCGGGCTCTGGTCCAGGCTGATGGTGACGCGCGAAACCATCGCGTTCGGCAGGCATTCCACCATAGAGAGCGACGAAAAGCCGTTCAGCGCCGAGGAGCGGCAGATCATCCAGTCGCAGATCGACCGGATCTACGGCATCTTTCTCGACGTGGTCGGCGCCGCGCGCCACATGCAGCGAGGCGATGTCGAGCCGGTGGCCGCGGGCAGGGTGTGGACCGGGCGGCAGGCGCTTGACCGCAAGCTGGTCGACGAGCTCGGCGGCCTCGACGCGGGGATCCGCAAGGCGCGCAGCCTGGCCGGCCTGCCCGAGCGAGCGCCGGCTCGCGAGATTCAACCCCCGAAGAAGTCCGCCGCGCCACGCGCCCTCCCGACCGCGGCCGGACTGATGGGCTACCTCGCCGACGGCGTCAGCCTGCTCAACCGGGCCGCCGCGCTGGCGGTGATGGACTTCCTCATCGAAAAGACCTCCTAAGCCGGTGCGGCTGAGGCCTAGATAGCCGGGTACTGGCCCGGCCGGCGCTCGCGCATCATCTCGTAGACGCGCGCGACGATCGTTTCGCGGTTCGGCTTGGTGAAGTAGTCCCCATCGGGACCGTACGCCGGTCGGTTGGGCGACGCCGGCAGCGTGCGCGGCGCAGCGTCCAGGGCCCACCACGCGTTCTGCCGCTCCAGGACCTGCTGCATCATGAAAGCGGACGCCCCACCCGGCACGTCCTCGTCGAGGAACAGCACGGCGTGCGTCTTCTCCAGCGAGCGCGCAATCGAACCGTCGACGTCGAACGGGTTGAGCGTTTGCACGTCGATGACCTCGCTCGATACGCCAAGCTCGTCGAGGTCGCGGGCTGCGTCGAGCGCGATCGAGCAGCACGCGCCGTACGTGACAACGGTGATGTCAGTTCCCTCACGCAGCACCTCGGGCATGCCGAGCGGGATCGTGAATTCGCCGACGTTGTCGGGCACGCGCTCCTTGAGCCGGTAGCCGTTGAGCACCTCGATCACCACCGCCGGGTTGTCGCCACGCAGCAGGGTGTTGTACATCCCGGCCGCCTGGGTCATATTGCGGGGCACTGCGACGTACAGGCCGCGCAGCGCGTTGAGCACCACCGACATCGGCGACCCGGCGTGCCAGATGCCGACCAGCCGGTGGCCCTTCGTCCGGATGATCACCGGCGCTTTCTGCCCGCCGGCCGTGCGCCAGTGGAGCGTCGCCAGGTCGTCGGATGCGTTCTCGAGCGCATAGAAGAGGTAGTCGAGGTACTGGATGTCGCAGATGGGCCTCAGCCCGCGCATCGCGGATCCGGTGGCCTGGCCCAGGATGGTGGCCTCGCGGATGCCGGTGTCAGTCACGCGCAGCTCTCCGTACTTGGCCTGCAGGCCCTCGAAGACAAGGTTGACGTCCCCGAGCCGGCCGACGTCCTCCCCGACCACGAAGATGCGCGGGTCGCGCGCGAAGTTGGCGTCGAAGTTGCGGAGCAGCACCATCCGACCGTCGACCGACGGCGAGCTCTCGGAGTATTCGGCCGGCACAACCGGCACCTGCAGCGGCGATTCGCTCGACGAGCTGTACAGATGCGAGTTGTAGCGCTCGGCATTCTCGCGTCCGTAGGCCTCGACGAAGTGCGCAAGCTCATCCCGGGCCGACGAGTCACCGCCGCGGACCGCGGTCAGCGCCCGCCGCGCGGCGCCCATCACGAGCGCGCGAGTCACCTTCACGCTGTCGGCCAGGAAGCGGCCGATCGATTCCAGCTCCGGGACCTCGGCGGCGGAGAGGATGGTGACCAGCCGGTCTCGGTCGGCGCGGATCGGCGCCTGACAGGCCTCCCAGGCCAGGTCTCGAGCGGCTTCCACGGCCTCCTTGTCGGCGGCCTCCCAGCCCTCGATCTGGGATTCGCTCGCGATCCCCTGCTCGATGATCCAGTCGCGCATGCGGACGAGGCAGTCGAACTCCTTCTCGAATTTGAGGCGCTCCCTCGACTTGTAGCGCTCGTGGCTCCCGCTCGTGGAATGGCCCTGCGGTTGGGTGAGCTCGACGATGTGGAAGATCGCGGGCTTATGACCGGCGCGCACCCGTTCCACCCCGCGGAGGTAGCCCTCGACCAGCGCCGGATAGTCCCAACCGCGAAGGACGTGGATGTCGATTCCGGGGCGGTCATCGGGCATGAAGCCACGCAGCACCTCGGAGATCGAGGCCTTGGTGGTCTCCGCCGTGATCGGGACGGAGATGCCGTAGCCGTCGTCCCACACCGACAGTGCCATCGGGATCTGCAGGACGCCAGCCGCGTTGATCGACTCCCAAAAGGCGCCTTCGCTCGTGGATGCGTCGCCGATGGTGCCGAAGGCGACCTCGTCTCCACCCGAGGAGAAGCCGTCCTGGACCTGCTTCAGCTGCGGGTTGTCGCGATAGAGCTTGGAGGCGTAACCCAGCCCGACCAGGCGCGGCATCCAGCCCGCGACGTTGGACACGTCCGCGCTCGAGTTGGCCGTCTCCACCGAGCGCCGGAACGCGCCGCTCTCATCGAGGAAGCGCGTGGCGAAGTGATTGCCCATCTGGCGGCCGCGGGAGGCCGGTTCCGCGTCGACATTGGTGTCGCCGTAGAGCTGGGCGAAGAACTCACGAACGTTCGACATCCTGGTCGCCCACATAAAGGTCTGGTCGCGGTAGTAGCCGGCGCGCCAGTCGCCCGGTTTGAAAGCCTTGGCCATGGCCAAGTTGGCCACCTCTTTGCCATCGCCGAAGATTCCGAAGGTGGCGTTGCCGCGCAGCACCTCCGCGCGGCCGATGACGCTGGCGCGGCGGCTCCTGTAGGCGAGGCGGTAGTCGGCGATGACTGTCTCGGCTGAGAGGGTGAGCTTCGAGTTCGGCAGCGTCTTCGCCAGGCGATGTCCCTCCGCGGTCAAATCAAGCTCGAAGGCCTCTCGGCACCCCGGCAAGCCAACAGTACCAGTCAAGGATCGAGGCGAGGCCGAAAATCCTCGGCGAGAGATTCGGCGATCCAGGTGGCCCAGATTCGGGTGAAGCGACGAGCAGCCTAGCGAGCGCACTGTGGTGCGTTAGCGAGCAGCGCAGGAGCTGAGCCCGAAGATGGGCCGCATGGGCGCCGAAGATCCGTCGAGGACTTTTCGGGCGCGCCTCACGCCAACACGAATACGCGACCGGTCAGGCGAGCCTGGCGGTCTCCTCCGATTCCTCGTCTTCCCGGTGCAGGAGACCGGGACGGCTGGCCGCGAAGGCCTTTTTCATGTGCACGTAAGCCTGCTCCATGTCGCCACGCCGCTCGAGGACCTCGGCGTAGGCTCCGTGGCAGCGGAGCAGCCGCTCCTCCATGTCGAGCGCCGTGAGCTCGGCGATGGCGAGCTGGAACTCGCGGTCGGTGCGGGAGTGGTCGCCGTTCCGATCCGCCACCTGGGCGAGCCAGATGTGGGCCTCGGCGACATTGGGGCGCTCGTCCAGCCGCTCCGCAAGCTCGAGGCCCTGCTCGGCCAGCTCCTTGGCGTGGGCGGTGTTGCCTTCCAGCAGGCTCAGCTCGCACAGGCTCAGGAGCACGTTGCTCCGCCCGATCTCGAGCTCGGTCTCCTCGAAGAGGCCGAGGGAGCGGTCCAGGTGCTCGCGGGCCTCCGCGTGGTCGCCCATCGAGAGCATCACCAGGCCAAGGTTGTTCTCGACGCGGGCCAGGTTGAGCTGGTCGCGGAGCACCTCGAACAGCGCGATCGAGCGGTTGGCGAAGCGAGCGGCGGCTTCCACCTGGCCGGTCTCGCGGTAGGCGCTGCTCATCCCGGCGTACATCAGGGCGAGGCGGCGCAGGTCGTACACCGTGCCGGCGGCGTCGATGGCCGACTGGTACGCCTTGATCGCGCGATTCCAGTCCTTGTTGGTCAGGAGGACGCCGGCCAGGATCGCCAGCAGCCGAGCCTCCGTCGGGTGGGGGATTGGGTCGAAGGACCTGCAGATCGCGAGCCCGCGCTCGATCAGCTGGAGAGCCTCGGGCCTCTGTGTAAGGTAGGCGAGCGACGCCTCCGATCCGAGGCACTCGGCCAGCATCAGCTGGTCATCGACCGCCTCGAAGTGCGCGTGGGCCGCCTCCAGCAGGCCTGCGGCCTTCTCTGGGTGGCCGAGATTGAGCTGAGCCTGGGCCAGGAAGAAGCGGATCCGGCCCAGCCGATGCGCGGAGG
>Ga0185299_10004465_pt1 | contig 16888 bp, 15 predicted proteins | sample PaiPotPPA55metaG_FD_128002 | JGI IMG/M metagenome (GOLD analysis project Ga0185299, IMG submission 128002) | Iron sulfur acid spring bacterial and archeal communities from Banff, Canada, to study Microbial Dark Matter (Phase II) - Paint Pots PPA... ...
AGCCGAAGCCTGGGGCAAGGAGCGAACGGTCCGGGCGGAGTTGCTCGCCTGGCTGTTGTCCGATCCAGAGGCTTCGAAGCTGGTTCATCCGAGCGGCGTCGGTCTCGCGGCGGCCAGAATTGTCGGTAAACTTGACTTGTCTTACCTCGAAGTAATTCACCCGCTAACGCTGCTCGACTGTTCGATTCCCGATGGCATTGATTTATCCCACGCGCGGGTAAAGAGCCTCGACCTGCGCCGTAGTTGGACCGGGACAATCGATGGCGATCTCTTAATGGTGCACGGCGATCTTGATTTGCCCCTCGGTCACTACGACAGTATCAGCTTGTTCCGCGCGGAAATCGAAGGCAATTTGGATTGCAGCGCCAGCCGCCTCTCCGGCGATCCACCGCTCGCCGCAGCCCTCGCCGCGATAAATGGCGATGTGGTTTTGCAAGACGGCGTCGAAACTGCCGGCGTGATCGATTTGCGACTAGCCAAGATTGGCCAATCGCTTAGCGTCAACCATGCGCGTTTCATCGGCGGCGGTCAGAATGGCTTGAATGCGGAGCGCGCCACGATTGGCGGTACGCTTTATTGGGTAGATATCGCCAAAAGCGCTCGCACCCAGTTGGACTTAAGCGATGCTCATGCGGCTTCACTTTGGGATGACGAGAAAAGCTGGCCGGCGCCCGGCAACCTTTATCTCGACGGTTTCGTTTATGGAGCGTTTGCCGGCGGATCGACCGGTGAACTCGCGCGGCTGCGATGGCTCCGCCTTCAACCACTCGCGTTGCAAGCCCAGCCCCAACCTTACCGCCAGCTTGCACAAGTGTTCCGAGACGGCGGCCGCGAAGAGGGCGCGGCACGGGTTGAGATCGCTCGCGAGAATGCACTGACCAAATACGGCGGAAAGGGGATTGCGAGGTGGCTATGGCGCGAGGCGCTACGGGCAACGATCGGATACGGGTACCGTCCGCTCCGTGCACTGTGGTGGATTCTCGCCTTCGTGCTGCTCGGCGCCATATTGTTCAAGTGGGGCTATGGGGCTGGCTTGATTGCACCCACTGAAGAAAGCGCTTATCGGGCCTTCATCGGGAGCGGAGCGCCGCCCGTTTATTATCCGCCGTTCAGCAGCGTGGTCTATTCGCTGGAGAATTTTCTGCCCGTCGTCGATCTACATCAGGGTACATATTGGCGGCCCAACCCTCGCCATCCCAGCAAGCGCCGGCGCAATGTCAAATGGGCGGACGATACTCTCTCAGCCCGTTTGCTGCGATGCTATCTATGGATCCATATCCTCGCCGGATGGACGATCACCCCGCTGCTGTTCGCCGGCTTGGCCGGCCTTTTGCGCAACGACTGAGGCTGTGACTGTGGGGCGGCTTCGCAGCCATCTCCTCAACAAGTCTGAATCGGGACGAAATCTGGCCATCGCGTAGCTAGTTGGATTAAGCTCCGCGCAGGATTGATCATAAAAAAGGAGACTTGGTAATGGCGAGTCCACAATTGCAACAGGCGATCGATGCCATGAAAGGCATGGCGCAGGCGCGGCCCTCAACTCCGCAGGAAATGCGAGCGTTGTTCGAGCAAATGGCGGCACCGGCCGAGGCAGACATCAAATGCGAGCCAGTTGAAGCCGGCGGCGTCAAGGCAGAATGGATCTCTGCTCCAGGCGCCGCTCCCGACCGGGCAGTGCTCTACCTTCATGGCGGTGGCTACGTGGTCGGCTCGATCAAGACCCATCGCGACCTGATGGGCCGGGTATCGCGAGCCGCCGGAGCACGGGTGCTGGGACTCGATTATCGGCTCGCACCGGAGCATCCGTTTCCGGCTGCGGTAGATGATTCAGTAGCGGCCTACAGATGGATGTTGCAGCAAGATCTTAAACCGTCGCGCATCGCCGTCGCGGGCGATTCCGCCGGCGGCGGTTTAGTGATCGCCGCGTTGGTGGCGATTCGTGACGCGGGACTGCCGATGCCCGGGGCGGGCGTTTGCCTGTCGCCGTGGGTCGATCTGGAAGGAATCGGTGAATCGATGAAGACCCGCGAACAGGCCGACCCGGTCGTCCGTCGCGATATGTTGACACAGATGGCCGCGGCCTATCTTGGCGGCAAGAACGCACGGACGCCGCTGGCGGCCCCCCTATATGCTGAATTGAAAGGCTTGCCGCCATTGCTGATCCAGGTCGGCGATGCCGAAACTTTGCTGGACGATTCCAACCGATTGGCTCACCGAGCGCGTGCAGCGGGCGTCCAGGTCAAGCTCGAAGTGTGGCCCGAGATGATTCACGTGTTCCAGCAATTTGCCGGTTTTCTACCGGAAGGCCAGCAAGCAGTAGAAGGCATCGGCCAGTACCTCAGCCAGCATCTGGCGTGATGTCATATCAGTCCTCGCCGGCTCAAAGATGAGTGGGCGAGGACTGGTATTCTCGTTTTGCGGCGGTCCCGGCCATTCGTATCCGTCGCCGCCACCTAAGGAGCGCCACATTGCGATGAACGGGGCATATTGCGGCATCTCGACGATCTGAAACCATGCCGAGGACCGCGTCGGCGCGGGCGAGCCGTCTCAGCAGTTTATCGGGGGCCGGTGGCAGATTGTCATCCCACAATTCGACTCGCACAGCCTGGGCCAGTCGCCGCAAAGGCCGGCTGGGCGATGGGGCGGGTCGCGAAGACCCTTGGCTCTCGTTACGCGGTACTCGTAGGCAAAGGTGACAAACAACCGGAACCTCTGATATACGCGACATTTGTGGATCAAACTACTATCGAGCAAGTGATCGCAGGGGCTGGCGGACGCGCGGCGCTTAGCGAAATCGAATCGAAACGGCTGTTGGAAGCCGCTGGAATAACTACCGCGTTGGCGGAACATGCGCGGACCGCGGACGAGGCGGTGGCTGCCGCTCTCCGGGGCGGCTTGCCTGCGGTGCTTAAAGTTCTATCGCGCGACGTTAGCCATAAAAGCGAAGTTGGCGGCGTGATGCTGCAACTAAGTTCTGAACAGGAGGTGCGGGACGCCTTTGACCGCATCCGCCGCAATCTGGCGGAGCACCAGCCGCAGGCCCGTTTCGACGGCGTGGCGGTGCAGGCGATGGCCGCGCCCGGCGTCGAGTTGATTATCGGGGTCGTGCGTGACCCGCGCTTCGGACCCTTGGTGCTAGCTGGGCTCGGCGGGGTGTTCGTCGAAGTGATGCAGGATACCGCGGTGCGGTTGGCACCAGTCGACGCCGATGAAGCGCGTGCGATGCTGGATCAGTTGCGAGGCCGTGCAATCTTGTCCGGGGTGCGCGGCAGCGGGCCGATCGATTTGGAGTCAGTCGTCGAGCTGATAGTGACAATCTCGCGATTGGTGTCGCAGCGGCCCGAGATAAGCGAGTTGGATCTGAATCCTGTGGTTGCCTACTCGAAGGGACTCAAAGTGCTCGACGCGCGCATTTTGCTCGGCGACGGAGTCCGCTCCGATGTGGGAGCGGGGGCGGACCCGAATTCGCAGCAGCGCCGAGGCAATCTGAAGCGCGGCTTCGAGGCGCGCACAGTTGCCGTAATTGGCGATAAAAAAATGGGCGGCTACATGTGGCTGCGGGCGCTGAAGCGTTTTACCGGCAAGCTCTATTCAGTGCAAATCGACCCGAACGAAATTCCCGGAATTGAGGCGATGGGAATTACCAACTATAAATCCCTCGCCGAAGTACCAGAACCAGTCGATTACGCCGTAAGTGCGGTGCCGCGTCAGGTGGCGCCGCGAATTTTGCAGGATTGCGTTGACAACAAAGTTGCGGCGATCGGGTTTTTCACTTCCGGCTTCTCCGAAACTACCGAAGAACTTGGTATTCGGCTCGAACGGCAGCTTAAGGAGATTGCACTCGCGTCGCACATCGCTTTGGTCGGTCCCAACTGTATGGGCTTGTACAATCCCGAGCTTGGACTCTGCAATTTTCCCGATCTGAATGTAGGCAACGCGGGTGATGTGTGTTTCATCTCGCAGAGCGGCACACATACGATAAATTTCTCGTCGCAAGCGCCGTTGCGTGGAATTCGTGTGAACAAGGCCGCTTCCATCGGTAACGTCCTGATGCTGGAGGGCGCAGATTACCTGGATCTGATGACCGAGGATCCGCGCACTCGAGTTATTGGCATGTATATTGAGGGTATCCGGGACGGGCGCCGTTTCTTTGAGAGCCTCCGGCTCGCGGCCGAGCGCTTTCCGGTGGTGGTTTGGAAGGGCGGTATGACAGAGGCAGGTGCACGCGCAACCTTCTCTCATACCGGCTCTCTGGCGACGCCGGCGTCGGTCTGGTCTTCGATGGTGCAGCAGAGCGGGGCGGTGAGCGTCGCCGGTCTCGACGCGATGCTGGATGCGGTCGAGATGCTGGCCCGCGGACGCGCCATGACGGGTTGCAGGATGGGGCTAGTGGCGATGACCGGCGGTCAATCGGTAGTAATCACCGATACCTTTGCCACCGCAGGGTTGGAAATTCCGGCGTTGTCCGGCTCTTCCTACGACGAACTCAAAAGCTTCTTTAACGTTATTGGCGGCAGCTATCGCAATCCACTCGATGCCGGCGGGACGATCATGGGCGGCGGGGTGAACAGCGGCAATCTCGCGCGTATCCTGGATATCCTCGACCGCGATCCGGTGATCGATGCGATCGTCCTCGAAATCGGTACCGGGCTACGCGCACAGCGATGGGCAACGCATGAGGACGAGCTGACCGGATTGCTCGACAGAGTGGCGGAGTTCAACCGCAAGAGCAACAAACCCTTCTGCGCGATTCTCCATCCCGCCCACGTGGAAACGATAGTGGCGCGGGCGAAACAACTCGCCCGCGAGCGCGGTTTAGTTGTGTTCGACAGCTTCGAACGTTCGGCTGCGGCGTTGCGAGTCGCTTACGATTACTGGTCGCGCCGGTCGGCGAGAGAAGCGCGGCAGAGTGGAACTCGAAACACGGTGGGCGGCTAAAAAATAAAAGGGTTTCAATGTTATCCGGTTGATGTTCGAATAAACCGAAGTTCACAATCTCGCCGTAGATTTTTTCTTGCACCGCGCGAGCATGGTGCTTAGATCGGCCTATGCGCTGCACTCAATCGCAAATCTTGTCCTTTGCAATACGGTGCGTTCCACTCGTGTTCGTTCTAACGCTAGCGCCCAACTGGTTCTCGATTTCCAGCGCCGCCGACAGCAATTCATCCGGCAGCAACAGTGTGACACCAGGTAAGACCCTCAGCGGTAAGGCGACCATTTACCCGAACCGCCTCAACGGTCATAAAACCGCCAGCGGCCACACTTTCCATCAAAGCGACCACACCGCGGCGTCGAACAAGCTTCCGCTTGGAACGAACGTCAAGGTGACCAGCCTCAGAACCGGTAAGAGCACGAACGTGACACTCATCGATCGAGGCCCCGCGCTCGGCGGTCATAGGATCGACCTTTCGAAGAAGGCAGCGCGGGAAATCGGCCTCACCAGAAAGGAAGGAACCGTGCCGGTCAAAATCAAGGTAACCCGTACGCCCGGCGGCAGTGAGGCTCTGCCGTCCCGATAGCCGGGAGGCATAGCCATCTCACCGCCAAGCCACACTTGCTGAACGCGGCGGCGCGCCCGCAAAAACATAAAAGCGGCCGCGCGTTAACCCGAAAATTGAGGCACGGCGCGACTGTGCATGCCTGAACTGCTCTTCCGCGACGCGCCTGCCAAGCTGGTGACGCGCTACCGATTGGCTCATCTGCAGACTCGGAACAGTAGCATTTCGCGTGACCTCTCCTCCGCTCCCGCGAGCGGCGCGGCGGTATTCTCCCACGCGCTGTCTACAGCGCGTGACATCGGAGACAGTCGCTTTCCGCCCAGACGCTCGGGGTTACGCTCGCTCCGCAGTTCCATTTGCAATTTTACCGCGACGCTTGCACCACCCGCCGTCTTTCACCGCCGATCATCGCAAAGTTCGCACACCCTAGCCTCCCGAAGGAACCAACAGTATGGCTGATTATGAGATCTTAGAGTTGGGTGACGTCGTTCTCCAGTCCGGAATTACGTTGCCGCGTGCGAAGCTCGCCTACAAAACCTACGGCAAGCTCGCCGTCTCTCGCGATAATGTGGTTCTGATGCCGACATTCTACGGCAGTCAGCATGTTGACAACGAAGCAATGATGGGGGTCGGACGAACCCTCGACCCGGCTCGGTGGTTCATAATTGTTCCTAACATGTTTGGGAACGGGCTTTCCTCTTCACCCAGCAACACCGTCTCGCCGTTCGATCGAGCCGCCTTTCCGAACGTTACTTTGTACGACAATGTCGTGTCGTATGCCAGCACCGTTTGGTGACGGAGCACCTGGGAATCGACCGCATCAAGCTAGTTGTAGGCTTTTCGATGGGTGCGCAGCAGGCCTTCCAATGGGGTGCGTTGTATCCCGAGATGGTGCAGACAATCGCGCCGCTGTGCGGGTCCGCGCGTACTTCTCCCCACAATTACCTGTTCCTGGACGGGGTTAAAGCCGCATTGCTGGCCGATGCAGCGTTTACGGACGGTTGGTACCAAATGCCGCCGGTCAAAGGATTACGGGCCTTTAGCCGTGTCTACGCAGGGTGGGCATTGTCGCAAGATTTCTTTCGCGAGCGAGAGTACTACGGCCTAACTGGCAGCTCTTTCTGGGCCGCAAGGCATTCCTTCCCTCGCTACCCGTTTGCCTGCCGGAACATCCGCCATGGGGACCGCCGTTGCGCAATGAAAGTCTCGAAAAGGCTCTCCGTGACTATCCATGGCTCGGTGAATTTCCTCCACGGAAGCGTAATCAGCGGCCACTGGAACTGCGGCTAGTTCTCGACTGCGACGAACCCACCAGTGAAGTCCGCTCGGACGTTCCGCTTTCGTTCGACCACCGCGGTTTTGCAATCCGATACGTCCATACGAAATGGAAGCAACTCACATGATCCTTTCAAGGCTTTTTCTCAATCCACGCAGCCGCGAGGTTCGCCGCGACCTCGCTGACTGCCAGCAGATGCATCGCACTGTCATGTCTGCCTTCCCGCACACCGAATCTCATCCGGCACGCCGCGAGCTGGCGGTGCTCTATCGAGTCGAGCAGAACGGCGAAATTGGTCTTCCGGTGTTGCTGGTCCAGTCGCGTTTGCGGCCCGATTGGAGCCGGCTTCCTGATGGCTATATGGCAACGGCCGCAGAAACTCCAAATCCGGATTCGAAAGACCTGGCTGGCGCGTGGGGGCATCTCAGAGCAGGAACGACACTAAGTTTCCGATTGCGCGCAAATCCTACCCGGAAGATAGACACAAAAAGTGGTGCGGACGGCAGGCGGCGTAACGGCAGGCGAGTCGAACTCCGGACCGAAGGCGATCAGCTCAACTGGCTGAGGCGCAGGGCCGACGCCGGCGGTTTCGAGATTGTCTCCGCGCGATCAGCGCCCGCCGTTGCCAACGTTCGCATCGTCGAAGAAGCAAAGCATTCCGGTTCCAGAGTTGAACCCGCTTCTAGTGGCGGCGATGGTTATCGAGCAAGGCTTAGTTTCGCGTCGGTGCTCTTCGAAGGCCTGCTCCGGATCACCGATCCGGATAAGTTACGCGTCACCCTCGAGCAGGGGGTAGGTTCAGCAAAAGCTTACGGGTTCGGGCTGCTCTCGATCGCTCCGCATCGACCGGATTCTTGAACCGCGGCCTGCACCGGCCAACATCCGGTAGCGCCAGGAGAAATTTCGCGATGAAGAATCTGCGGATCCTGCCAAAGGTCCGCGACAGCCTCACCTACCTGTACGTCGAGCATTGCAGAATCGATCAGGACGCCAAGGCTATCGCGATTCGCTGCGCCTTATGCGAACCTCTGGCAGGGCCACTGGACCCGCAAGAAACGCACGGGGGAGCATGAGCGACGGACCTGTTAAGCCCACCGTCAAGCAGAGCCTCGCAACAGCGAGAATGAGAAAGCCGCGTTGTCACAGCATCCCGAGGCTCAGGCGAGGCGCTTGAAACGTGCGGTCACATGGTACCAGCGGGTCCAAGACCAAGAGCGCGCGACGTTACGCAAAGGATGAGTTCTGGTCCGGTCTTTTCACAGCCCAAGCTCGCTATGTGAGCCAAGGCGCACGAGTTCGAGGCTGTCATCACCCGGCTTGCGGTAGATGAGAATAAGGTCAGGCTTAATATGACAGTCGCGATGATCGCTCCATTCGCCGGACAGCGGATGATCGAAATTCGGGCCCGGCAACAGCCTATCAGCGGCCAGCAGGTTGACGACCCCCATTCAAGAGCACGTCGAGCTGTTTACTGTGCCGCCCGGATCTTTCTCGTTTGTAGTCGCGCTTAAAGCGGGTGGTGTATTTAATCTCCCGCATTCAGACTGCGCAGCAGTTTGTTCGGCTTGCCGACTTTGACCAGCTCCCCCCGTCGCGCGGCTTTCATGGCCGCGACGGTTTCTGCATTCGGATTCAGGGGCTCGAACGGGAGAGCCTTTTCTTTAGCGACGCGCACCAGCAGCAAGCGGAGGGCATCGGACACGGTGAGGCCGATTTTCTTGAGGGCCGCAGTAGCTTCCCGCTTGGTCCGCTCGTTAATGCGAGCGCGAACGACGGAATTGGCAGTCATGGCATTAATCTTCTTGTAGCTACATTGTAGCCCAACTGGCTAAAAACCCAAGCTTTATTCATGGTGTTTGTGCTGCTGTAAAAGCGGGGTTTTCGCTTAACCCTCGACGAAATAGTTTCTTTTGTCGAGAGGCAGTCCCTACCCAGCCTTGTGCGTTATACGTTTCTGATGGCTAAGCGGAGGACTTTTTCAACAGTATCGGTCCACCTTGAAACGCGCCCCCGCCGTGTTTCTCTGCGGCCGGGGGGCCCAAGCCCCGATTCAGTTTCGGTTTAGGCCCTGCTCCCCGCGCGTCAGGAGAATGCGTTTCCAAAACGTGTCGCGCGCAATGACAACTTCATCCGGGGTTCGGCTGAATCGATGCTCTAGCAGGGCGAAGCGAAAGTTGGCGCGGCGTAATCGAGACTGGGATCGCTTATTAAAGACTTTAGCTCGGCATTGCCACCGTGTCCGCTCCCGATATGGGAGCACCACCTTGACCAAACCCCTTGCTCGCCGTAGGCGGACCCGACATAGCGATGGCCGGTCTTCGTGTCCGTGATTAGGTAAATATCCTTGACGCTTTCCAAGGCGGCCTTCCAATCTGGCCGGTCATTTCGAACTAATTTCGCCAGCGGGACGCGCGAATGGGCGATATTGCGGACCCCCTAGGTTGTTGCCGCCCGAGCGGATGCACGCTTATCTTCCGCAATCCGCTCGGGCGAGAGTTGCGGTCAACGCAACTGAAATGACGGACCCATAAAGCTGACAGCGCTGGTCCACTCGCTGCCCGAGCGCGGACCGAACGACTGTGCCCTGGCCATGAAACCACCGTCAACGAGCATCGCGGTGCCAGTAATCCATTCGGACTCGTCGCTGGCAAGAAACAGCGCCATGTTCGCGATGTCGTCCGGCTGGCCAGCGCGGTGAATCGGCTGCGACTGTGCCAGCACTTCCGCGCTTCTCTGGGAGCGTCGGCCCGCAATCGGGGTGTCGATGCCGCCCGGGCAGATGCAATTCACCCGAATACGATCATTAGCCAACTCCACCGCCGCGCATTGAGTCAGGTTGATTACGCCGGCTTTGGCCGCACTGTAAATGGTTGGCCCGAAACCGCCGCGCATTCCCGCAATCGACGCGGTCGAGATAATCGAGCCGCCACCGCCCTTACGCATCGCGGGAATCGAATGCTTGATGCCGAAGAAGACGCCGCGCAGCAAAACCGCATGCGTTGAATCCCAGCTCTCAGCGCTGATTTCTTCCAATGGACCCAACGCGCCGACGAAGCCAGCGTTGTTAAAGGTGATGTCGAGCCGGCCGAATTCGCTGAGCGCGCGGGCAATCAACGCCTTGACGTCGGTTTCGGCGGCGACGTCGGTTTTGTGAAAAACCGCACGCCCGCCGCTTTCCTTGCATTCGCGCACGGTTGCCGCCCCTCCATCCTCATTAAGGTCGGCTACTACTACGGCGCCGCCCTCGCCGGCGAAGCGGATTGCAGTGGCGCGGCCCATACCGCTCGCCGCGCCAGTTATCACTGCGACTTTGTTATCGAGTCTCCCCATCGTGATGACCTCCTGCGGGGTTTCCGACGTGGTCGGATGGAGAGCCGATAGCGCCAGCGAGGCCCGGCGTCAAACGAACCCGCAGATGCGGAGGCTGTATTTCAATTCAATCCATCCAAGAAGTGTTCCACCAGGAGTAAATGCTGCCCAACGGTCTGATGCAGTTCGTGACGCAACAATAGATCAGTGATCAACGAACGATCTCTCGGCTAACCACAGAGGGCAAAGTCTCCGATTGACAGTTCCGTTCTATTTTAGGCAAGAGAGACTCGCCCCAGCGGCCGCGTTGCAGCACGCGACCGGCTTGCTGCGGGCTCCTCCGTCAGGCAGCCTCCCTCGTGCCTCTTGAGTTTCCACTTTTGGCGGGCGATGCTTGAGTTTCGCTCCGTGTAAAGGAGACCTCAACCTATGAAGTTCATGTACTTTTTTCTGCCGACTCTGCCCGCGACGTTCGAAGAACGCCGGAAACTGCGCCCGCTGGCGAGTCATCCTGAGCGCTGGCAGCGCATGATTGATGAAGTGACGGAACTGGCGCGTCTGGCTGAAGACGTGGGCTTCGATGCCGTAACCTTCCCGGAACATCATCTGCACAGCGAAGGGCTTGAACTCGGCAGTCTGCCGGTACTCACGCAGCATGTGATTCATAACACCAAACGGATCAAGGTGGGGCCAATTGGCTACGTACTGCCGGGATGGAACCCGCTGCGCTTGGCGCTGGAAATCGCCTGGCTCGATCAGCTCACCAAAGGCCGCACATTCGTTGGCTTTGCGCGTGGATACCAGACGCGATGGCTCAATCAGATGGCGCAAAAAATTCACGTCAGCGCCACCACCAGTGACAGGAGCGAAACCGACCGTATCAATCGCGAGGCTTTCGAAGAGGTCTTCCGCTTTCTCAAGCTGGCCTGGGGCGACGAGCCCTTCCGGTTCAAGGGGAAGTATTACGAGTACCCGTATCCACAGGAGGGGACGCCGTGGCCGGCGGCGGAATGGACACGCCAATACGGCTTTCCGGGCGAGGTCGATGAGCTTGGCCGGATTCAGAAAATCAATGTCGTGCCCAAGCCCTACCAAAGGCCTCATCCTACTTTGTTCCAGGCCTTTTCAGTCAGCGAAGAGACCGTGAGATGGTGCGCACGGGAGGCGATTATTCCAACCATCCTGCTCCCACAGCCACCGGTGGTGCGTAAACTGGTCGAAGCCTACCAGGAGGAAGCGCGTGCGGCCGGACGAACGCTCGGATTCGGCGAGAGCGTCGGGGTCCTTCACAGCGTTTACTTCGCCGACAACAAGGCGGAGGCGCGAAAGTTGGCCGACAACGGAATTATCGCCGCCTTCCGCGAATTCTTCCATCACTTTGGCTTCTCCGATGCCTGGCGCGAGGACGCGGATGAAGCCCGCTATCCGCGCGGCAAGGTGAGCCTGCCATCCTCAGAAGTGACGGCAGAGCGTCTCGAACGAGTGGGTTTCGCGTATACCGGGACCGTCGATGATATCCGGCGAGAAATGGATGCGATGGCGGAGAACGTTCATCCCGAATGGTTCGTGTGGCAAGGCGACCAGGGATTACTGCCGTTAGAGACTGTCAAACGCCAGATTGAGAGGTTCGGTAAAGAGCTGATACCTCGATACAAATAATTACGCTTGCAGCGGCTTCGCCCCGCATTTTTCCTACCGGCCGGGGTAACGCAAAACTATGGCTGATTATGACGTTATTGTAGCGGGCGCCGGCAATGCCGCTCTGGCTGCCGGCGTTTCCGCGCGTAATTCCGGTGCTGAGCGTGTGCTGGTGCTCGAAAAAGCCCCCGAAGAGATGCGCGGCGGCAATACCCATTACAGCGGTGGCCTGCTCCGAATCGCCTTCGACCGCACCGATGAAATCCTGCGCCTGGTGCCACGGGCGCGCGAGCTCGAAGGCTTTGTCGAAGGTGTCGAACCCTATTCGGCTCAGAGTTTCTGGTCGGACCTCCGACGAATGACCGGCGATCGCAGCGATCCTGAGCTTGCACAGATCCTGATTTCGCATTCCTACGACACGGCATGCTGGATGGCCGATCAGGGAATCAGGTTCGAGCCGGCTATCAGCCTTGGCGCGGTTAAAGTCGGCGGCGTCATCAAATGGGCCAAGGGCGCAATCGTACGCGCCGCCAATGAGGGTGTCGGCCTTTCTCGCATGTGGTTCTCAATAGCCCAGGGAAAGGGCGTCGAGATCCGTTACCGCGCCGCCGCGAGTCGCCTGCTGCAGAATAATCGAGGCCGTGTTTGTGGCGTGGTGGTGCGTGATACGAGCGGTCTCCATGAGATTGGCGCTCAAGCCATCGTCCTAGGATGTGGCGGTTTCGAGGCTAATGCCGCGTGGCGGGCGCAATATCTCGGCCGTCCATGGGACCATGCCAAGGTGCGCGGCACTCCGCATAATCAGGGCGACGGGCTGCGTATGGCGCTCGAAATTGGCGCACTTCCCTGGGGCCAGTGGAGTGGCTGCCACGCCACACCGATCAATGCGGACGCGCCCGCATTCGGCGACCGTCAGCTCACCGACAAGACCAACCGCCTCTCCTATCCATATGGTGTGATGATCAATAGGTTCGGCCTCCGTTTTGTTGACGAAGGCGAAGATCAGGCCTTGTTCACTTACGCAAAATTCGGCGGCGCGATTCTTAATCAGCCCGGAGGCGTTGCCTATCAGATTTTCGACGCGAAGGTGAAAGACTTGCTGGAGGCTCGCTATGCGACGAGTCAGCCGATTATTGCGGAACGACTCGATGACCTGGTGCGCAAGCTTCAGGTCGATCAGGAAGCGGCGCTTCGCACTCTAAACGAGTTTAATGGCATAGCCGGCAACGGCTTCTTCAATCCTGGCGAGCGCGACGGCATGGAGGCACGGGGGCTCGCAGTCCCAAAATCGAACTGGGCTCAGAAGCTGGACACCGCTCCCTTCTCAGCTTATCCGGTGACGGGAGGGATTACGTTTTCGTTCGGCGGGCTCAAAATAAACCAGTGTGCGCAGGTTCTGGGCACCGATTGGAATCCGATTCCTGGGCTCTACACCTGCGGCGAAATGGTCGGAGGTTTGTTCCATCACAATTACCCGGGCGGCTCAGGCCTGATGTCCGGTGCAGTATTCGGCAGAATCGCAGGCGCGAATGCAGCACGCGACCGTGACTAGCATTTAGAAAATAGATTCGCGCAAGAATGTACTGGAAGTAAAGGGACGCCTTTCCGCAAATGACCGGGGAAGAATCCGATCCCCCCTGACCACGGGCTAAGCATTACCCATAAGTGGTAGGGGCTGGACGCTGGACACAGTGGGGTAGTGGGTAGTTGGTCAGGATACGGGTTCTCTATGTCTGTCATTCCCGCGCGTGGCTGCCGCGTGAGGAATCCCGAATTCTGGGGCTTGCGTTTTGTCACGCTTGGCTCAGATCCTGCCATTCCGGGTTGATCGATTCGATCAACTTGATCTTCTGACTCCGGGTCATGCTCTTGATCTCCTTCTCTCGGGCGATCGCTTGGTTAATGTCACTGAATTCCTCGAAGTACGCCAACTGCTTCACCTGATATCGGGCCGTAAAAGAGCCGGGCTTGCCTTCTTGGTGCTCGCCGACACGGCGTTCGAGGTCATTGGTAACGCCGGTATAGAGCGTTCTTGAGAGGCTGCTCATGATGTACACGTAATAGTTGTGGTGACGCATGGGTGAATTTCGGCCAAAAGGCCCGGGACGGCCGCTGCGGCCGCCCTGAACGAAGTGAAGGGTCTCGGCGCGGCCGTAGTTCCTTCGCTGCGCTCAGGACGGCAAGAGCCGCTTCACGCGCCAGCCACGCGCGAGAATGACAGAAGGCCTGCACACGGCCAAGATCCAACCTTAAACCAGTGTCCAGCCGCGGCGTTATGGGCCATGATCAGGGTCAGGGGGAGGGACCGGCGGCCGACTCAGTAAGAAAAGATTCTAATGCTGATTTATGTCACAAGTACTAGCGGCCAAAATCCTGGCTGTAAGCCGTCGTTCGCGACGCTTGAAATTCCCACTCATATTGCCAATGATTGGTGTCTCATTTCGCCGCCTTCTCCGGTTATGCGACTGGAGGCTGCGAAATAATCCACTAAAGGGAACATCATTATGGCAGTCAACTGCGAAAAAGTCGTCAACGATCTGTTCGCCGCCTGGAGCCGCCTCAACCTCGACGAGATCATGAGCCATTTCGCCGAAAACGGGGTGTGGGACAATGTGCCGATGAACAATCCGGCCAAGGGCAAAGCGGCGGTTCGTGAGCTAACGGCGGGCTTTTTGAAGGATACCGCTACTTTCGAAGTCAAAATCTTGAAAAGCGCGCACGAAGGTAACCTCGTGCTCAACGAACGGGTCGACACTATCCGGATGAAGAACGGCAAAACCGCCGCGATTCCAGTCGCCGGAGTGTTCGAGCTCAACGACGCGGGAAAAATCACGAGTTGGCGCGATTACTTCGATTTGGCTACGTTCAACAAACAAATTTCCTAGCCGCTGACGCAGCCGCATACAGCGGCGCCGAGGACTTCACTGCCGACGTACAGGGAGGGTTTGCCCATGAGTGCAGCCGCGACGCGAGAGTTCAAGGTGATCGGCACTCGTCCGATTCGTCACGACGGGATCGACAAGGTTACCGGACGGGCGAAATACGGCGCGGACGTGAGCTATCCGGACATGCTCCATGGCAAAGTGTTGCGCAGTCCTCATGCCCATGCGCGGATCAGATCGATCAACGTCGAGAAAGCGCTGCAGTTGCCCGGCGTCAAAGCGGTTATTACGGGGGCGGACTTGCCCGAACTCCCCAACCAAATGGTCGCGATGGGCGAGCTGCCGGTTAATCCTCACTTCCTCGTGCGCAATATCCTGGCCAAAGAGAAAGTGCTGTATTCCGGTCATGCCGTGGCTGCAGTCGCGGCAGCATCCCCGCACATAGCGGAGGAAGCACTCCGGCTGATCGAAGTGGATTACGAGCCGTTACCGCCGCTGATGACAGTGCGCGACGCCATGGCCCCGGATGCTCCGGCTTTGGTAGCCGGAGTGGAAAATCCCGAGACGCCGGGCAAGCCAACCAACATCGCCTCCCACGTGCAATTTGCACGCGGTGACCTCAAGGCTGGGTTTGCGGCAGCGGATTACATCGTCGAGCGCGAGTTCAGTACGGCGATGGTGCACCAAGGCTATATCGAGCCGCATAATGCCGTGGGAATCTATCACGCCAACGGGCACGCCACAGTCCACTGTTCGACCCAGGGGCCATTCGAAGTGCGCGCGATGTGTGCGCAAATTTTGCAGATGCCCGAAAGCAGCATCAAGGTGGTGCCGGGAGAGATTGGCGGCGGCTTTGGCGGCAAGATCAATATTTATCTTGAGCCGCTGTCGATTTTACTCTCAAAGAAAACCGGACACCCGGTCAAATTGGTGATGGGGCGCGCCGATGTGTTGCGTGCCACTGGCCCCACCTCTGGTTCGACCATCAAGGTCAAAATGGGCGCGACCAAAGATGGACGCGTCACCGCGGCGGAAATCTGGATGGCTTACGAAGCCGGGGCCTTTCCGGGTTCGCCCGTCACTGCGGGCGCGATGTGCATTATCTCGCCGTATGCGATCGACAATTTTCGGATCGACGGCTACGATGTCGTCGTCAATCGGCCCAAGACCGCCGCATACCGCGCCCCGGGCGCTACCAACGCAGCCTTCGCGTCAGAAACTGTTATTGACGAGTTGGCTGACAAATGCGGGATGGATCCGATCGACTTCCGCCTGAAGAATGCCGCCAGGGAAGGCACCGTCCAGGTCATTGGACTGCCGTTCAAACGAATTGGCTTCGTCGAAGTTTGCGAGGCGCTGAAGAACAGTCCGCATTACAAATCCAGACTCACCGGCAAAAATCGCGGCCGTGGTGTCGCGTTCGGTTTCTGGTTCAACGCTGGACTGCAATCCTCGGCAACCGTGAATATTGACGGGGACGGAACCGCCGCGCTGGTTACTGGCGCGGTCGATATTGGCGGCTCGCGTGCGGCGTGTGCGATGGTGGCCGCCGAGGTGCTGGGGCTCACCGCCGAGGACGTCAGACCGTCGAATACCGATACAGATTCGATTGGCCGCACCGATGTAACTGGCGGCAGCCGTACTGCGTTTGCCACCGGATGGGCAGTGCATGAAGCCGCGCAGGACGCGTTGCGTCAACTCAAGGAGCGCGCCGCGAAAGTCTGGCAGGTCGCACCGGAGAAGGTGGGCTTCGCCGACGGCCGATTTATCAATAATGCCGACAGTGGCGCGACCATGACCCTGAAAGAACTGGGGCCGCGGCTCGGCCAAACGGGTGGGCCGGTCATGGGACGGGGAACGGTTCATGCCGGGCCGATGGGCGCGCCAGCCTTTGCTGGATGTCTGGTGGACGTCGAGGTTGATCCCGACACCGGCAAAGTCCAGATTCTGCGCGCCAGCGTGGCCCAGGATGTCGGCCAAGCCCTTCATCCGAGCTATGTCGAAGGGCAGATGCAGGGCGGCACCGCGCAGGGTCTTGGATGGGCGCTGAACGAGGAATATTTCTATGATGAGCAGGGTAGTATGCGGAACCCTGGCTTCCTCGATTATCGAATCCCGACCTGTCTCGACCTGCCATTGATCGAAACTCACATAGTTCAAGTGCCCCATCCCGACCATCCGCTGGGAGTTAGGGGCGTGGGCGAGGTCTCGATTGTGCCGCCGCCGGCGGCCGCCGCCAATGCATTGTATCGGGCGATCGGAGCCAGGATGAATGAGCTACCGAT
>Ga0185299_10004466_pt1 | contig 16887 bp, 22 predicted proteins | sample PaiPotPPA55metaG_FD_128002 | JGI IMG/M metagenome (GOLD analysis project Ga0185299, IMG submission 128002) | Iron sulfur acid spring bacterial and archeal communities from Banff, Canada, to study Microbial Dark Matter (Phase II) - Paint Pots PPA... ...
TTCTCAATCACTTTCACTCGTTGGAACTCTTTCTGACTCATCGTCACCATCCTTGGAGGGTGACAGAGTCTCGTTGCAGTTATGGGGTGACATTATCTTAGAGCACTTACAGTTCCTGGGTTTTTCTTGACAGACGTATCGAATGAGCCTAGAGTTTCGCGAACTCTTAAGTTTGCTAGTGGATGTGACAGCGCAACTGCGGAGTGCGCTCAGTAGCGGTGCGAGAGCACCGGGGCCCTGGGACCGAGTGGTTAACTCCTCTTTGAGGCCAAGCGATGCGTGTCCGCTCGAGTTGCCACCGCACTCTCAACTGTGCACTTGCGTTAGCGGCCTTCCTTGCCCCAAACGCTTCCGGGCAGCAACCGAAAGTGCTTGCGCCCCACCGGCCCGCACCCCCCTGAGCTCTACGTTCCACAACGCTGGATAAAGTCCGCCGTGTCGCGTTCGGTGGTGGGCGGCCTGTGGATGGTCGATCCGAATCTGAAATCGTCCCTCTACATTAAGAACAATGTAGAGACATCGTCGCTGTCGGTAACTCCGGTCTTATACCTGAGCAACGGAAAGCAAATTGTTTTGGGCGCGGTCACTCTCGATGCGGCGGGCACAAAAGTCATTAGCATCAATGACGCTCTGCGGGAACAGGGCATCGCGCCTTATGCCCCTCTCACCGGATACGTAGAGATACGATACAACTGGCCGTGGGACGCGCTTTGCGTGACGGTGCAAAATCTGGATGTTGCACATAGCCTGATTTCTTCGTCCGGGTTGCGGGCCTCGCAGATAATGACGCTCAATTCCAAACCATCTACATCAACCCAACTCCTTGAAGGTATGTGGTGGAAGCAGGGAAGCGGCGTCGGCGGATTCGTCGCACTCTCCAACACCACTTCCAGTGGGTTGACCGCACACGTGCAAACGAGCGACAAGAATGACATCACGCTGGCGGAGCACGTAATAACTGTCTCGGCGCACGGAACTAAAATCGTCGATCTTCCCGAGTTGCAACCTGGCAGCCGTTCCGAGGGCGGAGTTCGTGTCTCTTACAATGGTCCAAAGGACGGGTTGGTGGTGAATGGCGAACTTCTGGACCGGGCCGTAGGATATTCAGCAACCATGCCCTTCCTGAACCCGGCCAACGCTGAAGGCGAACCGTCGGCAACGAACTTTGCGGAACTTGGGATGATGGTGGGAGCGGCAGATCCGATGATGCAATTCCCGGCGGGAACGGTGTTTACGCCCTACTCCTTGGCACATAACATTTCAGAATCGCCGGTATCCTTTACCCCAGCTTTTTACTGGATGGAGGGTTCGGTTTCCCGGTCGGCTAGGCTTGCACGGGTCACAGTTACGCCCCATCAAACCCTGAATCTCAATGTGCCATTAATGCTCGTCAGAGCCGGATTGGGAAGGCTGAATGGAAGTGTCAACCTGGTCTTGGAGGCAGAGAGCAATTCGGATGCGTTGCTGCTCGCCAGCGGCAGCGTCGACCAGAAGAATACGTATGTGTTTCAGGTCCTTCCCTGGGCGGCTATTGAAAGCCTGGCTCAGGGTATTTCGTATTGGAGCACCGGCAACGGGGATGACACGATGGTCACGCTGTGGAATCCGGCGGATGAAGAACAGGATTTCATCTTCGTCATTTTCTTCAGCGGCGGAAGGTACAGCTATTCGGTGCATCTCAATGCCCGCGCCACCCGAATGTTCAACATCTCTGAGATTATCAACAGCCAGATTCCGGATAAGGACGGCAACGTGATTCCTACGGAAATTCACGAAGGGAGCGCGGAAATTATGGGCTCGCGCGGGCCCAATGAGAATATCCTCGTGGCCATGGAGGTGGGGACCTATAGTGTGCAAAAGGCAACTTGCCCGTGGTTCTGTCACAATTGCTTCGGCGAGACGGGCGATGGCGTGGATGCTAATCCCTTTACTGTTGCCGTCGGGGGGCAAACCCAACTCACAATGAAAGTACAATTCAGCGGCGGGTTCGAGGGCGACTACACTACTACGAGTGCGTGGAGCAGCACCCAAACCAGCGTGGCCACGGTGAGTAGCGGCCTCACGAGCGGCATGTCGGCTGGCAGCACGACGGTAAGCGCCACAACCCCTCCCTTATCGTCAAACCCTGGACAGACGTGTGGTGATCCTCCAGCACAGCGCCCGGTTAAACCGTTTGTGGGGAGTTCACCGGGAACAGTCGGACCTTACCAAGTCGAGCCGATCAGCACGATGCCCAAGGCACGTTTCCCGCTGGAGAATGTCCCACCGGCGGAGCAAGTCCGGGATACCTTAGGGCGGTAAATAACGAAGTTCAGTACTCTACAGGCGCCGGATATCCCTATTCCGTCACGGCTGCAGACCAAATCACCGTTGGTTCCAGGCATGACTTAGGTAGCGGGACATCGACGGGAAGTGCACAGACGGCGTCCGATGGAACCTTCTACGACAGCTACTCGGTTTGCTCTACCGCGTGCCCAGGAAGCACTGGAGAGACCGACGCCTTGCAAAACTGGACGGTCAACGGCGTGCCCTTGTTCCACGTTAACGGTGTCGTCTACAAGTGCACCTCAATCCTGATTGATGGACATTGACATGAAAGGAAATGCTGCACTAGTTTTTGTGCTTGCAAGTCTAACCTTACATTTCGCCGGCGGCCCTACGCAAGCGGCTGCAGTTACCACAGTGCGTGGCTCCGTGCACGATGGTGCTGGGAACGCAGTCACACACGCCTATGTGGAAGCTATCCCTGTGATTGGTAGAAACGGTGGCGGAACGGTCGGAAACCTCCAGAATCCGTGGATACCGGCGGACGGCTCAGGAGCCTTTACACTCAGTTTGGCCCCGGGCCGGTACCGACTCAGGGCGAAAGATGAGGTCGATGGCTATCCCGACCCATCCTTTGGGGTGAACCTTGATACCAAGGCACGATTTCCAGAAATCGAAGTCGATAATCAAGAGATACAGAACGTTGAGGTAATCCTAGGCACGCGAGGCGGCACTCTAGCCGGTGAACTGCGAGATGCTCAAACCCTCAAACCAATTTCGGGAGCGAAGATCCGGATTCAGGATGCAAGAAACCCAGGCGCTTATGTGGAGGTTTTCACGAATGGGAATGGTCACTTCCAATATACAGTTCCGAGCAAGCCCCTTTTAATATCCGCCATTATGCCAGGCTACAAGGTCGCCGCCTTCGAACGGGGCGCCGAAGTCACGCTCCCGCCGGGCGGACATCGCGAATTTCAGCTCGACCTGGAACACTAAGTGAGGAATGGTCTCAAAACCAGGATTGGTGAAGGCATTGGCGGGTGGTCCAGGCTTTCGATCGATGGTTACCCTGTGGAATCCCGCCGATGAAAGGGAGGTTTCTGTGTTTGCCTTCGCGCGATGCACCATACGAGGCATTTTCTACACTCTGTTAGGTTGCACCACGCTTCTCTTCACTGGAGGATGCGGTGGGGATGGGACCAACAGTGCGCTCGTACAACCTCAAGTCGTCGTAACGCTCTCTCCCAGCAATGCAACAGTGCCAATCGGGACCCTGCAACCTTTCACAGGTTCTGTTACGGGGACAATGAGTGCCGCTGTGACTTGGACGGCGTCTGCGGGAACAATCGATGCAACTGGGAACTACACGGCTCCAACTTCTGTACCGAATGGAGTAACAGCAACCGTCACCGCGATCAGCATGAGCAATCATTCCGCCATCTCATCGGCCGCGGTGACCATAACAACGAAGGCAGTTGCCTTGAGCGTTTCGACGCAAAATATCACGGTGAAGGCTGCGTTTTCGCAATTCTATACGGCGACCGTGGGTGGGACCACGAACACCTCCGTGAATTGGTCTGTAAACGACCTGCCGGGCGACACAACCTTCCCAGGAGCGATAGTCAATGGCCACTATACCGCGCCTGCCCTAGTGGTTACCACCGACACCTATTCGGTCACCGCGACCTCCACTGCCGATCCAACCAAAACTGCCTCAGCCTCCGTAACCGTAACTCCTCTTGAAAACCAGGAGCAGCAAGCATTCCCCATAAAGCTGGGTGCTTCGGGCGTTAACGCGAATGCGGATTGCTGTAGCGGGACGCTGGGCTCGCTCCTGGCAGATGAGAATGGAAGGCAATATATCCCCAGCAACAGCCACATACTCGGGAGGGTCGGGCACGCGAGTGTAGGAGAGGCAATCGTTCAGCCCGGCAATCCGGTTAGATTCCGTTCAGAGATGGTGGAGGGCGGGTGGTTCAGCTTTTGATCTCGATGGCGCAGCACGGTGGGTACGCCGCCCTTCGCGTTCCTCGCGACGGGCGGGAGTCGGGAATGCCGGCGATTCGATGTTTGCAGCGGAGTTCTCCGACACGGTCGTGCACGGTACGGGAACCTACGAAGTAGTATGGTCGCCATCGAAGGGGTGCGCGATGTACAACACGGCAAACGGCGCCGTCATCGAAGACACGGGCTGGGGCGGCGGGCCTGGGTTCACCTTCACGGGAAACGGTTACACCGGCACGGTTGGAATTCCGGATCGTTACACCTTGCACGATGGCGGAGTCAGTTTTGATGGCGTCTATTTATTCACCGGTTGGACAACCTGCCTGAGCACCTGCAGCGCGGACGGAAGTTCGCCGTATTTCTGCCAGATCGGCACGCTCAGCGTTACCTACATCACCTCGAGCGAATCTCCCGGCGGGCACGGCGCCGATGGAAACGAACTTCGAGTTAACAATACAAGTCCGGGCGTGTTTCGGAAACGGCAAATGAGCGCGCTGACCACGACAACGGTTCTAACCTCGATCCCGCTCGGCGGCGCCGCGTGGGACGGGCACGGCTCCTGGGAAGATGCGGCCATTTTCGGCGACACGTATCCATTCTTTTTCGATACCTTCGCGCAACCGATCTTAACGACGTTCCCGGCTCCCTGGTACGACGAGATTCTGGCCGTCAAGCCGGATGGCAGCTTAACAGTGTGGCGCTTCGCGCACACGTTTAATTCCGGGCATAATCCCAACTTCCAGGTTCAAGAAGCGATTCAAGCATGCTCGCAAGATGGGAACTTCTGCATGTGGGCTCGGAGTGGATGGGCACACTCGGGTCCCACAACCGGCGCGTCGGCGTGCACCATAACGTCTGACTGTCGCGGGGATATTTTCATAGTGAAGACGCAATAGAGAAAACCAATGCCAAGCGCCGCCACAGCGAACATTCAAAACCAGATTTCTCAGGAGGCGCTCGCGCAAGGGGTTCCGCCGTCGATCGCGCTCGCGGTGGCACAGAAAGAAAGTTCTTTCAATCCGAACGCGGTGGGCGCGGCGGGAGAAATTGGCTTGTTTCAACTCATGCCCGCGACCGCCGGCGCAAGTTTGCTGATTACTCCGCTTCGGAACAAGCCAACCAGCGTCCGCCGCATCGTGGCGAAGAACGAGTAGGTTAGTTTTGTAATCATGCCGAAATCCCTTGTGAACTTCGCCGGACACTTGGTGGCAATAATAATGATGTCCTGCGTTGTCAGTTCTGAGTCACTCCCGCCCGATTCCGCCAAGGCGGCATTCCGGCTGCCGAATGCTACCGGCGCAGTTGAGTGGAACAATGCCGCCCTTCAGGGCATCCGCAATGCCAAGTTGGGCGCACCCATGGTGGCGCGAGCACTGGCCATCGTCCATACCTGCATGTACGACGCCTGGGCAGCCTACGATGAGCGCGCCGTCGGCACTCAACTCAGAGATGCATTGCGCCGTCCCGCAGCCGAACGAACGCTAGCGAACAAAGAAAAAGCCGTCAGCTATGCCGCCTACCGGGCGCTGGTCGATCTGCTGCCGGTCAATACCAATTCGGTTTACATTCCGCTGATGAAGCAGCTCGGCTACGACCCGAACGACGATTCCACCGACATCGAAACACCCACCGGCATCGGCAACGTGGCCTGCGCCGCCGTGCTTGAATTTCGCCATCACGATAATTCGAACCAGCTCGGCGACCTTGCTCAGGGCCCGTACTCCGATTGGACAGGCTACGCTTCCCGCAATACTCCAAGCCTTGTCCCGGCGCGGGCCGCGCCCTCCGACCCCAGCCATTGGCAGCCGCTAAATTACGTCAACTCCACCGGCGACCTGATGACGCAACGCTTCGTCGGCGCGCAGTGGTCGCAAGTCACCCAATTTGCCCTGACCAGCGGCGACGAGTATCGCTGGTTGATGGCCCGCTTCGGCCCCGCAATGTATGGTTCACGCGAATATCAGGAGCAAGCCGAGGAACTGGTAGCCATCAGCGCCGGACTTACCGACCAGCAAAAGATGATGGCCGAATACTGGTCCGACGGCCAAAATACCGAGCAGCCACCGGGTCACTGGGCACTCTTCGCGCAATGGGTCTCTGAACGGGATCATCACACGCTCGACGACGACGTGAAGATGTTCTTCGCCCTGAGCAACGCGATCTTCGACGCCGGAATAGCGGCGTGGGATGCGAAACGAACGTTCGACTCAGTGCGCCCGATCACTGCGATACCGTTCTTGGTTCGCGGAAAGACGATTCGCGCCTGGGGCGGGCCGGGTAAGGGTACTGTTGACATCGACGCCGGGCAATGGATTCCGTATCAGTAGGCAACTTCCCCGACGCCGCCGTTCCCGGAATACGTTTCCGGCCACAGCACCTACAGCGCCGCCGCGGCAACGATTCTAACTCTCTTCACGGGTAGTGACCGCTTCGGACACTCGGTCACGATTCCGGCAGGAACTTCCAAAATCGAGCCCGGAATTACTCCGTCGCATTCCATAACGCTGAAATGGGAAACCTTCGCAGCCGCCGCCAACGAAGCCGGCATCTCGCGCCGTTACGGAGGCATCCACTTCCGTGCGGCCGACGAAGCGGGCCGCCTGTTAGGTCGAATCGTGGCCGCGCAGAGCTGGTCGAAAGCGCAACGTTTCATCAACGATTCGGTTCACGCCCCGACGGATCACTAGGTTACGCGCCAGTTGAATGGACAGACGGGCTCGACTCAGGTTGTACATTGCGATTAAAATTCACAACGAAGACGGACTGGACGCGGCGGCTTCGCTGATGCAGGACTATGTGGATCAGGCCAGGCAGATTGACACGCAGGTCTGTCCTCGCGACTTTGCCGAGGCTTACTACCGAAACATTACCGCATGGGTAGGAGAAATGAAGCCATCCGGGCGAATCCGCATATTCAAAATAGTGACGAGGGCATTCGTTAACGGGTTCTTTCCTGGCCTGCCGGGTGATATGAGCGGCGGGATCGAGGAAAAATAAAATCTGAGATCAGTGAGTGGCAAAAGAACGTCACCGCGCGGCAATAGGAGAGCGACCGCACGTGGAAGGAAGTCCAGGCTGGTCGTCCGTTACGGCGCACAAGAAACGGACTGCCGGCACGTTCCGGCAGCCCGTTTCGATTTACTTCCAAAGTATCCGGCGAAAATGCTGTCTTATCACCGCTGCATGTCGCTAGGCGGCCTGTTCTCGGACTTCTTCTCGCCCGTGTATTTGGTAACCGTGCTCAAGAACGAGTGGCTCATAGCTGTGCGTCGCACCTTGCCGGCAAGAATGTCGCCGAAAGGCACAAATTTGCCGTACAGAATCCGGGTTTCATCCTTATCCTGAGTCACGACGGAGCCGCTTAAATCGATCCCGGCAAAAATGCCGCGCGCCCTGGAATAAGTCAGCAGCTGGGCTTTCATCTTCCAGTCCGTATTAGCGCCGGCATCGCGTCCCACCGGACCCGCAGCCGCCGAGGCGTCGGCACCGATCTTGAACTTGCTCGCCAGCAGGTGCTGCATGCCTTCATCGTTGGTGACGATCATGACTAGATCAACGGCCTGACCTCCCAGTTGCAGCCCCCAACTTCCTCCAGTAATGGTAATGGGGGCCAGGCCACTCCACTTACCGGTGGCGGTGCGGCAGGTAGCCACACCCTTGCCGTGGTTGCCCCCGAATCCAACTGCAATCTTCACCATCGACGGAATCACGGCGATGCACTTGGCTTCGCTTATGACTTTTTCCGGAATCGCCTTGTCTGGCGTCGCCATGATTTCATCCAGCACTTTGGCCGCATTGTCGATTCGCTTCTCTATGTCGGATTTGTCTTTGTCTTCGTCTGCCGCCCAGGCCGCACCGATCAGCAACAAAACGCTGATGGTCAGCACAGTCAAGAACCTGCTTGCGAACAAATGTGTGTGTGGTTTCATAAGGATGCTCCGTATCGGACGAGTGACTTCGTGGCGCAGGCCGCCCTCGCGTCCATCGGGGTCATTGCCACAAAGGACCGCAAGAACAAAAGGCTCTTGGGAGAGGGCCAGGATCAGCGTAGAGGAAACGGGCAGTACATTCTGAGCAGAATTGACCGGATTGCAGTGGTGTCTCTAAGCGGTCGCCAGACTTTGCGGGAGTTCGGCGACAGTGCGTTCCTTTAGGAAATTGTCCTTTACGACCTCAGGAGCATATCTTTCAAAAACTTACCAACACGGGCCGGAAAGCTGGACCCATAAATGGACCCACCTCGGGGTTGGCACCCAGTTTTCTCTCGACTCGCTTCGCATTTTTGGCGGTGGCAGTCTTGCCAACAAACTATTGCGGACTGGTCTCTTCTGCGCGTTGGCAACTGGACCCACTTCAACTGCCCAAGTCAGTGCAAGGAAAAAGTGAGGTACTCTGTGGATTCTTACCTCGAAGAACTGAAGGCCGAAGCCGCGCGCGTGCGCGGTGCGAGCCCTGGGAGAATTCGAATCATGATCTGCGGCAACTTCAACTTTGAAGCAGAAACGCTGGAAGCCAATGAAGCGTTCGCCGAGGTCGCGCAGAGCCATGAACATCCATCGCAATAATCGCCAGAATTTCACCATGGTCCGAGGAGTACGGGGAGGGTTCGGAAGTGGTTGCAAAGATTAGCTGAGGTTGGTTGCGGGGGCCCGATACGTACCGAATGCACAATTCTTCAACATCCCCATTCGCAGCGAACTCGTCCATTCCGCCGTGTAAGTCTTAGCGCAAAACTAGTTCTGCGAAATCGCCTCCTGCGCGTCCAGGATCTCCGCCCTTCCTGGCTTATCCGCATGTCCGCAAAGCTTCAACAGCTCGCCAAAATACCTCTGACCCGCTTCGGGCTTTCCGCTGAACTGGGCAGCACGCGCCGCCCCATCCAGCGCTCGGAAGCGCCCCGGCTCCTTCGTAAGCGCAGCTTCGAATTGCTCCAACGCTTGCGCTGGCTCTTTCATCTCCAGCAACATCTCGCCTAGTAACTCGCGCGCCGGAGCCAGCGGCCCAGGCGTCACCGCGCTTTTCTCCGTTCCATCTTCCAGTTCCGCTGCCGACTTCATCTGCCGCAGCGCTTCCTCCTTTTTTCCCTCCGCTAGCGCAGCCCATGCCCGGACCGTAACCTGCTGGATTTCCGCCTGCCTAGCCCAGTAGTTTTCGCCGGCCTTCGAGAGCCGCTCTTGAATTTGTTGCAGAACTGTCGCCGATTCGTTCGCCGCCGCCGCTTGCCCCAGTCGCGCCGCACCTAATCCGCGGGCGAACCAGGTCATTGCATCCGTATAAGGAAACGGTGTCTCCCGCACCGTGAGTTTCGTGGCCTGCTTCCAGTCCTGACGTTCCAGCGCGTACCGTGCCGGGATCGCCGCCAGCGCAGAATATCCAGCTGCGGGACCGCCGGCGCCGCTTATCACCGCCTTCGGATCAAAACGTGATGCGATCTCCGGCAAGGAATCCAGTATCCGCCTCGCCGCCTCGTCCTGTCCGGTTTGCAGGTAGGCGTAAATTTCATAGTCGCTAGCGTGTAACTCTTCGGCAGTCTGACCCTCGCGCCGCGATGCTGCTGTCGCCGCGATGTTGCTGTCGATGGACTCTTGCCAGTAACCCGTTCGGGTGAAGATATGCGACGGCATGTGCAGCGCATGCGGCGCATCTGGCGCAATTTCCGAGTAGCGCCTCGCCGCCACCAACCATCGGCCCGCCAGCGCTGGCACGTCGTAGGTATGGATAATGTAATGTGCCAGCCCGGGATGCGTCGGCTCCTCCTCGAACAATTTTTCGAGTATCGCTCCGGCCTGGAGCCGGTCGGCGTAGGTCTTGTCGGCGGGATCTTCCGAAGCCGCGAGCGCCAACGCGTAGAAGATTTGCGCCTCATGGTCATCGGGATATTTCGCCGCGACTTCCCGCATGGCGTCGCGATAAGCGAGCAAGCGCGTCCGCTGCGGCGTGCTCTCGTAGTGGCCATACAACTTACCGACCGCCGCGAGATACGCCCGTTCGCGTTCCGTCTTTGCGCCCCAGGTCTCGCCGAGTTCGGTGCTCTCCCGCCCTGCCTGCAACTGGCTCTTGTCTTTCATTCCCTCCGCAAAAGGATTACTCCAATCGCTCAACGCGATTCCCCAGTATGCGATTCAGCACGTTGCATCCTGCCCCAGTACCGCCTTGAATGCTTCGATAGCACGGCTAAACTGGAAGGAATGCAGGAGCGCTACTGCCCGGTTGAATTCCTTCTGTGCCCCCGCGTTGCATGACGTGGCAAAGTGCACCACGCCCAACTTCTCGCCCATTCCATGCTGGCGCTCCTGAGCGAGGCAACTCGCCCCCAACGTCAGTAGAAATCCCGCAATTACTCTAGCCTTGACCACTTCACTCCTCCGGCCCTCAGGATGTAGGCACGTTTCAGGATCTCCAGAAGACTCGCTCGATAAGCGAAGATGATCGAAACGGCAGGCCGGATCGTCAATTCGATGGTTGCAGGGTTTCGCAGGAGTGATTGATAGAGAAGAAACTTTGCTTGCGGCGGCCGGCAACCATCCGAATTGTGTAGTCTTGCCACTCCGGTTTCCGATGGTGCGCACCGCCGCCTAGCCAGGCGACTTCCGCCGCGACAGTGCCAAGTCTTTGAGAAATGTAAGGAGGAAAAATAACAGCGCGGGCCTGCCAAAATACCTGCAAGTCGTCCGAGACATCATCCTTAGGGGGTTGGGAAATTGTCCCACATTGGCCTCTGCCTATTGCGGCAAATCCTTTGACAGCGCCTCCCTGCCTGCCTAAAATTGCACCTCTTCCCATTGCGCAAGCAGGCACTTGCTACCTGCGCTGGTCAACCTATGCCACAAGCATCCTCGACTCCTGCCGGCTTTCAACGCGTCACACCATACCTGATCTTCGACGGCACGGCAGCGGACGCGATTGCGTTTTATCGCGACGTTTTCGCGGCCACGGAGCTGCCGGGCAGGCTCACGAATCCTGCTGGAAAAATCCTAGACGCCGCGATCCTGATTGGGGACTCTGCTATCCGTGTGGGCGATGAGGCGCCGTGGCGCATTGCGAAGAGCCCCCGGACACTGGGCGGCGCATCGTCATTCGTTCACCTTTACGTTACGGATGCGGACGCGGTGATCGAGCGGGCTGTGGCCCTCGGCGCGAGAATCCTGTTGCCCATCAGGGATCAATTCTACGGAGACCGCTCCGGAAGCATCGCCGATCCATTCGAGCAGGCGTGGACTATCGCCACGCACACGGAAGATCTGTCACCGGAAGAGATCCGCCAGCGGTTCAGCGATTCTCTTCGCGGTTCATAAGTGCGTGATCCGCCGAAAAGTGGTCTGGGGCAGAACATCAAGCTGCTCACGGCGGCTTCCACGCGTGCGATCAGGGCTAGCGGCTAGCGGATAGCGATAAGCAGACCGCCGCTTAGGTCGGCCGACCGCTCATGGGCTCGCCCAAACCCATACTCGTAACCCGGTTCGAAATACCACCCGAAGCACCTTTTTTTCTAAGGCCAGAAAATGAAATCCAGCACCGCCTCGCCTGCGACGGAATTCGTGGTCACACCGCCCTGCCGCACGTGGACCCACTCCGGGCCGACGCCTGCCATGACCTTTCGATCTGGATGGAATCTTCGACCCATCTGGATTATTTATTGAGAGTGGCGGTTGTTGATCGCATCGCTTCGCGCAGCCAGACGTGACGCGGATCGTTGTTGAGTCTCGGATGCCAGGCCATCAGGAAATGAAACGGATGCAATTCGTGTGGTGCTTTCACAACGCGCAACTCGCGATTTCCTCTAACGACTGAGTGCATACCACTGGTTACGGTAAGCACGAGTTCTGTGCCGGGGAGAGATTGCAGAGCCACGCCGAAGTAAGGCACTCGAATGCACGAAGTGCGTTTGGCGCCGACAGCCGCCAACTGCTTGTCCGGGATCGTCTGCACACCGGCATACGTAGATACAACGATGTGGCTCGCCACCAGGTACTGCCTAAGCGACAGCCGGTCGCCAAAGCGGCTGCCACGCGCGACGGCACAAATCCAATCCTCCCGATAAAGTCTTTCTGAGTGAAAGTGTGACGGCAGGAGTCCGTCATCTATGTGCAGAACAAGATCGACTTGTCCGTGCTCCACTAATTCCGCGATGCCGCTCTGCCAGGGAAGGAATTCAAACTGCACTTGGTAGTGTCCGTTTGCATACTGCCGGCACAAGCGGGGGACCACAACCGTGCAGACGTTGTCGGGGCCTGAAATGCGGAAGTGGCTCTTCTCCCGCTCTGGATCGAACAGGTTCGGTGCAACGAGATTCTCCATCCTGGGTAGTAATCCCTCAAGCTCTTGGAGAATCTTGCGGCCCCGCAAGGTGAGCTCGAAGCCTTGCGGCGACCGGAGCAGAAGGTCATCTTGAAACATGGCTCGGGCGCGCTGCAACGCACGGCTCACCGCAGGCTGGCTCAGCAGCAGCCGGGATGCTGCCGCCGTGACGCTCTTCTCCTCCGCGATGGCAGCAAATGTAATCAGGAGGTTCAAGTCGACCTGTCGTAGTTTCTCTAGACGCATGGCAGTCATGACTATTATGCATGAACCGCATGTCGTTGTCTGATCATCTGTGACGGTGTAAGTCAGAGGAGTGCACCAGGAGAATTCAATGCAACGGGGAAAGGATTTGCAACAGAAGCGGGTGGTCGTGGTGGGTGGGTCGTCGGGGATTGGTTTGGCAGTGGCCCAACAGGCGGCCTCGCAAGGAGCCAAGGTCGTTATCGTCTCCAGCAATGCGGAACGAATTCAGAAGGCGGTTGAGTGTATCAGTGGCGAAGCACAGGGGCAGGCGGTCGACGTCTCGGACGAAGGAGCTGTTGCAACCTTCTTTTCGAAGCTTGGCAGTTTCGACCATTTGGTATTCACCGCCGGCGATAGCCTGCATTTGCGTGACCTTGCTACGACGGATCTCCAACAGGCCCGACGCGCCTTTGAGTTGCGCTATTGGGCCGCACTCGCCGCGGTCAAGTACGGAAGCCCACATATCCGCAAGGAGGGTTCTATCGTGCTCACAACCGGAATCGCCGGCCAGCGCCCGCAAAAAGGATGGATAATTGCGGCAAGTGTCTGCGGAACGATCGAAGCACTAACCCGTGCTCTAGCGGTCGAGTTGGCACCCATACGGGTTAACGCAGTATCTCCCGGTGTCGTTCGCACGAACCTCTGGCAGACCATGAGTGCATCGGAGCGGGACCGTCTATACGAGAGCGTGGGCAACAGTCTCCCGGTTGGCCGAGTCGGCGAAGCTTCCGAGATCGCGCAAGCCTATCTGTTCTTGATGCAGGAAGGATTCGCCACTGGGCAGACCGTTGTCGTTGATGGCGGTACGGTCCTGGTATAGCACCACGACGATAAGCCGCGAAGCTTCTAGCATCGAAAGTATCAGCACCGGGTAACACCGTAGGAGCCAGCACCGCCCGGGGGCCGCACGTACTGTTTTTACCACGATGCTGTAGAAACGAGGAGGAAAGAGAATGGGCGTCTTAGACGGCAAGGTTGCACTCGTCACGGGAGCTTCAAAGGGTATAGGCGCAGGGATAGCAAAGGGATTGGCGGCGGCAGGAGCCTCCGCCGTGGTGAACTACGCCTCCAGCAAAGAAAGCGCAGACCGGGTTGTGTCGGAGATTCAAGAACGTGGCGGCACGATTGGTGTGGACGCTTAACTGACGAACCGGAGTTCAGAAAAGATCCTCACGAGCAAAGGGTGTAAATTCCAAGCCCTATGAACACTAAGGGCACTGCCCAATGGCGACACCGATCAACTAAGCGAAAAACAAGAGGGTGGCTTCCAAGCCATCTGCCGACAAAACACCACAGCGCAACCAGCGCGGCGTACATGAGCAGGATCAGCCAGAGTTTAGCCCGGCCGATTACAAAGAACGGCACGTAAACGCCGATGTTATCGGCCCCATTCGACAAGGTCAGTAGAGCAATGGACGCGACGCTCTCATTACTGGGGCGAAGCTGTTCCGCATCGGTTCGGCGTGCCAGGAACAGGTGCTTGATTGCTATGGCGAGCGGCAGCACACCGAGAAAATGAAACCAGCGATGCGGTATTGCGAGTGTGGTCCAGACACCGCACAAACTAACGCCAACTATGGCCGCAAAACCAACATACTGACCTGCCACGATGCGTCCTGTCGGAATCCGCCGGGCAAAGAAAAAAGTCAGGAGAAAGGCATCATCAATATTTGTAGCAGTGAAAGTCGCGACGCTCGCAGACAGCACCCCCAAATATCGATTCACAAAGAACTCTATCTCTTCATTCCGTGACTTTGGCAAGCAGAATCAAGTTTCCCCGAAAGAGGCTCATGCTGCGCGGTATTTTCTTCGACCGGCATGCTCAACGGCCGCGAGCGTTGCTCACATACTCCAAGAACCGGCGGGCGAGTTCGGCGATTCGATCCGGTTGCCGCCGCCGTATGGCCTCTCGCGGGATCAGCTCTCCGCCAATGCCGAGCGCGACTGCTCCGGCGGCAATGAAGCTGAATGCGGTCCGTTGATTCACGCCGCCGGCGGCAATCATCGGAACCTTGGGAAACATCGCCTTAAGATCTCTAAGATAACTGTCGCCTCCGATGTGCCCGCACGGCACAATCTTGACGAAATCTGGACCGAGCTTCCAGGCGGCGATAACGCCGGTTGGTGTGAGTGTCCCGGGGATCACAACGACATTCTCCTGCACGGCGAACTTCACCGTATCGGGGTCAAGGCCGTCGCTGGAAAGGAACTTCGCCCCCGCATCCAGGCAGCGGCGTGCGGTCTCTACATCGTGGACGCTTCCGGCGCCGACAATCACCTCGGGGGCATATTGCACCACATGAGAAATTACTTTGGTCGCTTCGGGGACGGTCAAAGTAACTTCGATAATGGGTATCCCGCCGCGGGCGATGGCCTCGGCCGCGAACAGCGCATCCTCCGTCGTCGAAACGCGAATGGAGGGAATAATCCCGAGTTCTTCGATCCGGGTCCGTACGTCTTGCTTGTTCAAAAGGTCCGGCTCCCTGGGCGACCGGTGCTTACGTGCGCCGTGTGGACTTTAAAATTGGCCGGAGGCGCGAAACCTTGTTGTCGAATCAGGGCAGCGCCCTCGTACCCACTGCCTGTCGCAACTGCTCCAGCGCCAGCAAGTATGCAGCCAGGGCCTGGCGATAGGCAAGCTGGGTCGCGCGATAACTGCGCTCAGCATCCAGAAAGTCGAGCAGGCTTACTGCGCCGCGCTGGTAGGCGTACTCGGCGATGTCCCGGTCTTTCTGCGCCACGTCGAGATAGCCCGATCGGTAGAGCAGAACAATCCGGTCGCTGACGTGCAATCCTTCGTAAGCGTCACGCACATCGGTCAGCGCCTGGCCATAGGTGGCTTTCTCCTGCTCTTGCGCTTGCGTGATGGCGAAACCTGTTCGCGCGATTTCGCCCTGGTTGCGATTGAAGATGGCAAGCGGGATGCTTCCTGCGAAAGTGGCGGCGTTGATGCCGTTGACATGGGAGTAGTTACCTGTGACGGTGACATCCTGCTTGCCGATTGCTTTCTGTAGTTCGTACTGGCTGTTGGCCGCGATTATGCCTTGTTGTGCCGCACGAAGATCGGGCCGGGTCTGCAGGGCTTTCAACTGAAAATCCTCCAGATTGCCCTTTAGCGGCTGATAGTCGAACGGCCCTACCACATCGTAGTCTTCAGAAACCGATTCGTAGCCAAGTAACTGCCTCAGATCAGACAGCGCCTGGATCTTTGCCAGTTCCGCCTGCTGATAGTCGGTTTCAAACTGCAGAAGTTGTAGTTTGATCTTGAGATAGTCGTCCTCGCTGATCGCGCCTTTGTTATAGCGCAGCTCACCGAGGGCGACCGTCTTCTGAAAGCTCTTCAAATCCTGGTCGGCGAGTTCGAGAGTCGCTTGAGCGAGTTGCACGTTCACAAACAGCGTGGCGGTACTGAACGTCAGTCCGCGCTCGCTGTCGGTCACCAGGGAACGCGTCTGTGCGGTAATGTCGCGGGCCGCTGCCAGCCGGTGCTGGCGCTTCTTCCCCCGTTCCAGCAAATAGCTGAGACCGAGGTCGCCTTCGGTTGAGTCGTGCAAATACTGGGCGTTCTGGGCGGAATGGTTGAGCGGGAGATATTCCCAATCCGTAAACAGAGTCGGGTTGGGCCGCAAGTTTGCCGTTATCTCTTCGGCTTCGCTTTGCTCGATCGTGGTCCGCAACGCCAGCAGGTTGTGGTTATGCTGTAGCGCCATTTGAATGGCTTCGTCGAGTGTAACGCTCTTTGCTCCCATACGCTGGGCGAACGACGGACTGGCCCATGCGCACGCTAGGACTGCGGTCAGGAGCAGACTGACGCCAATCTTTTTTGGTGCGATCTTTTTCGCGTTCGCGCTGATCAACTCCGGGCCGATCAGCTTCGGGCAGATTTTCCGGAACAGCGCAGGATTATTCAAAGGCGGCCTCCGGTTCCGGGAGTTGATCGCCATCTCTCGCGATCCATACATAAAAGGTAGGCAACAGAAAAATGCTCAGCAGCAGATCGGAAATCAGTCCGCCCACGATCACGATTGCGAAAGGCCGTTGCGAATCCGATCCGATGTCATGCGACAGGGCCGC
>Ga0185299_10004467_pt1 | contig 16884 bp, 15 predicted proteins | sample PaiPotPPA55metaG_FD_128002 | JGI IMG/M metagenome (GOLD analysis project Ga0185299, IMG submission 128002) | Iron sulfur acid spring bacterial and archeal communities from Banff, Canada, to study Microbial Dark Matter (Phase II) - Paint Pots PPA... ...
GGCCATTGCAATCGAACTCGCCCGCGAGGGCGCCAAGGTTGCGATCAATTATTCGAGCAGCGATGCCAAGGCAAAGGAAGTGGCTGAAGAAATCAAAAAGCTGGGTGGAACGGCCATCCTCTGCAAAGCGGACATCGGCAATTCCAAAGAAGTCCGGGCGATGGTCGAGAAGGTCGCCAAGGAGTTCACTCACCTGGACATCCTTGTGAACAACGCAGGCATCACCCGCGACTCTTTGCTGCCCCGAATGACCGACGAGCAGTGGGTTGAGGTGATCCAGACCAATCTCAACGGGTGCTTTTACTGCACCTCGGCGGTCATCCCGATCATGACCGCGCAAAGTTACGGTCGGATCGTCAACGTCAGCTCGCTCAACGGCCAGGTCCCGGCGATGGGGCAGGCCAACTACAGCGCCAGCAAAGGAGGGATCATCGCCTTTACCCGGACGGCCGCCGTCGAGCTGATCAATTCCGGCATTACGGTCAACGCCGTATCGCCCGGCTATACTGAAACCGACATGTTCGACGCCGTGTCGCCGGCATTGCAGACAATAATCAAGGGTAAGATCCCAATGGGTCGCTTCGCTCACCCCGGGGAAATCGCCAAAGCGGTGCTCTTCCTTGTGGCGGACGGCGATTACATCACCGGCCAACAGATCAACGTCAACGGCGGTGCATTCATGTAAGATTTCTCGGCGAGGGGAGTTTCAGAAATGGCGGGACCGGCAGCAGGGTGGCTGCGCGCGTGGCGTGGTAAAATGCAAGGCGCCAAAAAATGGCGGGTTTTCACCAAGCAGTGGGTAGATGTCTTAGCGCGATGCATTTACGCTCTTCTGAACATGAGCACGCCGGTACCGCGCCACGCGGCAATTCCTCCTAGGCCCTTAGTGGATCGAAGGCCGATTTTGCGCGCGATGTTGAATCCGAAGAGCGTCGCGGTCATTGGAGCAACGGAAAGCTTGCAAAGCGTCGGGCGGAAGCTAATGGAAAACCTGAAGTCGTTTGCCGGAGGCCTCTATCCAGTCAATCCGAAGCGGAGAAGCGTACTGGGTCTGAAGGCAGTTCCCCGGATTGGCGAGGTGCCGGCTCCAGTTGATCTAGCGGTGATTGCAACACCCGCGAACACTGTCCCAGACATTGTCAGCGAATGCGCGGAGGCGGGTGTAAAAGGTGCAGTCATCATTTCGGCCGGGTTCAGGGAGTGCGGCGTCGTTGGCTTGCAGTTCGAAGAAGCCATCCTCGCGCGGTGCGGTGGCATGCGTCTGATTGGGCCGAACTGTCTCGGCGCGATGATTCCCCGGCAGCGTTTGAACGCCACATTCGCCAAGACGATGGCGCTACCCGGCAATGTTGCATTTATCAGTCAAAGCAACGCACTCTGTACGTCGGTCTTGGACTGGAGCCTGCGCGAGAAAGTAGGATTTAGCGCGTTTTTGTCGGTTGGATCGATGCTTGATGTCGGGTGGGGAGACTTGATCTTCTATCTGGCTGACGATCTCGATACGCGCAGCATCCTGATCTACATGGAATCGATCGGCGACGCGCGCGCATTCCTTTCCGCGGCGCGAGAAGTCGCACTCAGAAAACCGATCATCGTGATCAAGGTTGGACGTACCGAAGCTGCAGCGCAGGCCATCGCGTCTCACACTGGTACACTCACCGGTAGCGACGCTGTACTTGACGCTGCGTTTCGTCGGATCGGAGTTTTGCGTGTTGGCACGATTTCGGATCTCTTCAACATGGCCGAAGTCCTGAGTAGGCAACCGCGGCCGAAAGGACCCCGACTGGCAATCGTGACGAATGCCGGCGGACCCGGTGTCCTCGCAACAGACATGCTGGTTGGCGAGGGTGGCGAATTAGCCCGGCTATCTGAAGAAAGTTTTCGGAAATTAGACGAGGTTTTGCCCGCCCACTGGAGCCGAAGCAATCCGGTAAATGTGCTCGGGGATGCCAAAGCGGATCGGTTCGCGAAAGCCGTTGAGATCGTAAGTAGTGATGCAAACATTGACGGCGTCCTGGTCATTCTGACGCCGCGGGCAATGACCGATGCCGCCGCTGTCGCCAAGGAGCTTCAAAAGTTCAAGAAGCTTCCAGGTAAACCAATTCTCGCGAGCTGGATGGGTGCTGACGAAGTTGCAGAGGGAGAGGGCATCCTTAACGCGTCTGGAATTCCCACATTTCAGTACCCGGACATCGCGGCTCGAATTTTTTGCTACATGTGGCGATACACCCGCAACCTGCAGGCTCTCTATGAGACTCCTGCGCTAACCGCTGGACCGGCTGCAAATGCTGCGAATCATCGCCGGGCGGAAGAAATCATCCAGACAGCCCGCAACGCCAATCGCACTTTGTTAACCGAGTTGGAATCTAAGCAGGTTCTCGAGGCATACGGCATACCCACGGTCGATAGCCGTATCGCAACACGTGAAGACGATGCTGTAAGAATCGCGACGGAAATTGGCCGAACAGTTGTTCTTAAGCTGTACTCAGAGATTATCACCCACAAGGCCGATGTGGGAGGCGTTAAGCTGAATCTCAGAACCGAGAACGAAGTTCGTCAGGCCTACCGGTCAATCAAGGAATCTGTGCACCAGAGTTCGGGCGCATTCCTTGGGGTTACGGTCGAACCGATGATTCAGCTGGATGGTTACGAGCTTATCCTCGGCAGCAGCATCGATCCGCAATTTGGGCCGGTCCTTCTCTTCGGTGCAGGGGGGCAGCTTGTCGAAGTCATTCAGGATTATGTGCTCGGCTTGCCTCCTTTAAACGCCACTCTAGCTCGACGAATGATGGAGCAGACGCGTGTTTATGCGGCTCTCAAGGGTATCCATGGTAGAGCCCCGGTAAATCTGCCAGACCTCGAAACTCTGCTCGTCCGTTTCAGCCTGCTGGTAGCTGAACAGCGATGGATCAAGGAGATTGATGTTAACCCGCTTATGGCGTCGCACACTCAAATCCTGGCCCTGGATGCGAGAATTGTACTGCACGGTTCGCAACTTAGCGAAAACCAGTTGCCACGGCTCGCGATTCGTCCTTACCCAGAGCAATATGTCACCCGGTGGAAGTTGCGCGACGGAACTCCTCTAACCATTCGACCGATCCGTCCTGAGGACGAACCGCTGATGGTGAAATTCCATGGAACTCTATCTGAAGAGAGCGTCCATTTTCGGTACTTTGGCATCATAAAATTGGAGCAGCGTGTTGTGCACGAGCGCCTGACTCGAATATGTTTCAACGATTACGACCGCGAAATCGCGATGGTTGCTACCTGTCAGGCGCCTAAGGAGGAGGAAATAATAGGGGTTGGCCGGTTAATTAAAGTACACGGAGTCAATGAAGCAGAGTTTGCCATTGTAATCAGCGACAAGCAGCAAGGGCAGGGGCTTGGAATTTATCTCTTGAAGCGGCTGGTGGATATCGGCCGTCAGGAAGGAGTGGAACGCATCATCGGGCACATTCTGCCTGATAACTACAGGATGCAGAAAGCCTGTAAGAAGCTCGGCTTTACGGTGAGCTACGACAATTTCGTGGACGATATGAAGGCCGAAATCACCTTGTGATGGACGTTTTAGCTAACTTCACTGGCCGGCCGAGTGGACTGGTATCGAAGGTTGTCGGTCTGTTGTCGAAGAAAAAACTCTTAAGAATTTGATGGCGATCAGCGTAAGGAGGACGAGCAGGTAAACTCGCAAGGCCCACAGGGCTATCCTTACCATAGGGGTCATCTTGATGCGCGGCATATTTCAGTCTCCTCTTCTGGTGCGAGTGACCAGTCCTTTCATAATATCGCGATGATGAATGACTCCGACCAGGCGGTCATGCTCATCCACGATTGGGATCATATGGAATCGATACCTCGTGAACAATTCGACCAGATCCTCGCGCGTGTCATCGCTCTGAGCGGAAACGACCGGTGATGCCATCAGATCACCAAGCAATACGGGGTCCGCTGCGAGGACGAGCTCGCGTATGTCCACCACGCCAAGCAGCGTCTTTTCGTCGTCAACCAGGTAGAGGTAGGAAAGGCTATGAGGTTCATAAAGGGAACCGCGGATTTCTTTCAAAATTTCCAGTACAGAGGTGGTCTTCTTGGCCGCTACGAAATCGGAAGACATCAACGCGTTGGCGCTGGATTCCATGTCCGCGATGATGGTCCGGATACGCTCAGCTTGATCCTTTGGGAGAAGTTCCATCATCTTGATCATCTGATCGTGAGGTAAGACGGAAAATAGATCGGCAAGTTGCGGAACCGACATTTCCGAGAGAATCGTTCGGGCTCGTTCATGCCGAACTTTACCGATAAGCTGCCGCTGTGCGCGGGGTTCAGCTTCGACCAGCACTTCGGCGGCCTTTTCTGAATCGAGTGCAGAGAAGACGGCATGTTGCACCTCGCCGGAAAGGGTCTCGATGGCATCAGCGAGGTCTTCCCCAGGTAATTCCTTGATCTGTTCACGGGCGATCGAAAGGGAAACAGCGTCGCGTTCACCTGCATCCTCCAGTGAGAGTGGTTGCACGTATCGCCAGGAGATGAGTTGATCATTGGCCCATTTAAACCGCTCCAACCCCCATCTGCGGAGAAAGCCGTTAAAAGAAGTGTCCACATGAATGATGATCATCCGTCCCCTCGAATAGAGGAGTTGAACGTCATTAACTACTTCCGTCTTGCGGCCATCCATGTCCAGGATCGTGCGGCCTAACAAATGGTCGCCCAACAGAGTCCAGCCCTTTTGATCAACAAACGATAGATACGGCTGCCCATTTTCAGTCGGCCTGATGAAGATGGCGTCGTCATCGATTTTAATAACCTTTTCCCATGGGATGAACTCATTTGGCCGGCCCATACTATGTTCGACATAAATCCCGACCGCCTCAGGAAACGGCTCCATCAGCCGAAAAACCAGGTCGGTGACCTTTCCGATTTTCTGGCTGTATTTATCAGCACAAATCCGCCGTTTCAGCAGCTGGGTGAAATAGAATAGCTGGTAATCCTCGTGAGAAAGCACGGGCGATCCAGTGAATGCCGGACGGGATGATAAAGGATCCATTTCAATTTACCCTTATTGCGGGGAGCCGAAGAACTCCGGGAACAGGACGGAAACACCGTAGGCTGTTGAGATAATAATTACAAAGAGGGTGATACTCCAGTTGGCAATGTTTTCCCAGCGATTATTGACGTGGTCGCCCATCAGCGGCTTGTCATTCAAAAGCAGAATCAGGAAGGTCAGCGCCGCCGGCAGCAGAGTCACAGCGATGACCTGCACAAAAATCGTAATGATATTCTGGACGTCTACGGAGGCGATCAGTGAGACCACGCCCGCAGACATCAACATCAGTACGTAAGCCACGTAAAACCACGGCGCATCGCGGACACTTCGGTTGAGTGAGTGAGCCCAGCCAAAAACCTCGCCCAAGGCCCAGCTGGTGGCGAGCGAGATGCAGAGCGCGCCAAGCAAACCTGCATCAAACAGTCCAATCGCAAAGAGCGTCTTGGCCCATTGACCCAAATGTCCGTGGGGGAAGACCTGAGGCATTGCTGCCGCCGCTTGCGCAGCCGAGTCGATCATTCGCCATTTTGGGTCCGGATCAGGGTTAAAGTAGAAGACGCCGGCCGTGGCGATGATGATGAAGGCGGCCACTACACATGTCATTAAGGAGCCGATAAACGTGTCAATTTTTCCAGCCTTGATGTCGCCTACATCCATGCCCTTGTCGACAACCGCTGATTGCTGAAAGAAGATCTGCCAAGGCGTAATGGTGGTGCCGATGTTCGCCATGACCAGCGTCAGCAGGGCCACCGGCGTCAAGGAGTTGTTGAATTTGAAGTGAGGGAAAAGGAACCCTTTTCCTACTGCGGACCAACCCTCGGCGACGTTTCCAGTGTTCATGGCCCAGATAGCTGCCGGGATATAAACAAGATTAAAGAGGCAAAAGAAAAGTGTAATCTTCTCAAAGGTCCAGTACCTGCCGCTGATCACGATGCCCAACAGCAGCAGGGTGACGCTCAAGAAGGTGATCCATTCGGGAATATTGAACAGGCGCATGGCCTGGGTCATACCTATGTATTCTGTGACCAGCGTTAGCCAGTTGATGAGCGCCAGGTCAAAAATCGAAAACCAACCCCAAAACTTTCCGAAGCCGTCAAAGATAGCCTCCGCGTGACCGCGCTTGGTCACGGCGCCCAAGCGTACGGTCATCTCTTGAACGTAGTATGCCATCGGCACCAAAATAATAAACGCCCAGAGCAGATTGAATCCGGTCTTCACCCCAGTCTGGGCGTAGGTCGATATACCGCCCGCGTCGTTGTCGGCGACCATCGTGATGATGCCCGGTCCCATTGCCGCAAGAAAAATCAGCGTTCGGCGGTGAAGCCGTACAACTCGATGAATGCTCTTGCTGATCCAGTACATGCCGCGCGGATGCTTCTTTTACACTTACGTCCTTTCAAACAAAAGAGTTTTTGCGGACGAAGCGGTAGGAGCGCGCGGGAGCGCGTCCCAACGCAACGGCTTTCGCGCCAGTTTGTTCAAACGGTCGCAACAGGATCAAGTTTCTTGTCCGCAAGTGAGGGTCGTCGGGCAACCCGCGCTATAAACCTAGCAATTCATGGTGCGTCCTCCGATGCCGCATCGAGTACCCTCTTATATGATGAAGAGACTCGAGGCCCGATAGTTGCCACAGCAAGATGAGCAGGTGGCCTGAGTTGCAGAAAAACCACAATGATTGCAAAAACCTTTCCTTTGAAAAAGATCGAGCCCGCAAACTTGGTGCAGCAGCTAAGTCGGTCGCGTATTTACCAAGATTATGAGCGGGCTTTTGGAAAGACAACGAAGTTACCTTTGAAGCTCTCCTCGATTGACATGTTGCGGGTGGTGGACCACGTCCAGAGCAAATATACGGGCCCGTTTTGCATTATCCTCGCCCGTACGAGAGAGAAATGCGAAGCATGCCTACGGGTCCAGCACAAGCTCACCGGGATAGATGGTTCGGACACGCGGACGCTGAGATGCTTTGCTGGGTTCACCTACACGAGTGTGCCGGTGAAGTGGGACAAGCGCGTCATTGGATTTTTGCAAACTGGCCAAATTTTCCTGCGAACTCCAAGTGCCAGGCGATTCAGGAAGATCGCCACTCGGCTGACCAATAGGGGCAAGAAGCTTAACCTGGCTCGGCTTGAGGATGCTTATTTCCGCTCCCGTATAGTCTCACCGGATCAATATCATGCAACAGTGCGCCTTTTGGAAATTTTCGCTGAACACCTCTCGATGGTCGCGAACAAGATCGCGCTGCAGCCGAGTAACGAAGATTCACTTATCGTCAGGCGCGCGAAAGATTATATCGCGGGCCATCAATTTGAACCTATCAAACTTGGAGAGGTTGCTCGGGCCCTCAATGTAAGCACGTTCCACTTTTGCAGGAAGTTTAAAGAGGCAACCGGTCTAACGTTTGTGGCGTACCTAAGCCGGCTTCGCATTGAAAAAGCTAAGCTTTTACTATACAACAAGGATCTGCGCGTCAGCGAGATTGGCTACGATGTAGGTTTCCAATCGCTTACGCACTTTAACCGTATCTTTCATAAGCTTGTTGGTCACTCTCCAACAGAATACCGATCCAGGGTAATCGAGACGATCTGAGTAAAGTATCCCTCCAGCATAGCTTGCGCAAATAGAGTTCCATTCCTATCGGAGCTGAGGCTGTTTCCCAATAGCTTCTCCTGTTGTTACATTTGCACCTTCTCTGGACGAGCGGCGCCGGATCGCGCGGGAGCGCGTGCCTACCAGTCGCAACGGCATCGGCTAATCAAATCGGCAAACCCAGGCTTCTTCGCCCGGATGCAGTCTATCCGACCAGCGTAGCGGCTCCAATCCAAGACTATTCTGTCTAACTAACGTTTATTTTGGAGAGCAGTGTCTTGGCTTGGCAGTCGATAAAGCAAGATAAGTAAAGATAAAGTCAATTTTCGTGGAGCGTGAGCGTTTGAAAACATTCACGATGCATTGCTTGGAGAGAAGGCAATCAAAGTCGCCTCCAAGAATAAAGAGCGCTCCCTAATTATTTCTATAAAATCGATGAATGACCTCAGTCCATTGAAGCCACGGCTGCTGGCTGGTATCGGCCTGACGCTTATAGCTGCGGCGATTTATCTGGTGCGTGTTCCCATTGTTTCTGCGGGTCCGCCAGCCGGGCCGGAGAAGCCGGCGGAAAGCAACGCCCTCTCTGGTGCGACGCTATATGCCATCAATTGCAGTCGCTGTCACCAGGAACGGTATCCCGCCGAATTCACGGTGGCCAATTGGAGAAACATCATGATCCACATGCGCGTGCGGGCCAACCTGCCCGCGGGGCAGGCCAGGGAGATCCTGAAGTATCTCGAGGAAGATGCCGGAAACTAGGAAAATCAACGGATTAACACGGATGAAGATTCGTTCCCAAATTTTCGGAATGCTGGCAGCGGGCTGGGTGATTGCGATCGCCCTGCCGCCGCGGGCGACGGCGGAGGTTAGCGATGAAGACTTCAACGCGCTCAAGGATGCGGTCCGACAATTGAGTGACAAAGTGCAAAAGCTCGAGCAAACGCACGAGGAAGACCAGAAAGTCCACGAGCAGGACCAGCAGAAGATCCAGCAACTACAACAGCAGGTCGGGGAAACGCAAAAGGCCGCCACTGAAGCGCAGCAGGAAGCCGGAACAGCTGCTCAGATGAAGCGGAAGATAAATCAACTGGAAGAGCAGGTTGGGGAAACAAAAAAGGCCGCTACCGCGGCGGAAGGGAAAGCCCAGGCAACGGCCCAAGTTCAACCCGTTGCTCCGGTCCCCAGCGGAGCCCTGGCGACGCATAACTTTACGATGGTCGGGGACGCCGAAGTGCAATTCGGAAAGAGCACCGGGCAGCACAGCGCTTTTACGCTGGCCGATTTCGCGCCGGTCTTCCTGTTCCGGGCGGGCGATAATGTTCTGTTCGAAGCGGGTTTCGACGTCAGATTGCAAAACGGCGGGGGGGTGACACTGGCGAGCGGTCGAACGACCAATAGCGGCGCGAACACGTCGATAGACTTGAGTTTCGCTACGATAGACTACCTTTTTAATGACTACGTGACGGTCCTCGCTGGCAATATGTTGCTGCCCCTGGGCACCTACTCTGAGCGGAGTGCGGGTTGGCTCAATAAGATACCGGACGACCCATTGCCGCGTACGGTCCTTCCGGGAACTGGGATTGGTGCCCAATTGCGAGGTTCAATACCGATCGGGCAGAGCGGGCAGCAGCTAACCTATGCCGTTTACGCTGCTAATGGACCTGGGTCGGTGGACGGCTCCGGAAACGCTATCGCTGAAGTCGGTGGCCCAAATCTTGACTTTGGCAATGTCGGCATTCAATCCAACGGCAATAGGGCGAACGAGCACTCGTCGGTTAGCGGGGGCGGCCGGCTCGGGTGGTTTTTCCCACTGAAACCTAACTATGATCTCGAACTCGGAATCTCGGGTCAGACGGGTCCCTGGAACAGCTCGGGGAGCCAACTCTGGTCGGCCGTGGTTGGCGATGCCGCGCTGCACATCAGCCCTTATTTCGAACTTAAGGGTGAATATATCAATACATGGTGGCAGACCACAGACATGGGAACACTTGCGCCGCGGGGTTGGTGGGTCCAGGGAGCCTACAAGCTGGCAGGTATAAATCAGAATATGAATCTCCCTTTCGTTAACAACCTTGAACTGGTCAGCCGCCTTGATTGGGCGGATGACGGTCTCGGGACGAGAACTCAGCGTGAAACTGCTGGATACGTCTACTATCTCACTAACACATTGCTGTTGGAGGGTGACTACGAATGGTCGCACACCCGGGGTCCCCACGCCGCTTCTACCAACGAATGGATCTTCCAACTTTCTTATGGATTTTAGACCAAAGGAAATACCGATATTATGCTAATGAACACCAAACTCTCCACTATTCTACTGGGCGGTGCTGCCTTCGCGGTGATCGGGGCAGGCTTCGCGCTCTCCCAGGCAGTTGACCCTCGGATCGAGCAGTTCGACAAAGGCCCGGCGACGATCAATGTCTCCGGTTACCCGGCGGCTATCCAGCAAGACTATGCAGTGTTTACCCAGAAATGCTCACAGTGTCACAAGCTGAGCCGCCCGATTAACTCTGATTTTGTACTGCCCGACGAGTGGTCGCGCTACATCCACCGCATGATGAGCAAGCCCGGTTCGGGTATTGATAGCGGCTCAGGCGCGAAGATTTACGATTTCCTGGTATACGACTCCAGCGTCCGCAAAAAGGCGAAGCTTGATGCGAAGCTTGCCAAGGCCTCGCCTGCAGAAAAGGCCGCCGCGGAAGCCAAGATCAAGGAAGTCGTGGGTAAGTACAAGTAACGAGCTCTGGCCCCGCTAGCGTGGAAGAACTGGCTCCATCCGCAATGGCTCCGCGCTCGCGTCGCGACTTCATGGCCAACATCATTCTGGGCGCAGGAACGGTGCTGGGCCTGGGAAGCCTGGCCTATCGGTTCCTGGAATACCTTTACCCACTCGTCCCGCCCATCAAACTGGTTGAGGTGCCGGCGGGAAAGCCGGACGACGTTCCACCTGACGGCGTGCGGCTCGTCCAGTTGCCGGAAGGGCCAGTCATGCTGGAGAAATCGGACAACGAAGTTCGCGCCTTGTCCGCCATTTGTACGCACCTGGGTTGCACTGTGCAATGGCATCCGGAGGAAAAGAAATTCATCTGCCCGTGTCATCAGGGGGTTTATGACTTCAACGGCAATGTCATGTCCGGTCCACCGCCGCGCCCGCTGGAGAAGCTCCCGGTAAAGCTGCGCGACGGCCAGGTTTTTGTGCTCATGAATTCGCTTAAAGAGGAACAGCTATGAGGCGTATGGTCCGCTGGATTGAAGAACGGATTCCGGTGGACCACGAGATGGTGCGGAAAGGGCTGCGCGAACCGCTGCCGGTTCACATGAAGAGCTGGATTTTCTGCCTGGGTGGAACGCCGGCCATGCTCTTTTGTATCCTGGCGGTCACCGGCATTCTACTGACGTTTTACTACGTACCGTCTCCCGCTCAGGCCTACGCCAGCGTGAGCAACATCACCTTCAAGGTGCGCATGGGCTGGTTTGTCCGCGGCATACATCAAGGAGCATCCCAGTTGATGATCGTGACCGTGCTCTTGCACATGATCCGCGTCTTCTTCACCCGTGCCTATCTTAAGCCGCGGGAGCTCAATTGGGTATGGGGCGTGGCGCTTTTCATGGTCACCCTAACATTCGCATTCACCGGATACTCACTCGTTTACGACCAGCTCTCGTATTGGGCCACTACTATCGGGACCAACATGATTGCGGCTGTGCCGCTAATCGGCGAACCGTTGCTCTACCTGTTGCGCGGCGGCCCCAACGTGAATCCAAACACCCTCAGCCGGTTTTACGATTTCCATATCGGGGTGCTGCCCACGATGATGACGCTGCTTATTGTCGCTCACCTGGCCCTGGTGCGCCTGCACGGCGTGGCGCCGCTGCCTGGCGATCCGCGGCGCGAAACCTATCCGTTCTTTCCTGATCACATGCTGCGAGAAGCGATTATTGGGCTGCTCCTCCTGGTTTGCCTGGTTAATTACGTCAATTTTTTTCCGCCCACCGTTGGGGCGCCGGCAACGCCGGGCAACACTCCCGGTCACATCCGTCCGGAGTGGTACTTCTTTCCTACCTACCGCTGGCTCAAGCTAACGTCTCTGCCCGTCGGAATCGGGGGAAGCGTCCTCTTCGTCGCCGGCCTGTTTCTGTGGCCGTTCATTGACGCGGCACTGGAAAGAATCGCGCCTCGGAAGGGTTTGTGGGTGATTGTCGGGAGCGCGTTTTTCCTATTGACCATCGTCTTTATGCTCTGGGAAGCCATTGCCGGTTGAACCGGGGCGCACACGATGAGTATCATCATCCAAAAATATCTGGTTGGAATAATGGGGTTAATCCTGGTCGGGTCGGTCATCGCCACCGGTTACCTGGATACTCAACGGCGGAAGAAGGAGAACGCCCCGGGCGCTTCGGAAGCCTCGCCGGCCGCAGCGCCGCTCACTCCCGAGCTGCAGCGAGGATTAAAGATCTATGTGGAATTCAGTTGCGCGGCCTGCCATGGAGCGGGCGGCAAAGGTGGTGTGCACAATTTCAACGCCCAGAGCGGACAGGCGGTGCCCCCGCTAGACCGCGTGGCCGACGGCTACACCAAACCCGAACTGATCGCGAAGATCCAAATCGGCGTACCTGTCGAGCCGAAACTGGATCCGAACGGCCCGGTGCCACCGTTACACATGCCCGGCTTCAAGGATATGCTCACTGACGACCAATTCAACGATCTGGTCGCTTACCTTTTCAGCTTGAAACCGAAAGGAGAAGACTCCGGTTTCTAAACCATATTTCGTGGCCCGAAATGTCGGCGAATTCTCCTGTATGTGCCCCTTCCCGAACTAACAAAAGCAAGAGTTTCTCCTGCAACTTTTTCAGCAGAATCTATCTTTGTCAGATGCCGAGTGATCGCGTGAAAAAGTCTCTCCCCTGGTTAATGAGTCTTCTGTTTCTGGTTTGGGTCATTGCAAAGATGATTCCAGTCAAGGAATCGCCCGGCATCCATTTAGACGCGTTCGGTCGACTCCCTGTTTTGGTGAATGGCCGGTTGATGCCAATGGATACGTTGGCTCGTCTCTCGCTACTTGAGATGAATCACCACGGAACATCCACAACTTCCGATGGTAAAGTCCTGCAGCCAATTCGGTGGTTGCTTGACGTTTTGATGATCCCTGAGCACGCGGATGCCGCAAAGGTATTTGAAGTTACCAATCCAGATGTTCGTGGCCTTTTCGGTTGGCAGGAAACGTCAGGTAAAGCGAACAACTACTCGTTTAATGACTTCAAGCCATTCTTCGGTGAGATTGAAAAGCAAGCCGGCCTAGCTGCCGAAACGGAACCTGAAACCCGTAACCCGTTCCAGCGGGCAATCATCAAACTGCGCGGTGTTTTGGGTTTGTACATTCAGCTGTTAAACACGGTCCAGCCCGACGACTCGCCCAACTTTGGGAAAGAACTCCAGGCCTTCGACTTGGCAATCCAACCCGGGATGCAAGCCATTCGGGCCAGGGAGGCAAATCGTCCTTTCAACAATCAGGATCTCGAGCGCATTTTATTGTTCGTTCAGCGATACAAGAATCTCGGCCAGGTCAAGTACGCGTACGCGATTCCGAATCCGAGTGGAACGAATGAAAGTGATCAGTGGCAGCACATTTCGCAGGCGCTGCTTGGTGCCGTTGCGATCGGAAAGGTGCCTGATCCGGTCATGATCTATGGACGCCTCATCTCAGACTATCGAAGCGGAGATGTGAACGGATTCAATCAAGTGATTCGGCAATATAGTGAGTACCTGGAAAGGGCAATTCCTCATGAGGTGAAAAGACCTGAGCTGGAGTTCTTCTTTAACCAGGCCCAGCCATTCGTGCAAGCAATGGCGCTGTATTTGATCGTCTTTCTCTTTGCTCTGGTCTCTTGGCTCAAGTGGCCGAAAACACTTGGCAAAACTGCTATCATTCTTCTTCTGTTAGCGTTTCTCATCCACACGGCTGGACTTGCCACAAGGATGTACTTACAAGGTCGGCCGCCGGTCACCAACCTCTACAGTTCGGCGATTTTTGTTGGGTGGGGAGCTGTTCTGCTCTGCCTGTTCCTTGAACGTTTCTATAGGAACGGAATCGGCAGCGTATGCGCTTCCGCGATCGGCTTTGTGACCTTGCTGATCGCGCAAAACTTGCAGTTCGATGGCGATACTCTCGAGATGCTGCGTGCTGTGCTGGACACTAACGTTTGGCTTGCGACTCACGTCGTCATGGTTACGCTTGGTTACTCCGCAACATTTCTCGCCGGTTTTCTGGGTATTATTTACATTTTTCGCGGCCTGCTCACAAAGTCGTTCGATCAGACGACTGCAAAATCGCTCGGTCGAATGATCTATGGCATCGTCTGTTTCGCCACTTTGTGCAGTTTCGTCGGCACTATCCTTGGCGGTATCTGGGCCGATCAATCTTGGGGGCGCTTTTGGGGTTGGGATCCAAAAGAAAACGGAGCGCTTCTGATAGTGATTTGGAACGCCATAATTTTGCATGCGCGATGGGGCGGATATGCGCGCGAACGAGGCATCGCCGTTTTGGCGGTATTTGGCAATATCATTACGAGCCTGTCATGGTTCGGAGTCAACATGTTGGGTGTTGGTTTGCATTCATACGGCTTCATGGATCAGGCTTTTGGTGTGCTTCTTGCCTTTATAATCAGTCAGCTCGTGATCATTTGTCTGGGTATAGTTCCGCAGAAATATTGGCGCGGGATCCAGGCGCGGGAGCAGCTGACCGTTGCGGAGCAGCCCAAAGTCGTGCTCGGTGCGAGTGCGGTGGTGAAGCAGCGCTTTGGCGCTCGATTCTAAGCCTTGTCTCCGTCAATCTTTGGAGGGGGAGTCGCTTGCGGCTCCCTTGGCGTTTCGGACGCCTCCAGGCGCTGCAAGCAGCGCCCCTCAAGGTCAGGAGTCAGGATGCAACGCATGCCGACACGACCCGAAAAATAACGGATTTTATGTTCCGGCAGATTCTGGACTCGAGGGCATGATGCGAACCGAGTTCGACGTCTCAAAATCGACTTCTAAGACCTTTTTTGCTTCGAACAAACCCAAGGCTTCACGAACTTTGTCAGCATCTGCGAAATCCATTTCCACCACGAAGGCAGGTGTAAGCACTTGAATAGTAAAACTCTTTCGTTCAGGTAGCACGTGCACCTTGGTGACATCGTTGTAAAAGACGATCTCGTCATCGTCTGCATCAATGACGATGTTATGCCCCCGTACAGTGAACTCTTCTCCAGGATCTTCGGCGATCGTTAGGCGCGTCATATGGGTAAAAAGTGTCAACAATTCGGAGATATTTCGTCTGATCAGGGCTTGATGGTTGCCTTAAGATGAGAAAACTTGTCAGCATCATCAAGCCGGAAGCACTGAGAAGTTTTAAAATGCTCTCTTAACGTATACCTATGAAAAAAAGGCCTGCCTGTCTGGCTGCAATGCTTCTGGCCCTTTTGGCTCTTGCGTTTTCTTCTTGTGCGGAGGAAGAAGGAAGCGGCCTGGATGGTCCTCCGGATTCTTCAGAGGTGCACCCGAATCTGGGCCCTGGAGCGACTGGCATCAGCACAAAGTGGTAGACGCGCTCCGCTCTCTCAAAGAAGATAAAGCTTTGGGTTGTCGGTGCAGTTGGAATTTGTAAGTACGGCTCCCGGGTATGCGGCGCCGCAGGGTCGAGCAAACTGCAAAGGCGGAAATTAAGGACGGATCATCATCTTTGAGATCGACCCAAGATGGCCGCCACATGCCTGGCAAATGACTTGCCCGCCATTTCCGATTGGTATTCGGCCTTCTCCTTCGCATTCTGCACAAACCTCGCCTGCTTCTGCATTGACGATGGTCCGTCCGAAATCGGTATGATACTGCATGTCATATTCGATCAACCCCTCGCATTCCTCGCGGGTATCGGCTTGACCCGTGGTGCCCGAAATTTCCCCCGTCTCCCAGTCCTCAAATTCAACGACGAACTTCCATTTGGTAACGATGGCGATTTGAGTCATGCCCACAGATTGTATGTCGATTCGACTCAAAACACAATATCTTGTATGGAAAAAGTTTTATCCGACCTTCTTCCGGGCTCAGATTCGTGGATGTTGCTGCAAGCGAACCAGTTATTGCACCCAGGTTAAGAACCTTTTATAGTTGAGAACCTTTTATGAGACCTGTGTGGAAGGGCAGCATCGCATTCGGTTTAGTCAATATTCCAGTGAGGCTTTACCCGGCCACTGACAGTCAGAGCCTGGCTTCCCATATGCTGTACAAGAAGGACCTTTCCAGGATCCGGTTTCAGCGTGTGGCGGAGTCTACTGGAAAGGAGGTTTCCGCGGAAGAAATTGTCAGGGGCTACGAAGTCGATAAGGATCAGTACGTGATCATTTCTGACGATGAACTTGCTAACGTTGCGTCCGAGAAATCTACGAGCATTGAGATTCAGGAATTTGTGGTTGAATCCGACATCTCCAGCCTGTATTTCGAAAAACCATATTATCTCGAGCCGGACAAGGGTGCGGGCAAGGCATATGCACTCCTGCGTGAAGCGTTAGCGAAATCTGGCAAGGTCGGCATCGCCCAATTTGTCCTGCGCAACAGAGAAAGTCTCTGCGTACTGAAGCCTCAAGGCCAAGGACTGGTTCTCAACGCTCTCCGGTTCGTTGCCGAAATACGATCTATGGAGGAGTTATCTCTTCCGACCAGAGAAAAGCTTTCAACGAGCGAAGTTTCACTGGCCACGAAATTGATCGAAGGAATGACTGGAAAATTTGATCCATCCAAATACAAGGACACTTACACAGAAGAGGTTCAGAAGCTGATTGAGGCCAAAGCCAAAGGCGAGAAAAAGCAGGCCGCGGCTCCTAAGCCTGCTAAGAGCAATGTGATCGACCTTGTAGCTGCTCTGCAGGAAAGTCTGGGAACAGTGAAAAAGGGCAGAAAGCGCACCGCGGCCTGATAGTGGCTGGTGGTTAGTGGCTGGTGGCTAGCCAGAGCGTCCCGCCCTGATCTTGGCTAAGTTATTAGTGGCTGCTGATTAGCGGCCAGGCATCAGCCTCGTGCTCGTGCTCGTCGTCGTCCTCGATCAGTCGGCGTTTTCTCCGGCGAAGAGAGCCCGATTGTCCCGCAATTATTTTGTCCAGTTAGTCTGGTTGTCAAACATCGTGATCTGGCCTCGAAAAAGCGGACAGGTATTTGGTTATGATTCGTTGTTTAGTTGGAGGAAAGCAAGGTGGTTTTCGAATTCGATTGGGGAGAGGTAGCCGAG
>Ga0185299_10004468_pt1 | contig 16883 bp, 22 predicted proteins | sample PaiPotPPA55metaG_FD_128002 | JGI IMG/M metagenome (GOLD analysis project Ga0185299, IMG submission 128002) | Iron sulfur acid spring bacterial and archeal communities from Banff, Canada, to study Microbial Dark Matter (Phase II) - Paint Pots PPA... ...
AGCGTTTCCAGGCGGCATGGCAAAGGCTGGCCATGTACCTCCTCAATGCGCAGCGCAATCTGCCTGAGTGTCATCGATTCGGCGCGGGCCGATTCGACGGCAGTGGCGACCAGGGCATCAGACAATGCGCGGGGCCGCCCGCCCTTATGTCCGGTCAGCAAACCACACAGGCCCCTGTCGTTCCAGGAATGCGCCCAGTTGTACACCGACTTGTCGCTCACCTCGAGCTCAACGGCGATCTCATGAACCCGCCGTCCGCCGGCAAGCTCCAGCAGACCCAGCCCACGGGTCCGAAAGTCTTGATGAGGATGCTTGCGCGACAGCTGTTGCAAGGTCTTCTTCTCCGGTTCGGTCAATTCAACGGCACATTTCACGGGCAGGCAGGCGGTCAGGATGAGATTGCCTCTCAGACTCACCATTCTGAAATTCGTTTACTCGACACACTTATCTTCTGGCGATTCAATCAGAGCGCCGAGCAGCTTGCCGAGGCCAGCCATCAGAAGAGGATGGTTGAGGTTGAGCAGCAGCGCGAGCGGGCCCGGCGGGAAGTCGATGCTAGAAAACGCACCTATGAGCAGCACTTTAAGCCGACCCATGAAGTTGCACTTAGAAGGTCGGGGTACAGCGTTGGTAGCAAGATTTATGTTCGACTTTGCCCGGCCAATATCAACTTGTCGGTCTATCCGTACGACTCAGGCCTTGCCGACATCACTAAACGCGTTGCCAGAGCGCACGGTGGGCGCTACAACCACGATTATTACAAATGGGAGTTCCAGGCGAACGAAGACCTGTTTTTCCAGATCGTCAAAACCTTGCGCGACCAAGAAGAAATATTGGATTTTTCACGTCTTAAATGCGATGACGATCCAGAAGAATTCATGAGGCGGATTTTTCGCTGGTCTAATTGACCGATGGCGAAACCGTCCGCTCATGGCCGATTTTCGCCGATTGTGGCCGTGCGCTTGCCCCACACGGCCGCTCGACTTGTGTCGAACTCTATTGTTTCGTGTCAGACTTTATTGTTTTGTGTCGTACTCTATTGTCGCTTCACACCACCTTCCGGCCGGTGCGGGCGCAAGTTGCGCCGCGTTGTTTTCCTATGCCCTTGTCCATTTGCCGTGCCAGCACACCACCAGTTCCCGTTTGTCGCCGTTTTCGAGTCGTTATCGCACACCCAACATGCGCTTTACGTCGGCCCAGCTCGCCGCACGGTCACTACAAGCGCGCGTGGTGTTGAGTAGGCAGCAAGAGGCAACCAAGAGTAGAAGGAGCGCCAGGCCGATGCTACCTTTGATCGCGTAAAGCACAGAGATGCCCAAAGCGAAGACGGCCGTGCCGTAGAACCAGTGTTTTGGTTTCATATCGTATTTCCCCCGCTTTTCCTAGTTGGCTTTGCCTTATTGACCAAAGCCCGTCTTCCGCGGGAAATGGTCCGAGATATGCTCGTACTGTGACCTGACGTTGCCGCCTTCAAGAACCGCCATTGCTTCAGCATGACGCACGAAAAGATGCTCGACCAGCCTATGCGTGGCTACCGAAACCTTCCTGCCTGATTCGAGTTCCGCCGACAGAAATTCGCCATTCGGGAATTCCGGGTGGACCTCGTAGATCGTCGCGGAACGTAGGTCAATAACGGCATCCCTTCCCTCTCCCACAGCCGTCTGAAGTCGGTCCATTGCGTGAAGGCCGCCGAGAAATTCAATAACTCGATTTGCAGTTGTCGCCATAGTCAGATTGATGTGTGGTTGGCGGCTGCCGGTAGGCGTGCGGGGCGCTGATCGCGCCGGATGCTTTTCCGATAATCAACGACGCGTGCTCATTGCCAGTTCGCGATGTCGCTTGACGGCGGCATTGTGTGCTGTGAGATCTCCATCTTTGGTCTTAATGCATCCAGTGGCGACCGTAGTGCCTTCCGCCACATATTTGAACACCCTTGGTTTCGAACCTGCGGTTGGGTGTTCGCTCGCATTGAGCGCTTCGGTGATGTTCAAATGGTCCATGTAGATCTTTTCCGCTGTGTTCGAAGCCGGAACGCTCGAGGCTTCGAACGTTCATTAGCTGACAGCGTGCGCTGTGGTTAAAAGCGACGCGATGTCTCCCTCGTTCACAACCGAAATCTCTTCGCCATTGGCGAGCAGCAGTCGCAGCCGCCCATCGTCAATGGCAGTCGGAACGATGCAAGCTATCCGGTCACGACGGACGTAGCTGTACTCTTCGTCCGTCTGATGAGCGTTCACCAATTGAACCTGAACGTGCGGTCCTAAAAGCGTCAACAAGTCCGCGAGCGGTGCAGTGGTTGCCACGGTGCGTCCCTTCGATGGGCTATCCGGCGCGGACAGGTTGACGCGAATCGCCTGATCGCCCTTTATCGGAGTGACCCGAATGAGTGCATCGCGTTCGACGAAAATGTGGCCCTTCGGCGCACTCCTGTTGGACGGAAGTCGTACTAACGGCATCAAGTTACCCCGGTTGGTCATGCCGGCTACCGGCCGGTCAGCGGTGCGCTTGCGCGCTCGAACGTGTAATTCCTTTTCCCTCGCGCCGGCGCCAGCCGGCTTTCCCTAGCTCTCGATCGCGCGAACTGTCACCGTGACCTTCTTGCCAGTCGGTGTCGTCCAGGTGAGCGGCGAATCTTTCGCGCTATCTTGTCCAACGTAATACCTCATTTCCTTTCAATCAGCGGTCAGCCGACTGAATGCGCCGCCACAGATCAGCGGTCACGCCCATGCCTGTCCTACAAACCAACTACGGACAAATCCAGCGAAAATTTAGGGTCTCGCAGAACTATTTTTCGAGGGCAAGTAGTTGTCGGTACCGGTCAAAGTTGTTTTTTCTTCGACAACCGGTGCAGGGCGCAACCGCTCCGGAAACGGTGCAGGGACTGCAAACCGAGGAAAACGTAAGGATCGAGCCTGCCGGCCCGGTCTTCGTGCGGCTCGCGAACTGCGAGCCGGAAACTTCTCCGCCAGTTAGACTCCTGCCCTCCCCGTCGCCAGATCGGACGCCGAAAAGCAAAAACCCCCGTCTTGGGCGTCTTGGGCGGGGGCTCGTTTTACTGGGACGCTGTTGACGTCAGACTTTGCTCATCGATTGCTGTTCGCCGCTAGCTGGGCACCGGCGATGCTCTCGCCTCCGACCGGCCTCCACCAGCTATCCAGAAACCACTCTGGAAACTGCCGTACAAACACGCCTTTGACGAATCCTTCGAGGTAGTCCCGCGTCTCGATCAGATTGCTCGTAGTCAGCCCGTAATGGTCGTTCGCTTCAGACCCGAAAGCAACAAACATTTCGCCCTGATTGCGTGCGTATGCAGGCCTGAGCACGAACCATTCATAGGCTAACCAGCGAAGACGCCACGTCAGCGACATCAACCACAGCTTCACGGAAATTTTCATAAGAACGCTCCTGGCTGAGCCCGATCCCTTGAGGGACCGGACTCTCGTTGCGAAGATTCAGACAGAAGCAAAATCAGAGCGCGAGCAACGCACTACCAAGTTCCGCGCGCTGACTTTCGGACAGGAGCCCATCAGCGACAAAAGCCCACGCCGCCGGCCTGCCGTTGTAGACTTCCGCTTCGTGCGGCACCGCGAACAGCACCCCGGGAAACTTCTCCGCGAGTTGGGTCATCTGGGCCAGCAGTGCCTTGACTACGACTTCATGGGGCTTGAACTCATCCTTCCCAGCGGAACCCTCCTCGCTTTCCTGCGAGCAGTATTCCACCTCAAACAGAATGCCGAACGTGCCATCCTTGCGCACGACAAAAGTGGACTCGTCCCACATCTGCGCGCGCAGGCGTTCGAGCAGCTCATCGTCCTTTTCCAGAGACTTCAGCGGCTTGTTTGCTGCATCGGCGTCGTTGATCTCCCCCCAACGGTCAGTCAGGTTCTGGGAAATCGCCCACTCGACCCACTCTTCCCGCTGGCCGACCGGACGTACCTTAATCAACGGGTCCGGCACATGCTTTCCGTTGCAGGGCAATACCGCCGCTTGGATTGCTACGCGAGCGCTAACGTGGACAGTGTTCGTATTCATGAGACTTCTCCTTTATGCCCTTTATTGGGCTGCTAAAAAGGAGACAGTCCGGATGGACCTTGGCGATCGCAATCGACAAGATTCACCTAACGTCTACTACGGCGCGCGGCCAGTCGGGCCGATGGCGCCCTCACTCAACAAAGTGAGGGCAGCCGACAGGACACCGTACAGGAACTCACGACAACCCATGCGGCTGCATGAGCTTTCGCTCAATCCTGTGCTTCCACTGCTTCCTGAACGATTCCCCGGCAGACTGCCGAGGAGCCGGCCTTCGAAAACCAAGTAAGCATTGCTGAAGCAACCCGCTCCTCCGGCACGCCGGCCGCTGACGCGGCGAGCGAAAACGTCCAGAGGCCGTGCAAGTAACGCACGAACTTAACCCATTCATCGCGGTGCACTTCCTGAGGTGCACGCGCGTTGAGATCGGACAGTTTCGCGTTCACGTCCTGATCGTGAACCAGAAGCGCGCTTGCTGCTGTTTTTCCACTCATGATTTCGTTTTCCTTTTGCCGCGGAGGTCCGCGCCGTCAGGCTGGATTATTGTTCGTGAGCCCGAGCCGGCACATCAACTCGAAGTTCTTCGGTTCAAGATCGGTGGGTAGCAGGCGAATGAGAGCGAAGCGGTTCTGCCAACGCTGATCGAGGCACTTCTGGAAGAAGTGTGCCCCGCCTTCGCTATAAGCCCACTTGTAACCGTGAGCAGTCAGAGATCTGAGGTACGGCTTGTCGATCTTCATCACTTCCAGGTGCGCATCGCGATCACCCTGAAGCGTTTGCTGGTTCATGACTATTCTCCTCGTGCCCAAAGGGGCGGTAATAAGGAGGCAGTCCGGATGGACCGTGGCGACCGGTGTCGGCAGGGTGCACCCCAAGGTTGCTCGACTGCTTAGCGAATGAATCCAGGAGGCATAGGAACCTCTCGGCGTTAAGCCTGGCGCTATTGCAGAAAGGACCACTCCCCCACCCCGTGAGGGTGGAGGTCATGGCAATTTGCGAATCTTCACCAGATGAGATTCAATCCCAACTTATTCTCGGTGGCGGCCGACGCGGCATGGCCGGCCTGGCTCTCTTCTTCGAACTGACCTTCATCGTTCCAGTTGTCGTCGAGATCCATTTCCGTCTGGCTGCCTTCGTTCGTGGCCTTGTTGGCCCACACGTGACGCGCTGCTTCCGGAAGATCGCGGAACCGCAAGCTGATGTCCATTAGATGCTGGTGGTCATAGTCCATCGTGAGCCCCAGCCGGTCCTTGAACGCAGTACGCCGGCATACCTCATCGTGTTTTTCTTGCTGGGAATGCGACAGGGTGATAGCCCCGTATTGCAGGTACCACTTGTACGCATACGTGATTGCGCCTTTCGCTGTGGTGGAATCATGAAGCTCCAGCATCCGCTCGAGCTCAATGTCCTCCATCCAGAAAGCCGTTTCCATGTTCACCTGGAAAGACTGCTCAGTCGGCACGTCCCACGCATACTCGCCGTTCTTGAGGAGCGTGAGTCCCGTCGAACAGACACCTTCCGTCAAGGCGTCGCGGTAGTCGTCCCTCAGTCCCGTGAACTCCTTGCGGGTCCGGTTCAAGTCCCAATCGTCCCCAACGAAGAGAAAGCGCGTCTCTGGAAGCGGTTGAGGCGGAGCGGGCTTCGTGTCAGGAATGTCGTAGCGAACCCGACCTTCATGGATGTCGCGCCGGTCTGCCCACAACTGGAACGGCCTTGCAACTCCGTACAGCGACTGCATGGCATCCAGTGCGACGAGGATGTCCAGAGGCATCATTTCGAACTTTCGCTTTTCGCGTGCCCGCGCCGCCCGTACGCCTTCATCGAAATCAAGCTGAAGCATGTAGCGCGAGATTTCTCTGATGGTCTCAGGGCCAAACGTGTCCGGTCCAATCGCGACGAACCCAGCGCGGATCGTGCGACCCACCCAGTTGCGCCGCGACCAGTCATAGCGGATGTTGCGCAGGAACTCGTTGAGCTTCAGCAAACCCTTGGCGAACGCGTACTGCTTATCGTATTCCACCATGGTCGTGAGCGACTTGTCCTCGGTTTGCAGGCAAAGAAAACATCCCATGCGGGCGCCGCATTTCCCGGACTTGCTCTTGCTACCCTCGAAGATCGCATCGGACACAACCGCACAGGAAGTCCCGCCAGCGTCAGCGTATATGCGTTTCGTCTCCTCGAAGTCCGAGTACGACGGCCACATTCCGCTGCCGTAGTAGGCAAGCGCTTCCCAGACGTCGTCAGTGCTCAGATAGGCAATCGGCGAGAGGACATACTCACCGTCCTTGTTGAGCACGGGCACGTCATCGCGGTCCTGCCTGAGCTTCATCGCGAGCGCTCGCTTTTCCGATTCGACGAAGCGGGTGCCCAGCAGCGTCACCGGCGTCCCAAGCTTCTCCTCTTTTAGCTGGCGAAAGCGCGCGCGGCGAAACGACAGCTGAGGTTTTATCTTGTAGGATACCGAACAATCAGCTTTCATTCCGGCATAACTCGGTACTGCGCGACCACTCAAAACCGACACCTGCCAGGTACTAAGCAGGCTCGGTTCAACGCGATGGGTCTCGCATCGGATGCCGTGGATCTTCGCGAACCTCTCGATTCGCTCGAAGTCGTTCTTCAGATGTTCGATGATCGTCGGATTTTCGATACGGGTATCTGATGACGTGACAATCACGAAAGGCTCAGCGAGTTTTCCCGCGGCGGCGCGCAATGGCACCGAGCGTTTCAGGTTGCGCCAACTGCGGAGCGCACGTTCGAAGCCCTGAACCGCGCCGCCGCCGATAGCCTTGTAAGTCATCTTCCGTTCGAGCATTGCCTTGTATTCGGTCGCCGCATGCAGTGTGATCGCGGCAACTAGTGAGGAATCCTTACCGGCGCTATAAGCGATAACGGCAGGATGGCTCGCAATGAAGAGTTTCCGAATGTTTCCCAGCGCCTTCTCGACACGCTCCTCCACGGGCACCTGCAATTCCTTCACCTCGAAGAGTGGTATGGTTGCGTATTTCATGGGTGACTCCTTATGCCACGACGTGGCGTTTGAAAGGAGTCGTCCGCAAGCTGCGGACTTGGCTGAAGATGAGATCAGCCAAGGCGGCAATCTGGAAGAAAGGCGCGCTACTGGCACCCTCCTAAATTTCAGAGGGACCAGCAGGTCCGTTATCGTGAGGAAGCCGTTGGGTAGGCGACTGCAAGGCTTGCTTGCTTCGCAGAGGTAGCGATCCATTGCGTCCAGCAATCCGCGAGGAATAGCTTGAACAACTCCGCTTCTGCACGGCCATAATCTTCGAACAGGTTAAGAACGTTGCCACAACGAACTGCGTCGGAGTACGCAAAGACTCTAGCGTCTTCTTCGGAAACGCCAAGTGACTTCAACTGTGTTATGAGATCACCTGGAAAGAAGAGCGCTCGGCCGACCCATGAGAGGAACTCCATGTGATCGAGTGTAGGCGCTGTCAGATTTGTGTTCATGATTGGAATCCTCGTGCCACCGGGTGGCGATTGAAAAGGAGTCGTCTGCTGGCAGACTTGGCCGAGACTCGCGCTTGGCTAAATCACTGGTTATGCAATGGATGCTGCCGCACCCTCCCGATGGAGGGGTAGGCATCCAGTTTTACGGCGCCCGCAGGGCGCGGGGATCAACGGTTTCTCAGGCGGCAACCGGGTGGCGACGCCGGGTAGCATCGAACTCCACCGTCCACGTCGAGTTCTCGTCGTCGGCCACGTGGCATGTTATTGCCGCGTTTCGATATTGCTTCGGCACGGACTCGGGGAACAGATCAATCAGCCGCCCGATGCAGCGAACATCCCACGCGCCAATCACCTTGATCCCCTCTTCACGGGCGCGCAGGAGCATCTGGCGCCACGGGTCACCTTCCTTGGCGCACAGAGCAACCGAGTCCCAGCTTTGACTCGTGAATTGGTCTGCAAACTCTCGCAGTTCCTGGCGTTCGCTCCCCAGCATCCGGACAAACGGTAGCAAGGCCTTGTAGGACGCATGTCCCGAACCAGGGCTCGGCAGCGCGGCAGATCGATCAAAAGCCATCAGGAACGCGCTCAGCGCTTTCTTTTTGATGCCATCCAGTTTCATGTGAATTCTCCTTAACTGCCACTGCGTGGCGATTGAAAAGGAGTCGTCTGCTGGCAGACTTGGCCGAGAGTGTTTCTTGGCGAAGGCTATCTCTGATTCTCAAAACGCTGGCGCGCTGGGATCCCGAGGCCCCTCTCCAAAGAGAGGAGCGTCGTGCAGCCTCGGCTGGACGTCAACGTGGCTGCCCTGCTCATTGACGGTTCACAGCTTGACGTTCTACGTCTCGTAGTTCTTGAATCCGTTATAGCTCATGGCAATACCTTTTCTGGTTGATCAGTGACGGCGCAGCGCGTCGCCGATCGTTGTGTCGACGATTTCCTGGGCTGCTTTGAGGGCTTTCGCGCGGGTTTCGGGATCAGCCGGCACGCCGTGGCGGTCCATGACTTCGTTCCACTTGATGGCGCGCGCCAGTTCGAACTTGGCTTCAGCGACGCGCTCGCGCAGACCGGGCGAGAATTGCAGGAAAAATTCTGCATCGCAATCCGCCTCGAGTATGAGCACCGAGCCGCCAGCGCAGGTGCGTTGGAGTTCGTCGAACTGTACGTGCGCTTCACTCTCCGGCAGGAAGGTGTGCGCTACCTTACCGTCGTTCGCGTGAATCAGGATCGCGTTGCGTTTTGGTTTAACAGCTTCGGTTATTTCGTTCATGGAGACTCTCCTTCATGCCCGTGGGGCGTAAAAAAAGGAGAACGCGCGGTGAATCGACGCTTGGGTGAGAGCAATGCTCAGCGAAGTGTCTTATGCGCTGTATTGGCGGCGGCCGGCAAGCGGCGCCAGAGATGGCAGATTGCCGAATGAACGGCTGCCGTGAGTATAGCAGCACGGCGGCGCGCAACAAGCCTGCTGGCCGACAGGTCCTGTGGCCGATCGCAGGGACGATGTCGAGAGCGTGGTTGCGCAGCATTTCGCATGCAAAAAAAGCCTGCTCTCTCCCTAGACGGAAGAGGCAGGCGAAGGACTTCCAGATTGATCAGCCGGCGAGGACTGCACGGACCGCTTCGACAAGCCGGTCAAATGCAGCGTTGATGCGCTTGCGTTCCTCGCCTTCCGGGTACGGCTTCCACTCCATGCCGGTCAGCCCACACACGCAGTACTTGTTGTTCGCGTAGACCGACAGGTAGTCGTTGCGTCGACCCTGCCCGGCCAACCGGTCTTCGGTCCACGACTGGAATGCCCGGGCTGCCATTTCGATGATGTCCCCGTAGTAACACTGCTTTCCATCTTGATCCAGCTTAAGCGCCTCCAATGCAAACGAGGACATCTTCGGGCCGCTGCGCACATCGATTTCGCCTCCTTCGGCGTTTCCGCCAAAGTGTGCGACTGCGATCTGCCTCCAGTTTTCGTAGTTCCGCTTGGCCCGGCCGGCAAACCGCTTGTCCGGCTTGGGACCGTGAAGCTTCTCCACCAGTTGGATTGCGTCATGCACGTTACCGGCGTACTTGATGCCCAACGCGGTCTGGCTGACGTACGTACCGCTAAAAACGTGCTTGAGCTGATTAAAGTCCTGAGCCGAGTACGACAGCGTCTTCGTGGACTGGAGTTCACCGTCAAGCATTGCATGGCGTAGCGCCTCTACAGCATCCCGAAGCTCACCCGCAGGCAGCAACTCCGGATTCCGGGTCACGAAATCCTCCACGCCGCCCGGCTTTCCGGTCGCCATTTCGGCAACCAGATTGTCGAGGGAGTGGAACCATTCATGCCCCAAGGCTCCGCCACCGCCCATCTTCGTCAGGTTGACGACGCGATGCACCGTTTCAAAGTGCGCGCGAGGTGCGCCTTCCTTCGAGCCCTTTGCACCCTGACCACGGGCGCCAAAGGCCATCGCTAGGCGACCGCCGTGCGAAATACACCGGTCGGCTATCCCAAGCAGGTCAGCAAGGTCGGCAAACGCGGCCGCACAGTGCTCTACATGGAACTTGGAACTGGCAAAATCCCGCAAGACCCAGTTTCCAGACTGCACGTCACGCAGACCAAACAGTTCCTTCAGCTGGGCCGTTGACTCGGGGACCACCTGCCGGCCGCCGACGCGCTCGTACTCGTCGGCCACCTTGATCTGGAACCGGACAGACTCGGTGGTTACGCGTGGTGCACGCATGACCTCCTTGTCCAGCCATTCCCAGTCGCGGATCTTGCCGTTCTTCGCTGCCGTCATGTGCTTGCCAAAGGCGTCGGAACCCCGGTTGTAGCGGTAGAAGAGCACTTTCATGAAGCGCTCCCCCATGAGGTTCCAGGCGCGGTGCAGAGGGTTTTCCGCCCTGTTGCGAGCCTTGGCGCGAAGGACGATCACGTCTTTCTTCTGGTGGAGATCAGACCAGGCTTTTTCAAGCTCCCGACCGTCCTTGCCGGGTCCGCAGACAGCATCAGACCACTCCGTGCTGCGGGCATCTAACACAGCAGTGGCCTCGGCAAGCGCCTGTTCATGCTCGGGCTTGACTGCCCACTTGCGTCGCTGGCGACTTTCGATCTCCCGCCTGGCGACAGACACATCACACTGGGCATCCTGCATGGCCTTATAGGCCTTATCGACGACGTCACGATGTGCGCGCAGCTCGCGTTGCAACGCCGTTGACTGCTCGGTCAGCGTGTCATATTCGGCTTTCTCCTGGGCGTCGAACTTTACGCCTTCATACTCTTGGCGCAGCAATTCGATGACCTCGGCCACCTGCGCCGCCGTCTTCTTCGCCTCGAGTTGGTCGCGAAGGGCCTGCAGTCCGATTGCGTAGTCGTGGCGTGCCTTCGGGTTGTCCTCGCTGGGTTCCTGCCCCATCGCGGCATAGATCCGGTCCACGATAAACGCAGCGCCGGGCTCCATGCCGTTTTCACGCAGTGCAGCCCAGTCTACTTCGCCGAAAAGGTTCGACTTGGTGATGAGTGTCCTGGCCTCGCGCGGGTTGCGCTCGAGGTCTTCCCAATCAATCTCCGAGGCGTGCACGCGTTGACCTTCCTTGCGGGCCCGCTGGATTACCATCGAGGCAGCTTCTTCCTTTCGTGCGCCAGCGATATAGCCCGTATCCTTGTATCGATACGCTTGGCTGTTCGGGTCATCGGCATCCAACTCGCCGCTTGAGCTGAGCACCTCGGACACTGTTGTCGACTGCGCCTTCGTTACCATCAGATGGGCGACCGCGGCGGAAACGGGAAGCCGCTGGCTGCTGCAACCGGGGTCCCCTTGAGGAAACCTGTCGCACGTGGATGAGGTGGCGACGGCTGCGCCTCGCAGGACCTGCACCGGTGCATTGCCGTCGTCGTCTTCGAGACCGTCGAACAGCGGAAGCATGGACTGCTGTGGCATCGCGCTGTTGAGTTTTGCGTGGTTCATGATGTTGGCTCCTTGTGTGCCCGATTGGGGCGTTTTCAAAGAGTCAAACCTTGTGGGCTTGGCGAAGCATGGGCTTGGCCAAACGCACGAGTCGCACGAGTCGCGCGGTTTGCTGCGTCCGATGTTGGGTTGATCACGCTGATGTCCCGCAGCCTGCCCGATCCGGGAGACCCGGCGGCTGTCGGCATCAGGACGCCGGGAGCTGTCAGGCGTGTGTAGACGCCTTACGCGTCATGTGGCCGCGCGGTCATTGATGGAACAGGGAGCATACCAATTACGGACGGGCGCTCAGCGCGCGATATCCGCAGGTCGAGGAAGGGCTTGATGACTACCGCCGGCGCGGGGCGCAGGCAATTGCAAGATATGCCGAGCAAACGGCTACGGTGCATTCTACACGGGTGAATCGTTCGTCGGCAAGACTGACTGACTGCCAGACGGATTTTGCTTTGGGAGCGAATTAAATGTTCAACATCTTGTCACCATCGTCATCGCGGTGACGTCCAGTCGGTCAAACCCACTGCAGGCTATGTACGTTTTATCGACGGCGTTCGTAAAAATCGTACATCATGTATGAATCGTACATTCGGGGTCTCATCATAAACGAAACATCAATAAAATCAATGCTTCTACGAAGTAATGTACGATTTCTTGACTCTGTACGATTTTTGCGTACACTGATTATAATTCGTACACAGGAGCCAGCAATGCCATCTAGGCAAGTGCTCTCATTCACCGACTATCAGCTTTTGGCGGACGCCTGTAACGCGTTCGCGGAGTCGACGCGAGTCTTCAAGGCAGCGCCAGCCGTCGCCCAAGATTCCAGCAGCACGATGGCGGATGCCGCCATCGCTTTTGAAGTGGACGGCAGGAAATTCAAGATGCCAGTGAACCTCCAGGGCGGGGCCAGCGTGCCAGGCCTTCTGCTCGCGCCGCAACGACTGTATTCGACAGAGGTGGCGGCCCACGAACGGCGTGCGCTGATGCTAGTTGCGCCGTTCATTGAACCGGCACTCGCGCAGCATCTCGTTGAGACGAATCAACCTTTCCTGGACACGGCCGGCAACGTTTTTCTCCGCGAACCCGAGGCAACCATCATGATCGCCGGCCGGCCGAAGCCGGCGTCAGCCATCAGCAAAGCGACGGCGCGCGCAACCACGCGCAAAGGCCTTCAGGTCATGTTCGCTCTCGCGACACAGCCCGGCCTTGTCAACGAGTCGTACCGGAAGATTGCCGACGCGTCGGATGTTGCCCTGAGCACAGTGAATCAGGTCGTTGACGACCTGATTGACCGCGGCCTTCTGGCGACGCGCCGCAATGGCGTTCGCCTGATTCCTGACTGGCCGAAATACGTCCAGGAATGGGTGAGCATCTATCCCTCACGACTACGTGCCAAGCTCAAGTCTCATAGATTTGCGAGCACTTCGCCCGATTGGTGGCAGACCTTTGATTTCGCGCAGTTCCATGCCCGGCTCGGAGGAGAGGCCGCGGCCGATCTCTTGACGGGCGCCCTACGACCCGCTCAGGTTACGATCTACAGCCAGGTCGTGCCGGAGCCCAAGTTCCTGCTTATGGCCCGTCTGCGCCCCGACCCGACCGGCGACGTTGAAGTGGTGCAGGCATTCTGGCCGGAAGACCGCTCGCAAGGGTGGCCGCTGGATGCGGGGCAACCGCTTGTCCATCCCTTTCTTATATACGCCGACCTGATCGCCTCGGGCGACAGCCGAAACCTCGAGACCGCCAAACTCATCAATGAACAATACCTATCCTCCCCCGCACCTTAAGGTTGCCGATGATCGCCCGCTTGAACCCGCAACGATCGCGCTGCTTAACAGCGTTAGCGAGGCGACACGACGCCTTGGCGTGCCCTATGTAGTGGCCGGGGCGACCGCACGCGACATTCTGCTCTGGCACGTCTACGGTCAGCGCCCAACTCGCGCAACAAAGGACGTTGACGTCGCGGCATGCGCGGTCAGCTGGGATGCGCACGAAGCGCTTGTCGCTGAACTGGTAGCGAACGGTCATTTCAAGCGAGACGAGAAAGCACAGCAGCGGTTACTCTTCAACGACCCGGCTACCGGGCACACCATGCCGCTGGACATCGTTCCCTTTGGACAGATCGAACAGCCGGAAGGATCGATCGCCTGGCCGCCTGCCGGCGATACCGTGATGAACGTGCTGGGGTTTCAGGAGGCCGTCGACACCGCAGTGGAGGTGGAAATCGACGATGGGCTGGCCGTTCCTGTTGTGACGCTTCCCGCCCTTGCTTTGCTGAAAATCATGGCATGGAAGGATCGGCGAGCCCTGACCAACAAAGATGCATCAGACCTGCTGACTCTGCTTCACAACTATCTGGACGCGGGCAACAACGAACGGATCTGGGACGTTGCCGAAGACCTCATTGCACAACACGAGTTTGACCTAACTCTCGCCGCATCCGGGCTGCTGGGGCGCGACGCGAGAGGCGTCGCTCTGGCCGCAACGATGGAAGCAATCGGAGCGATCCTTAGCGACCCCCCAACCTACGATCTGCTCAGGACCGATCTGTTGGCGCGCGCCGCCGGGCTGCTGTTTGACGACTACGCGGACGGGTCGGAGGAAGCGCTGAGCGCCTTTCGCAGCGGGTTTCTCAACGCGTCATAGTCAATGTGGCACGAGTGCGCTCCCCCTCGACGGAGGAAATCGATGCTGTTGGCGGACCGCAATCGGCCGCCGGTGGCGCGCTTGAAGCGCGTAGCGACGACAAGTCGCGCCGGTGAACCCGGGCCAAGTCGGGGCAGAAAACAAAACCGCCCGCCGGTTCGTGAGAACACGAGCCGGCGGGCGTGGACCACTCGTTCATGGCGCCTTAACCGTGCACGCGTGCCACCAGATCACGCTTCTTCTGGAATGCCCGCCAAAGCGGCGATTCGACCTCCCCGTCCGCTTCCCGCTGCCTGACGTCAGCGATCAGCGTGTCGAAATCCAGGCCATTGGCGGCGCAATATTCCTGCAGCGACAGGATAAGGTGCCAGACTTGCGTGGCAGCGTCGCCTTCTATGCCTAACGCGTCACCGTGTGCTTCGACGGCTTTGGCGCCCGCAGCGAAGATTTCGACTCCCCGGCCGGCGCGAGCGCGTTGTCAGGTTTCGCCGACGACGCCGCGTCGTCGAGTACAACTTCCTGAACCGAAGCACCTTCCCCAAACTTGACGACGAACGTATAGATCCTGATCGGATTCTCACCTTCCGGATAGGTGCCCTTGAAACGCTCAATCTGCATCGAGCGCGACCATACCGTGTCATCTTCGCTCTGAACCCAGTCGAAGCGCTCGCCGACATCCCCGGGGAACTCGAATGCATCGAACTCCATCTCCGCACGGTCGTAACGCTGGTCGAAGATCCGATTTTGCTCGTTCATGAATGTTCTCCTTGTGTGCCTGTGAAGGCGTTGTTTAAGGAGAGCGCGTGCGACGCGCGGGTGAGCATTGAACCGTGCTCAGCCGGGCCCGCTATCGAGTGGTGATGTCAAGGCGCAAGCCCTTCCATGGAGTGGGGCTTAGGAGGAAAATTCAGGGCATCTGGCGCACCCGCCGTCTCTAGAGAGTCTCGCGAGAGGGGGCGGGTGCTCATTACAGGTGCATCGACAGTCCTAAATCAACCGGTCAGTGCTCGATGCGAGTGACACGATAGAAGGCCTGCGACTTCGACACGAGCTCCCAGTCCCAGATTGAGAACTCGTGGTCACTGCTTACCCGCTTTTGCTCCACATTCGCAGGATCAGCGAAGACGCCATACGCAATCTGGTCCCGGCCCACAATGTCATTGCCAACCCGGGTAATCCGCACTAGATTCTGCGAGCCGAACTGATCTTCGACATTCAGCAGCACCATGCCAACGTCTACATCAGCCAGCGCGCTTACGCGCTCGCCGAGACGCCATCCAGCGATGTTGGGCGTTCCACCGGGCCGCAGGCTCAAGACGTTCCTACTGTCCAGCTTTGCGGCCCCTGGCTTAAGCGCACCTTCCGGGAATTCCCGGTCGAACACCTTCTCGACCTCGTCGTTCGCCATACCCCATTGAACGGCAAACGTGTCAACTACTGCAACGCGGACCGCCTTCTTCGAAGCGCGCGGAGCCGCCTTCCTGATTCGTGCGACTTCGACCTCCATTGCGATCCGGTCAGCCGACTTCGACACTTGCCCTGCTTCGTTGCTGTTCATCGTTTTCACTCCTTCGTGCCCGTGGGGCGTTGATAAAAGGAGAGAGCGTGACGCTCAGTTGAGACAGGCGGTCTTAGCTGAGTGTCCTCAGAAGGGACTTTCTTTACGGCCCTCGAAAACCCTCCGCGCACCTCGAAGGAGCCGGGCGAGGCGCCAGTGCGTTAAAACTACGGAGCGTCCTGTCGACGGCCGCTGCTTCTCGCTGGCATACCCGCGCAGAACCAGAACGAGGACATTTTCGGGCCCCATGTCGTCGGGCATTGAGCTAAACCTGAAGAGGAAGTTGAACAGCCTTACCGGAGTCCCTTTCCAAGGGTCTCTTGATTCGACGACGCGCACTCTCCCGTCAGCCGGTGTCCCCGCTTCGTTGCTATTCATGGTTTTCTCCTTCGTGCCCGTGGGGCAAAAAAGGAGGAGCGCGGTGAATCGACGCTTGGGTGAGAGCGATGCTCAGCGAAGTGTCGTATGCGCTGTGTTGGCGGCGGCCCGCAAACGGCGCCTGAAAAAGCAGATTGCCGAACGAACGGCTGGGCCAAGTATAGCAGCGAGGCGGCGGCGCGCAACAGGCCTGCCCGTGCGCCGCACCAACGGTGCTGATCTCCTCGCCCGGTAACTTTTGCACAGAGTGCATGCTGGAATCCCGAGCCCCCAGCACCTGACTGATTCGTGGCACCGCCATGCCCGTGCCTCGTTTTCTACCCTCGAGCGCGCGGACGAACCTTGTCCAACGCGGCTGTCGCGCCTACCCCCTTCCCACTTCCTCACAACGAGAGCGCCTGTGTATGCCACTTCAGGCTGCAGCGCTCCGCCGCGCGCCTCGCCGGCACCCGAAAATATTTGCCTAAATTTCGTGGCCATTCAACCGATAGCTTCCTGTGGGACCGATTGGGAATGAACCTGAAGGCTGAAAGCCATGTGTACGAGGACATAAAGCGATGCCGCACTGTACCGTAACGATCCCGGAGGCGTGGCTGGGAGAACTTATTCCTACCTACGACACCATCCGCGGAAACGAGAAAGCCATCGGCGTGGCAGCGACCGAGCTCGTGGGCAGCGCCCTGCGCGATGGTCTGAATCACTGCGTGGATCGTACGGCAGACCATGGGTCCACCATACGTATCACTCTCCGGCTGCCGGACGATGAAAGCGCGGCGCTCAAGGCGCGCGCCGCGAGGGCGGATCTGACTGCGGCGCCATTTGCCAAGTGGCTTCTCTGTGCCCTGCGCGGCGTTGAACGCAAATCCGGTGAG
>Ga0185299_10004473_pt1 | contig 16880 bp, 20 predicted proteins | sample PaiPotPPA55metaG_FD_128002 | JGI IMG/M metagenome (GOLD analysis project Ga0185299, IMG submission 128002) | Iron sulfur acid spring bacterial and archeal communities from Banff, Canada, to study Microbial Dark Matter (Phase II) - Paint Pots PPA... ...
GGGCAAGAAAGAAGTCGAGGGCGAAGAAGGCGCCGAGGCCGAAGCCAAACCGGAAAAAGCCGAAAAGAGCGAAAAGGGCGAAAAGAAGAAGTAGTGTGGCGGTTTGTGAAACGCAGCGCCCGGCGGCAAGCGGGCAGCTGGACAGAGGCCTATGCGGCTCATCGTCGGACTTGGGAATCCTGATCCGGAGTACCAATGGACGCCGCATAACCTCGGATTTATGGCGGTCGATGAACTGGCGAATCGCGGTTCGATTCGCGTCGAGCGGCCGGAAGGCAAGGCGCTGGTAGGCCGGGGCAAGCTCGCCGGAGAAGATGTGGCGCTTGCGAAGCCGCAGACGTACATGAATCTCAGCGGCATCTCGGTGCGAGAGCTGCTGGAAAAGTACGAGCTGGGTCCGGGCGATCTGCTGGTTCTGTGGGATGAAGTGCAGCTGCCCTTCGGAACGGTTCGCATCGACCGCAAAGGCAGCGGCGGGAGTCACAACGGCGCGAATTCAGTGATCAGCGCCGTGGGAACTCAGGAGTTCTCGCGCATCCGGCTTGGCTGTGGGCCGGATCATCCGCTGAGCAGCCGCAAGGAATTTGTGTTGCGGCCGATGAAAAAGGCGGAGCTCGAAGAAGCGGCCGAGATGGTTGGCAAAGCCGGAGACGCCGTGGAAATGATTCTCGCGAAGGGAATCGAACCGGCAATGAACGTTTTCAACCGGCGAAAGCTGCCGGAAGCGGAAGAGCCGGAAACAGAGTGAACGGTTTTTCCAGGGTTGCATCTGGAACAGATTTTGAAGTGCCGCCGATTATATCGGTGCAAAGAGGAAAGAGGTCATCATGCAAGAGCGACTGTACGATCTGATTTTCATCGTCCGCCCGGCAACGCCGGAAGACGAAATCAAGAAAGTGATTTCCGGCATCGAGCACACCTGCGCGGAAAAGGGCGCGAAGATCGAGAAGACCGAGCACTGGGGCACGCGCAAGCTCGCCTATCGCGTCGCCAAGCATCGCGAGGGCATTTACGTCTATCAGCAGATCCGCACGAATCACGAAGAGCTGATTGCCGAGCTCGAGCGGCGGCTGCGCGTCCAGGATGTGGTCATCAAGTATTTGACCGTGCGCCTCGACGAAGATTTGAAGCGCCAAAAGAAGCTCGGCGGTAAGCGTGAACAACGCGCCGCTCGGCGTCCGCGCCGCAGCGCGCCCGCTTCGGCTCCAGCTTCAACTCCGGCTTCAACTCCCGCTCCGGCTCCCGAACCGGCCGCAGCCAGCTAATTTTCGTTTCTCGTTTTTCGAGTTTCGATTTTCGTTTTTCGCGTTTCGTTTTTTAGGTTTTTAGAGAGAAAGGCAGGACGGTATGGCAGACGAACCGAAACAAGCACAGTCTCACAGTGGACCGCCGCGCCGCGAAGGCGGTGGTGGCCATGGCGGGCCCGGCGGCGGGCATGGTGGTCCGCGCCGCGAAGGCGGACCGGGTGGTGGTGGTCCGGGCGGGCCCGGCGGCCGTCCGCGCGGCAAGCGCCAATATTTTCGCAAAAAGAAAGTCTGCAAGTTCTGTGTCGAGAAGATGGACTTCATCGACTACAAGCGCGCGGACATCCTCTCGCAGTTTGTCCAGGAACGCGGCAAAATTCTGCCGCGGCGCATGACCGGAGTTTGCTCGCGCCATCAGCGCTGGCTGGGCGTGGCCATCAAGCGTGCGCGCAACATCGCCCTGCTGCCATTTGCAGGCAGCGCGGCAGGCACGCAAGCCCCGCGCCAGGTCGTTCCGCAGGCCGCTCACGCGGCGCCAGCCGCACCCGCAACGCCAGCAGTCACTTCAGCGGCCACACCTGCCGCAGCGGTCGAGGCCCCGAAGGCGTAAGCCTGCTCGGGCAGATGGAAACAGGAGCTTAGAGAGACAACATGCAAATCATTCTTCAGGAAGATATCGAAAAGCTCGGGCACCGCGGTGACGTCGTCACCGTCAAGCCCGGCTACGCCCGCAATTTCCTTTTGCCGCGCAAACTCGCCGTGGAAGCCAACGCCGGCAATTTGAAAGCGATCGAACGTATACGCACTTCGCTCGCGAAGAAAACGGCCACGGAGCTGGATGCCGCGCAAAAACAAGCAGCCCTGCTCAACGGCGTGTCGCTGAAGTTTACGCGCAAGACCGGCGAGAACGACCAGATGTTCGGCTCCGTCACCACCGCCGACATCGCTGAATCGCTAGCCGTGCAAAATTTCAAGGTCGACAAGCGCCAGGTGCAGATACCCGAACCCATCAAAGCCCTCGGCGAATATCCGGTCACGATCAAGGTGTTCCGCGACGTAACCGCCCAAGTAATCGTCCACGTCGCCAAGGAAGAATAATTTCAAATCGCGGCTGGTTGTGAATTTTCGGCGCAAGGGGCACGATGAATCGTGCCCCTATATTTTTGCACGTCGCTCGGCCTCGAAAAAAACTTTTTCAACATTTCCGAACTCATGCACAGGCATGCACAGAAAATCTCGTTGACCTAATCCTATCCTCACCGCACAATGCGTTCACCGTTCGAGCAACGCACAGGCAATATGTCGAGCCCAGCTTAGTTTCTCGACCCGAAAAATATGGTTTCTAACCCTGGCCGCGCAAGCCATCTTGCGCGGCAGAAGGACTTCGTGTTACTGTAGGCGAAACAAAAGCGAAATAAAAATGGCTGCCGCTCAAACCATCCTCGAAAAGCCGCTTCCGAACAACCTGGACGCCGAGCGTTCCGTCCTCGGCGCCATTCTGCTCGACAATAACGCCCTGAACGCGGCGATTGAGAATCTCCGTGCGGAAGACTTCTTTCTCGATCAGCACCGCCGCGTCTTTACGCAGATGATTTCGCTTGGCGAGGCCCAGCAGGCCATCGACCTCATCACACTGACCGATGAGCTGCATCGCCATGGTGATTTGGAAGCTGCCGGCGGGGCGCCGTACCTCGCTTCGCTTGCCGACGGCATGCCCAAGGTCTCGAATATCGAGCACTACGCGCGCATCGTCAAAGAAAAGGCGCTGTTGCGCAATCTGATTCACACCACGCACAACATCCAGCAGCGCGCGTTTGAAGGCGAAGACGGCGCCGACACCATTCTCGACAACGCGGAATCGTCCATCTTTTCGCTCGCGGAAGACCGCATAAAGGCCGGCTTGATTTCCGTTAAGGACATCGTCCGCGATAATTTCGAGCGCCTGGAAAAGATTTTCCGCGAAGGAAAGAGCATCACCGGCGTGCCGACAGGCTATGTGGAGCTGGACAAACTTACTTCCGGCCTGCAGGCATCGGAACTCCTGATCCTCGCGGCGCGGCCTTCGCAAGGAAAAACGGCCCTGGCTCTGAACCTCGCCGAAAATATCGGCATTCGCGCCGGACAGCCGGTGGCCATCTTCAGCCTGGAAATGTCCAAGGAGTCGCTCCTTCAGCGCCTCGTCGCTTCGGTTGCGCAGATCGACGCGCACAAGTTCCGCACCGGGCATCTCAGCCGTGAAGACTGGCGCAGGATGACCGAAGCGCTGGGCACAATTTCTTCCGCGCCGCTGTGGATCGATGACGCAGGCTCCATCAGCGTTCTGGAAATTGGCGCAAAAGCCCGCCGCCTCAAGCGCGACAAAGGCTTGTCGCTGCTGATCGTCGATTACCTGCAGTTGATCACCGCGCGCGGCCGCTTCGGCAACCGCAACGAAGAAGTCTCCAGCATTTCGCGCAGCTTGAAAGGTCTCGCTAAAGAGCTAAAAATCCCCGTCCTGGTCCTTAGCCAGCTAACGCGCGCCCCCGAGCGCGAGGATCGCGGTCCTCAGCTTTCCGACTTGCGAGAATCGGGCGCCATCGAACAGGACGCCGACGTGGTCATGTTCATCTACCGCCCGCATTTCTTCAAACACGACGCCCAGCCCGACGAGCGCGAACAAACCGAACTCATCATCGCCAAGCAACGCAACGGCCCCACCGACAAAGTCCGCTTCGTCTTCCGCAGCCGCCTAACGCGCTTCGAGGAAGCCGCCCCCGACGCCTTCTCCCAATTCTCCCCGGGTGAATCATAAAATGTTCGACCCCGCCTTCGACATAACGCAAAATGTCGTGCGGACCCCTATGCGATCACTGCTTGCCAAATGGGCGTCCATTGGTCTCTTCGCTTTTGCCGCGCTCATCCCGACGAACTCCTTGCGTGCACAGACTCCTTCTCCACCAGTACAGCCGTCCGCACCCTCGCGGAAATCTCACGAAACTGACCTCGACAATATGTTGATGCAATCGACTTTCAAGATTCAAAGCATCGGGCTACCGGGACAACCTACTTCGCTTGGTGTCGCTTTCGTAATGGGCCGGCCTCTTTTACATCCGCCTCAAAATCGACCCAACGAGGCAAGATTTGTGCTGATCACGGCCGCCCATGTTCTTGATGGGATTCCAGGAGAGACAGCGATATTGAACCTGAGACGAAAGAACGACCAAGGTGATTGGGAACGGCTTCCTTTCCCGCTGCGCATTAGAAACGGCGCTCAACCCCTGTGGCTCAAGCACCCGAGCCAGGACATTGCCGTCATGTATATAGCCTTGCCTTTGGGCGTTTCGATCCCTCTGGCTTCGACAGATCTCCTTGCTGACGACGCAGCGCTAGAGCAGTACGAGATTCATCCCGGAGACACGCTTCATTGCCTGGGCTTCCCGTTTGGTCAGGAATCCAGTGCCGCCGGCTTTCCTATCCTTCGGAGCGGCATGATCGCCTCATATCCACTTACTCCAACCGTAAGAACTAAGACATTCCTGTTTGATTTCCCAGTTTTTCAGGGAAACAGCGGGGGACCTGTCTACATGGTTGACGAAAACCGAACCTTCCAGGGCAACATGAACCTAGGCTCAGTAACCCAACTTATCCTGGGCTTGGTGACTCAAGAAACTACGCACGACGAGCAGCTTATCGGGCAATATAACGCCGAGCTGCACCGTTACCCGTTGGGGCTCGCGACCGTTGTTCATTCCACCTTCATAAAAGAAGCGATAAATATGCTGCCCGCGCCTGATAGTTTCCCGTCCAACTAATTCTCCCGTTGCCCAGCGGGCTTTCTTAACCGGAACTTTTCGGCGGCCGTGCGATTTGACCGCCGCGATGATAGGCCATGTTGGCGATGTGGCCGACGCGGGCTGCGGAGACTCCGGTCTCGACCGGCGCATTCGGTTCCTTGCGGGTCTTGATGCAATCGAAAAAGTTTTGCATGTGGGAGATCGTTCCGTCTTGAAAACTCTCAGACCGGACACGGGATTTTGTCGTCCGATACGCCTTCATGATAGACGGCAAAGCCGCCCCGGTTGAGCTTCAACGTCGCCTTAGTCCCGCGAAACTCGAGACCGCCGACTTGTGCTGACGATATGTAATTGTAGCCACAGCGCGGCAGGCGACCCACGCTTTGCACCCTTGGGCTGATTGCGGGCGCGCCTCCATTCTTAAAACCGAACTGCGGATTTTGAGGATTCGCAGGGAAGTGGAGGCCGTTGTGGACTCATGCGCTTGGTTAACCATAACTGCCTACCCCCTCCCCCGTTTTATCATAAGTGTTGATTTTAAAAGATTTAGCATTTTACGTAAGTTACGTAGAATCAACACTTGCCGGGGGTCTACGTAAGTGTTGATTCTAAAGGGCTTGCATTTTGCACCAAAATTGTGCAGTTTCGTCCAGTTCTAATTGCGCGAATTGGGCGGTGGTTCATTTTGAATTTGGTGGCACGTCGACCTGTTTCAGGCGTTGGTCACGCTTAGGACGTTGCCATCGGGGTCCTTAAACCAAGCGACCCGCACGGTTCCCTCGGGGCTGATCCAGATGCCGAGGTCGTCCTGGGTGAAGCGTGGGTAGAGGTTGAAGGTTACGCCCTTTTCGCGCAGGGCTTTCACGGTTACGGGCACGTCCGGGACGTGGAAGCCGAGGATGGTGTGCTCGTGGGCCGTGAAATCGGGCACGGTCGAGACGCGTAAAGTGCCTCCACTAAGGTTGAAAACGGCGGCGAAGTTGTCTTCGTAGGCCAGCGTCAGCCCCAACGTATCGCGATAGAAGGCGGTGGCGCGGGCGCGGTCTCTGGTGCAAATGATGATTGCGGGCTTTGCAGCCTCTAGAATACCCATGAGTTGCCTCCTCTCTAACAAATCTAATAGGCCGCTTTTCTGTATGGTCCCGGCTTTTAGAGGCGGGACGCCGGGTGATCGCCGGCTACATTTCAAAACGTGGCACTATCAAATACCCCGGGATGGGCTTGGTCTTGGTAGTTCAAATTAGAATGGAATTCGCTCTAAACGTGCAGCAGGAGCCCAAAAACAAAAACGGCAGCCGTAGGCTGCCGCATTACATGGTTTTTCCTACCTAAAAGGATAATCCGAAAGGAAAGATGGGTCAAGCAAAAAATAAGTGGCGAAAAATGAGGGGCATTTGTGCGAGTCGATTTGTCGGCAGCCGTGTTGATATTTGGCAAGTACAATCCGGCAATCGCAAGGAGATCGTCCTATGAGTCCTCTTCGTGGGTTAGTTGTGTCTGGTGTATTCCTCTGCCTGAGCACGCTTCTGCTCGGGCTAAGCGGCTGCAGCTCAGGCTCGTCAACAGGGTCGATGGGCCAGCCTAGCTACACGCTCAGTGCCACGCCGTTGAACCCAGCGTCCATCACGGCCGGAAACACGTCTACCTCCGCCATCACGGTGACTCCGGCAAATGGCTATACGGGCAGCGTCAGTCTTTCGTGCAGCATGATCAGCGGTGGCACACCGGCTCCTAGTTGTTCCTTCAGCCCGGCTGCAGTGACGATCAGTAGCGCGACTCCTGGCACTTCCACACTGGCGGTATCTACTTCGGCCGGCACGCCCGGCGGCAACTACACCATTGCCGTCACCGGAAGCGACCCCAAGAGTTTGGCCCCCAGCAACGGCCCTCAGACGCTGAGCCTGACAACGGCGGCTGCGCTCCAGCACATCGTGGTCATCTTTCAAGAGAACCGCACGCCGGACAATTTGTTTCAAGATCCAGTTTTGATAAGCCGCGGCGCGGACATAGCAAGCAGCGGCTTAACTTCTACAGGCCAGACTATTCCGCTCAGCCCCATCGACCTGGGCACAACCGGCTCAAGCCCACAAAACTACGATCTCAGCCATGCGAATGCCGCTTTCGTTTCCATGTACGACGGCGGCAAGATGGACGGGGCGAACCTGATCCCTTGCTCTCCAGCCGCCAATTGCCCTCCGAACGCTCATCCCAACGCGCAATACATGTTTGTCAAACCAGCGGACGTTCAGCCCTACTTCGCGCTGGCCGAGCAGTACACGTTTGGCGACCGCATGTTTCAGACCAACCAAGGTCCAAGTTTTCCGGCTCACCAGTTCATCCTTTCCGGTACTTCGGCTCCAACCACGGCGAGCAATCTTTTCGCCGCCGAAAATCCGAGCCAGAACCCCGCCGGATGTATCGCTCCCCTGACGAATAGGGTGAAGATGATCGATCCTAGCGGGAGCGAAACCAACACGGCGCCGCAATATCCTTGCTTCGAGCATCCCACGCTGACCGACCTCCTCAATACCAAGGGTGTGAGCTGGCGGTACTACGCGCCTTCCGCAGGTTCCATCTGGACCGCGCCCGACGCCATTCAGCACATGTGCCAGCAGCAGACCGTTAACAGCACGCTGACCTGCACCGGGCCGGATTGGACGAACAACGTGAAAATCCCGCAATCGCAAGTCCTGGTGGACATCGCCAACGGCCAACTTCAGCAAGTGAGCTGGGTCATTCCCAATGGCCTGAGCTCCGATCATGCCCTCTCGAACGACGGCAGCGGACCTTCTTGGGTATCCGCGATTGTCAACGCGATTGGCAATAGCCCGTATTGGGCAAACACCGCCATCATCATCACTTGGGACGATTGGGGAGGCTGGTACGATCACGTTGCGCCCAAAGTCATCAACGACGGCGTGAGCTGGGGATCGGGATATGTCTACGGCTTCCGCGTTCCCCTTATCGTCGTTTCACCGTACGCCAAGACCGCTTATATTTCTCACACCACGCACGACTTCGGCAGCATCCTCAAATTCATCGAGAGCACTTACAACCTGCCCTCGCTCGGGTACGCGGACACTCCAGCCGACGACCTTTCCGATTGTTTCAACCTTACCCATGCGCCCGTCACTTTCCACGCAATCCCCGCGGTGCTCAAAGCCGCCTACTTCATCAACGATAAGCGGCCTCCCACCGACCCCGATGATGACTAGCGAACGAATCTGTGTGAGGAAGGGAGGAGAAGGGAGAGGAAGGGAAGCGAAGGGCCTTCTGATTGCAGTGTAGGGGTTGTCGTTCTCGCGGCATCCAAAGTGGCTGTCGGCTCGCGGCGGCCGGATGGCGTAAACTGAATTTTTCGGAAGGACCATGCCAGAAAGACAGAAAAGTTCCCGCAAGGAAGCGAGACGGCCGGTTTGGGCTGAGGTTTCGCTTGGCGCGCTGACGGAAAATTTCCGGGCGATTCGCAGGTTCGTGAATCCGCCGGAAGAGAAGCGCAAGACGCCGCGAAAAATTCTTTGCATCGTGAAAGGCAATGGCTATGGGCACGGCGGTCCGCAGGTTGCCAAGGCGCTGGAAAAAGCCGGCTCGGACTGGTTTGGAGTGACGTGCACGGAGGAAGGCATCGCCGTTCGCGAAGCTGGAGTTCGTAAGCCGGTGCTGGTGCTGACAAGTTTTTGGCCCGGCGAGGAATCGCGCCTCATCGAGCACGACCTGACGGCGGTGATTCATCGCTGCGAACAGCTACAGGCGCTGGATCGCGCCGCGGTGCGCATCCTTGCCAAGAAAGGCGGCAAAAAAGGCCGCAAGCGCGTTTCGTTCCACCTTAAGATGGACACTGGCATGAATCGTTTGGGCATCGCGCCTGGCGATGTCGAATGTTTTGCAGGGCAACTCGCAAAGTGCAAGCATCTGGAACTGGGCGGAGTTTTTACGCACTTTGCTTCGTCCGAGGTTCTAACCAACACGCGGGTCGGAGAACAGACGCGGCAGCAAGAAGAGCGTTTTTACGCCGCTCTCGACCGCCTGCGCGCGCTGGGGATTGATCCGGGCATCGTGCATCTCGCCAACAGCGCCGCCATTGCAACACGTCCCGAGACTTGGGCTGACATGGTTCGTCCCGGCGCAATTTTGTACGGCTATCATCCGGGGTACGATCCAGTCGAGCAACGTCCGGAAATCGAAGCTCGCTTGCCCCTAAAGCCGGTCATGAGCTTGCGCGCGCGCATCATCAACATTCGCAGCGTTCCCGAAGGTGCGGGTGTCGGCTACAACGAAACCTTCATAGCCAAGCGCCCCTCGCGCATCGCCGTGCTCGCTGCTGGCTACGGTGACGGGATACACCGCTCGCTCGGAAATCGCGGCAGTGTTCTGGTGCGCGGCGCACTGGCGCCCATCGTGGGAATTATTTCCATGGACGTCACCATGATTGACGTCACCGACGTGCCAGGAGCCGAGATCGGCGACGTTGTAACTATTTATGGCAGCGACGGCGAGCATGTGCGGCCCGCCAATGTCATCGCGCGCAGCATTGGCACCGTGACATCCGATCTGCTCTGCGCGGTGAGCCAGCGCGTTCCGCGCCTCTATTTTGAGTAATCGATAACTCGAATTCTCTTGTTACTCTTTCCTTTGCAAAATCACCGGATTGGCGCATTTTCCGTTCTCCGCGATTCGCCTGACACCGCTGCTTGAGGTACACTCTGAAGTTTACGACCCAGTCGTTATTCCTGTCCAGCGGGTCGCGCCTAAAATGAGCCGTATTGCCGCCATTCTACCAGCCGCAGGTCTCGGCACTCGCATGGGCGCCGACACGCCGAAGCAATTTTTGGAGCTGGACGGAACGCCGATCGTCATTCACAGCGTGCGCCGCATCGCCTCTTGCCCGCTGGTTACCGACATTATTGTTGCGACGCGCGCCGATGTGGTCGATTCGCTCGAAGAACGCATTCGCGGCGAAAGGTTCATGCAGTCCATCCGCGTAGTGCGCGGCGGCGATTCACGCCAGGACTCCGTTGCGCTGGCGCTCGGGGAAGTTTCGGACGACACGGAAATCGTTCTGGTGCATGACGCTGTCCGCCCTTTCGTAACTCGCGAACAGATCGCCCGTGTCATCGAAGAAGCCCGCCGGTGCCAGGCCGCGATTCTCGGTATTCCCGCGATGGACACGGTGAAGGAAGTGAAGCGCGCCAGCTTGCCGGAAGATGTCGCGCTGATCATTGGCACTATTCCGCGCGAGCGCATCGTGCTGGCGCAGACGCCGCAGGCGTTTTCGACGAAACTTATCAAGGAAGCGTTCGCTCGCGCGCAAGCCGATGGCGTCAACGCCTCGGACGAAGCCGGTCTTGTCGAACGCCTCGGCCGCGACGTTCATGTCGTTCTCGGCTCCGAGCGCAACATCAAAATCACGAAACCGGCCGACATGGACCTCGCGCGCTTCTACCTCGAACAAGAGCGTCGCAAAACATGAGCGTTCGCTGCGGCATCGGCTACGACCTGCATCGGCTCGCGGAAGGCCGCAAGCTGATTGTGGGCGGGATCGAACTTCCCTTTGACAAAGGATCGGTGGGCCACTCTGACGGCGACGTTTTGGCGCATGCGCTCTGTGACGCGTTGCTTGGCGCCGCCGGTCTCGGCGACATCGGCACACACTTTCCGGACTCCGATCCGAAATGGAAAGGCGCGAACAGCCTGCTCTTCCTGGAACACGCCAAGAAACTACTCGACGAAAAGAAGTTTGCAATCGAACATGTGGATGCTGTCGTCATCCTGGAAAAACCCAAGCTGGGGCCGCACTTTCCGAAAATGCGTGAAGTTTTGGCCCGCGCGCTCGGCGTCTCCGCCGATCACATTCATCTCAAAGCCAAGACCAACGAAGGGGTCGACGCGGTCGGCCGCGGCGAAGCCATTGCCGCTCACGTGGTCGCCACGCTCTCTCAACGGTGATCATGGCGCTGCTCTCAAGTTATCCTGCCAACGTGCGCTAGAATCTGGCAATGCCTCCGCAAGAAACTCCTAATCCCGCTCCAGTCGCCGCGACGAACAATTTTACGGCCAGCGACGTGGTTGAAATTTTGCGCGAACAGAGCTGGCTCCTCGGCAACGCTTCTCCCGGGCAATTTGCTTGGTGCGAACGCGCGGCCGCGCTTCTCGGTCCGCAGGCGCCGGATCGCCGCACGCTGACAGAACTTCTGCATCTGGTTTTTCACTACGACGCTCAAGAACTCTTGGCCAAAGTGGAGAGTCACGCAGTCCTCTCTCGTTACGCTGCGCGCGACGTGCTGCGTCATCTCGCGCTTCTCTTGCTTGACGGCGCTCCGCTCACCGCGGAGCGATTCAAAGAGATCATTACCGCGTTGAAAGACCGCGTGGGCCTGGGTAGCCGCGAGCTCTTTCATCCCATCAGGCTCGCGCTTACCGGTCGGGCCGGCGGAGGCGAACTCGATCGCGTAATTTTGCTCCTTGACGAAGCCGCAATTCTTTCTTTCGCCACTCCAGTAAAGCCGGCGCGCGAACGCATCCTGGAATTCTGCGCCGCCCTCGACTGATCGGCCAACCGTAGGGGCACGACACGTTTACCCTGAGCGTCGAAGGGTCGTGCCCGGGCTGCGTACTTGCTGTCTTTCGACGGTGAACTTTCAACTGCCGGCTATCACCTGTAAACTGTCTCCCCGATGGACAAGCTCACCGGAATCCACGCCGTTCGCGAGGCTCTGGATGCGGGCAGCCCTTTCGATCGCATCTTGATCGCGCGGGGGCGTCAGGATACGCGCGTCGAAGAAATCGTCCAGTTGGCTCGCGCGCGAGACATCCCGGTCCGCTTCGAAGACCGCGGACAACTCGATCGCCTTGCCAATTCGAAAGATCATCAGGGTGTAGTTGCCCTGGCCGCCGCGCGTGCACCGGCTACGCTCGAAAGCATTCTCGCCGCGGCAAATAAAAGCCCCGGTCACGGAAGCAAAGGACTCATCGTGCTTCTCGACGGCGTTGAAGATCCGCACAATCTCGGGGCCGTCATCCGAACGGCGCTAGCGGCGGGCGCGCATGGCGTGATCATTCCGGAACGCCGCGCAGTCGGCCTGACGGACACGGTCGCGCGCGCCTCCGCCGGCGCTATCGCGCATCTGCTCGTCGCAAAGGTCACCAATCTCGCGCAGACTATGGAAGAACTAAAGGAAGCAGGCTACTGGCTCATTGGCCTCGATGAACGCGGCGACAAAAATTACACCGAAGCCGACTACACGTCCCCGGTAGGCATCGTCCTCGGCGGAGAGGGCAAGGGTCTCCACGACCTGACGCGCAAACGCTGTGATTTTGTTGTTTCTCTACCGACTACCGGCCCAGTGAAATCACTCAACGTTTCCGTTGCCGCAGGCGTGGTCTTATTCGAAACTCTTCGCCAGCGCCATTCAAAATAGTGCAGCGGGTCAGTCTCCGGTAATCCGACTTACTAGGACTTAGACAAAGGCGTGCTGTCAGGCATAAAGTTGAACGGAACAAATCATGCGAAAAGTCATCGCAATAGCTGCAGCGCCCGGCTTTGTTGCGGGTATCTACATTTTCATCGCGAGCTTTTTTGGATTAACAATGGACAAATTGGGAGCGAAGGCGTTTCTGCTGCATTTAGGCATCTTCGCGCTTGCAATTCCATTGGTCATTGCTGAGCGGTGGTCTAACGGCGTGAACCCGTTTGGTGGGAAGCCACGCTGGGTCGTTCGCAGTATACAAATACTTGGTCTCCTCTGTGTTGCGCTCTTTTTCGTGTTCCTGGCTTTGAGTCATGCAGCGTCCCCGGAAATCATCAATGGAGAATATGTCTTGAACAATCACGGGAAAATCGTTGGCTACATCTCAGAAAGAGACTATCTCTTCCTGAAGGTTGGGAATTGCGCCTATTCGCCTCAGGTTGGATGTTTGCTTACTACTCACTGATAATGCACTGGTGGTTTCCTCGTCAAGAAAAAACCCCATGGACTGTGGCGATGCCTGATTAGCGTCATAATCGGAAAATGACCCACGCCCCAGGATAGCCGTGGCTTGGCGCGCCAACAAAAAACAGAATCGAAGACTATTTGTCGTACTGAATTAGCGAGAAAATATCCACGCCTTTGAGTTTGGAGCGGCCATTCAAAAATGTCAGTTCCACGGCAAATGCCGCGCCTTCTACTTTTCCGCCCAGCTTCTCCAGGAGCTTTGCGGTAGCCGCAGCCGTGCCACCCGTTGCGAGGAGATCATCGCAAATAATCACGCTTTGGCCCGGCTTCACCGCGTCCTCATGAATCTCGAGCGTGTCCGTGCCATATTCGAGGGCATAGGAGATGCTGGCGGTTTTCGCAGGCAATTTTTTGGGCTTGCGCACGGGGACGAACCCGGCCCCCAACCGGTACGCCAATGCCGGAGCAAAAATAAAACCGCGCGCTTCGATGCCGGCGACAACGTCGATCGTGCGGCCCTTGTAGTGATCGCAGAGCCTATCGATGAGCGTGTGAAATCCCTTTTTGTCCTTCAAAAGCGTAGTCAAGTCGTAAAAGAGAATCCCCGGCTTGGGATAATCGGGCACTTCGCGAATCAGCTTCTTCAAGTCATCCATTCAAACCGCTCCTCGTGGCCATCATTCTTCTCAAGCGTCGGGCTCGATCATAAATCTCTTCTCAAACCGCGGATTGGGCTGGGCTTCCTCTTCCCGAACACCAGACACACTCGAAAATCGCGGCCCGCGTTCGAGCGCGCTCTTCATACCGTCCAATTGAGCCGACGAGCCGATGGCAAGCACTTCGACTCTGCCATCAAATAGATTCCTCGCGTAGCCGCCTACGTGCAGCTTCTCCGCCTCGCGCTGCGCAAAAAAACGGAATCCCACGCCCTGCACGACTCCAGAGACAAAATAGCGCCTGGTTTGTTTCTCGTCGCCCACAAACCTCGGAATTGTAGCAGAGACCTCTCGAATTCTGCTGAAACCGCGACTCGCGCAAGGGTCGGGTCGAGCAACCGCCGTGGAGCGCAGCGCACTCCGGGTCAACTGCGCTAAACTCAATGAGGTTCGCGGAGCCCCTAAGCTGCTCTTCGGCGCTCTAGGCGCATCCTATTGCTATGAACTTGCACGCCCAACATTCCCGCGAACGGTATTCTCGACCCGTACTCCGTTGCGCGTTTCTTCTCTGCGCATCTACGTTCTCGCTTCCAGCAAGCCGTACCCTAGCGGCTCAGCAAGGCCCGCTCACGCCTCCGCCGGAACATGACGTCCACCGCATTGGCACGGAACCTGTGCCTCCCGCTCCCCCGTCGATTCCACCGGAAGAAATCATCAAGCGTTTTTCCCAAAAAGAAGATCAGTACATCGTAGCCCGCGCCGGTTTCACTTATAAAAAAACAGTCCGCCTCGAAGAATTCGGCCCCGACGGCAAGCCTTCGGGACAACTTCTTTTGGTGCTCGAAGCAAAGCCTGGCCCCGACGGCAAAATGTATGAAAGGACTGTCGAGCGGCCGCAATCCACCTTGCATTATCTGGAAATGGGTCCTGAAGACTTCCAGTCCCTGGCGCGCATGCCGGCCTACCCGCTCACTAGCGCGCAGCTTGCGAAATACAATCTGAAGTATTTGGGCAAGGAACTCGTCGATGAAGTCGACTGCTACATTTTCCAGGTAAAGCCCAAAGCCGTCGAGCGCACCCACGCCTATTTCGACGGCATCGTCTGGGTCGACGCCGCCTATCTGGAAGTAGTAAAGACCTATGGAAAGTGGATCACCGATCTAGGTGACATGCGCTCCGCCACCATGCCTTTCACAATTTTTGAAACCTATCGTGAAAATGTCGACGGGAAATACTGGATGCCAAATTACATGCGTTCTGACGACACACTGAACCTGAAAGATTTGAATGTGCAGGTCCGCCTGGTGATCAAGTGGACCGACTACAAGCCCGTCCCCGCCGCAACCGCCGCGCCTTCTATCCCGGTAGCTGCACCAAAACCAAATTCCTGAAGCTTTAGCCACAAGCCGGCAAGAATCGCGCGTTAGCCTCCGAGTTGCTTCAGCGCTTCCGGCAAGTCCCGGATCGATTCCAGCAGAAAATCCGGCCGCGCGGCGCGCAACCGCTTCTCTGTCGGAAATGGCCCGAGTACCGCAATCGCGCTTACTCCGGCGCGCTTTGCCATCTCCAAATCCTCCGGCGAATCGCCCACGTACACACAAGTCGATGGCTCCAAGCGAAGCTTCTGCAGGGCTAATCGCAACGGGGCGGGATGCGGTTTCCTCTGTGCGGTGTCCCCGCTGCACACCCGCACCCCAAACATCCGCGTAAGTCGAAACTCGTGCAACTGTTTTGTCACACGATCCCGGTCGCCGCTCGTAACCAAACCCAAGCGATGCACGCGCCCCACCCGATTAAGCACCTGCCGCGCCCCGGCAATCAGCCGAGGCGAGTGCTTCGCGTACTGCTTGCGCCACGCGCGGTCGGCGTCGTCCCAGCGCGCGCGAGGCAGCTTCGCAGCGCGATAAACGCGATACCAATTCGGCGAATAGTGCCGCGCCAGCTCTTCCAATCCCCAGGGAATGCCCATCTCGCGAAACATCGCCAGATATGCCGAAGAATCAGCGGCATAAGAATCAATCAGAGTGCCGTCCCAATCAAACAGCACCCCTTGCAAACTTTTATTTTTAGGGGAAGCCATCGGGACCTAGAGTAGCAAACCCTTCTGCGTAACAGGCCACGGAATCTTCCACCAAGGTCATTCCGAGAGCCGCGAGAAATCCATTTTTTTTCAAAAACGCTCCGAACAGCAAGCCACTCGAGAGGCGTGAAGCTGCAGTGATTCTGATAGCTTTCTCAGGCTCTCACCTGATGTGCTTTGGCGCCCTGCGTGTTTAAAGATAGGCCCGGGAGTTCCAATGCCTACTTCGTCGCCCTCCGTCTGGAGAGGCTCGATTGTCCTTAGCTTAATCTCGATCCCGGTGCAGGTGTATGCCGCGGCCCGCAGCGAGCGAACCTATCTTCATCAGATTCACAAGGAATGTAATTCTCGCGTGCGGCAGCCATTGTTCTGCCCTACCTGCAATCGATTCGTCGAGCGCGGCGAGATTATCAAAGGCTTCGAATTTGACGAAGGGCAGTACGTGCTTATGGAAGACAAAGAGATTAAGAAGTTCGCGGCTACGTCTTCCCGCATGCTCGAAATTCTCACATTTACCAAACTCAGCGAGATTGACCCGCTCTTTTTTGATTCCTCTTATTTCTGCGTCCCGGAGGATAGCGGGAAAAAAGCTTATCAGTTGCTAGTGAAAGCCCTCGAAGATACCCAGACGGTCGGGATTGGCAAACTATTGATGCATCAACGGGACTACACCGTTTTTCTGCGTTCTTATGAACACGGTCTGCTCCTCCACACGATGTATTTTTCTAATGAAATACGGCACTTACCGCAATTCGGTGTAGTCGAGGCTGTGGATCTAAAACCCCAGGAAGTAAAGCTAACTGAGCAGCTCATTAAGAGCATGACCGAGCCTTTCAAGCCGAAGCAGTATCACGATGAATTTCAGGACAAGTTGCGCAGGCTGATTGAGGCCAAACAGCATGGCAAAAGCCTCGAAATTGGCAAAGAGCCTCGCCGTGCCTCGATCATTGACATGCAGACGGCGTTGAGGAAGAGTCTGGCTGCTTCCGCTTCGAGCTCAAAAGAAAAGAAAAAGACTAACGGAAAGATCAAGAAAGCAGGACAAGCCGTGCGCAAGGCAAGCTAGTGTGCTGTCCCATAAATAAGTGGCAATAGTATTGCTGGGAATATAGGCATCTTCCGTGCAGAATGGGGGTGCTTATGGCCATGGGACGACCGAAGGCGGCGTTGATTTTGAGTGCGCGACAGCGTGA
>Ga0185299_10004474_pt1 | contig 16870 bp, 17 predicted proteins | sample PaiPotPPA55metaG_FD_128002 | JGI IMG/M metagenome (GOLD analysis project Ga0185299, IMG submission 128002) | Iron sulfur acid spring bacterial and archeal communities from Banff, Canada, to study Microbial Dark Matter (Phase II) - Paint Pots PPA... ...
CAAATCCTGCTGCTTCTCCCGATCCTTCTTGCGCCCCATGCCCATGCTGATAAGACGCTTCAAACAGAATCAAGGTCACATGTTTTGGAAGGTTTTTACCACGGGCTGTTAGGCCAGCGAATTCTGGTGCAACAAATTGTCCCGGGTAAGACGCAGTTGGGGCCGGAGATCCCGTGGGAGGTGGTGGGTGTCGTGGCCGATGAGAAGGTCGGCGATCTAGACGACACGATTGCCGCGTCCGGCATGTACGTTACCAACGAACAAAGCCCGGCCTTCTATACGGCGCTCGTGGTGCGGGCAGCCACCAACCCGGCGTTGCTCGGAGAGGCGCTGCGGAAGTCAGTATATGCCGTGAATAAAGATCAGCCCGTCACGGATATGAAATTGCTGGAACAGATCAAGTCGGAATCGCTGGCGCCGGACCGGCTCCGCGCCGTGCTTATCGGAGTGTTCGCGGCTGTGGCGATGGCCCTTTCCGCGATTGGGATCTACGGCGTCATCTCGTACTCTGTGGTGCAGCGGACACAAGAAATCGGAATTCGCGCGGCCCTGGGCGCCAGCCGCTCCGCGACGCGTTGGCTCATATTGTCCAGCGGATTGCGTATGACCGCTGCCGGCTTGTTGATCGGATTCGCCGGAGCGCTCGCGCTAACGCGCCTGCTGGCGGTCCTGCTTTTCGGGGTAGGAGCGCGCGATCCTGTCACCATGACGATCGTTGCCGGAATTCTGGCCTTGATAGCATTGCTGGCCTGCTATCTGCCGGCGCATCGGGCGACTAACGTGGATCCACTGGTGGCACTGCGATATGAGTAACCAGACCGCCGGCGGCCCGATCACTGCTGTGGAGAATACAGGACCGTCATCAAAACTTCGTGTGACTGCGGCGTTGCGCCTGGCTCGGGTTCTTGACCCATCATACCGCCCACCCATTTGGATGCAGCCGCCAGCGCCGGCTCATTAAGAGAGGCGTCGGAAGAAGCCAGCAGTTCCACTTCTGTTAATTGCCCATCCGGCGATTGCATTCCGTGTAGCACTACGATCTGCTCAGTGCCGCCCGGCGCGCCCGTTGGTGAAGGCCTCATCGACCTGACGTGCCACGGCGCCGACATGACGGGTCCAACACCGATCTGATTTAAGCCGGCGGTCTGAAATGCCGCAGGATTGTTGGGCGGGTCGGTCACGCTCTCGGTCTGCGTCTCGGCTACCGTCTGGCCCGCTTGCGTAATCGTGAACTTGTTAGCGATCAGCTTACCGTGAAACTGTAGCGCCTTGGAGTAATCGTACTGGACATACAAGCCTGGCGCTAAAGAGTAAGTCATTAACGTTCCGGCCCTGGGATCCACGCAATACTCCTCTTCGTCCCACCGCCGGCCGCCCGTTTGGCCCGATGTAGCAGCATTGTGCGAAATCAGCGCACACACCACGTCCACCCCGTTGACACTCCCGCTCGCCGTCCGCAGCGATGCACGCGGCCCCACCATCGGCTCCGAATAGAAAATGGCCTCGCGAACCTGAAGCAGCCGCAAGGGCAGGGAATTTGTGGGCTGATTGCTATACATGATGCGATTGGCTTGCAGGTTCACGGCGGAAAAGTTAGGGCCTTGTGCGGTCCAGCGATAGAACCCCCCGATCGACATGTCTTCTAACTGCCACACTCCGCTGGAAGACGAAGAACCCGATGCAGTGAACGTGGTCTTCAGATCATAGGGCTGCGCCCGCACATTGGAAAGCCGGTGCGAGTTGAGCAGCAGGTTGATGATTTCGGCCCGTTGGTTCACATCCTGCACGGGTTGGGCGTTGCCCGTGACCAACTCCAGTGGGTCGGACGGGACCGGGGGCTGCGCCAACTGGGGCAAGGTCCGCGCCACGCGAGCCACCTGCGCTACCAGCGGCGACTGCAACAAAACCATCGCGAGCACAATCGCGTGACGGAGAGTAAGCACGGCAAATCTCCTAAAAATATATATAACCCAAAACCAGATGGTTTGGTTGCCATGCCCTCTTGCCCCCTATGTTGTCCGATCCACTCTCCCCGTGCTATTCTTTTGCCACGAATGGCCGAGTTTGCATACGCCCCGAGGCTCGCGATTCCAACCTCTGCCGTTCTGGATTCGCCCCGCCATTCGGCGCTGGTCCGCATCACTCATTGGATCTTCACGCTCAGCTTTTTTGGACTGGTCGTCAGCGGCTTTGCCATCATCCTGGCCCACCCCCATTTCTATTGGGGCGAAACCGGGGGCATCGGGACTCCCTCCCTTTTCGATCTTCCGCTTCCTACCATGCTGGGCGGACCGTCCGGCTGGGGCCGCTTACTGCACTTCCAATCCGCCTGGATCGCCGTCCTCGCGGGCGCGCTCTACTTTGTTTCCGGCATCCTCACCCAACACTTCCGCATTCAGCTTCTCCCCGCCTCGGCTGACCTCTCCTGGCGTTCCCTCCGCGCCAGCATCATTGAGCATCTGCGTTTCAAGCGCCCCGTCGAAGCAGATTCCTACAACGTCCTGCAACGGCTCTCCTACCTGAGCGTCATATTTCTAATCTTTCCGCTAATTATCATCACGGGATTCGCCATGTCCCCGGCCATTACTTCCGTGATTCCGCAGTTCGTTACTATCTTCGGGGGCCACCAGACCGCACGCACCATTCACTTTTTCCTCGGGGACATCCTAGTTCTATTTCTTCTCGTCCACATCGCTATGGTGATCATTGCTGGATTTTCCAGCCGTATGCGCGCCATGATTACCGGCGGCGCGGCCACAAGCATGGAGCCCTCATGAGCGATCCGATCTCTCGCCGCAAACTCATTAACGGCGGTTTGGCCGCTGGCGCAGGAGCCGCCGGCTTGACCTATGCGGCCCGCCTGGCTTCCCATTACGGACTCATCCCGCCCGACGGCGGCGGCATTTGGGGCGTTGGCGAAACTCTCACTTACGCCACTCAGCGGGTCCTGATGTCTCATCATTCGGTGGCGCGCGAATTCAATCGCAGCGAAATCTCCAGAGTTATTCCCGTCAGTGGCGATCCTCCCAAGACGGAACCTTTCGAGCGCCTCCTGGCCGGCGGTTTCGCGGATTGGCGGCTCACTGTGGATGGTATGGTTGCCCGCCCAGCGGCTTTTTCGCTGGATGAGCTCAAGCGCTTTTCTTCCCGCTCCCAGATCACTCATCAGGCTTGCGAAGAAGGCTGGTCCTTCATCGCTGAATGGACCGGCGTGCCGCTTTCTACTGTTTTGAATTTCGTGGGAATCAGCCCGCAGGCCAAGTTCGTTGTCGTCTTTCCTTTCGATGACTCCTGGGACAGCTTGGATTTGCCCGACGCGTTTCATCCCCAGACGCTTCTCGCATACGGCCTAAATGGCCAGGATCTGCCCACGCCTCATGGTGCTCCCATTCGTCTGCGCGTCGCGCGCCAGCTCGGCTATAAGAGCGTGAAATACCTCTCGCACATCAAAGTCACAGACACTTTGAAAAATATCGGCAAAGGCCTGGGCTCCGCATCTCCCGAGGCTGGCTACTCTTGGTTTGCAGGCATTTGAGGCAATGCTTTTCGTCTACGATCCAGCGACGAACCCGCTGAACAACAACGAGTGGGCCTTCCCATTCTTCGAGTGCATACACATCGCATCGTTCGCCATGTCAGTTGGCACCATTGCCCTGGTGGACCTGCGGCTTCTCGGGTTGGGCATGCGCCATCAAACCGCCGCCCAGCTGGTCAAGGATACGATGCTGTGGACACTAGCCGGTCTCATCATCGTCATAACGTCGGGGCTGGTGATCTTCACTTCAGATCCGCTCCGGTATTACTATAGCCCCGCTTTCCGGCTCAAAATTATCTGCCTGTTGATCGCGATCATCTATAACTACACGATCCATCGCAAGGTCGCGTTGTCTAAGCCGCCACCGCTGGTCGCTAAGCTGGTGGGCGCCGTGTCTGTATTGCTGTGGGTCACGATTGTTTTCGCGGGACTTTTTTATGCATTCACCTGAGCCGCGCGCTTTTTCCGAGCCGCGCGCGTCAGCAAGCGGTCTAGAGGTCGAGCCCTAAATGTCAACGCTTGCCGAATTCAGCCAATGGGTCTCAGGCTTGGACTTCTTCACGGCCCTGCGCGAATCAGCCTTGGCGTATCCCATCATCATGTCCCTCCATCTCAGCTCCATCGCGGTTTTTGGCGGACTGATCCTGATGACCGACCTGCGGCTGCTCGGCCTGGCCATGCCAAACACGCCGGTATCGGATGTGATTGCGCAGACCCGCATCTGGAAACGGATCGGGTTCGTCGTGATGGTGACGTGCGGCGTTTTGCTGGCTGGAGCGAAGCTCGACAAATACTATGACAACCCGTACTTTCAACTGAAGCTCTTGTTTCTGACGCTAGTCGGAGCCCACGCTATGGTCTTTCATCGCAGCGTCTACGGGAATGCAACCGAGCTCGATCGCGCGCCGGCAATCCCGGCCGTTGCCAAGACTGCGGCCTGCCTTTCGCTCGTCCTGTGGATCGGAATCTTGTCCTTCGGCCGCTGGATCGCCTACTACGAACGCCCCGGCCAGGTCGGCAGCGCTCCGGCAGCCAGCACGCAGTCGGCGAGTCGCGTACGGCCTTCCCAATAACCTGCTACGCATGGAAAATCCGTGGTTGCACCGTTATACCGTTCTGGTCGCAGCGGGCGCCGCGCTGCTCTTCGTTAACGGCCCGGTAGTTTCCACCAGCGAGGAGCGGCCTCTCTACTCCTTGGGCCAGACCCACGCCTGGTTAGGAGCAGTGGTAACACTCCTGATGGCTGGCCTGGCGATCTGGATATCGCGGTCAAAAGAACCAGCCTGGCTGCGACAGCTCGCGTGGGCCGCTTTGGCCGCCAACATTGTTCAAGATTTGGCGGCGCTTGAGACCGGTCCACTGCCGGTGCCCGTAAGAATCGCCCACACGGTGCTCGCCCTGCTTTTATTCCCGGCCACGGTAGTGATCGCGGTCTTTACCTCGGGAAGCTGGAACCAGATTCCGAAGCCGATCCAGGATGGTTCGCGCGCCCGGTTTCTGGCGACGACCACCGCCGCGCTCGTGCTCCTGCAAGTCATCCTCGGGGCGGCCTTCCGTCACGGAGTTACGGGCGGACTGCCGCACATACTCGGCGCGCTCGTGGTTGCGGTTTTTCTCGGACCGGCTATGGCGGCGATTCTCCGTACCGAAACGCCTGAGGTGCGTTCCGCCGCGATTGCATTGATAATGCTGACGACGGTCCAATTGCTGTTGGGTTTCGCGCTCTTGACCATGCAGTCCTTCGACGACATAGACCCTCTGGTCGTAATCATCGCAACCACGGCTCACGTGGCCATCGGAGCTTTCACCTTGGCGGCTGCCCTGATAACGGCTGTCCTGATCCGGCGCGCTACGGCCAAACCAGACCCCTAAATGATTGGGTAGTTTTTGTAATTCTGATTTCAGGGCGCCTTTATCGTGGCGTCAAAGGAGATGCTCATGCGTCGATGTATTCTGCGATTCTTTTTGCTGGGGCTGGTCCTATTCCCCATAGCCTTCGCTCTGATGGTTTCCAAAGCACATGCGATTCCGGCCTTTTCCCGTCAGTATCAGACTTCCTGTACTACCTGCCATGTTGACTTCCCGAAGCTAAATGACTTTGGGAAAGCATTCAAGGATGCCGGCTTCAAGTTCCCCAAGGACGATGAGACGTATCTGAAAGTTCCTGCCACACTGCTGGGCGCCCCCGCGCAAAAAGATGTGTGGCCGAACGCCATTTGGCCAGGCACAATCCCAGGTTTGCCCCCGATCGGCTTCCGAATGAATACCTTTTTCCAGGTGACCACTGGACCCCGCAACAACTTCAACAGCATGGCGGCGCCGAACACGGTCCCTCAATTCATTCCGGCCACCGACTTCGAGACGGGATTCTTCAGCGTATTCTCGGCTGGTAACCTGGGAAGTGATATCGCATTCTGGGTCGACGACGATATTAGCGTTGGCGGACGCAACTCTGCGGGCGGGCTGGGCGATGGGTACTTGAAATTCGTGAACATCGGACGCTACCTCCATCTCCTCACCGACGCTCTCGCTTTCCGCGCCGGCCAGTTCGAGCTGGACTTGCCTTTCACTCAAGCCAGAAGCATCAATCTCAGTCCCTATGACATTTACTCGGAGAGCAATATCGGTGTGATAAATTCGCTCACCAACCAGCAGAACGTCGCGAAAAGTTCATGTTCGCGAATGCAGCGAAGGGCATGAGCTGAGCGGAGGCCATCTCTACGGCGGCTACCACTATTCAGTCGCGGTTATCGATCAGAACACCAGCGGCCTCAATCAATCCAACAACACGAGCCCGTTTGTAGCTTCTGCAACTGGGGGAGCGAATGGCGGCGTCGGGTTTGCTTCCGACACCAGTGCCAAGGCTCTCTACACTCGGTTCTCTTACCGCTTCAATCTGGAGATGAGGCTAGCCGCAAGGATGTGCAGGCAGCCGGTCCAACGGGGCCGTGCGATCACACGTACCTGAATTTTGGGGGCTTCTATCTACGTGGGAATTCACGCCAGGGATTCGTGGGACTGCAAGCGAACGGCATAGACACAACCCTGCTGACCGTGCGCGAGCCCTACTATCGCGCTGGTGGCGACTTCAGCTTCAATTACCGGAAGCTCAACATCTACGGCCTTTACATGCGTGGCAAAGACAACAACCTCCCGCCCGTGGATTCGTCCGGCAACGTGATTCTTCTTCCGCTTTCCCCAACGATGGGGCCCTACCCCGTGCGGTTCGTTCCCAACATACCGGCCACCTTCAGCGGCGGATTTGTACAGTCCGATTTCCTCGTCCTTCCCTGGGTCATGCTGATCATGCGTTACGACGTTGTGAACTCCAGCGCCGACCGCATCAACGGCTTTGCGCTGGCCAGTGGTACGCCGTTCTTCGCTCCACTGCGCTCGACGCGTAATCGCTTCACGCCCGGCGCAGTTTTTGATTCATTCCAACATCAAGGCTTCGTTTGAATATCAATTCCGCCCTGAACAGAGTGTGGAAAGCGTAACTTCTGCCACCAACCTGCAACAGGCCCAGAATCCGTTTCGGATCAACACCGCACTCTTCGGGTTGGAGTTCGTGTACTAAGTCATTGGAAAACTTATGTCAATAATCCACAGTCGTATCGCGAAAACAGTTCTTACTCTGCTGGCTGGTGGTGCAATCGTTTACGGCGGAAATTTGAGCGGAAAGATCAGCGGCGGAAAGGGAGCGGCAGCCGTTTACATCGAAGCCATCCCGGGAAAAACGTTCCCTCCGCCCGAGAAACACATCGCGATGGACCAAAAGTCCCTTCAGTTCCAGCCCCACGCCATCGTGATCCTGGTGGGCTCGACGGTGGACTTCCTCAACGGCGACAATGTGCAGCACAACATCTTCTGGCCCTCGGTTTCAGGCAACAAGAAGCTGAGCCACAACTTGGGTACTTGGCCCAAAGGCGAAATTCGTTCCTTCAAGTTCGATACTCCTGGCGTAGTTCCTCTGCTCTGCAATGTGCATCCCGAGATGTCTGGATATATCGTCGTGGCGCCGACGCCATATTTCGCCGAAGCCGACGCCTCTGGAACCTACAAGATCGACAACGTCCCCGACGGCAGCTATACAGTTACGGCCTGGCGTGAGGGAATGAAATCGCAATCGAAGCCCGTGGCCGTGACGGGTAATACAATGCTGGACTTCTCACTCAGCAAGTAGGAGGACCTAGATATGAACAAACGGAAATTTGTTTTGGTTGCGGCGGTTCTAGTCGCTTTCGTTTCGCAGTGTTTTCCTCAGGTGCTCTCGCCGCCGGAGATCCTCGATCCGGCCATGCGCGCGCTCCAGCAAAAGCACCTACCGGAGCTGAAGGCGGCTGCCGTCGATATCGCTTCGCACCGCTATCCATATCGGTTCTACCTGAGCCGCAAATTGGATCTAACTGAGCAGCAAGAGCAACAAAACGATCAGCGCTCCATTCGCTTCGGCACTTTCCAAGGCCATACGGTGCTGCAGGTTACCGGAAATTACTTCGCCTCGTACTCGGAAGAGTCCATGAACCAGAACGAGCGCGTGAAGCAGACCTATCTTGACGTTATGCTTCCGATCCTTCAGGCGACGGCGTCTCGGCTTGGCGGCGAATCTGAGCTGAACGCGTTTGCCATCGAGGTGGCCCACCACGTTCGCAAAAAGGTGTTGGGCGTAGCGGTGGAGCACCCCGAGAACCTGGCGCTCATTGTTCCGTTCGCTACGGCCGAGAAAATTGCGGCCAGCCGCAACGTAAATGAGCAGATGGCTGCTCTGCTGGAATCGCGAGTCTTCATCGACGGCAAGCCGGCTTCACTCTGGCCCAATCCCACTGAGGAAACCGCGCCGACGCCTACGGTGGCTCGGGTGGTCGCACCTAAACCTGTACCAGTGCCAGCGCCACCTGTCCGCGATCTATCGGTCGGGGCATTGCAGCAACAACAGACCTCGTATCAAGGCCTGATCGACCGCATCGTGCACGAACTGGACGCCGATGCACACTTCGTCTCCTACACGCCTCCGGTTCTGGTTGCCTTTCATGGAAAATCCTATCTTCAGTTATCGGTCACAACCAACCTTGCGGCTTCCGGCCTGGGCTCCCAGTACCGCATCGCCGCTTTGGCCTTCGACCGGCACATCTCCCATTTGATCCGGCCTCTGCTGGCAATGGTCCCAAGAGATTCTGATTTCGATGGCGTCGTCTTTAGCTCCACCGTTTCCGCGCCATCCGAATCCGTCGAGTTTTTCCTTCCGCTTTCTGAGCTGCGGCGTTACACGGAGTACGATCTCACCGGTCAGCAATTGATCAACTCTGGGTTCGTGCTCATTAACGGCGAGCGGGTTGGTCTGGAGCTCCAGAGCGCCGAGGCCGACATTCGTTAGGTACCAAGACTAGGTCGGGTTGACACCGAACTATCCCATGGTTAGGATCACGGAAGGTGTCCAATGAGTGGCCGACTACTAACTACCGTCGCAATCGCTGTCATGTTGTTGACTTCCGCGATGCTGTCTGGGCAGACCGCATCTCTCGCGGCGAAGGGGATTCCGCCCGCCAAAGCACCGGCCAAGACGTGGACTCCTCCACGGACTCCCGACGGCCAGCCGGATCTGCAAGGTACGTGGACTAACGCAACCATCACCCCATTCGAACGTCCCAAAGAATTTGAAGGGAAACCGATACTAACGGAAGAGGAGTCGGCTGAACTTGAGAGCCGGGCCGCTCAAAATCGGGTTGATCGGCCTCCCAGAGAAGGTGACGTCGGCGACTACAACCGGCTATGGCTCGACTCGGGAACAAAGATAGTCTCCACCCGGCAAAGCTCGTTGGTGGTGGATCCTCCGGATGGAAGAGTTCCGTTATCGCCCGCCGGGGAGGCCAAGCGAAACTACAATGTGGCTCACAACTCCGACTCTTACAAATACATGAGCCCGTGGGATCGGTGTATCACCCGCGGACTGCCGGGCGGAATGTTCCCGGCCGGCTACAACAACGCGTATCAAATTGTGCAGACTCCTGGATACGTGTTGATCGTCTCCGAGATGATTCATGAAGCTCGCATCATTCCACTGACCTCGCCCCAGCATCTTCCGCAGACAGTCCGTCAGTGGAATGGCGACTCGATTGGGCACTGGGACGGCAACACACTGGTGGTCGACACAACCAACTACAATGGCAAGGGCTGGATAACAACTAGCGCGGCGAGCGGGCGCGTTAAAGGAGTTCCGCAGAGTGAAGCGTTACATGTGGTCGAACACTTCACCCGCGTCGACCCCGCCACAATCAGCTACGAAGTTACCATCGATGATCCGAACGTTTACACTCAACCATGGAAAGTGGCCATTCCGATGACCCGCGATGACAACTATCAGATCTACGAATACGCGTGCCATGAGGGGAATGAAGCGGTGGGCTTGGTGCTTCGCGGCGGCCGCGTCATGGACAAAGGCCGCTGAAGAACGTTTGCCCGGTTGATCGCGTAGGATGTACTCGTGCAGGTCGGCCTCATTTCCGACACCCATGGTTTCCTCGATGAGGCCATATTCAGCTACTTTGAGAAATGCGATGAAGTGTGGCACGCGGGTGACTTCGGCCCAGTAGAAGTACTTGATCGGCTGAAGAAGTTCAAGCCTGTGCGTGGCGTTTTCGGCAACATCGACGGCGCCGGCATTCGTGCTCAGTTGTCGTGCGACCTCGAGTGGATGTGTGAAGGCGTGCGCGTCTACATGACACACCAAGGAGGCTATCCGGGCCATTACGACCGGCGTGCGATGCGGGAGTTGAAGCAGCGTAAACCGGACCTGTTCATATGCGGGCATTCACACATCGCGCGCGTTATGCGTGACCCGGAGCTGAATTTGTTGCACATGAATCCTGGCGCTTGCGGACGTCTGGGCTGGCATCTGAAACGCACCGCGATGCGTTTTGCCATCGACGAGGCGAGAATCGGAAACGTGGAACTGATCGAGCTAGGCCCGCGCAGCGATCCCAAGCGGAAATAAATAAACTATAGTGTGTATAGCTTTCGTCGAGAGGGAACCCATCGACATCAGCGTCCCAGGAGGACCGGAATGATCATGCAAAGAAAGCTTCGAATTTCGTTGCTCGCTTTTACAGGGTTGTCAGTCATCGGTTTGACAAATGCCTTCGCCCAACTGGCTCAGCGGCCGGCGGATGAGTATATCGCGGCGATGGATAAGCCGGACCGGGTTCTGAAGATCAATGAGGTTATTGAGAAGCTGAACCTCAAGCCCGGAGATATCATTGCCGACATCGGCGCAGGTAGTGGAGCGTTTTCAATTCCCATGGCAAAAGCGATCGCCCCCAACGGAATTCTGTACGCAGTTGATATCGACCAGAAGATGCTCGATTACGTCGCCGAAAGGGCAAAGAAGGAGGGCGTTGCCAACCTCCGTACCGTATTGGGCGAATATGATGATCCCAGGCTGCCTGTGAAAGATGCCGATGTGGCTTTCTTTCATCGGGTGTTGCACATGATCGAACACCGCCAGGCCTATGTGAACGCTACCGCGAAGTACCTCAAGCCCGACGGGCGCATCATCGTTATCGATAAGAATCGCGAAGACTCGCCGGATAGTTGGATGTGGCTCAACCAGTCTGATGTGGACACATGGATGGCGGCCATCAGCTTTTATCCGGCCGAGAAATTCGCCGTATTCGACGACCGGTATTTCGTCAGCTACCAGCGGCCGTATGGCAAAAGTGTGCTCCTGAAGAAACGTGTAATGAAACGGGATTGACTAACCCCTAAGGTTTGACCACCGCCCGCAAGTACGTCAGAATCGCCGCCAGCTCAGAATCGTCGTACGATTTGATCACGGAAGAGTGCCGCCAGTTGCTGCCATCTGTGAATTTGACCGAGCCCGGTTCGGCGTTTCGCTGCACTGGCGGGGCTGCCGTAAGGTCGTAGAATACGATGCTCTGCTTCCCTTCGCTCAACACCAGGACCGGCATGGATTCTCCATCCATCATTGCCGTCTTCACGTCCGGTGTCCCGAGCGACTTGAGCTCGGTGGCGGAGGCCGGCACTTTCGCAATCGGAGCAGCCACCGAAGTCCCGAGGTCGCCTACTTCATGGCAAGTGGAGCATCGTCCAAAGCCACGCACGGCTTCCGAGAATAGACGCGCGCCGCGAGCGCCTTCGCCGGTTAGTCTGGGCCGAAAGGAAGTCGTCGCTGCTGCGCCGGCCGCCCCGATATTGGGATTGGTCACACCGTTCAGCGTCGCGACATAAGCAACCACGGCTACTAAATCCGGCCGTGACAACTTTGTGGCGAAGGACGGCATGCCCGTATCCGGAACACCGCGCGTGACCACGCCGTTGATAAACGCCTGATCGAAGTGTCGACCGACCAAGCGCGGAGCGCCACCCGGCCCGCCCTTGACTCCATGGCAGTATCCGGTAGCGCAGGACTTCGCGAACACCTGCTCGCCCTGCTCCAAAACTTCGGTCAGATTCTGCGCCGAGCAAGAAATTGCCAGCATAAACGCGGTCAACGCCGATTTCTTCATCGCGAGCTCTCCGGCAGAGCAAATACCACTAGTGTCGATCCCAGCCGCCAGTCCTGATCGGGAAACAAAGACTGAGCCAGGGCTCCGACCACGGAGACATGCCAGCCCGTCGGTGTGCCGACGTACTGCCGCCCATTCACTGCATACGAGACCGCCGATCCGCGATTACCGGCGCCAGTTTGATAACTCCATACCTTGTCTCCGCTCTTGGCATCCAGCGCGAAAAACTCGCCTTCCGGATTTCCGCTAAACACCAGGTCTCCAGCCGTGGCAAGCATCGACGCCAGCAGCAAGTACTTGTACGGCATACTCCAGGCGCGTTTGCCCGTCACCGGATCCCAGGCGTCCACGTGGCTGTAGGTGGTGCGCCCCGGCGCCAATTTCATAGGAAAGTCGCCGTTCATGTAACCTCGCCCTTCTTCGGGCGCCCGGTTGTTCGGTGTTATGTCGTTGCAAATTTCATTGACGGGTACATAAAGAAATCCGGTACGCGGGGAGTACGCCATGGAGTTCCAGCTTTTCGCGCCAGCCGCGCTCGGGCAAACGGTAATGGTTTTGCCTAATTGCGGCTCGTTGCGGCCTACCAGTTTGCCGTCTTCTGTGACTCCGGAAATCCAAGTTCGTACTTCTGGAACCGAGAATGTCCCCAGAAACTCGCCCGTGAGGCGATCGAGAACGGACGTCAATCCGCTCTTGTTCATGTGAACCAGCGTCTGCCGTAAACGGCCCCGGATCTCGCGGTCGATAAGAAGGACTTCGTAGGCGGAATCGTAATCCCACAGGTCATCGGGAACTTCCTGGAAATGCCAGCGCAGTTTTCCCGTATCGGCGTCCAGCGCCACCACGCTGGCAGTGTAGAGATTTACGTCCTTGCTCTTGTCAGCGCCGGCAACCACGCGCTCAGCGTCGTAAAAATCGGACGCGGCGTTGCCGGTGCCCCAGTAGACTAGATTCAGCGCAGGATCAAAGGAGCCTGTAAGCCAGGGCGCGCCGCCGCCGAACTTCCAACTGTCGCCTTTCCATGTCTCATTCCCTTTTTCTCCAGGGCCAGGAATCACATACCAGCGCCACGCCAAACGCCCGTTTCTGGTATTGAACGCAGTGATGTAACCGCGATGCGCGCCGTCGCCTCCAGTGCCGCCCACCAGAACCTTATCCTTCACCACCAGCGGCGCGGCGGTGATGTTGCAGCCGCACTGTCGCGCGTCGTCGATGTTGACTCGCCACAACAGACGCCCGCTCTTTTGATCCAAGGCAACCATGTAATCGTCCTTGGTGCCAAAGAAAACCTTCCCGTCGCCCACTGCTACTCCGCGATTTCCCACAAAACCGGGGACACTACGCGGCGGTTCAGGGTATTGATAATGCCAGATTACGCGGCCTGTCGCGGCGTCCAACGCGAACACGCGCGCGCGGGCCGTGATCACGTACATCACGCCGTCCACCACAATGGGCGTGGCTTGCAGGTTTTCTGCATAGTCCCCGGTCTGGAACATCCAGACAGGCGTGAGGGCTTTCACGTTGGTAGTGTTGATTTGATCGAGGCTGCTATAGCGCCACGAGAATTGTGTGCCGCCATAGTGCGGCCAATCGGCACGCGTGGCTCCCGCATCCTGAGCGAGCGCCGAAGAAATCGCGAACAGGAACAAGGCGAATCGCATGCTGACTATCATAGTGAATTTTCTTGGCGGGGGCGACTTGAAACTCGACTACTCCCAGACGATGTCGTGTTCTTCGCACCAGTCAACCGCGATCTGCCTAAGGGCTTCGGCGCGGAATGCAAACCAGTCTGCTTCGATGCGGTGCCGCCGAATGGTGTCCTTGAACATCCGGAATGCCCCAGCGCCGTGGATGGCGCGCAGAAGATCTTCACGAACTTCGTCGGACTTCACCTCAAGCGAGAACTCTTCCATGATGGCCCACTCGTGAACCTCGAACTTCGTGGGAAGCTTCCGGAAGCGATCGGTGAAAACGATTCTCTTGGCGATATCCCATTCCTGTTGCTGCCATTCTGGAAGATCCGGCGCCTCGTCGTCGTCGCCTGACTCCTCTGCCTCACGCAAAAGATCATGGGAGACGGTTTCCACTTGGCCGGTATCGAGATCCAAAAAGGAGGATGACTCGTCGAACTGCATCTCCAAAGCGTCGACGATGTCGGTGAGCCGGACGGTCGCTGGCATGGCATCGAGATCATCATACTGCTTTGCTGCGCAGGACACTAGACTCAAGTGATAAGATCGCTCCCAAGGAAACCACCATGACTCCCACCCGTCCGTCCTCTCCGCTTACGCGCCGGGACTTCCTGAAACACAGCTCGGCTTTCGCTGTCTCCGGCGGTCTTTCGCTCCATGAGTTAAGGGCGCAAGGCGCCAACTCTGTCACCGCTGAAACTACCTACGGCAGAATTCGCGGCGTCGACAACAACGGAATCAAGACCTTCAAAGGCATCCCGTACGGAGCGAGTACGACGGGGTCCAACCGCTTTATGGCTCCAGCGGAGCCGGCCAAGTGGACCAGCGTACGCGATGCTCTTGAATACGGACACAGCGCTCCGCAGAGTGACCCGGCCGCTCCGCCGCGTCAGGCGGGCGCTCTCAGTATCTCGGGCGAGAACCTTCCAGCCGAGGGCGAGGATTGCCTGGTGCTCAACGTTTGGACACCCGCGGCGGGCTCTAGCGGCACGAAGCGCCCGGTGATGTTCTGGTGCCATGGAGGAGGCTTCGCCACCGGTTCGGGATCGTCTCCCGATAACGACGGAACGAATCTCGCGCGCCGTGGCGACGTGGTCGTCGTGACCATCAATCATCGCCTCAACGTACTGGGTTTTGGGAACCTTAGCGAGTTCAGCACGGATTTCGCGGCTTCTGGGGACGCCGGCATGCTGGACATCGTTCAGGCGCTGAAATGGGTGCGTGCGAACATCTCCCAATTTGGTGGCGATCCGAACATGGTGACGATCTTCGGCCAATCCGGCGGCGGGCGCAAGGTGGAGACGCTGCTGGCCATGCCCTCAGCCAAAGGGCTTTTCCATCGCGCGATCATAGAAAGCGGCGCGGCGATCAAAGTGGTTGATCGCGACGTAGCGGTGCGCGACTCGGAGAAGCTGCTCGCCAAGCTCGGCATAGACAAGACGAGTGTACGTGACTTACAAAGGCTGCCTGTCGAGAAAATCATGGCGGCATACTTCGCCGTGATGAAGGAAAGCCCGGGGGCCGATCAATCGATAGTAGGATTTTCGCCGACCGTGGACGGCAAGATCCTGCCACAGCATCCGTTCCACCCCAATGCCTCGCCTGTCTCGGCCGATGTGCCTGTGATGATCGGTTGCACGCGCACGGAGATGACGCTGTTCTCCCTGAATGACGCCGCTGCATTTTCGCTCAACGACGAGGCGATGCGTGCGCGTGTAAAGGATCTGCTGGGCGGCCAGGCGCCAAGTATGATCGATCTCTACCGGAAAATTAATCCTGGAGCGTCGCCTTCAGACGTCTACTTTTTGATCGCCAGTGACTACCGCTACGGCGCCCCCACCATGAAGATCGCCGAACGGCGCGCCGCGCTGGGCAAAGCGCCCGTCTATCTGTATTACTTTACCTGGGAGACTCCGGTGCTGGGTGGACGTCTCAAGTCGCCTCACACGATGGAGATCCCATTCGCGTTCGACAATGTGAAGATTTCGGCCCGGTTGACCGGCGGTGGAGCAGACGCCATGGCCCTTGCCGATAAGGTCAGCGATGCCTGGATCGCCTTCGCGCGTAGCGGGAATCCAAACACGCCAAAGTTGCCACACTGGCCCACGTTCAACGCGCAGGACCGCGCGACCATGGTCATCGACAACGTGAGCAAGATGGTCAATGATCCGCTGCGGGAGCAGCGCACCGCGATGTTCCAGGCGATGGATTTGGTCTGAGGCCTATGTGTTGCCAGAGTCCCGCCGCGACTTCCGGCGCAGACAGAACTCCCTACGGGTCTGCTTACTTCTGCTTGGCTTCGGTCTTCTTTTCTTCGGCCCGGGCCCCGGCTAGGATGTCACCCATCGCGTAGTTCCCTTCGTGACAGGCGTACTCATAAACAGGACCTGGGTTCGCGTTGAATGGAAGCTCCCCGGTCCAAGGCTTGGTGAAGGTGGCCGGATCGTCGATGGTGAATTTGTAGTCGATGGTGTTCGCGTCCAGACGCGTGAAGCGTTCGATCACATGCAGGTTTTCGCTGGATCCTTGGAACTGCGTCTTCTCGGTGAAATTGGTCGTATCCACCACCAGAGTATCGCCTTCCCAATGACCGACGGAGTCGCCCATCCATTTGCGGATGTTCGGCGCTAAATGCGGTCGCCCGTCCACCGGAATGACACGCGTTTCGTGGATCATTTCGGACAGGATCATCACGTATCCGGGAGTTTGATAGATCTGATACAGGTTGTTATAGGGGCCGGGGAGCATCGGTGGCCCGGAGGTGCGCCAGAAAATGCAGCGCTCTGCCAAAGACCTATCCTTCGGCTCATCGGCGGGATGGAGCCGGGCGTGTGCGCGAATTGCCTCCATCCGCTTCTTCGCCTCCGGTGTCATCGGCGGAATTTTTCCGTCCGGCGGATCAATGATGAAGGAAGTTCGAATAGACTGACCGATACGTGCTAGGCTGCTTCCACGATCAAAGAATAGCTCATTGTAAGCGCGGTTAACGTCCGCGTCCGCGCCTCCATCCCGGCGATCGCGGCTCCCCTGTTCCAGATTATTTTTCTCGTACGCAGTAGCTTCCGCTTCCGTGATCGACTGCTTCCCTTCGAATTCGTGAAGGCGTTCCAAGGGCGTCAGCG
>Ga0185299_10004476_pt1 | contig 16870 bp, 20 predicted proteins | sample PaiPotPPA55metaG_FD_128002 | JGI IMG/M metagenome (GOLD analysis project Ga0185299, IMG submission 128002) | Iron sulfur acid spring bacterial and archeal communities from Banff, Canada, to study Microbial Dark Matter (Phase II) - Paint Pots PPA... ...
TGTCCGGTTGGAATTGTCGAGCGGATGCTCTGACCGGATACCAGAAAAGGGTATACGCCCATTGTCGTACCGATTTTGGCGCGAACAAGTACGGGCCTCCCAAAGCACACGACCGAGTTCCATAAGCCAGTGCGTATCACAGTTTGACATGTAACGCACTTGGACAGCGAGACACGCTCATAGTATCGAGAGAATGGAGTGGAAGAAAGTTTGACTGGATCCGCAAGCAGCTTGGCTTATCCAAAGTAGAATTAGCCAAGCAGCTTGGAAGATCACATCGAGGTCTCTACCGGTGCATCTGGGAGGGAGCGTCGCGACATCTTGCTTTGGCAATCCTCGGGTTATGGTATCAGAATCGCATGAGGGATTGTCACAAGAACTGAGCGAACCGGAAGAAGAGATGACGCGAAAACCAAAAGTCGGGTAGGGCGATGGTGGCGCCAAAGAAGGAGCTTAAATTTTTGTTGTAAATGTAACTATATGATACATACTTGCGATTTAAGATTTACCTAAGAAGCGACGAAAACATGTTAATTAATTCGCAGGTAGGACTCCTATCGCCCGAAAAATTGGCAAATTCAGCGGTGCCAGCTGGCGGCCTGAGCCAAGCGTCGGGATCAGCGGATGGGATCATTTGGTCAATTGGCGAGGTCTTTGGCGGACTCATCGGTGCGGCGGTGAGCACCTTGAGCGAGAGTCACTTGGCAGGAGTTAAGACGAGCCTAGTCATCGCCGCTATCGGCGGCCTGGCGTGGTTAATTGCGACTGCGTTCTTCGTTGCAGGGGGGAGCTGCTACCAACATAACGCCTCAGGCCGTTAACTAGGGTTTCGCGAGGTAGCCATAGATCAATCAGGTGATCAACTAGGATCCAAGATAGGTAGAATGACTGAGGACGGATTAGTTGATGCTGATGCTATCGCGGTATTACTTAACATACCGCGCGATACCGTCCTTGACCTCGCTCGCCGCCAACTTATCCCATCCTACAGGTTCTCGCGTAAGCTGATCCGGTTTGATAAAGCGGAGGTGTGTGCAACTGCAGATGATAAGCTGAAGATCAATGCGAGGCGCGGACGCCGACCAGGCGACCGGTAGCCGTTTTTGTATCGTAGAACTCCTTTGCGCACGCGCCTCTCACTCAATTCTTATGATGTTGCAGAAAAAGCGGCACCCGAGCCGTAGTGCCCCATCTCTTTACCGGTCGGGCTCTTCGTCACTGAACGCGACATAGCGGAAACTGGCAAACATTCAAAAGCACAGAACTGCTGAAAAACTGCTTACATAATGGTATTACCTAAGTAGACAACGGACTTAAAATCCGTTGGATCGAAAGGTCCGTGCGGGTTCGAGTCCCGCCATCGGCACCAAGAATTAGCCGGGGTCTGCACGCTGGATCGCAGGTCGCCGGCTCCAGTGTGTTATTGGCGTTTGAGTGCCTCCAATTCTTCCAGAGTGCGCGGCCACTCCGATCCGAACAGACGAGATAAACTGCGATCGGCAAGGACCATTCCGCCGGTCTGGCATCGGGCGCAGTAGTTTGTCTCGTTATCGGCGTAACGAATACGCAGAACCTTTTCGCCACATCGCGGACACGGTTGCCCGTAACGGCCATGGACTGCCATCCCCTTGTGAAATGCAGTGACTTTGTCAGGGAAACCGGTACCGGCTTCAGTTTGCAGGCGATTCACCCAGTGCTCAAGCGTGTGACGCGCGGCAGCGAACAGCCGTTTCCACTCATTTGGCTTGAGTTTCTGTGTCAGCGTTATGGGTGAGAACTGCGCGGCGTGCAAGATCTCATCTGAATACGCATTGCCGATGCCGCTCACTAAGCGGGGATCAGTCAGGGCTCTTTTAAGTGTGCGGTTCTCCGCGCTAAGTGTGACGCGGAACGCCTTGAGATCGCTCGTCAACACATCGATTCCTCCCGGGTCAATAGAGCACAGGTTTTCCTCGCCACTCAGGAGATGGAGCGATGCCCGATGTTTGGTGCCGGCTTCGGTCAGTATAAGAGACCCATTGGGAAAGTCGAACGCCGCAAGATTATTACGGCCGGCCAAAGAGAATCGTGGCGGTCGCCAGTGTAGCCGACCGGCAATCATCAGATGAAGCACTAGCCAAAGGTCGTTCTCCACTCCGAAGGCGATGCGTTTGCCGATTCGCCGCAGCTCGCGAACGACACGACCTTCCACTTCGCGAATCGGTGGTTGCGCGCTTCGAAGCAGAAACGTACTCGCAATTCGAACCCGAATGAGTTGCTGACCGACTATGCGTGATTCGAGCGCTGTAATGTAGGCAACGATATCTGGCAATTCCGGCATTCTATGATCATGCACGTTATACCAGGGCCTTGGCAAACCTGTTGAGTTTTGCCTTGATCGGAAGGCCGCTTCACGCCAGAAGACTACCGACTATGTTAAAGCTTATTTGTGCAAGGGTTGTTACCCATTTTGAAAGACTTTTGAAACCTTCCGTCTCGGCGCACGTCATTCAGGAGCATCAATGGTAAATTTTCGGCCCATCGTGGTGGTCGGTAATCTCGCGGTGTGTCAGTACGTCCTCCGTCGCGATGGCGTCGACCTGCCGCAATGGCGTGTCACTTCTGCGGACGGGAAAGTAGTCAGCGGCCCATTCTCAAGCCTCGAAGAAGCTATGGAGGCCGCCAAAGGGACAGGCTCTTCGGGTTCCGCGTCGGGAAATGAGTCCTAATCCGAATACTGTTCACTTGACAAGTCGCTTGCTCAGATGGCCCCTGGCGGCGCCAATCGGATCGGTGAATCCAAATCTTATCCGAAAACCGAACAATATATTGGGTGCCTTTGCACATGCTCCCGCGGTGGTCGACGCTTTTCTAGGTCGATCACCGTTTTCTTTCGGACTTCTTTTCGAGACAGATCGCCGATGCGACATCCAGATCCGGTCTGCAAGATACCGGAAAATGGGGTAAGGTCTACCGTAGAAATCCCATGGCAGAACGTGCAAAGCACATTAGAAGCAGTTTTGACGCTGATCTTTACGGCCTAAAGAACGACGTTCTAATGATGTCCAGCCTTACAGACCGGATCTTTCAGACCGCAATCGAGGCGTTGTTCAAGCGTGATAGCGAGCTCTGCAACCATGTCGTCGCTGAAGATGAAAGTGTCGATATTCTCGAGAAGCAGGTTGATCGAGAAGGGGTCAACTTGCTGATTCGATTTCACCCAGTGGCATCCGATATGAGGGAGGTTATTTCCGCAATGAAGGTCAGCGGAAATTTGGAGCGGGTCGCGGACCAATCCGTTACTATTGCGCGAAGAGCGAGGCAGCTGAATACCAGACCTGCGGTGCGAGAAGTTCCATTACTGGAGCCGTCGTACCGATTAGCTGTAGCGATTTTTCGTGATAGCATGCGGGCTTATGCAGATGGGGACTGGGAGCTTGCACGGACGCTGAAGCTGAAGGACAGAGAACTAGACGCTTTAACGCGCGATTTCAGCGATAAGCTCGTTGAGCGTGCGACCGTGGACTCCGAACTGGTGCCTAGCTACCTGGACCTTATCTTCGTTGCTCGCGCCCTTGAGCGGATCGGGGATCATGCTACGAATATCGCTGAGGATTCCTTCTGGCGCGATCAAGCCGCCGATATACGTCATACCTACGGCCCAAAGAAAGAAGATTAATCGACATCGGCGGCTGCAGATTGAGGCGAGCCTTTGGACAGAAAGAGGGACGTGAGAGCGGTCGCGCATGCACGTCGATACCTTTTAATCCCAGGTTCGGAAGTTTGGACTCATCCTCGATGAGTCGGCGTTTTGCAGCGAAAAGAGCCCAATTTGTCCAGCCATTCTGGGAATAATTGTAAGGTGCAGGAGGTATAAGATAGGTAGAAAACCGCTTGCATTTAATGATGATGTTCATTGTCGAAGAACCAAACGATCTCGGGCGTCAGCGCGAACCCGGCGCAGACCATGAAGCCAACGACACGTTGACCCGGAAGATTATTGATTTCGAATCGGCCAGGAAAGCTCTGGAACAAGCGGAGCCGTGCCGTGGCGGACTGGAGGAGCAAAGTTGGTTGGTGAGGAGGATCGGTGTTTCTTGGTTCGAACTGTCGCTAACGGTCACAATTTCTTTTGCGCTACTGGTCTTCTGGTTCGCCGCCGTTATGTGGTTGTGATCGATCGTCATCAGGAACAATCAAGGGACAGAAGTGTCGTACCGCACGGGGGAATTCCACCGACACAACCGCCGAATCATTCCTTATGCGGTCCGCAGGTGACGCCGGAATATTCGAGCACCTTGACCAAGCCGACGATCAGCAAAGCCGGTTTCAACAGCAGCAACGAAATCCTTATCAGAACACCCAGCAATTTTCCCAAGGGCAACAAACACAAAAAGAACCCTCCTGCGAAAGCCAGGATGACAGCCCTCATCGGTTCGCGTCGAATCTGCGCTTCAAGATCATTCCACAGCTGATGTGCGTTCTTATCCATACTTAAGATGTACGCCTGAACCATACCAATGCGCCACCTCCTGGTTCGATTAAACCTAAATTCAGTTATCCGCGGTTATAATCACCGACGATTCACGGTACCTGTTCGGGGTGATATTTTCGCCAATAACGGATAAGCCCAGAGACGCTCATCGACGCAGGATCCGCATGCTCATACGTGCTCAAGTCCTCCTGTTTGGCGCCATCCGATAAGAGCTCGCTCTCGGTGAACTTCTGAAACTCCGGAATGATCTCCGTTTCGGATTTGCCTTCAAACAGCCTCTGTTTCATCCAATCCGCCCAACCGAACAAGCGTTTCTCCAAGGCGTCCAGAGACCTTATCGGATCGTCGACTCTTCCGAAATGAGTCACGTGCAACGAGATGGGTTTGAGTGCGCGGATTTTGTCGAGCGACTCTTTCCATGATTCCAAATGAATGTCCGGAGGCGGGAACGGCGGGATCGGAGGTCCGTGGCGGATGAGAACCCCTGCAACATCTCCGGCAAACAGGGTCTGTTCTGTTTCCAGCCAGTACGAGTTGTGGTGTTGGGCATGCCCCGGAGTGTAAAGCACACGAAATTGCCGGGAGCCAAATCGCAACACGGCGCCGTCATCAACAGCGATCACCCGGTCTTCCGGAATTGCTCCGACTGTTCCCCACAAGCGATCCATCTTATCGCCGTAAATTCTGGTCGCACTTGCGACCAGCCTGGACGGGTCGACGAGGTGGGGCGCGCCCTTCGGATGGACGTAGATCTTAGTTCCAAATTCTTCCGCCCAGCGCCAGGCGCCGCCGGTGTGATCCAGATGAACGTGAGACGCCAGGAGGTGGCGAACGTGCTCGGGTTGGAATCCGAGTTTCCGGATCCCTTCTACCACGAAGTCAAAGTCGGATTCCGGACCGCTATCAACGATTACTAATTCGTTTGGACCGGATTCCACTAGAGCGAGGCAAATGACGTTGGGCGATCCGAGATGCAGAGCGTCGATTAAATAAACCATCCTGGCCACTGATAAACCGAAGAAGCGCCTTGCCGCCAGCGATTAGTCGTGCGGCCTTTTTTGTTCATCAATTGACCGTTTACCCTGCATAGTTTGGCCGGCTTCGCTTAATGGTCCGCTTATTTGATTGATTCTCCGCTAGCAAATTCAGTATGCGTAGCCCAGTTATTCGGCGCAAATGAACCACTTATCGAGAATATTGCAGGCTGGGAACTTGGTTGTCGTCGGCTTTTTATGGGTGGCGACCAACTCCGTTTTGGCGCAGGATCGGCATGCAAAAATGACGCCGCCACAGCAACTGATCGCCAAACAAGCGCCTCCAGTTGTGAACAACAACGTCCTGGGGCAAATGACGCCCGATAGCGCCTCGGTTCTGGTTTCCTTATCCAGACAGAGGGCGTACCTATACGCGGGAACCCAGCTTGCCATCGATACGCCCATTTCTTCGGGAAAAAAGGCCGGGTTCACGCCGACTGGAAATTTTACGATCATCCAGAAAGATCCAAACCATCGATCGAACATCTACGGCAACTTTTTGGATTCCAGGGGTCGGGTTGTTCGAGGTGGGGTGAGCGCACGGATCGATTCGGCGCCGAGCGGCACCCATTTTGAGGGAGCGCCGATGTTTTACTTTATGCGATTAACGTCGGAAGGAGTCGGGATGCACATCGGGATTTTGCCAGGATATCCGGCCTCCCACGGGTGCATCCGCATGCCGGCTGAGATCGCGCCCCAAATTTACGCCCGGGTAAAATTAGGAACTCCCGTACAAGTGGTAAACTAGCCTCCGGCGAGGGCGTCGCCTGAGACTGTGGGCCGCCAGCAAGGCGCGTGTAAGCGAAGGCTCCAGCCTTTGCCTTTTCTAGCATTAAGGCTCCAGCCTAAGCTCTTTTGCCCATTCGGGGCGGAGACCTCGTACCCTTCCCCTATGTTGACGCGCATGGGCGGCTGCCGGACTCGCTCGACCCGCAAGAATCCCGATATGGGCGCTTTACGGCCAGTCCGGCTCGGACCGCCTCGAAAAAACAGCCAACTGCCTACGGCGACGTCACCATTATATGCGAGACGAGTTGGCGTCGGACAAGTCGGCGACTGTACAGAAAGTTTACGTTGGCTCGGGCTTATGCTATCTGTTTCTTGAATCTCCCCGTGGAGGTGCTTCAAGACATGTCAACGGCGGACCGCAGCAGAGAAAGGGTTGCGACTCCGGCTTGACAAGCGCCTCCCCAAGCATGAATTAGAAGGTCCACTCCTCATGGCTCTCCCCAGCAAGTTCAGTTTCAGTTTCTCTAAATTCCCCGAGGGCGGTCTACTATTGGCGATCGTGGTACTCGGTATTTTACTGGCCGTTTTTGGCGGATCGGTTCAGCTTCCAAAGTTTCAGAACAATGCGCAAGGTAAACCGGAACGGGTCTTCGAGACGACGCCGGATGGACAGAAGGTTCCGGCATTTGAAACCGTCAATAAGTTCTTCAATCCACGCACGTTAATCCAGATTGCAAAGGACACGAGTTTCTTCGCGATCATGGCAGTCGGGATGACCGTGGTCATTATCACCGCAGGCATCGATCTTTCGGTCGGCGCTATCTACGCGCTTGCCTCGGTTTGTGGAGCGCTGGTCCTGACGCAGTACGGGTCTTCTGGTGGTATCGGCGCCGTGATCCTTGGAGTTCTCGTGACCGTAGGCGTTGGGGTATTGTGCGGGTTTGTGAACGGAGCGATGATCACGGCTTTCAACGTCCACCCGTTCATCATCACGTTAGGTACGATGGCGATCTATCGAGGTATCGCGTTCGTGCAGACAAACGGACAGTCCATCGGCGGTTTCCCGGAAGCCTTTCGAAATTTCGTTCGGCAAGAATTCAACGGCCTCAGCCTGGTTCCCCTTATTGTGATGATTATTGTCATGATTATCGGCGGCATCTTTCTTTCGAAAATGGCCATCGGGCGGAAAGTGTACGCGATCGGTGGCAATGAAACAGCTAGTCGCTACAGCGGAATTCGTGTCGGCAGCGTAAAAGTTCTCGTATACGCGATCTCAGGACTAACTGCAGGAATCGCGGCTGTTTTATCTTTAGGCTATTATGGCGCGGGTTCCTCCGGAGACGGTTCAGGGTATGAACTGAACGTTATCGCCGCAGCCGTGGTTGGCGGCGCGAGCCTTGTAGGCGGCAAAGGCACAGCCCTTGGTGCCTTATTAGGAGCCGTCATCCTTCAAATGATCTCGAACGGATTGGTCATCCTTAACATCCCGCAAAACTACAGCCAGATTGTCATCGGTTTGGTCGTGATCGCCGCGGTGTTGTTTGACCAGTTCAATGCCTGGTTGGCCAACAGACGTTTGTTGGCCAAAACAAGCCGTATTAAAAAGGAAGTGATCGAGTCGAGCGACACTCCAGTTTCTATAACTCCCCAAACCAAATGATAAGAAAATTAGGTCTAACCTTAACGAGCCTTTTAGGCTTGGCGGCAGCTACTGGTTTTGCTGCCGATAAGACGTACACGTTTGGCGTCATTGCCAAATCCAATAACAACCCTGTATTCCAAGCTGCCAAGACCGGAGCTGAGGACGAGGCTGCAAAGCTGAGTAAGGAACACGGAGTGAACATCAAGATCGACTGGCGCACTCCAAATGAAGAAGATCCGCAGAAGCAGGCTGACGCAGTCGAACAATTGGTAAACGCCGGGGCCAATGGCATCGCCATAAGCGCCTCAGACGCCAACAAATTGACTGACGCAATCGACAAGGCCGTGGATAGCGGCGTGCCAGTGGTAATGTTTGACTCTGACGCGCCAAAGAGTAAGCGGCTTGCCATTTTCGGCACCGACGATATCGACTGCGGTCAGAAGGTTATGTCTGAACTGGCCAAGGAAATGGGTGGTAAAGGGGTTGTGGCGATTCTTGCCGGCAACCAAAACGCTCCCAATCTCCAGAAACGCGTCCAAGGCGTGAAGGACGAGGCCAAAAAGTATCCCGACATCAAGATCCTTGACTCCTATTATCATAAGGAAACCCCCCAAGATGCGGCTGCCAAGGTTGAGCAGGTGATGCAAGCTCATCCAGAAATCACCGGCTGGGCAATGGTCGGCGGCTGGCCTTTGTTCACTGACAATGCCATCAAATTCGCGCCTGGCACGGTCAAAGTCGTAGCGGTCGATGCGCTACCCGCGGAGCTCGGTTACCTGCGAAGCGGTCACGTTCAAGTCCTGCTGGCACAGCAAGTTTACGAATGGGGCTCCAAATCAGTCGACATGCTCTACGACAAGGTCGCGGACAACAAAAATCCGCCTTCCACCTTCGTGAAGGGAGAACTGATTCCCATCACCAAGGATAATGTGGATGAGTTCGCGAAGAATTGGGAAAAATGGTTGCCCAAGAAGTAAGCGCTGAAACAGTCTAATGAATTGGGGCTCCCGGAGCTTACAGGCTCCGGGAGCCCGATTCGTCAGAGGACGAGAATTCAAGAAGCCAAGAATTCAAGAATTCAAGAAGAATTTCGCGGATCAAACGATTTTATAAAAGAACATTTTACATTCATGTTGTTTTATTTAAGATTTTCGGACCATGAGAGCACCCGCTAAGACATTTCGCGATTTGATCGTTTGGCAAAAGGCGCACGAGTTCGTTCTGGCCGTTTACCCCTTCAGTGAAAGTTTCCCACGAAAGGAAATATTCTGTCTGTGTGCTCAATTTCGTCGAGCCGCTATCTCAATCCCCGCAAATATCGCCGAGGGATTCGGCAAACGGAGCCGGGCCGATAAGGCCAGATTCTTAAACATCGCTCAGGGCTCACTCGAAGAATGCCGATACTACGTCATCTTGAGCGAGGACTTAGGGTACGGGAAGACCCAGGAGCTCGAACGAAAGCTTGAAGATGTCTCTCGACTGCTCATGGCGTACGCGAACGCTATCGTCGACCGCAAAGCGTCTCCTTGAATTCTTGAATTCTTGACTACTTCCCCTATGGCCTTTCTCACGGTCGAACATATTTCGAAAAATTTCCCGGGCGTTCGTGCTCTTGACGACGTGTCGGTAAATTTTGAACAAGGCTCAGTTCATGCATTGATGGGTGAAAACGGAGCCGGTAAAAGCACCCTTGGTAAGATTATTGCCGGAGTTTACACGGCCGACGAAGGAACCATCAAAATCGAAGGACACGAAGTCAGACCGACCGACCCGCGGCATGCGCAGGGGCTCGGAATAGCGCTTGTCCATCAGGAATTGGCGTTCTGCCCAAACCTGACGGTGGCGGAAAATCTGCAATTAGGAAGAATGCCGACGAAGGCGGGTTTCGTGGATATGCCAAAGCTACGGGAGAGAGCGGAGGCGTTGATGAACGAAATTGAGGCGAATATTGACGTTGATAAGCCTTTGGTTCAACTCACGACCGGTCAGGAACAGATGGTTCAAATTGCGGCTGCGGTCGGCCTGAATGCGCGGATCATTATTTTCGATGAACCGACCAGCTCGTTGTCGGTGAATGAGAGCGAACACCTCTTTAAGCTGATCAATCGGCTGAAAGGACGAGGTGTGACGATCGTTTACGTATCACATCGAATGGACGAGATTTTCAAGATCTGTGACTCGATCAGCGTTCTTCGCGACGGCAAGCATGTTGCGACCGAACTCATCGCAAATACCAATCGTGATCGAGTGATTCGGCAGATGGTTGGTCGCGAGGTGTTGACCAGGCGACCGAAGCATCTCGATCTCGAGCCGGGCGAAGAAATACTCCGGATCAAGAATCTGTCTTCCATAGGTAAATTTGAGAATATCTCATTTTCCGTGCGGCGCGGCGAGATCGTTGGGATGGCCGGACTTGTCGGTGCAGGTCGAACCGAAACGGCGAAAGCAATCTTCGGGCTCGATAAGCACGCTACCGGCGATGTGTTTATCAAGGGACAAAAGCTGAAGCTCGGGAATGTGCAGGAGTCGATGCGGCGACGGATCGGGTTTCTACCCGAAGACCGGAAAAAAGAGGGCCTGGTTCTCTCGATGAATGTTTCCGATAACATCTCGTTGCCGAACATTGATCATTTTACAAATTTAGGATTCGTCGATCGAAACCGCGAAGTGACGGAAGTCGAGAAGCTAACCAAGCGTCTCCGGGTTAAAGCCCCTTCGATCGAATCCATCACTGCTGGCCTCAGCGGCGGGAATCAACAAAAGGTTGCACTTGCGAAGTGGATGGCGCGCAGCTGCGATCTGCTCATCGTTGATGAGCCAACGCGAGGCGTTGATGTGGGCGCCAAAGCCGAGATTTACCAGTTACTTGATGAGGTGGCTTGTCAGGGATTGGCGGTCCTGATGATTTCTTCTGAGCTGCCTGAGCTCCTGAACCTGGCGCGTCGGATTGTCGTATTGCGCGAGGGATTTATGACGGGAGAACTGGGTCATGAAGAGTTTTCGCAGGAGAATCTGTTGAATCTAATGGCCTAATTGGGGGAGAAGAGTTTCAAGTTTTGCGTTTTGGGTTTTGGGTTTTGAGTGATACGGGCCGAATTCCGAGTTCGCGACGTGTTTCGACAGCTGACTCAAAACGCAAAACGCAAAACCCAAAACTTGAAATTCTCGAGTCCCTCAAATTCCTAAAAGCTGTTGCCTCAACATATCGAGCGCGTGCTGGGTACACATCCGCTTAAAGCTGTGGCGATCCGTGGGAAAGAACAACTTCTCGACCTGAGTGGCATATGAGCGGCTCGCTAAGCCGACGAAGACCGTTCCCACCGGCTTTTGAGCTGTGCCCCCATCTGGGCCGGCGATACCCGTAGTTGAGAGAGCGAAAGTGGCGCCACTTCGTTGCAAAGCTCCCTCGGCCATGGCCCTGGCGACCTCCTCGCTGACCGCTCCCGCAGCAGAGATCAGCTCTGCAGAAACACCCAGTGTTCGTGTCTTTGCATCGTTTGAGTACGTGACGTTTCCCTCGATAAAAACGGCCGAGGATCCGGGAACGTCTGTGACACGGTTCGCCAGCAATCCTCCGGTACAAGATTCGGCGGTCGCTAACGTCGCACGTTGCGCGGTCAAGAGTTGGACGATAACGGCCTCCAATTCTTTCTCTTCGGTCGCGATGATGTACCGCGCCAGTTCCCTTTGAATGATCTGCTCGGCTGCATCGACAGCGGATCGAGAGCCGATAATTCGAATATCGACCTCGCCCATGCGCGCGCAATACCCTAGCTCCAAACCTGGTATGGCCAGGAGTTGGTCACCAACCATTTTCTCGATGTATGATTCGCCCAGACCGGTCGTCCGAAAGATCCGGGCATGAAGATCGTGGTTACCAACCAGGTTTTGCAAGATCGGCAACGCGTAGGTATTGAACATCGGCTGGAGCTCGCGGGGCGGTCCGGGAAAGAGAAAGAGATGCGGAATACCGGTTCGGGCAGGAAGATAAAGCCCGGGAGCTGTCCCGAAATCGTTGGTAAGTACCGCAGCGCCTTCCGGCACATAGGCTTGTCGGGAAATGCGATCGGTCAATTTTAACCCGCGCCGCTCGAATCGTTCTCTGATCTTCTGAAAAATTCGATCATCATACCGCAACGGACAACGGGTTAGCTCTGCAACGATTTCGCGGGTGATATCGTCCGAGGTCGGGCCGAGACCGCCAGTCAGGAGAATCATATCGCACCGGTTGGCGGACTCCAGAATCGCGTCACGAATCGCGTCGCCATCGGGAACAGTCACCTGTCGTTGCACGCGCAACCCAAGTGGAAAAAGTTGTTGGCCGAGAAAGGAGAGGTGCGTGTTGATGACGCTGCCGAAAAGGAGTTCCGTGCCGGTGTTTAGGACTTCGACGCGTGCTAGTGAACTCATTTTGGGTCCAGAAGTTGGATCCATTTTGTGACCATCGCGTGCAAGGCCTCGTCGTCTTCCAGTTCAAAAATATACAAAAGATTGCTCAGCATACGCACTAGGATCACTTTGGGATCGGCGATCTGGAGATGGCTCGGATGGAGAGTGAGTGCTTGCTTTGACAGAATCTCGGCACAATCGTGCGTCGATAGGATACGACCGCCGTCGAACGGATCAAACAGCACTGCACCATGTCGAACGACGAAGTGCCCAGGGAGATTGATTCCTTCGACTGCGATGGACGCTCTTCGCGCGACAATCATGTACAAAACTGAGAGCGAAATGGGTATGCCGAGTCTGGAGTCGATGACGCAGGGGAGGAGCGAGTTGCGAACGTTGTAATAGTCATCTGCATTGCCGCGAAACCCGAGATCCGTGCCGAAAAATTGAGCCATGGCCACGACTCGAGAGGTATCCGAATGATGGGCTGATACGCGAGCTCTCAACTCACGACTCCACGAGTCGATCGTTTTCCGGTACGGTTCAACGTCAACTCCAGAAATAAAAATCTGCGCCAAATACCAACATGCCCGCTCCAGCTCGACTGGATCGGAGATTTTTTGGCAGATTTCTTCGAACGCGATTTTCGCGTGCCGGATTTCAATTTCCGAGAGGATCTCCTGGATATGAAAAGCCACCTGTTTGTCATCGGTCGATAAGAGATCTCGGAGATCTGGGATTGTCTCTGCACCACCTTCGGCGAGCTGCTGTTTGGTGAGATGAACTGTTTCCGGATCGTCGTCTTTGAGAAGTCGAATTATAGCCTCACGCTGCTTGAACATTGGGGGAAATTACGAAACCAAATTGAGACGCGGTGCGTCGCTCCATAAATTTTCCAACGCGTAGAACTCGCGTTTCTTCTGATGGAAAATATGGACGAGAACTTCAGAATAATCCATCACGAGCCACTGGCTCGCAACAGAACCTTCGGAGGCCAGCGGAGAGAGGTGGGCATGTTCCCTTAAACCTTCTCGGATACCGCTGCTGATCGCCTTCAGATGAGGCTCAGACGTGCCGGAGCAGATAACAAAGTAATCCGTGAAGGACGAAATTCCCCGAAGATCGAGAACCACGATGTCCTCAGCCTTCTTGTCTTCGGCCAGCCGTACACAAAGCCGGACTAAGTCCTCAGCTCCGATAGGCCTCTCCCCGGTAAAGAGTTCGCTCGTGGATATAACGTAGCACGTTCTCCGGAACCAGATACGAGATTGGCAAATTGTTGGCAACCCTGTTTCTGATCTCAGTTGACGACAGATCGAAGCGCCGATGGACCACAGGGTAACGCACTTCTAACGTCAGGTCCGACCGGCTCAAGATTGCGAAATCTACAAGCTGATCCAATTGCTTAAACTCATTCCATTTGTGCAACGCAGGGACATGATCTTCGCCGATCAGAAAGAAGAGTGCGTCCTTTGGATATTGAGCCTTATACGCCCGAGCGGTGTCGATGGTGTAGGAGGGCGCTTCTCGATTGAGCTCGAGCGAGTCGACGGCAAAACGAGGTTCATCCTGAATGGCAAGGCTGATCATAGCCAAACGATCTCCGGCTGACGCGCCCAAGTGATCCGGCTTAAACGGAGACTCGGCCGCGGGAATGAAAATTACGCGGTCGAGAAATAAATCCTCCACGGCTTGGCGCGCGAGGATCAGGTGCCCGTGATGAATCGGGTCGAACGACCCCCCGTATAGCCCAAGTCTAAGCATTACGGTTCTGCGCCTCCGTTACACTGCGAGCCTGTCTTCGTGGACACATCTTGGCCGATTAAGGAGGAAGTCTACCAGAAAAGAGTGGTGATGCAGGCCAGGAACCGTAACATGCGGGGCAACCTATGGAACAAAGTAGCTTAGGTCAACTCCTGCTCGTTGGGGTGCCTGGACTAGAAATGGATCCTGAGACAGCCCGCGTTTTCCGCAAGGTACAGCCGGGAGGTTATATTCTCTTTGGACGTAATATTCGCTCTGCTTCGCAGCTTCGGAAGCTTATCGAGGACCTGCGAGATTTGTCGCGGGTCGAACCTATCATAACCATCGACCAAGAAGGTGGCAGGGTCTCTCGCCTCAAACTCATCGGAAACGAGCCGCCAAACGCTCAGCAGCTCAGAGAAAAAGGTGTTCCCGCCCTCATTCGGGAACATGGCCGGGTCACGGGAGAATTACTGCGCCTGTTCGGGTTTAACTTAGACCTATGCCCGGTCCTGGACATTTCTTTTGAGGAGGACGCGGACAATTCGCTGCGTGGCCGATGTTATGGGACCTCGGTGGAACAGGTGATTGAGTTCGCGGGCGCGTTCAATCAGGCTCTCCTGGAAACAGGCATCCTGTCCTGCGGAAAGCATTTTCCCGGTTACGCTGCCGCCAAGCTCGACCCGCACCACGACCTCCCTCGCATCGATCGAAGCCGCGAAGAACTAGATCGCGCTGAGCTCGCGGTTTTTCGAAAATTCGCCCAGCGAGTCAGCAGCATGATGGTGTGCCATGCATGGTACCCGGCATTTGATGCAGACAAGACGCCGGCGTCGCTTTCCCGATCAATTGTGACCGGACTTCTGGTATCTGAGCTCGAGTTTGATGGACTGATCATGACGGACGATCTCGACATGGGAGCCATTACTAACGAAGGCGGGTTCATGGCAACAATTGAGCGTGCAATTTATGCCGGCAATCATCTGGCAATGATTTGCCATCGGATCCATTTGGCCGAGGAAGCCTTAGCCGCGCTTGAGAAAGTGAAACCGGCAGCTCTAGATCAGGCTCTGGCTGGGGTTTCTCGTTTTAAATCCAAGCTGGTTGTCCCGGATCCCTTTTCGGAAGAACGGTTTCGTGCCTTAGATGAAGAGGTCCGGGAGCTTCGGGTGGCCACACTTGGAGCGGAGAGAGCAGCTCTTCGCAGCCCGGAAGATGGGAAGCGCTCGCCGGTTGAAACTTATTAAGAATTTGGCAGGGAGGACCCGAAATCGGGTCCTCCCGCCAAATTCTTTCCGCTGGATATTATCCCGCATCCCCATCTAAGTTTAGCGATTGTCCAATGCTAAAAGAGATCGAGCAGTTGCTACTCCTTCAGGACCGAGATCAAAAAATTAAGCTCTTTAAAGCGGAGCTTGAGACGGTTCCAATAGAGGGCGAGCGGATCGATCAGCTTCTGGCGGCGAAACAGAGTGCGTTTGAGCAGTTGAGACACCGCAGCCGCGAGCTTGAGGTTCGGCGGAAGAATCTCGAGCTGGACGCTCAATCGCGCCGAGATTCGATTGCCAAATATAAGACCCAGCAGTTCCAAACTCGGAAAAACGAGGAATTCCAGGCGATCGGCCAGGAGATCCACCGGTTTGAGAGGGAGATCGAACAGATCGAGGACAACGAGATCGAGATAATGGAGCTCTCAGAGCGAATCCAGAGCGAGATGGGCCACTCGGAGCAGGAATTGAAAGCGGCGAAGCGGCAATCGGAACAGCAACAGGCGGATCTGAAGAGGAAGCAGTCGATTTTAGAAGAGCGGTTGCGCGAGACGCAAGCAGAACGCGAACAACTGACGCAGGGCCTCGATCCGGATCTCCTATTTCAGTACACGCGTCTCTTCGCTACCAAGGGGGGAAATGCCGTTGTCCCGGTTGAGCACGAGTTCTGCATGGGTTGCCATATGAAGAACACGACGGCGTTGGTTCATCGTGCAAAAATGAGTCTTGACATTGTCCATTGCGAGCAGTGCGGACGAATTCTGTATTCCGCACATTGACGCATGGCCACCCAGGATCGACGAGGGGGCTGCGGGTGTTGTGGATTTCTCTTTTCGTTTTTGCTGTTTCTCCTTGTTTTGCTTCTTGTCGGTGTCGGCTTGTTTTACTTCGAAGTAGCAAATCAACTGAACAGACTCGCTTCGACCATCCCGGTCTCCTTACCTCCGGCGGCATCCAGCCGGCAGGTGTATAATCAGGCCAGACAAAAGATCGACCATTTTTTTGCCGATGCAGGCGAGCGGAGTTTGATATTGTCGGATGCGGAACTGAACGCGATTCTGGCTGATTCACCCGAGCTGCGCATCTTGAGTCGTGGCACAGTCGTGATTTTCAATCAGAACTCGGCACACGTGTATTGCAGCCTGCCGGTGAATCTGCCGTTCCAGTCTCGCAGATATTTAAATTACACAATCCATTTACGTCCATCGATGCGCGGGGAGGATTTCGAGTTGAACGTTTTCCGAGTTGACCGGGAAGGCAAAGCTTTAGGGCCGGCAGAACTGCGCCAGTTGGAAATCGTCGCCGTACCCTCTATCGAAAAAATGCTGTCGCTCTGGAACAAGCTGCAAATGGATCGGTCGGTGCACGACGTCCGGATCGAGAACGGAAACCTGATTTTGGCGCGTTAAACCTGAAAGCCGAAGAATGAGAGGTAAACCGCGGTTTTCAAATCGGTATTTTTGCGGGGTTAGACGAGCCCGATACCGTCAAGTTGGTCAATCGACTGACTGTTGTACTTCAGCCGGTATTTGGCGAGCGACTCATCCCCCTTGTGTTCAGCCCACTCCTCGAGTTGAGTGCGGTGGCCGCG
>Ga0185299_10004478_pt1 | contig 16866 bp, 15 predicted proteins | sample PaiPotPPA55metaG_FD_128002 | JGI IMG/M metagenome (GOLD analysis project Ga0185299, IMG submission 128002) | Iron sulfur acid spring bacterial and archeal communities from Banff, Canada, to study Microbial Dark Matter (Phase II) - Paint Pots PPA... ...
CAATGTGGAGTGCTTGCAAAGAATCTCTACTTCACTTCAGGTTCAAATGATCGAGTTGCGATGAATCCGTCAGTAGTGCGGGATATGCGGGAAAACCCAAATTGAAATAATACTTGCTGAACATCTTCAGTTAGTGCGAGGCCGAACGTCTCAAGTTCACGGAAAGGCATCTCCTGACTATACTTTCCGTGATGCAGTTCGATATCGTCCATCAGCCCGGAGAAATCATAAAATTTCTTGAACGTCGTGACCATGTGTTCGGAGTCGGGGTGTTGCTCCCACCATTCTTTCGCTGCCGCTGTATTGGAATCCGAGTCGAGAATCCAGACAGACATTCGTGCGGCGATCTTGTTGAGATTTTCGCCGTAATCTGTGTCCAATACTGCGGCAACCCTCGGTGAATTAACCCTTCCCATGCCACTACTTCCCCAATGCCTCTCGAAAGGCGTCCACGTACTTAGCCGGAAGCGCAGTCGCCTTCATCTCAGCATTTGTCACGATGTGCGTCGTCTCGCCTTCGGCCAATAACAATCCGTCATTCTCTCTGATGAGTTCATATCCAAAGTGGATCACTGATTCCCGTACATTTTTCAGCTGAGTCCGCACGATGATTTCATCGTCATAGCGTGCTGGAGCTTTGTAACGGCATCGGGCATCCACGACGGCGATGAAACAGTGATCTTGAGATTCCATGTCGCGGTAAGAAAACCCGAGTTGCCGCAACAACTCGACCCGTCCCACCTCGAACCAAATGAAATGATTGGCATGATAGACGACGCCCATCTGGTCAGTTTCTGCGTAGCGCACTCGCAGTCGAGTTTCGCAGACGGCCCGCGGATACTTCTCACCGCTCATCTGCCCGTCCAGCGAGGCTTGCGCTTTTCTAAGAAAGAACTTACCCCCTCATGGAAGTCCGCTGTCGTTCGGATGCGCGCATTGTCCTCGATTGCGTCGGCGACTTGCTGATCAAGTTGTGCGGAGATGAAGCCATTGATGAGGCGCTTCGTCGCAACCATTGAGGAAGGACTATTCTCCATGAGTTGCGCCGCCAGTTCACGTGCTCGAGCCATCAGTTTTTCTGACGCCACTATCTCGTTCACCAGTTCTAATCGATAAGCCTCAGTCGCGTCGAAGAGTCGTCCACTCAGGAGCAGGTCGCGAGCGATCTTGTGTCCAACTTGCCAGACCAGTATCGAGGAAACAATAGCTGGAACGAATCCAATGCGAACCTCGGTGTAGCCAAACTTCGCTTCCGGGACGGCAAGAGTAAAGTCGCACATGGTCGCAAGTCCTGTTCCTCCGGCAATGGCGGCGCCATTCACTGCGGCGATTGTAGGTTTAGGGAATTCGTATATACGCCGAAACAACTTCGCCGTTCGTCCCGAATCTTCGACATTTTCCTGATGGGTTTTTCCCGTCAGGGATTTTAGTTCGTCCAAATCCATCCCGGCGCAGAACGCTTTTCCAGCGCCGGTCAGGACAACAACTTGAGCGCTCGACCGTTCAATCTCATCCAGGGCGGACATCAAATCATCGACGAGGCGGAAGCTGATCGCATTGCGCTTCTCCGGGCGGTTAAGCGTGAGAATGGCCAGCCGATCCTCGATTCCCAGTATTAAAGTTTCAAAATCCATTTGTTCGTCACTAGGATACTAAGTTAGTCGGCGGCAGAGGGATTCGCGTACCTGGCACCAATTTCCGTTGAGACACGCAGCAACACATCGAGAGGCTTAAGAGTCGGCAGTTCGGCCCCTTTCGTTCTGAGGACTTCTATAACGGTCTCCGTGGCGATGTTGCCGACAAGCGCATCCTGTGCAAAGGGACATCCCCCCAAGCCACCTAGGGCAGAATCGAACCGGCGACAGCCCGCGTCATACGCGGCAATCACTTTCGCGACGGCTTGATCGGGACGGCTGTGGAGATGAACTCCGATTTCCAAGTATCCGAACTTTGCAATCACGGCGGAAACCACTTCTGCGATTTGCGCCGGCGTTGCCATTCCAACAGTATCTGCAAGCGAAATCATTTGTATTCCGTAAGATTCAAGAACATCCACCGCGTTGATCACTTCTTCCACGGTCCACTGATCGCCGTATGGATTTCCGAAGGCCATCGACACATAGACAACAATATCGAGTCCCGCATCGTCGCTCTTATCTTTGATCTTCTCCATCTCATCGATAGCGTCATCAAGAGTCTGGCGCTGATTGTTTTGAAGAAATGTTGGAGAAACCGAGTAGGGAAAGCCCAGTGTCCGGACAGCGTTGGTGGCGATCGCCCGCTGCGCTCCTTTCTCGTTTACGACAATGCCGATGATCTCGACGTCATCAGGTGGGTCCAACTCCTTCAATACTTCCTCGGAATCCGCCATCTGCGGCACTGCGTTCGGAGACACAAAAGAAATCGCATCAATATTCTTGAATCCAGCGCTGATCAATGCGCGGAGGTATTCAACCTTGATATTCGTGGGAATCTGCGTTTTCAGACCCTGCCAGGCATCTCGCGCACACTCGATCAGTTTGATGGGTTGCGACATCACTAGGCTAAATTTCGTATTGTTGTATTTTCGAATTTACGAATTGAATTCCAGATCGTCAATCTCTCGGCCATTCAAGATCATCTTCAATTCGGCGATCCTACAATTCCTAAATTCGACAATTCCAATCATGTTTGCAGCACTCCGACCTTAAACTCCGCCACATCCGGATTTAGTGCCGCAGCTTCCAGAGCTTGAGTGATGGCATCCCGAGTCTCGATGGGATCAATTATTTTATCGATCCATAGCCGGGCCGCGCCGTATCGCGGATCGGTCTGTTCATCATAAGTCCGCTTCACAGAGTCGAAGAGTTCTTTTCGTTCCTCTTCGCTCAGCTTCTTGCCTCCGCGCTCCAACTGCCTGATCTTAATTTCCACCAGAGTTGACGCCGCCGAATCACCACTCATCACCGCATACCGGGCCGTTGGCCACGCAAACACAAATCGCGGGTCGTAAGCCTTACCGCACATCGCGTAGTGCCCCGCTCCAAACGAACCGCCCACAATCACGGTAATTTTCGGCACTACGGTATTAGAAACAGCATTGACCATCTTCGCCCCGGCTTTGATAATGCCGCTCCATTCCGCATCGCGGCCCACCATAAATCCATTCACGTCATGCATGAATACCAACGGAATCAAGTTTTGATTGCAATCCATGATGAAACGCGCCGCCTTTTCCGCCGATTCCGTATAGATCACGCCGCCGAACTCCATGCGTTTGCGGCCTTCGTGGTCAGTCGCCTGAGCATGCAATTTCTGATTCGCGACGATCCCTATGGCGAATCCTCCGATTCGAGCGTAACCACAAACGATGGTCTTTCCATATTCTGGTCTGTATTCATCGAACCGGCTTCCGTCGACGATGCGGGCAATGATTTCCTTCATGTCATAAGGCCGCGCCGGCGAAGAGTCGTAAATCCCGTAAATTTCTTCTGGAGCCAGAGCGGGCGCTTGCGGCTTTTTACGGTCCCACGGCGACTGCCGCCTGTAGCCCCACTTCTCAACAATCGCTCGAATTCGCTCCAGGCAGCTTTCATCATTGGGTTCGCGAAAATCCACGGTTCCGCTGATCGCCGAATGCATGGCGGCCCCACCCAATTCTTCCGCAGAAACTTTCTGCCCAATTGCGGCCTGCACCAAGGCAGGCCCAGCGAGAAAAAGCCCGCTGCCATCGGTCATTAAAACGTGATCGCACATCACCGGCAGATAGCCACCACCAGCCACGCACATACCCATGATTGCCGCGATCTGCGGAATTCCCATTGCTGACATGACAGCATTGTTGCGGAAGACCCTTCCAAAGTCATCGGTGTCGGGAAATACGTCTTCCTGCAGAGGAAGAAATACACCCGCGGAGTCCACGAGATAAACAGTAGGAACGCGATTTTCAATCGCGATATTTTGCGCGCGAATTACTTTTTTCGCGGTCATGGGGAAAAATGCGCCGGCCTTAACTGTCGCGTCATTGGCGATGATCATCACCATCCGCGTATGAATGCGGGCCAGCCCAGTAATTACGCCACCGGCGGGCGCGCCGCCCCATTCCTCGTACATTCCGCGAGCCACGTAGGCGCCCAGCTCGAAGAAAGTGCCGGGATCGACTAGTAAGCTGATCCTTTCCCGAGCCGTCAGCCGGTATTTTGAATGCTGATTCTCGATTGCCTTTTGGCCGCCTCCCTCGCGAATGGCCTCTTCTTCATTGCGTACCTGCGAGACCAAGTCTGCTACAAAGCGCATGTTCGCTTCAAAGCGCGCAGAAGTTGGGTCCACCCGGCTCTCAATTACAGGGGAACTCGACGGTGCACTGGGTTCGACGCGGTTAACCATGAAGTAGTATCCGGAGATGCTTACGGTATATCAGTTGTGCGGAGCCGCGCAATAAGACTCGGCGTGATAGGAACTATTGGCAATGGGTACTCAGAGAGAGTCTAGGTTCTTTAGGCTTCAACGACCTCGCCCATCCAAGAAGAACTAATTTCGCCATCAGACAGCAGGCACGCCGCGCGGTTTTACGTTCGCCCGGATGAACTGAACGATTTCGTCCATTGGAGTTCCCGGTTGAAAAATCGCGCCGACCCCGATCTGCTTAAGACTTTCAATATCCTGATCAGGAATGATCCCACCAAGGACAACCAGCACGTCATCCATCCGGTTCTGTTTCAGCAAGTCCATTACCCGTGGCACGATAGCATTATGCGCGCCTGACAGGATCGAGAGTCCGATGACGTGTACGTCTTCTTGCAAGGCGGCACTTACAATCATCTCCGGTGTCTGACGAAGGCCGGTGTAGATGACTTCCATTCCTGCATCGCGCAATGCTCTCGCAATAACCTTGGCACCGCGGTCGTGTCCGTCTAGCCCGGGCTTGGCCACCAGCACGCGGATTTTCTGCTCAGGCATCGACCATCATTTAACCACAGAGGGCACCTGAACCAGGAATTCGTTGCTGAAGGGATTCGCCAACACGCTAGACGGTCTTGATGTCCAGACTTCGCCAGAGATACCAGCAAGCCACACTTCTGTACGGTTCCCAGCACTTTGCGATCTTTTCCATTTGTTTAGGGTCAGGGGGTTTGCGTTTCTTGTAGTGCCTCTTGATAGCCATCTTGACGCCGAAGTCGCCGGTCGGAAGCACATTCGGACGCCGCAGCGAGAACATCAGAAACATGTGGGCCGTCCAGACACCGATACCCTTCACTTGGGTCAGGCGCTCGATCACGGCGTCGTCGGAAAGATTCGAGAGGTCTGCAAAGTTCAGGTCTCCGCGCTGCGTTCGTTCGGCCAGGTCGCGCAGATAGGACGTCTTTTGTTTCGAAAGGCCCGCCCCTCGCATCTGTCCATCCGTCAGCTTCAGGATGCCTTCGGGCGTGAGCGGTTCACCGGCGAGAGCTGCGAATCGCTTGAAGATTGTGAAGGCAGCTTTGCCATTCAACTGTTGGTAGACGATTGCCTCGGCCAAACTCTCAAATGCAGGGTCTCCATATTCGATCCTGTAAGCGCCGACGCGCTGGATAATATCGCGCAACACGGGATCGGCCTTCTTCAGATGATTGATGGCTTTGCGCATGGTGAAGCGAAAGAATGAGAAGGATATCACCGTGCGCGGCACGAAATCGCGATGTGGAGCGCAACTCGCTATGTCTTCATTTCCGCTATTTCCGGAGCGAATATCCGCGTCTGCTCGAGGAAAGAATGGGCGTCGTTTAAGAGATCTGAACGCTTGTCGGAATCTTGTTCCTCAAGCGCCCCCCAAACCATATTGAGCCATTTGACCAGTTCGAGATCCATTGGTTGATTCATGTACAGCCTCTCAGACTCAATACATCGGCGGAATCGGGTGAATACCTGAGTTCGGTGTATTATCCCCTTACACCGGCAGAACTAAGTAACACTTACCTCGGTATAGATGCCATAAACCTCTCGCAGGGCGGCGCTAATCTCGCCTACCGTGGCATAGGCCCGAACCGCGTCCACGATATATGGCATGGTGTTGGCGTCGGAAATCTGGCCTTCGCCTAGCGCAACCGGTTCCCTAGCAGCCGCTTTCTTCAAGGCATCGAGACGCCGGTGCACTTCCTCATTCGACCGCCGGGCGCGCAAAGCTTTCAACTTGGCAGTTTGGTGGCGCCCGATACTTTCGTCGATATAAAGGATGTGCGGTGATTCTTCTTGTACCGCGAATTCATTCACTCCGACGATGATCTTCTCTTTGGCTTCCACCGCTCGTTGATATTGGTACGATGCCTCCGCGATTTCCTTTTGCGGATATCCATGCTCGATTGCCTTTACCATCCCGCCCATCGCATCGAGCTTCTCAAAATAGTCGAAGGCGCCTTCCTCCATTTTTAGCGTTAGATTTTCAAGGAAATAAGAACCGCCCAAGGGATCCGTGGTTTGAGTTACACCCGACTCATACGCAATGATTTGTTGGGTACGAAGCGCGATTCGGGCCGCGTCTTCAGTCGGCAGCGCCAGAGCTTCATCGTACGCGTCGGTATGCAAAGATTGAGTTCCTCCCAGGACGGCCGCCATTGCCTGGATGGCCACCCGCGCGATGTTGTTCAGGGGTTGCTGGGCCGTGAGCGAAACTCCCGCTGTCTGAGTGTGGAATCGAAGAAGCCAGGTGCGCGGGTTTTTTGCCGCGAAGCGGTCTTTCATTACCCTGTACCAAATTTTTCGCGCTGCACGATATTTCGCGATTTCCTCGAAGAAGTCGTTATGCGCATTGAAGAAGAAACTTAGCCTGGGTCCAAAATCGTCTACATCCAGGCCGCGCCGCCGCGCCCATTCCACGTACTCCACGCCGTCGTACAGCGTGAACGCGAGTTCCTGAAGGGCCGTGGATCCCGCTTCCCGAATGTGATATCCGCTTACCGAAATCGTATTGAAGCGAGGCGTAAATTTCGATCCAAACTCGAATGTATCCACCACCAGCCGCATGGATGGCGCGGGTGGATAGATGTATTCCTTCTGCGCGATGTACTCCTTGAGAATGTCGTTCTGGATCGTTCCGGAAATCTTCTTCCAATCCGCACCCTGATTTTCGGCTACTACGAGATACATTGCCCAAAGCACAGAGGCAGGAGAATTAATCGTCATGGAGACGGTTGTTTTCTCCAGATCGATCCCGTTGAAAAGGATTTCCATGTCTTCCAACGAGTCGATGGCAACGCCACATTTGCCGACTTCGCCCTCACTCGCAGGATGGTCAGAGTCATACCCCATCAACGTTGGCAAATCGAACGCGACGGAAAGTCCGCTGCCACCACTTTGCAACAAATATTTGTAACGTTGATTAGTCTCTTCCGGGGATGCGAAGCCAGAAAACTGCCGCATCGTAAACATCTTCCCGCGATATCCAGTTGCATGAATGCCGCGGCTGAATGGCGACTGTCCCGGATATCCAAGATACTTTCCTTCGTTCCAATCCGGCGGAAGATCGGCTGGAGTGTAAAGACGGCGGACCGGGACGCCAGAAATTGTTGTAAAACGCGCGCGTCCATGCTCATCGAGATTAGTGCCGGTGGGCGCACCTACCGGTCGCTCAGCAGCCTTCTCTAAGCTTGGCCCAAGCGTTTTCACGGCCCAGTCTTTTTCGGCGGCGGAAGGATCGCGTCCATCGAAGACGTCGGAGATGGGACTCTCTTTTACCGATGGATCAGAAGGATTTTTCCTCGGCATGTCAGTTCCACTTCCGATGATAGGAGCTTAGTTCCGAGGAAGCAACCAGCGGTCCACGTAGTGGCGGACGGCCTCGTCCCCCCAGCGGAGCGGCGCTCTGCGATTCACCCGGCTATGACTTGCCCATCCGGACGGGCGAGTCCGGCTCAACGCGATCTTTAAGGCTGCGACTCTCCGATTTGTTTCCCAGTTCCCACGCTTTTGCGTATTTCCAGGAAACATACACCGCATGATAAAGGTGCAACAGCAAGCCCTCACGCCCATCCAAAAAACCGAGACGAAATATGTAGTTGTACAAAAAAGTCAGTTTCGGCCGGATAACGATGTTCACGAGATTAAACCCACGATGTCCCTTTGCTAGTGCGATCTGCGCTCCGGTTGAAGAGTAGCTGTTCATGTGGTCGATGTAGGCGCTCAGAGTTGGATAAGCGTTATGCAACAGTGCATGTTTGAGCTTGCCAGTTGGACCGTCAATCTTGATCGTTGGATGCGCGCCGTACTCTTCAAATTTCCCAGCCCCTCGACGGATCAAACGCAGCTTGGGGTCAGGATAAAACCCGCCGTGTCTCATCCAGCGTCCTAGAAAAAAATTCTTTCGAGGAATCCAGTAACCAACCGTTCCAGAATTAGCCGCCAATGCGGATTTGATTTCCTCCGCCAGTCCGGGTTCGAGTGCCTCGTCCGCATCCAACTGGAGTACCCAATCCATGGATGCCTTTTCCATCGCAGAATTCTTTTGCGCGGCAAAACCCTTCCAAGGCTCCGCAAACACTTTGGCGCCGTACACACTCGCAATTTCGAGAGTACGATCGCTGGAACCGGAGTCGAGCACGATAATCTCCCCGCGCCCATCACGGACTAGAGTCAGCACGCTGTCGAGAGTCCGAGGAAGATTTGCCTCTTCGTTATGTGTGATGAGGACGACAGAGATCGTCACCGAGAGAGGATACCGTGATCCGAAGCAGATAGCACGAGCATCGCTCGGCTATCTGCTCCGAAATCGGCTACAGGCCGGGGAACCTGTTCCCTTCGGCGTGTAAGTAACTATTGTTGCGGTGGCGCAGGTTGGGGCGCAGGTGGTGGCTCCGTTGTGTATTGCGGCATAACGGACTCGACGTCCTTTCGAGGAGCTATATCGGGGACCGTCGGCATGTGAGTCACCTGGCCGCGCTCCGCGTCATCAATGAGAATTCCCGCGTGGTCTAACAGCAGACCGGTCGCTCGATCCATCTCGACACGAGCTTTTTCATAAGCTGCCATTGCGGATACAAGGTTCGATTCTGCCGAGGTGTATGCAGACTGATCCTGCAGCACTAAAGTCGAAGTGGAGGCTCCCAATGCTAATTTCTTCTGCTCGGCGTCCAGCGTCTGTCTTGAGAATTCCGTCGACGCCCTTGCGGCATCTACGCTGGCACGGTTCTGCTGAAGCGAGAATTGCGCATTCCGCACTTCAATCTGAACCTGATTTTCGATCTGCTGCAGGCGCATCTGGGCCTGGCGAAATTCCAACTCGGCCCGGACCTGATCAGCCTGGGCCAGGCGATTGCGGATCGGAATATTCAGCGACAAGCCGACTCCTTTGTCCGGAGCCGCCGACGTGACTAGATTCTGCAACGCCGTGCTGTAAGGCGCGGTACGCGAAGTGGCGAATTGCGGTGGCAGATTAGCTGGATTTATGCAAAAGGAACTTGCGTTCGTAGGGCTACAAAACTGCGCGGTAGGGTTAATATCTCCCGCCAGGCCCGAACCGCCATAGTAAGCAAATAAGTCCAGCGTTGGCCGCAACGCATTCTTAACGGCCTTGTTGCTCATTTCCCGGCTGTTCAAATCGATTTTCGACTCTGCCAGTTCGGCTCGGTGATTTAGAGCATCATTGATCAGATCCTGCGTGGGAACGATCGGTTCCTGAGCCGGCAGTTGGAGATCTGACGTGGGAATAACTTCCGCTTCAGCCAAAACGGGGTCCACCAGGGTTCGGCTGAGTGCATTCTTCATCAAAAGCTCTTGAAGCTGAAGATTAGTCTCAGCCAGGATCAAAGCCTGTTGATCGGTTGCCACGGTGCTCTGCGCGCCCACCACCTGAATTGGCGCCATACTGCCAATCTGTACTTGCTTCTGCGTGTCGGAAAGCGTCTTCTGAGCGAATGCCACCGCTTCCTTTTGAACCTTCACATACTCGTAAGCGTAGACCAGGTTCCAATACATGTTTTCAATCTGGTCAACAGTAGTGATTATTTGCAAACGGAAAGCTACATCTGAAATTTCCTTGTTATTTTTAGCCAGGCGAATAAATCGAGTATTAGGAAGAAAACCAAAACCCTGAAACAAATGCTGCGTAAGCTTGAACTGGAAACTGGAGTTCAGAATCGGGCTTAACGTGCTGAACGGCTGATTGGTGGTCTGGTGAGTATTATTAAACCCAACAGACATAGTCGTGCCCGTGGCAAAACCTTGGGTGTAGGCGGCATTCGCAGTATAAGTGTTCGTACTTAAGACCGGCACGCCGTTGAAAGCACTTGCGGACTGAAGATTGTTTTTGTCTACCTGAAAGGCGCCTGTAATGATTGGATCAAAGCTGGTGATCGGGGAGCCGATGCCCAAGGTCGAGTTCACCAGGCCGTTAGTGCCAGCTCCGATTCCGCCAGGAGCGGGCGCGGTACCCCCGGCTCCCGAGCCCACTGTGCCGCCCAGCCCGCCCACCGTACCACCAGGAGTATTTTGAACGATTCCGGAATTCACACCCAGGATCGAACTACCCGCCCTCGCACGCAAGATATCCGTGTCCGCAATATTCAGATTGTAGCGGGCAATGGCGATGTCTAAGTTGTTCTCGAGCGCGAGCGCCACTGCATCATCCATGGAAAGCATGACCTTGCCGTCGTGCAGCAATTGATCAATCCTCGCCGTATTAGCGAGGTTCGGCACCGGGACGTTTTGTGCCTCGTAGGGCGCGATGATGTTTGGGAACGCCGAGCGTGGCTTGGAATAGTCTACAAATTTGTAGCTCTGCGGCTGCGGCGCCGATGGGGGAGTTGAGGCCGCGGGTTGCGTGTTCTGCGCGAAGCTACTCGATGAAATTAGTCCGGCACACAATATGGCCGCACCAGTTCGCAATGAAATCAGGCGTGACAAAGACATTCGGTCATCTCCAAGCATAAGACTGAATGAAACAGGATTATTCTTCTAGACCAAGTGTTACTACGCAAAACACCGCGCCGAGGTTTCATTTATTGTGCACTTTGACATCTCTCTCCAAAAAGCCAACGCAACCTGACGGCAAACGCGGAGACAAACGGGAATGCATTAGTATAGCCGACGCGCGACTTTCTTCTTCCATTGAGACGGATCAAGTCAGCAAACATTCGAAAAATAGCCGTGTTGAACGAGTCCGGCGACCCTTCAAGTTTGGACATGCGCAATTTAAAAATTGTCCTCGCGTACGACGGGACCGATTTCTGTGGATGGCAGGTACAGCCAGACGCACAAAGTATTCAAGGCGTGCTCTCCCACGCTATTGGACGCGTCACCGATGAAAAGGTTTTACCCCAAGGCTCGGGCCGCACCGACGCAGGCGTACACGCCCTGGCACAGGTCGCCACATTCACGATCAAATCTTCCATTCCGGTCGAAAACCTGGTCAAGGCTCTGAATGACGTCTTACCGGCTTCAATCCGCATATTAGAAGTCACAGAAAAGCCGCCTGATTTTCACGCTCGAAAATCCGCTCGGGCAAAGATCTATCGCTACCGCATCTATCGAGGTGCGATCTGTTCACCGTTCCTGTCCCGCTACGTATGGCACTATCCATATCCCTTGAATACCGAGGCGATGGCCCGTGCCGCAGCATTCGTCATTGGTGAACATGATTTCACGTCGTTCGCGGCGGTTGATCCCGAACGAGCAAGCCTCGATCGATCTAGCCTTGACCGATCTTGCCTTGACCGATCTAGCCTCGGTCCGTCGACCGACGCTCGATTCGAATCCAATATACGTAAGGTATTCGATTCAACTTGGACGCTAGAAGATGATGAATTAATTTACACGGTCCGGGGCAGTGGATTTCTTCACCATATGGTGAGGAATCTAGTCGGCACTTTCTTGCGGGTTGGAAAAGGCACCCTTCAGCCCGAAGACATTGGCCGAATATTGCTGGCACGAAACCGCTCTGCGGCGGGCGCCACTGCTCCTGCGAGCGGTCTGTTTCTAGTAAGTGTTGAATATTGAAAGTCCGTGAGGGAGTCTGGCGATTAAAATCTTAGTAAAATTGGCGAGATTGCAGAATCCTAAGTGAAAGCCTCCGAATTAATTTACGACTGGAATCAGGTTCATCCCGAAGCCATTTTCAGGTCGCGTACGGTCCTTCTCAATGACGAAAGCTTGCGAGACGGCCTTCAGTCTCCGTCGGTTCGCGATCCTTCCGTCGAAGAAAAGATTCGCATCCTGCACTTGATGGAAGCTCTTGGGATTAACTCCCTCGATCTCGGGCTGCCCGGAGCTGGACAGCGGGCTGTCGAGCACGTGGAAGCGCTTGCTCGTGAGATCGTCCAGCAAAAAATGAAGATTCGCGCTAACTGCGCGGCACGAACGCACGAGAACGATATTCGCCCCATCGCTGAGATCGTGCAGCGGACCGGATTGCAGATTGAGGCAGCCACGTTTATCGGATCCAGCCCGATTCGCCGCTATACGGAAGGTTGGACTGACGACTTTCTTCTTCAGACCACCGAGAAGGCTCTGAAGTATGCCGTTTCGCTTGGTCTCGAGGTGATGTATGTCACCGAAGACACCAGCCGCTGCGATCCAGCGATGGTGAAGCGCTTATATTCTGCGGCAATCGATTGTGGAGCGCGCGCAATCGTAATCTGCGATACCGCAGGACATTCGACTCCGGCAGGAGCTTTCGCGCTGGTTCAGTATGTTCTGAATGAAGTGGTAAAGCCCTCCGGAGAAACGATCCGCGTAGAGTGGCACGGCCATTGCGATCGCGGATTCGCCGTCGCCAATTCGATATCCGCGCTGATGGCCGGCGCGGATTGCGTCCATGCATGCGCACTGGGTATCGGCGAGCGCGTAGGAAATACGCAGATGGATTTGATGCTGGTGAATCTTAAGCTAATGGGAATTTCTCCGTGGGCCGATCAGGATTTAACCAAACTTAGAGAATATTGCGAGGCCGTATCGGAGGCCACGGGAGTCCCGATTCCGCCGAATTATCCCGTAGTTGGTGAAGATGCATTCCGCACCGCAACAGGAGTTCACGCAGCCGCCGTGATCAAAGCCTACAAGAAGAATGATATCGAGTTGGCGAATGCAGTTTATTCAGGTGTACCCTCGCACGTTTTTGGCATGGAGCAAGTCATCGACGTGGGCCCAATGAGCGGCAAATCAAATGTAGTGTTTTGGCTCGAACACCGGGGATTGGCTTCCTCCGATGAAATTGTGGAGAAGATTTACAAGCGAGCGAAAGCCTCGGATCACACGCTGAGCGAAGCCGAAATTCTGGAATGCGTCGCAACCGCAAAATCCTAAGGTCCCTGTCATGCTGAGCGAATGAGACCTTCGGCTTGCTGGAAGGTCGCCAAGTCGAAGCACCCCTATTCCCGGCGCGGCTCGGGTCTAGAGGGCAGCGCCTTGATTTACACTTCTGTATTCCGCAGGAGATCCCATGCGAGGCCTCTTACTGGTTTTCTTGTCCGCTCTGCTTCCCCTTCCGCTCCTCGCACAAAAACATCCTTTCACCTTCGAAGACATGATGCGGCTCAAGCGCGTCGAAGAGCCCGAACCGTCCCCGGATGGCAAATGGGTGTTGTTCGCGGCAGTCGACGTGGACCTGAACGCGAACACCAGGACCCCGCATGTCTGGATCGTTCCACTAGCTGGAGGGGAGGAGCGCGAAATCATTGCGGATCAGGATGCTGACCGTCCACGCTGGGCGCCGGATGGAAAGCGATTTGCCTTCGTATCGACGAAAGAAAGAGGGTCGCAAATCTGGATTGCGGATTTTGACGGCGCGGCTGGAACTGTGACGGAGACGCACCAGGTGACTTCGATTGCGACAGAAGCCAGCGGAGAACTGTGGTCGCCTGATGGGAAGAATATTCTGTTCGTGTCGAATGTCTATCCTGAGTGTGACGACTCCGTGTTCGTCAAGGAATACAACTGCAATTTGGGCAAACTTGATGAGCAAAAGAACTCCAAGGTCAAGGCGCAGATATTCACTCACCTCCTGTACAGGCATTGGAATGCTTACAAGGAAGGCAAGCGAAGCCATATCTTGGTAATGCCGGCCCCGATGGTGGACGAGAATTGGGATGTTAAGGAACACCACTTTGCGAATTGGCTTTTTTATCACGACCTCACCCCCGGAGACTTCGACGCACCGCAATTCAACCTCGGCGGACAGGACAACTACGCATTCTCGCCGGATGGACAGGAGATTTGCTACACCTCGAATCACGATCCAGTTCCGGCGATCTCGACGAACAACGATTTGTGGCTTGTTTCGGTGAACGGGAGGCAAGCAAAGAACATCACCGCCGACAATCCCGCGAGCGACTCGACCCCGCTCTATTCGCCGGATGGAAAGTACATCGCATATCGCGCGCAGCAGCGTCCGGGATATGAGAGCGATAGATTCCGGTTGATGCTGTACGACCGGAGGACACTGGAGAAGAAGAATCTCACAGCGAACTTCGATCGGTGGGTGGGGAGCTTTACCTGGTCTCCCGATTCCAGGAAAATCTATTTCGGTGCGGAGAACAATGGCGCATCGCCTATCTATGCCTTCGATCTCGATCCCGAAAGGACGTTCGCTGAGGGAGGTGTGTCGTGCAACGTGTGCCGTAGATACATGAGCGAAGTGATTGGGGATTTTAACGACAACTTAGCACTGACACCCAATGTCGACAACCTATTGTTCACTCGAATGTCCGTTGAATTCCCGGATGAGATTGCGGCGGCTAGTACTGCGTCATCGCCATGCATAGTTGATTATGCAAAGGGCAAGTTCCCTACATTCCCGCGGTACGAGGCGCCAGGATGCCAGCTATCGAAGGCGGTGCCAATAACTCACCTTAACGACTCAGTCCTCTCCGCTGTCTCCATGTCCCCGCTCGAGTCTTTCTGGTTCACAGGTGCTCACGGCGACAAAGTCGAAGGCTTCCTCGTCAAGCCGCCAAACTTCGATCCCAACAAAAAGTATCCGGTGAAGTTCATCGTGCACGGCGGCCCCGAAGTCCCGATGGGCGATGAGTGGAGCTATCGTTGGAACTTCGAGCTCTTCGCTGCCAACGGATACGTGGTTATATTCATCAATTTTCACGGCTCTCCCGGTTACGGGCAGAAGTTCATTGACTTAATCAATGGCGACTGGGGCGGCGCGCCTTTCGAGGATTTAATGAAAGGCCTCGATTACGCCGAGCAGCACTATCCGTTTATTGACAAAGACCGCGAATGCGCGCTGGGCGCCAGCTACGGCGGATACATGGCCAACTGGATTCTCGGCCATACCAACCGCTTCAAATGCATCGTGACGCACGACGGCATGTTCAACACTGAATCCGCGTGGGGAACAACGGAAGAGTTATGGTTCAACGAATGGGAGTTCAAGGGAACCCCGTACACGAATCGCGAACTCTATCGCAAATGGTCTCCACATTTGTTTGCAGCAAATTTCAAAACGCCCACGTTGGTGATCCACAGCCAGCTTGATTACCGGTTGGATGTCTCTCAAGGGTTCGATTTGTTTACAACCTTGCAGCGGTTGGGCGTGCCCTCAAAAATGCTTTATTTTCCCGACGAGGGACACTGGATCCTGAAGCCACAAAACAGCCAGCTCTGGTACAAGACGGTGAACGACTGGGTCGATCAGTGGGTTGGGAAATAACAACACGCTGCATTTTCTTGCACATCCCCCGGAGAACCTCTAGGCTGTGAAGCACAATTGCCATGAAATTTAGCCCATTGCCTCTCCTACGGAGTGCCTTTCTCGTTGTCCTGCTTGCAACCTCTCTTGTCTCGAAGTCAAATGCCGCAATCAACGAAATTCTTGCGGAAGCGACGCAGGGTGCGGCTACGGCGGCAGCCTCACCGGAATCCAGCGTCACTCTGCGGGCCATTGTCGCGGCCGGCCGCCTGCCGGACCTTCGCTGGCCCGATTTTTCCGACTATCGCGCGCTCGCGGCGAAGTTCTATGACTCAGCGGGATACGTCCCAGTATGGCTCAGTAACAACGAGCCAACTCAACAAGCACAAACCATGATCGACGTACTAAAGCAGGCTGACAGCAAGGGTTTGAATGCCGAAGACTACGACGGCTCCCGCTGGGCAGATCGTTTGGCTCGACTGCGTCAGTCCCCTTCTCCGGTGGATCAGGCGGGCTTTGATGCCGCCCTTACAGTTTGTGCAATGCGTTACATCTCCGACTTGCGCATCGGAAGAGTCAACCCCCAGCACTTCAAGTTCAACCTCGATGTCGCAGCGAAGAAATACGACTTGCCGGTATTCTTGCGGGACAAAATAGTCAACAGCGCGGACGTGCGAGCTGAGCTGAATCAAGTAGAGCCACCGTTCGCTGGATACAAACGAACCCTGCAAGCGCTGCAACAATATCTCGAGTTGTCCCGGCAGGACGACAGCGAACAATTGCCGGTTCCAGCAAAGCCCGTGGAACCCGGTACAGCTTACGCCGGACTCCCGCGATTGACGCGGTTATTGCTTTTGCTGGGAGACCTTCCGTCTGGTGCCGCACCCGAGAACTCAACTGTCTACGCGGGCCCATTGGTCGATGCAGTCAAGCATTTTCAAGAGCGACTTGGCATGACGTCTGATGGGCGCCTGGGCGCACAAACAGTAAAGCAGCTGAACGTGCCGCTTACCTTTCGCGTCGAACAGTTGCGTCTTACGCTTGAGCGCTGGCGCTGGGTCCCAAACCAATTCGTTCAGCCGCCGATCGTCGTCAATATCCCAGAGTTTCGCCTCCGAACCTACAACCAGGATGGCACGATCGCCCTGATGATGAACGTGATCGTCGGCAAGGCATATCGCCACGAGACCCCGGTCTTCGAGAGAGGGATGAAGTACGTGGTTTTCCGCCCCTATTGGAACGTGCCGCCCAGCATCCAGCGCTCCGAAATTGTGCCGGCGATA
>Ga0185299_10004479_pt1 | contig 16864 bp, 14 predicted proteins | sample PaiPotPPA55metaG_FD_128002 | JGI IMG/M metagenome (GOLD analysis project Ga0185299, IMG submission 128002) | Iron sulfur acid spring bacterial and archeal communities from Banff, Canada, to study Microbial Dark Matter (Phase II) - Paint Pots PPA... ...
AAGCGACGGCCAGGAACATTTGAGATTCCTCGTCACCCTGGTCGGCAGCTTTACGGTACCAGCGGACAGCTTCTGTGTGGTCATGCGGTACTCCTTTGCCGTTGTCATACATGTAGGCGAGGCCGCTCAGGGCCATCATCCGGCTTGTTGCACTTCGTTTGGAAGCATGACGTTCAGTGCCCCAAGCGGACATGGCTGACTCCCATCTGCATCTGCCAGATCAGATCCGATCCAGCTAGGCGCCAGAGGTCAAACCGCGAAGCTGGCCAGGGTCCATCTATCGAATATCACTGGCAAGGATTGGCCGCTCCCACAGCCCCGTCATCATTGCTTCCCCTAATCGTCGGGGGCATCGCGGGTATGATCCCCTGTGCCGTTACGAGCAAGCTGATGGAGTCGCCCAATAGATCGAGGTCTCGGAGGTCCGGCGCATTTGTGCCGACGTCGTCCGGCTAAAGTAGCGCTCGGCGAAAGATAGAAAAGTCGGCCAATTCGGCACCGGAGTATGTCCGCCAGTGTGCTGGCGGAACGATATCTCACCATCCATCAAACCGGTTTCGATGGGGGGGAACTCGGTGGTTCCCAGGTCTTTTCTGCCCAGGAGCCTGTACACCGGCCCAGCGCCCACTCCGGCTAGAAAAGTACCCTTGGCGTCCACCCACCCATCTCCCTCGGTCGCGCCCGCGCTCAGAAATACGGGACGCGGGGCGCACAGAGCGATCAACTCGTGTGAATCGATGGGCAAATCGTTCACGTGCAACGGTCCGGAATACTTAAGGAAGTTAGGAGCCATCCAGTGATACTCGTTGGGCGCCGCGACGTTCTCCACCTGCTCGCCCCAATTGCGGCGATGGAGCTTGGCTCCGCCTTCACCCGAGGAACTGATGAATACGATCGCGAACCGCTGGTCGTATGCCATGGCGACGACAGCCGCCTTGCCAAACCGCGAGTGGCCCTCAAGCCCGACTCGTTTTGCATCCACCGCTTTGTCGGTCTGAAAATAATCCAGTGCGCGGCTTGCACCCCAGGCCCAGGCGCGTAATGCTCCCCAATCGTCGACTTTACGGGGTTGCCCCTTATTGATCAAACCGATGATTCCCTGCGTTAGTCCCGCGCCATTGTCAGCCTGAATGCTGGCGGGAACCAGTTGCGCATAACCCCAGCCGCGTGCGAGAACCTGTTGCTGCCAACTGGGCCCGGTGGGCGACGGCCCGGCGGGTCCACCGCGCCCCGGAGGACCGAATCGGAAACCACCGCCGAATTCCATGATCACAGGCACTGGACCGATCGCGTTCGCCGGCGTCGATAACGTCAACTGGATTTCCACCGCGACTTGTGGATATGAAGTGTTGTCCACGTGGCCCACAAGTTGTTTCGTGATAATAGGCACATCGCCGTTTAGTCCACGGCTTGTCGAGACAACTTCCCATTTGACGTTCGGTGTGATCTTAGGCATGCGACCGTAAACTTCCCGATCGAAGTCTTCTACTATTTCCGGGCGGCGCTCCTCCCACCACATCTTCGCAGAGGTCACTTTCTTACCGCTCCTCAGTGTCAGCGGATCCGGTAGCGTGGAGTATGGATCGGCCTTGGACTCGTCATAATTCACCAGGCCAGATCGCCCGGGCTGTAGTTCATTTCTTGACGTCGGTCCTAGCCGGAGCGACGTGATGTGCAGAAGATCCATCATCCTCTGACGATCCTCAATGGACAGCCGCTGGATTTCCAGTTGCTGCGCGGTCTGCTGCGGCGGCGGTAATGGAGTGGTGGGAATCTGTTGGGATCTACTCACCGGGGCACAAGCCAACGCGAACAATGCAAAACTAAGTGGACCGCGACGTTCCTTTGACATAGATAGTGTCAGTCCTAAAAGACGAGTTTCAACGCGACCTGCTGGCTACGGGCCGGCAGCGTACTACTAATCGTACCGAAGGGGGAAGTGCCAAAGGTAGAGTTGGGATTATTGAAATTGGGATGGTTCAGGGTGTTGAACATTTCCCACCTGAACTGCAGCCTCATCCGCTCCTTGATTGCGAACTCGCGGTGAATACCGGCATCTAAATTGAAATATCCTGGCCCGAGAATGATTCCAAGGCCCGCATTTCCGAATGTATACTGCGCAGGGCTGGCGAACGCAGCCGTGTTGAACCAGTGATAGATGTTCTGCTGCACGCCGCTGGGCAGGATGTTAGGGTTGCTGACCCAGTTGGGCCGTTCCGTGGTAGATGTCAGAACCGCCGCACCCGTACTCTGCGTATTCGAAACGGGTGTGCCTAGAGACGGGGCAAACCACTGCCCTGTATACATGACCCAGGTGCCAGAGATGTTCCATCCCCCGATTATTTTTGACATGAAACCCGACGTCACGTAGCTGCGTCCGGGGCCAAACGGCAGGTCGTAGACATGATTGATTACCACCATGTGCCGGCGGTCTTCAAGCGCATTGCCCCACTCGCAGACGGTGCAATAGGAATTCTGCGGCAGCACGGTGGTCGCAGGTTCTCGGGCATTGGCGATGTTGTGCGACCATGTCCAGGCGACCGAGCCCAGCAGGCCCTTGGAATACCGCTTCTGGAGCTTAGTCTGCATGGACTCGTATTTGGCCGCTCCCCAGTTGGTCCGCAGGAGTACGTCGCCGAGCAGCGGGTCCATACCATAGAGCGGCCTTCGGGGATTCGCTGGGCCGGGACCGGCAACGGCCTGATTGCCATTCAAAGCGTTGAGCAAATACAGCGTCCGATTTCCTACCCATGACACGTCCAAAAGCAGGTCATCGCGGATTTGCCGCTGAATTCCGATGCTCCACTGCATTGACAGGGCCGGCTTGATGTTGGGATCGTACTCGTACGCCGTACCGTTGTATCCGGCCGCGTTGGTGAGATCTGGTTGCACCAGGGGCGGCAAACCTTGGGCAGTAAACTGGAGGGGCGCACCGTTCAGATCGGTGGAAACTGCCTGATTGACGGTGAGAGGCGGATTCTGGTAAAGCTCCTTGCCCATGTTATAAGCCTCAACCCAGAAGTATCCACCACCCGCGCGCAGCACGGTTTTGCCGTCTTTCGTAAGGAGGTAGGCGATCCCCAGGCGGGGTGCGAAACCGTCGGTGAACAAATTGCGCAGAGTCCGGTTATTTCCATTCTGACCCGCGACCCTCCATGTCCCGGTTGAAAGATCGAAATTGGCCCACTGGTTGTTGACTTCGTAGGGGGGCGACTGCATCTCGTGCCGCAATCCGTAGCTCAATGTCAGCCGGTTTGTGACTCTCCAGTCATCCTGGGCAAAGAATCCGGTCTCCCACATCCGCATGCCAAAGACGCCCTTCTGTACCGCGCGAGTCGCTTGAAAATAACCGCCGAGGGCAAAATCGGCCAAGGAGGATCCGCCCGATCCGGTCCCGATTTGGCGTGTGAACTGACCAGAATAGCTGAAGGTCCCGCGTGGAGAGATCGCCGAGTACCCATTGAAATCGTGCCGGATGTAACGCGCTCCAAACTTCAGCGTGTGAGTGCCTTTGACCCAAGTCAGGATCTCTTCTTCCTGATACGAAGTGGTGTGGTTTTCATCGGGTGTCTGCGCGGTCTGGCCAATGGTTTGAAAACCGCTGATTATGTAGCCGGGCAATCCGCCGCTTCTATCGTTGACGTTCAGATTGGGGATTCCTAACTGGTTGGCGAACGGACCGGTCTCGCCACTACCCAAAGTGTCATTCCAACGGGGACGAATCACTCCAACGCGCGCTTCGTTGACGAGCGTTGCGCTGATCACTTTGGTATAGTTAATCCCCGCCGACCAGTTCTGCAGTGGCGTCGTCCCGCTGCCCGTGAGATATTGCCCGACATTGATCGCCGCGTTTGGTCCCGGCAGCAGAGTTCCGCCGGTCGTACCCAACATATTGAAGTAGCTGTATTTTAAAAAGATCCGATCGGAGGCCCCAAGGTTCTGATCCAAACGGATGTCGAACTGGTCATCCCGCTCTGTGTTTGGTGGATTGATGACGTAGTTGTTTGAACTTTTGGAGTTAGTTGGCACAGGCAGCAAGCTAGCCAGCTTAATGGCGGCGGGGTCCAGCAGCGGCGTAGGAATTTGATTATTCGGAAACGGCACGCGGCTTCCGTTCACCACGTTGAAGGGATTGTAGATTATTGCGGATGTGGAGCTGAAATCTCCGGTCTTCAACGACGCTTGCTGCGCCAGGGTCGGAATGGTCGACGTGGTAGTGATGGGCTGAATGATTCGGGTGCCCTGGTAGTCGGCGAAGAAGAAAGTCTTGTCTTTCCGAATTGGTCCACCAGCGGTCGCGCCGAATTCATTCCGGTGAAAAGGCGGCTTAGGGAGCCCGTTAAGATTATTGAAGAATGTGTTGGCGTCTAACGCACTGTTACGAAGGAACTCATAGGCGTCGCCGTGAAAACTGTTGGTGCCGCCCTTGGTCTGAACTACTGTGGTCGCCCCCGCTGCGGCGCCGTATTCGGCCGAGTAGTTGCTCGCCAGGATACGTACTTCTTGAATAGAGTCGAGCATGGGCACCATGATCAGGTAGTTAATCCACAGATCGCGGTTATCGAACCCGTCGATGAGATAGGTATTGTTGTTCGCGACCGAGCCATTCACCGAGATGGCGACGTTGGAGCGCTGGCCGGCTCCCACGGTCGCCTGCATGTTCGAGGTTGTGGGAGCGGCGCCCGTGCTCAACGGCATCAACTGAGTGAAAGCGCGGCCGTTCAGGGGTGTTTCCAAAATCTGCTGATTGCTGATGAGGCTCGAGATTGCCGCTGTTTGCGACTGCAGCAAGGGCGCTTCTCCGGTGACCTGGACGGTTTCTTGAACATTGCCGACCGTAAGCGCCAAGTCGACGGTCAACGTATCGGCGGCTGTCAATACAATTCCCGAGCGCACCAGCTTTTGAAAGCCTGCTTGCGCGACGCTGATGGTGATGCGTCCAGTGGGAAACGAATATGCAGTATACTCGCCGACTTGGTTGGTAACCACGGAGCGCGTGAAATGCGTTCCTTCGTTCACAAGAGTGACGGTAGCCCCTGGAACGACCGCGCCACCCTGATCTCTTACAACTCCAACAATGGTTCCACTTTCCGCTTGTCCGTACAGCGCTGACGCAAAGCTAAGGGCGAGGCAAGCTGCCCAAAGACACTTCGTCCTGATCGTCATGGATCACCACCTCCCAATAGTGCGTTGATTCTATTACGACAGCTTCAGACCTGTCAACACGCGCTTAGGGTTGGCGGGCTAGGCTAGCAGTTCCTTCACCACTCGGCCTGCTACATCCGTCAGCCGGAAATTGCGCCCGCTGTACTGAAAGGTCAGCTTCTCGTGATTCAGTCCCAGCAGGTGTAAAGCCGTCGCGTGAAGATCGTGTACGTGAACGGGATTCTCGGCCACTTTAAAACCGAAATCGTCCGTGGTTCCATAAATACTACCGGCTTTAGAGCCGCCGCCAGCCATCAACACGGTGAACCCGTAGATATTGTGGTCGCGGCCGTTGTGAACCGAGCGGAATCCACCCAGATTGATCACCGGCGTGCGTCCGAATTCGCTCGTGACGAGCACCAGCGTCTCATCCAGCAGACCGCGCTCCTTGAGATCCTGTACCAACGCGGCGATCGGCTGATCGACGTCACGCGCTGTATGCTTGTGGCCCATGATGTCGGCATGATGATCCCACCCCGCATGCACAATCTGGACAAAACGAACGCCCTTCTCGACTAAACGGCGCGCCGTCAGACAGGCCTGTGAGATACCGCCTTGCCCGTACTTTGCAATGGTCTCGGGGCTCTCCTTGCGGGTATCGAAGACGTCCGGAGCCTCGGTCTGCATGCGGAAGGCAACCTCCATCGATTGGATAGTGGCCTCTAATTCGGGGGCGCCCCCCACCTGATGCAGATAGGATTGATTCAGATCTCGCAGCAGATCCAATTGTTCGCGCTGCTGGGTGAGGTTCATCCTGGCGTTGGCCAGGTATTGGATCTGTTTCTTCGGATCCGGCTGATTATAGGGAACCAGAGTGCCTTGGTAAATAGCTGGCAAGAAGGCCGAAGTGAAGTCCCCTCCCCCGCCGCCTGCGGTGAGCACGATGAAACCGGGAAGATTCTGATCCTCCGTCCCGAGCCCATACACGACCCACGAGCCCATGGCAGGCCGCCCGGCGCGAATCGTGCCAGTGTTCATCATATAAACAGATGGCCCGTGGTTCGGGATGTCGGAAATCATCGACCGAACGATGCAGAAATCGTCGATGTTTTCTCCGATATGCGGGAAAATCTCGCTGACCTCCGTCCCATTCTTCCCATACTTCTTGAAAGTGAATGGGGACCGCATCAGATTACCAGTCGCAAACTCGGTTCGAGGCGTTTCAAAGGGCAACGGCTTTCCATCGAACTTATCCAGAGCCGGCTTGTAATCGAAACTATCCACCTGGGAGAGGCCGCCCTGCAGGAAGACCACAATGACGTGTTTGGCCTTAGGCGCGAAGTGGGGAGGTTTAGCCGTCCAGGGATTGCCGGCGGTTGCGGCTGTAGCAGCCTCTAACGACGGCCCGGCAAGCGCCGCAAGCGATGCTAATCCAAAACCGTTCGCGAACGTTTTCAAGGCATCCCGGCGGGTCGACGACGGCAAGATTCGATGGTTCATTGGGTAGGGTCCTTCCGTCCTAATTGATGTAGTAGAACTCGCCCGAACTCAGCAGGGCCTGTGCGTACTGCTGCCAGGGTGTGCTCTTGGTCGCGGCGGATGTCTCCGCTTCCGCCCGCTTATAGAGAACATCCGCCTTGCTCAGGAACTGCAAGCCGCGTTGAACTTCGGCCTGGGTCGCAGGGCGCTGAAACACCATCCGATACGCCCTCTGGATTCGTTCTTCATCGCTGCCTCCCTCTTCAAGGAGACGCGCGGCCAACGCATCGGCCTGCCGACTCACTAGATCACTGTTCATGAAGAACAGCCCTTGCAATGGCACATTCGTTACGCTTCTCTGTTCCGAGGTTATGTTGGGATCCGGGTAATCAAACAGCGTCAAAAGGCCATCCGGGGTGCGGCTTGCCCGTGCGTAGAAGGTCCTCTTCTTGAAGCCGGCATTCTTCAAGCTTTGCGGCGGTCCACCCACTCTTTCGTCCAGGTTTCCAGTCACGTACAGCATGGAATCCCGAATTGGCTCCACCTCAAGTCGCCTGAAATTAGCGCGCCACAGGAGACGGTTATCCGGATCGACCGCGCTATCCGCTTCAGACGGCTGGTAGGCCTCCTGGTAGGTGGCGGAGAGCATGATCTCCCGATGCATCGCTTTCATCGACCAGCCACTCTCGATGAATCTGCCCGCCAGATAGTCGAGAAGTTCCGGGTGGGAGGGTCGCTCACCCATCATGCCGAAGTTGCTGGGCGAATCCACGATTCCTCGCCCAAAATGGTGTTGCCAGATCCGGTTCACCATCACGCGTGCAGCTAAGGGGCTTTGCACGATGGCGTCCGCGAGTTCCAGACGTCCGCTGCCGAGCCTGAAAGGCAGTGGATCCCCGTCGGTATGCCCGAGAATTGCCGGGAACCCTCGCGGCACTTCTTCGCCAAGTGCATGCGGGTTCCCACGAACATTCAACTTCACGTTCACAGGTTGGGCTTCATCCTTCAGGGCCATGAGATACGGATACTCTGGCGGCATTGCCTTCGTTACTTGCGCCACCTCCGCCTGCATCGCGTCGAGCTTGCTCTTCTCTTCGGCCGTCAGGAAGCGCAGCAGGGACTTGCCTTTGTATTCGAAGATTCCATCCTTCTTGACGTAGGACTGGTCATTTTCGCCTTGCACGACATCCAACCACACATAGAAATGATTGGTATCCATCACCTTCTGCACCATCTGCTGTTTATACTGGAACAGCTCAAATTGCATCAGGTCGCCCGGCAATAGCACCGTAGCCTCGTTGGCGTCCGGCTTATAATCCCTGGTCATCTCCTCGTTTGCAGCGAGCACGGCCTTCTTTTCGGGGATGACCTTGGAAACCATATCCCGGAAGTCCTCCGCCAGTTTCTGGGCCTCCGCCTCGGTACCGCCTCCCTTGGCCATCATGGCGTCCCAAGTCTTCAAATATGGATGCAGCTTTTCAGCCACGGTCAGGTATTTGAACCATCGCTCGAATGTTTCCCGATCGAGCCGCTCGGTCTCCGCTACCTTGTCCAACTCTGCGTTTTGCGCTTTCGGGTTACTCAAAACAACTTTGCGCACAACCAGCATGTATTGCGGTATTTGACTCGTAAGCGTCGCCGCCACGCGCAGGGCGCACGAGTCCGCGTACTCTTGAAGTGCGGACTCTGCGGCCTTCACCTTTTTCCGCTGATCCTGATAGGCCTGGACCTCCTTCTCTGGAGCCAGATTGTATTCCCAGTAGCCCGTGCTGGCGAATATACCCGCCATCGCGTAATAATCTTTTTGAGAGATCGGATCGTATTTGTGATTGTGGCAGCGAGCGCAGGCCACTGTCACTCCCAGGAATCCTTTGCTGACAACGTCGATCTTATCGTCGCGCTCGTTGGCGCGGGCTTCCACGAATACGACGTCGTCTCCCGTGAACCAGGGGCCAATTCCCAAGAACCCGAGCCCGGGAAGCAACTTAGCGCGGTCGGGCTCAGGCATCAAATCCGCCGCGATCTGAGCCTTGACAAACTGATCGTAAGGCATGTCCTGATTGAATGCCTGCGCCACCCAGTCGCGATATCGCCAAGTGTTTGCATATCCGTCTCTGGCCTGGCCATAACCTAGGAAAACAGGACGCCGGTCAGGCTGTCCGCTGCCGTCAGCGTAGCGGGCGACATCCAGCCAGTGTCGGGCCCACCGTTCCCCGTACTGCGGGGTCGCGAGCAAGTGGTCGACAACCTTGGAAAACGCGTCCGCTGAATTGTCTGACAGGAACGCATCGACCTGCTCCGGCGTGGGAGGCAATCCAATCAGGTCGTAATATGCCCGGCGAATGAGTGGCCGTTTGTCGGCTTGCTTTACGGGCTTCAGCTTGCTTTCCTCGAGCTTAGACAAGATGAAGTGGTCGATCGGGGTTTTGGCCCAGTTCGTGTCCTTCACCGCGGGCACAGCGGGCTTTTGGATCGGCTGGAACGACCAGAACTTCCATTGTTCAGGCTTGATTGTGAATTTTGGGGCCGCGATCGGCGCCTCCGCCGCTTTGGCATCTGCATCCGGCCACACGGCCCCGGTCTGGATCCAATACTTGAGATCCGAGATTTCGTTGTCCTTTAGCTTAGGTGCACCCAGGGGCATCTTCAGATTCGGGTCCACCTGCATTACGGCGCGGATCAGAAGGCTCTCATCGGGATTCCCGACATTGATTGCAGCTCCGGACTTACCTCCGCTCAGCAAGGCGACCCTCGAATTCACTTGCAGACCACCGAGCTTTGTGTCGGTGTGGCAGCTGTAGCAATTTTTGGCAAGCACCGGACGAATACGGCTTTCGAAGAACTCAATCTTCTCCGACGCTTGCTGAGCGCAACCAAGCGATGCGATGACAAGAAAGCAACAACCAAATCTTACTGAAACCATATCGAGGTGCCTTTTTCTACCCCGCCACTACCGTTACAAATCATGAGAACCCCAATAGGCTCTAAGTTGGCCATTATTATACATTATCGAGCTGGAGGTGATGCATGGTAGTGTCCTAAAGGTGCGTTGACGAGGAGTTTTTGAGATGCGCCGGTGTGAAGCCGCGATAGATCCATGGGGAAACGCAGAAAAGTAGGAGGTATCCCAAGATAGGGGGAATCAAGGCAAGGCCTGCCACCCAGGACCATCGGACGATTGCGCGGTGCCGTTCCTCTTGGTGCGCCGCGTTCCGTAGGAATTCTTCGGGGGACACGGTCAATTTCGGCTCACCCTCTTTGTTGGAAGGGTTCGGTGAATCGATGGGTCTCTCGGATTCGATCTCCCATTGGGAGTGCGGCATTGCTGGCCAGGGCTTCCATCGGCCTGATTGCGTCGTAAACAGCACGAAGGTTACCCAGGACACCACAGCCACGGCGTAGAGGCGCTGGAAGCCGCGCCGGTAGTTCATGGCGTGAGCATATCATAGGTGGTTTGGAATATTGTCGATTGTTCTTGAATTCGGGTGTTAAAATGCTATCAGGAATGTAGATGCAATCAGAACAGCCAAGCGACCTGGGTAAAGAGTTTTCCTGGGTGCGCGCTAGAGCCGAGTGTTCCGTAGCGAGTGTGTACGAGCGGATCAAGCTCCAAGTCGAAGCAGATGTAGCCCAACGCAAGGAAATCATAATTTCAGCCGGATGCGAGCGGCTGAACTTCAGTATCGACAGCAATGGGAGCGCCTTCACCGTAACGAGAGTTGAACCCAATTCACACAGAAGCGTAACCTTCAGGACTACCGCGAAGGGAATAACTGTCGTAGATGGATCTGACAATGTGGTCCTAGAGGGGACACTAACACTTGGTGACGATGGTCGCTGTCGGTTGAAGGTATCAGGTCGCGATCTCGACTTCTGGCAGTTCCGGCGTACTGCGCTCGAAGAACTATTTTTCTGACTTCAGCAATTCCCCCACGCTCCAGACATGATCGCTGATACCCGCTTCCATGGCAGGAGTGACGCGAAGCGACTTGTGAACGCGGCAGAAGTTGTAATAGGTATACCAGAGAGTCACGGCTGCCCAGTGGTTCTCCCACTTCTTGCTGAAGGCGTTCGTGAGGCGAGTGAAGCGACGGCATCCCATACGCAGGCTGAGATTGCTACGTTCGATGATCGATGTGCAGATGCGGTCAGGATCGGGATCGCCGCAAACTGGGACTACCTCCACGGATTCAACTTCGGCGGGTGAATATCGGCGCTCGCCTTCCGGTGCGGCGCGGTATACCTTGATGAGCATCGCGAAGTCAACGCGATTTCCGAAGGTGTCCGGTATGGATGTTCTATAGGGTGCAAATCCGTCGCTCGTGATCTGGAATCGACCCGGCGCGATGGCATCGCGGAGCCCTTCAATGAAAGCGTTCGTTGTGAGTTGGTCGCGCTTGCCCATCGCGAAATTCAAGATCAATTTATTCGTGCGCTCAATCGCAACGAACGTGTAGCAGTCGCCAAGATTCTGGTCATCCTCGGGACGAACGCGCTTTTCCTTCTTGCCGATATAATCCCAGACCTCATCGACCTCCACGTCTTGAACCGGAACATTGCGGATGTGCTTAGCCATAATGAGTTCGCACTTTTCGCCGGCCAGGACCAGAAGCCGAAGGATCGTGTCGCGGTGGATATCGACAGTTCGCTCAACCGAGCGAACGCTAGCACCTTCCAGGAGCATCTTGAGTGCAAGGATGGCCTTTTCCATCGGCACGGTCATTTCCCCAAGCGGCTTCTCGTGCGGTTCGGTATAGGTCTTGCCACAGTCGCCGCAACGGAACCGGCGAAGACCATTGCGATGTTTTCCAAAACTGGCACACCGCGTGTCGCAGTCCGGGCAGTTCATGGTGATTCTCGCTTTGGCTTCCGTTTTCATAATTCAATTATACACGAAGCGCTTGCTGTTTACAAGCGTTTAAAATGACTTTTTCAAAAGGCTTAGAATGATGGTGCGGGCGGCGGGATTCGAACCCGCAGTTTGCCCCGCGAAGGACTCGGCTTTAGAGGCCGTTGCGTCTACCGAGTTCCGCCACGCCCGCGACAAATGCCAAAAGGGGAGCGGTTGAAGCCGCTCCCCGTCGCGTTTCGTGGTGGTCCTCGAATCTACAACATACTATCTGTCAACTCCTTACACTGGAAGGATCGTCTATTCCACATTGCGGGTGTCAAGCCCAAACAATGTGGTATTTGTGGTATTTGTAGTGGAAATCTTTACGTTCGCGGCCATATCGAGGCCGGAACTCTCGCTAGCACTGCCCGAATCAATCGGTCATGGGTTGGCTTGCAGTTCGGATCATTTCGTTTCCACCAAGCCACCATCGTCCGGGTATTCCAGGTACTTTTCGCGGCCTTTGCTACCATCGCATCCGTAACTTTGATGCCCTGTTTTCTTGCCTTCGCTTTGAATGCGATCAGCAGGGCCGCGCGTTCCTCTGCAATTGGATCAGTTTCAATATGCTGAACTTCCTTCACGGCAGCGCCCAAATCGGGCGTCTGTGATTGTTGCGGGATTTCTTCTGGCTTTCGCAGCACGGGCGGATCGTCGGAAAGTTCGGTTCGCATTAAGAGCCTTTTGCCCTTCCATTCGTTCCTCGGACCTTGCAGCATTCGTTTCAAAGTTTCAAGGTCCGTTCGCGGCCACCAGTCCTCTTTCAAACGGAAAGCGCTGATCATGGAAGGAATCATATTCTCCAAAACTTCGGTTGGAGTATCGGCGTTCACGATATTTTCGGCGATCGTATGGTACGCATCGAAGAGGTGTTGTCGAGTGGTGGGTACGGGACTATTCTTATCTTTGTGGTAGTGCCTTTGAAAATAACGCCCATCGATAATCTGCAAGCCTCCCCAGATCCGCGCCGCAGCGTTTTCGTCAATATCGATTGTCAGCCCAAGAGTACGTAACTCCGATAAAGCATCTGTTTCAACTGCACTCGGAGTTGTGGGAGCAGCCTCCGCTTCCAGGGCGCGCGATTGTAGTAGACAACAAAAGGTTGCAGATGCTTGGGAAATGCGATGGATACTTCCCCAGGTGCTAGTGGGCTTTCGGTCAGGGCCTTCCGGGGGGCCAGAGCCAAAAGTATCATTCTCGGTTTCTTTATTTAAAGCGTCGAGCCACGCATCTAGTAGGCTACGGGAATGTGGATTTTCGACTTCGGCCCCGGCGTACCTAGCCAATGCTTCAAATTGTAGTCGCGTATCGCGGCCGCCCCCTACAACGTGCTTTGCTCTAATGGACCATTCATACGGAAGTCCTTTTTCGCATTTCCAATCAGCACAGAGAAGACCGTCTGGATCGAGCGCACGGAACTTATCGGCAAGGTCTCGCCAGAAAGTGGAATCGGCCATCGTAGCTCTTGCGTCCGGGCCAGCAAGAGGCTTACGATGGGGTGTCTAATGTCCTATCGAGAAGCCCCGGCCTCGCGCCGGGCTTTTCGTTTCTAAAGGCTGATTGTAGCGAAGGGTTACTGCTGCTTGCGCGGTCTTCCGCCCCGACGATTCTTCCGCATAGCCCCGATCTTGGCGTAATATTCGGGTCCGCGTTGCGCTGTAACCGTGCCGCCTTTGGCTCCAAGCGCGGCAGCGTCCGGCTCCCGCTTGGCCAAGTGTTTAGATAGGGCCAGCGCCGCGTTAAGGGATTCCCGAGCGCTCGCGATGGACGGATGAGGATTGGAAATTGTCGCGAGAACTAAATCGGCTTGGTTAACGAGACGATGGAGCGCTTTCAGGTCGCGATGCATTGAAGGGCTTGCCATGCAACCATCGTACAGCGAAAACAAGCGCTTCCTGTTTGTGAAGAAAGTTCTATCAACGCAGGTTTAGGACACTACCTGATGCATGGCTTCTGTCTGCACCCAGGTACCTGAATGATTTGAAGGTTTTGTTTGATTGCGGTAAGACTTTGGCGCGAAGATTGGAGTCATCGAGTGGGTTGCGCCGATCTCGCCGCTCAAGAAGTCCGCGAACAAGCAAGCGCTTGCTGCTTCGATGCCTACTAACACGCGGTTTTCGCGCTCCGCGGGCGAAGTGGAAAGGGGCTCTGGAGCGCAGTGACCACAGTGTCGGGACTACCATCGTGCACCCTCGGAAACATTGTTACAGGCGTGTTAGGTCCCGTGCTGGCCAAGAAGCACGGTTTTTCAACGGCTTCGCACTCTTGGGTTATTTCGCGCCCGTGACAATGTAACCATAATTGGGTCGAGCGAAGACGCCCACTGGCATTCTGGTCCGCAAACCGGCAAGCGAGAATCGCAGCGGGCCTGGGGCTCCAAAAAGCCTAAGCTCATTCCTGTTAGCGCCGATGAATCTGTTAGGTTTGCAACGGCGGTCCCGACCATTCCAGAACCATCAGGTTTTGGAACCGGGGGCTGTGCCCGCGTGGTCCGAGCGATGGCGGCGGTACCCTCCAGATGCCGCGCGTCAACCTCTTCATCGCCCCCTAAACCGGCTTTCGAGGTGGGTGGTTTGGTGGTATTGTTAGGCCTTCGAAGCCTCCGGCACTCCGCACGCTTTGCGGATTTCGGCCACAATGGCTCTGGTGATCGCGAGCTTCGCGATGGATGCCCGTTTGGTTGCCGAAAACGTTCCGGCATCGTGAGTATTTGGATGATGAAGTGAATGATTGCTTCTCTAGCGATTCGGGCTGTTACTCGCGACCTATGCCCGAAGGTGGTAAGTTGTCGTGCAGATCCCGTGCTCCAGCGCGTACCGCGTGAGTTCTGCGGTGGTGTGCAATTCCAGTTTCTCCATGATCGCCATCTTGTGGAAGACCGCCGTTTTGACCGATAGTTTCAGCGCGTGGGCAATCTCTTTAGCCGTGCATCCTTCGGAAACTAGTTGCAAGACTTCTCGCTGGCGGGGTGTAAGTGTCGGTCCAAGCGGATTCTCACTTGGGGCTTCGACTGCTTGACCTGCCACCAGGGACGTGACGTAACTTTGCCCCGTCAATACGCGCCGAATCGCGATCACCAATTCTGAAAACGCACAGCGTTTCAACACGAAGCCGCTCGCTCCGGCTCGGAATGCTTCCACCACATATTGCGGCTCGTTGTGTGCGGTCACGATCACAACTTTCGTGGTCGGTGAAATCTTGCGGAGATGCCGTGTGGCTTCAATGCCGTTCAACAGCGGCATTACGATGTCTACTAACCCCACATCCGGCTTTAACACCGCCGCCGTATCGAGAAGTTCCTGCCCGTTTCCAACCACCGTCACAGATTGGAATTCAGTCTCCAGCAACTTTCGCAAGCCTTCAGCCATCAGCGTATGGTCCTCGGCGATTACAATGCGAGTTTTTCGATCCGGTGCGTCACGATTCACAGGAACCTAAGTACCCCAAAATTTGATGGCTGGCACAGTGCGGGTCTAGCAAAACCTGTGCGGGAACCGGTGATCCAAAGTTGATCTCCGGGCGGAGGCGGGTATCCACTATGTTAACTCTTTTGGAGCGTTCCACTGCAAGTTTTCCTTTTTGCACGAAGCCCCCAGTACAACCAGTTGTCGCCCGAAGTCGGTCCGCGTCGCGCATGGCCTGATGCGTGCTCGGGCATCATCCGATGTGCGGCACGTATACGCTAGGAAAGCCTATCGTGGCCGTCCCAGTGGGTGCCACCTGTACGACCACACTTCCGACTGGTGCCAGCGTCGAAGTGCAGCAGAACGTTCAGGCTGCGCTCGTCCAAGTCATTTGGCAACAGCGCTCGTTCGTAGTGCATCTTCCCGATCTGCTGGACGCTTGCCGGGTCGAGGATGTGGGCGAGATGTGAGAGGATCGTCGGCTTACTTGATTGAATGTATCCACTCAAAGCCGTGCTCCCGATCGAGAGATGCACAATCACAATCGGGACTCACGTGGTACGTGGTGTTCTCCAATAAGTGAGTGTTCTGACTTGTCACTCGGATAATTTCACGCCCGAATTCGACGGCAGTTTTCTTGTCGATAATCGTAGGATCAGCTTTGTTGATAATGAACCGCTTGAGGAGTGGATCACTTCTGAACATATCGAAGCGCTTGTCGTTACCTTTCTTAATTTCCAACCAGACCGCCTAGATGGAGCTGGCGGATGAGTGGATCGATTTCACCTTGAAAGTGCCGTGTTAAACGCGAGAGTCTCTCAATTATTGAGGTGGCGGGCCAGCGCTTAGCCGCGATTGGAGGAACAACGACTCGATAGTGCTCGCGAGAGCAATATCTCCATAGCGACGAGAACAAGCGGAGAGACATTTCGAACCAGAACATCTGCCTCCGCAGACAGCACTCATCGAGTCCGTCTCCGGAGACGCGAACAGCCCGCGTTAAAATAACGCTAAATAACGCAAAAAGTACTAGTCGACCGGAGACCCATCTGGCTCTCCTGACCTGCGATTTCAGCTAGTTGCAACAGCTCAAAGCCTGACGTTCAGGTTTAAAAATAACGCAAAAATTTGCGTTATTTTTTGCGTCATTTCGCGTCATCGATCGCGTTTGTTTCGGCTTAAGCGATCACCGCATTGATTCAATCGCCAGTCTGAGTTGGTGGCGAACTCGAATATAGCTGACGCGTTCCCCCGCGAGAGTGCCACGCCGGTCTTCCTGGGCATGGGCTGTTCAGAGGAGATCCTGCTAATAACGTAACTTAAAATCAACGCGATCGACTTGGCAACGCGGACGGGTATAGGAATTTCCCTAATTTCCTGGCTGCTTTGGCTGCATCCGGGCTCACGTCCCGGCCGAATAATCGGGCGGCGTCCTCTACTGACAGGGGCCGTTGCGTGGCGGCCAGCTTCGCCTGCGGCCCCGTTAAGGCGGGCTCGAGGAGAACCTCGGCCTCAGTATCAGAGAGCAGGAGCGGGTCTCGACACATTATCCATGCGGCTCGTTGAAGCGGCGGAACTTCGCGCAGTCCGGCTAGATAACGGCTGTGCATCTCCCGAGCGAAGACCTGCGCTTCGGGATTCGCGTCATAAGACTGATCTTCAGCGACTTCCAGGCTCCCATCATCGAGCCCATCGCCGCGGCTCTTTAGCTTGCGGAGATGATCAATCAGGATGTTTTTCGCTATGAGCTTGATCATCGCCTTCGGTGACTCATAGGCGATTTTTTCGGGATCAATCGGAGCACCGGGCACGGGTCTACTAGGTCTTTGACCGCCTGAAGAAGTTACTATTAAACATTTCAGTTCGAGAATGTTTCAGCGTATAATTGGACATGCGGACCTACCGTCGTCTGCGCGTTCAACTAAGCAAAGAGGATGAGAAGGAG